>Ga0123519_10001878_pt1 | contig 35818 bp, 33 predicted proteins | sample YelNatPaOPRAMG02_FD_87396 | JGI IMG/M metagenome (GOLD analysis project Ga0123519, IMG submission 87396) | Hot spring microbial communities from Yellowstone National Park - Yellowstone National Park OP-RAMG-02 (version 2) | ecosystem: Environmental > Aquatic > Thermal springs > Hot (42-90C) ... | reverse complement strand
TCATCATCTGGGATGTGCAGCCCATGTGGCCTGACGGCACCTGGACTGACTATCTGGTCAATGCAACCACACCATTGTGGGACCAGTGGCGCACCAGCAGCGGCAAGCAGGGCGAGGAACCCCCCGATGCGATCAAGGATATCTACAAGCAGCACGATATCCGCAACCAGTCGGTGCCCTACTCCGACGCCGATAAGGCGGCCTACGAGGCGATCCGCAAGAACCTCCACGACAACGTCTGGATTATCCCAATCGCCGAGAAGGTCAACTATGCCATGGTCTACAGCGCCAAGCTGGGCAATATCCCCAAGTCTGGCCAGGCCATCGGTGCTGACTATAGCGGCGAGCAGTTCTTCTTCCAGTCGTAAGAGACAACCAAACCGGGTCCAAGGTGGAGCTTATCCAGCGATGTACATGCGGATTCCACCTTGAGTGCGCCTAAACTCGTAGACCCTTACCCAGCCATGCCACAGCGGCCCGGCGGGATACGCCGGGCCGCCCGTTCATAAACGGACAGGAGGAATGGCAATATGTTGCTTTACATCATTCGTCGTATCCTCATGTTGATACCTATCCTGATACTCATGTCGATGGTCGCGTTCTTCCTCATCCAGCTACCCCCGGGCGACTATGTCAGTTACCGCATCCAGCAGTTACGTAACTCTGGCGTGGCAGTCTCCGAAGAGCAAGCCAACCAGCTCAAGGCCGAGTTCGGCCTCGACCTGCCGCCTGTCCAGCGCTACCTCCGGTGGGTCACCGGCATCGTCACACGCGGCTACTGGGGCCTGTCTATGCAATGGAACAAGCCCGTCGGCGAGATCCTGGCCCAGCGCGTGCCCATGACAATCGTCATCTCTCTGCTCGCCTTACTCTTCTCTTGGGCAGTGGCCATACCCATCGGCATCTATTCGGCTACGCACCAGTACTCCTTACTGGATTATGTTTTCACCTTCATCGGGTTTATAGGGGTGGCCACACCGGGCTTTCTACTGGCCCTGGTGATGGCCTGGCTCATTTTCACCAAACTCGGCTACTCGCCGCTGGGGCTCTACTCTAACCAGTTCCTCGATCAGCCCTGGAGCATGGCCAAGTTCCTGGACCTGCTCAAACACATCTGGATGCCCTTGATCCTGGTGGGCCTGAGCAACACCGGCGCTACCATCCGCGTCGTGCGCAACAACCTGCTGGACGAATTGAACAAGCAGTATGTCATCACGGCTCGCGCCAAGGGCCTTTCGGAATGGAAGCTGTTGATTAAGTACCCGGTCCGTATGGCGATCAACCCGCTCCTCAGCACGCTGAGTTGGGTCCTGCCGGGCCTGATCTCAGGGACCGTCCTGATCGACATCGTCCTGAGCCTGCAGACCGTCGGCCCTGTGTTGCTGCGGGCAACCCAGGCACAGGACATGTACCTGGCTGGCAGCATCACACTCATATTGAGCGCACTGACGGTGATCGGCGCCCTGCTAGGCGACCTGGCGTTGGTCTTTGTCGATCCCCGCATTCGCTTCGGGAGGGCGTCCAAGTGAGCGCACAAGAGGGAGCCACTGCTGCTGCGCCTCTGGCCGCAGAGCCGGAGGATGCGATCCTGATCGGTGGGAAACGCGCCCAGGACGAACGCTACTACTATGCCAGCCAGTGGGAGCTCATCCGCTGGCGCTTCGGCCGCCACAAACTGGCCGTCATCTCGCTGGCACTGCTGGCTTTCCTTTACTTCCTCGCCGCTTTTGCCGAATTCCTGACGCCCTACGTGCCCGATACCCGCTTTGACAGCTATCAGAATTCGCCGCCTACCCATCTGCACTGGATCAAGCCGAACGGCGGCGGCTTTGGACCGTACGTGTTCGGCATCAAAAAGACCCTGGATACGGACACCTATACCTACAAATTCACTGAAGATCGTGCGCAGGTCATTCCGATCAAGTTCTTCGTCAAGGGCGAGCAATACAAATTCTGGGGCCTGTGGAGGACCGACATCCACCTGTTCGGGCCGGCTTCGTCCGATGTGCCCCTCTTCCTCTTCGGCTCGGATAGCATGGGGCGTGACCTGTTTACCCGCACGATCTATGGAGCGCGCATCTCGCTCTCCATCGGGCTGGTGGGCGTGTTCCTCAGCTTCGTGCTTGGCGTGCTCCTCGGCGGCATCTCCGGCTACTTTGGCGGCATAGTCGACGACGTCATGCAGCGCCTGATCGACTTTTTGCTCGCCATCCCCAGCCTGCCGCTGTGGATGACGCTGGCCGCAGCCCTGCCACACGACTGGCCGACGCTCAAGCTCTACTTTGCCATCACCATCCTCCTCTCGATCCTGGGCTGGTGCGGCCTGGCGCGCGTGGTGCGTGGCAAGCTGCTCCAGTTGCGTGAGGAGGATTACGCTCTGGCGGCGCGCGGCGCGGGCGCCAGCGACTGGCGCATCATCACGCGCCACCTGTTGCCCGGCTTTACCAGCCACCTGATCGTGTCCATCACCTTCGCCATCCCGAGCATGATCCTGAGCGAGACAGCGCTGAGCTTCATTGGCGTCGGCATCCAGCCGCCTGCGGTGAGCTGGGGCGTCCTGCTCCAGGACGCGCAGAACCTGATGGCCGTCGCCCAGTACAACTGGCTGCTGATCCCGGCTCTATGGGTCATTGCCACCGTCTTGCTGTTCAACTTTGTGGGAGACGGCCTGCGCGACGCCGCCGATCCGTATTCCAGGTAGAAAGGGGAAGACCAGCCATGGCGGCTTCTAGCGGAACGGAACACCGACTCTTCGTGGAAGTGCAAGACCTCAAGACGCACTTCTTCCTCCACGAGGGCACGGTCAAGGCGGTCGACGGAGTCAGCTTCCAGATCCGTGAGGGGCGTTCCCTGGGCGTGATCGGCGAGAGTGGCTGCGGCAAATCCGTGACTGCGCAGTCTTTGATGCGCATCGTGCCTTCTCCCCCCGGCCGCGAAGTAGGAGGCAAGGTCACCCTCCACTTGCTTGAGAACAGTCATGAGGAACTGGTCGACGTGCTCAAACTGCCCGCCAACGGCCCCAAGATGCGCAGCATCCGCGGCAAGCAGATTGGCATGGTCTTCCAGGAACCCATGACTTCTTTCAGCCCGCTGCACACCATCGGCGACCAGATCACGGAAGCTTTGCTGCTGCACGAGCAGGGCGTGACCAAGAAACAGGCCCGCGACCGGGCCATCGACATGCTGGGTCGCGTGGGCATCCCCAGGCCCTCCCGCCTGGTCGATGCTTACCCGCATCAGCTCAGTGGCGGCATGCGCCAGCGCGCCATGATCGCCATGGCCCTCATCTGTGGCCCGCGCCTGCTCATCGGCGACGAGCCTACAACCGCGCTCGACGTGACCATTGAGGCCCAGATCCTTGACTTGATCAAGGACCTGCAGGCTGAATTGGGCATGGCCCTCATGTACATCAGCCATGACTTGGCTGTCGTCGGCGAGATGGCCGATGAGATCATGGTCATGTACCTCGGCATGGTCATGGAGCACGGCAGCACCGACCATATCTTCGACAACCCGCTGCACCCGTACACGGTTGCCCTCTGGCGCTCCATCCCAACCATCGAAGGCAAGCTGGCGCGCCTGCAGCCCATTCAGGGCACCCTGCCCAGCCCCTACGCAATCCAGCCGGGGTGTCCCTTCTTCAGCCGCTGTGAGCGGCGACTGCCCGGCAAGTGCGACGCCGGCCTGCCGCCCCTGAAAGAGATCGAACCCGGCCATGAGGTGCGCTGTATCCTCTACTAGGCGGATCAGGCCGATCTACCGCCTGACTTTTGGAAAGGCCATAGAGCATGGCGAATCAACAAGAGCCGTTACTGACGGTCAAGGACCTGAAAAAATACTTCCCGGTGCAGAAGGGCTTCTTGAGACAGACAGCCGGCTGGGTTAAGGCCGTGGATGGGGTCAACCTGGAACTGGCGCCCGGTGAGACCTCGGCGTCGTCGGCGAGTCTGGCTCCGGCAAGACAACACTGGGTCGCTGTGTGACCAAGCTCTACGAGGTTACCGGCGGCGACATCCTCCTGAACACCGGCAACCACGTTTTCTCAGTGCCGCATATCAAAGGCAGGGAACTGAAAGAGTTCCGGCGCACGGTGCAGACCATTTTCCAGGATCCCTATTCCTCGCTGAACCCCCGCATGAGCATCCTGGAGACAGTGGGCGAGCCGTTGCTGGTCAACAATCTGGCAAAAGGCAAGGAGCTTGAGGACCGGGTCACCGAGACGATCCTCCAGGTGGGGCTGCGCGTCGAGTACCTGCGCCGCTACCCACACAGCTTCAGTGGCGGCCAGCGCCAGCGCATCGGCATTGCGCGCGCCCTGGTCGTCCACCCCAAACTGGTCGTCGCCGACGAGCCAGTCTCCGCCCTCGACGTCTCGATCCAGGCCCAGATTCTCAACCTGCTGCAGGAATTGCAGGACAAGTACCAGCTCACCTACATCTTCATCTCCCATGCCATGAGCGTGGTGCGCTACGTCAGTAACCGTATTGCGGTCATGTATGGCGGCAGGCTGGTGGAGGTGGGGCCCAAAGAGGACCTGCTGGCATGCCCTAAGCACCCCTATACTGAGCTGCTGCTGGCGGCCGTGCCCCGTACCTCCAGTAAGCGCGCCAAGCGCTCCGTTTCCCCCGGAGAGCCGCCGGACCCGGCCAACCTGCCCTCCGGCTGCGTCTTCCATCCGCGCTGCCCATACGCCACCGATATCTGCCAGCACGAGCCGCCCCTGCTACGCCAGGTCGGTGCCGATGCCTATGTGAGCTGTCACCGCGCGGAGAGCTTGAGCTTGCAGGGCATCCAGCTTATCGGTTGAGTAGAAAGTATCAGAACATATGGACCAACGTGGCACCCTACGTACGGCAGCAAGCTATGCGCTTGCTTATGTCCTTTGGGCAGTGAGCGTAGCCGCGAGCGGCGTGGTCGGCCTGCTCGTGCAGAGCGCACTGGTGCAAATGGTCACCGTCACCGTTCTCAGCGCGGCAAGTGACCAGCGCACGGCTCTCTACGCCAATCTGGGTATCCGTGCCGGGGATGCTTGGTCCTACATGCTGATCGGCCTGATTCTCGTCGGGGTACTGGTCTTTCTCGAGTACTGGTACCGCACAGGAGTCCCGTCCGGTCGTCTGCTGCCGCGCTTCCTGCTCGTCACCACAATCGAAGTAGGCGCCCTCCTTCTTGCACACGGCGCCTACTTTGTCGTGGCAAAGCTGGCCGGGGTCATGCCCTGGCGCGGTGTCTACATCCCTGCCTTCGAACTGGTTGCTGTCGCCCTCTGTGTCTATCTCTACAGACTGCAGGTCAGGCAGACGGCGAAACGATGATGAGCACCTTGCACTCAGGACTGCCTGGGACATAGGAAAATGAGCATACTCCGTCTCATCTGGCTGGCCGTCAGGCGCATGCGGAACCGCGGTGGCCTGACGGCACTCTCTCTCTTTGGCGTAGTACTGGCTCTTGGCCTGGTAACCAGCATTCCAGTTTTCACGCGCGCGGTCAGCTATTTGATGCTACGGGAAGAGTTGGCCACTCTGGGATACTCGGCGCATCGCGCCCCGATCTCTGTGCGCCTCTACTACCAGACTTCGGCAGCCAAGCCACTGACTATGGCACAGGCACAGCAGATGCAGCGCGTGGCCACCCAGATGTTGAGCACCAACTCTGGGCTGCCCGTCCTATTGGCTGATACCTGGATCCAGAACACGATGTCTTTCCATTACGCCCCGGGCGATCCCCGGCTCGGGGATGGCCCGAACCTTGACCTGCAGCAGGTGAGCGTCAACACGGCTCCTCTCGTCGCCGATCACATCACCGTGGTGGACGGAGAGCCCTTCGCCAAGGCCAAGCGCGCCGACGGCCGCATCGCCGTTTGGGCCAGCGAGCCGCTGGCCGACAAGATGGGACTGGTGCAGGGAGAGTCTTATGACCTCTGGTACCGGGCGGTGGGTCGCATCTTCCCCGTTTACATCGCCGGCTTTTGGCGCGCCACCGATCCGTCCGACCCCTATTGGGAGCAGGACCCGACCAAAGCCTTCTCTGAGGCCTTGCTGGTTCCCCCGCACGCCTACGAGGACTACATACAGCCGCTTCTTCCGCAAGGGACGGGCTTTGACAGTTGGTATATCGTCTTTGACGATCGGGCACTGACGGTGGAGCGGGCCGGCACCGTGGCAGTCGGGCTGCCGCTGGCCATCAACCGGCTTGCCGTCCTTCTGCCAGGCACCAAGATGGATTATGCTCCGCTGCCCCCTCTGCAGCACTATCTCCCGCGCGTAACGTCGCTATCGGCCCTCCTGACCGGCTTTAGCGTGCCAGGTTTGGGGCTCCTCCTCTACTTTGTGACCATGATCTCCGGTGTGACCGCGCTGTTCCAGGCAGAAGAGATGTCCATCCTAGCTAGCCGCGGCGGGGGAAGGCTGTTCCTCATCAGCCTGGCGGCCGTGGAGGCCGCCATCCTGCTGATCATCGGCACACCGCTCGGCCTGTTGGCGGGCTATGGGCTTGCCCGCCTCATGGGCTATACGCAAAGCTTCCTGGTATTTGTCAGTCGCCCACCGCTGCCAACCTCGTGGGTAGGCATGGATTGGCGGCCGCTGGTCATCACCCTGCTCATGCTCTTTGGCGCCCGCGTGCTGCCGGCCTGGCGCGCCTCGCGAGATAGCATCATTGCCCACCTGCGCGAGCGATCGCGGCCCGTCGTGGTTACCATCGTCACGCGGCTCGGCATTGATCTCCCGCTCATCCTGGTATCCGCCTATGCCTACCAGCGCCTGAGACAACGCGGCACACTGGCTGTCTTTGGCTGGGAGCCTACAGGGGACCCGTTCCGTGATCCCCTCCTGTTACTGGCCCCGACTCTCTTCATCTTGACAGCCTGCCTGCTGATCGCACATCTCTTCCCCCTGCTCATACGGCCTCTCGATTTCCTGAGCGGACGCCTGCGCTCGCTGGCCGGGTACCTCGGCCTGCGGCAGCTTGTGCGGCAAAGTGGGCAATACACCAGCGCCCTGTTCCTGGTCTGTGCCTGCCTCGGCCTGGGGGCTTTCTACGCCTCGTTGGCGCAGAGCCTGGACCAGTGGCTGCAAGACCGCCTCTACTACCAGGTAGGGGCCGATTTTGCTCTCCAACAGGTGCCCCTGGCGCAGTCCTCACAGAGCAACACCTCATCATCAACATCCTCCGTTGCATCACTCACAGGAGAGGGGCTGCCGCTTGCCAGCGACTATGAGCGCATACCCGGAGTGCAGGCTGCCGCACGCGTAAGCGAATTCGGCGCCGACGCCATCACAGCCTCGCACACCACTATCCGTCTTCTGGGTATTGACCGCACCGACTTTCCACAGGTCGCCTATTTCCGCCCCGACTTTAGCCAGATACCACTCGGCGAACTGATGAACCGGCTCGCTGCGCAAGTGGATGGTCTCCTGGTCCCACATCAGTTCATGGCGGCCAACGGCCTATCGCAAGGCCAGTCCATCGAGCTGGAGACAACCGTCGCCTCTACCCCCTACCGGATACCCTTCCGCATCGTCGGCACCTTCGACTATTTCCCCACGATGTATCCGGAAAAAGAGCTGGTATTCGTGGCCAACCTCGACTACCTCTCTGAACAGATAGGCGAAGTGCCACCCTATGACATCTGGCTCCGCACAGATCCGACGCTGACCGCCGCGCAAATCCGAAATCGCATGCTGGCCATGGGCGTCGACATGGGGCCGGCCAGTGACACCCGGGAGTTGATCCGTGAGGATCAACAGCGGGTCGAGCGCATTGGCCTTTTCGGAGTGCTGTCGGTCGGCTTTTTGGCGGGCAGCATTCTCTCGTGTGTGGGACTGTTGCTCTACACCTATGCTTCACTCATGGGGCGCACACAGCAGTTGAGCGTGCTGCGCGCGATCGGCATGAGCCAGGGGAGCATTCTGGCCACCGTCACGGTAGAGTACCTCGGTGTCATCGCCTATGGCATCGCCGGCGGGGTAGCCGTCGCCGTAGCCTCGTCGCGCCTCTTTGTGCCGTTCTTCCACTTTGCCACCGACCCCACACAGCTGGCGCCGCCCTTCCTGCCCGAAATCGCCTGGACAAAGATCGCCTGGATCGGTACTGTCTTTGCCCTCACCCTGGTCCTGTCGCAGTGGATCATCCTCAGCCGTGTGGCGCGCAGCGACATCTTCCAAGCGTTACGCATGGGGCAGCGGCAGTAACAGCACTGTACTTTGTCAAGCGAGGCCTCTGGGAAAAAGGGAACGGGTGCGCGGGGCCGGCTGTTGCAGCCGACCCCGCGCACCTTCTTGTTACTGGCGCTGCACCATCGGCAAGCACTTGTACTGAACGCTTGAGGTTGCTATACTGGAGCTTATATACGTTGTTGGGCAGGCCACTGTTGCTGTAGGAAAGGAACGATCGGTGGGCAAGGCCTCCGCACTTCACGAGACCGACCTCTACGCCCCGGTGCACGATTACCTCGTGGCCCAGGGCTATACCGTGCGCAGCGAGGTCAAGGGCTGCGATATCACCGCCACCAAAGATGACGAGCTCATCGTCATCGAGCTGAAAACGTCCTTTTCCGTCTCGCTGCTCCTGCAGGCGACCGAGCGCCAGCGCTTTGCCGACTCGGTTTATGTCGCCCTGCCCCGGCCTGCTTCCGGGCGCGAGGCGCGCAGCCATTGGCGCAGGGTGGAGCACCTGCTGCGCCGGCTGGAGCTGGGGCTCATCTTCGTCTCCTTCCCTGGCGGCATGCCCTGGGTGGAGGTCGCCTTCCACCCGGCGCCCTTTGAGCCGCGCTCCCGGCCCAGGCGCCGCCGCGCCGTGCTGCGCGAGGCCGCCGCCCGCTCAGGCGAGTACAATCAGGGGGGCTCCAGCAGCAAGCGCCGCATCCTCACCGCCTACCGGGAGAATGTGCTGCTGGTCGCCTGCTGCCTGAGCAAATTCGGCCCCCTCTCGCCCGCGCAGATCGTCGCCCTCGGCGGCGGGCCCAAGGCGCAGGGCATCCTCTCACACAACAACTATGGCTGGTTCGAGCGCATCGAGCGCGGCGTCTATGGCCTCACAGACAAAGGCCGCACCGCCCTTTTGGAATACCCCGAACTGGTCGCCCACTTTCAGCGGCAGCTTGCCACTCTACCGAGGGTGGCAAAGGACGCGTAAACCGAAGAGCACCCGCACCACCCCACGGCACATCGCCTGCACATCCGCCAGCGCCCAGCGGGTCACATCATCCCTCTCAGGGTCATAGAGCACCTCCGGGTCGTTGTTCCAGCGCAGTAGAGTATCCCATTCCTCTCCCTCATAGACCACAGGTACAGGGGTCCATCTTCCAGGTGCACGTTGTGCTCGCAGATGTGATCGGGGTGACAACCAGGGCAACTCGCCCCGAGCAAACTGCACCCCTGCAGCCCCTGTTGCAACCCAGACTCACTTGTCCTATAATGGGAATAGTTATGGAATCCTGTCTGGCCTTATCAGGCGCTGGGCAGGATTATCCATGGGCAAAGGAGCTGACTCATGGGCACCCTGATCGGGCTATTAACGACTTTTGGCTTTTTTATCCTGATCATCCTTGTGCTGCTGTTCTTCGCAGCCATCAAGATTGTGCAGGAGTATGAGCGGGGCGTGATTTTCCGCCTGGGCCGCCTGGTGGGCGCCCGCGGGCCGGGGCTGTTCTTCATTATCCCCATCATCGAGCGCATGGTGCGAGTGGACCTGCGCACAATCACCCTCGACATCCCCACCCAGGAAGCGATCACCAAAGATAATGTGACGGTCAAGGTTAACGCCGTGGCCTATTTCCAGGTCACAGAGCCGGAGAAGGCCATCGTCAAGGTCGAGGATTACCGCCGGGCCACCTGGCAGATCGCCCAGACGACCCTGCGCAGTGTGCTGGGCCAGTCGGACCTGGATGACCTGCTGGCCCATCGTGAGGAGATCAATGCCAGGCTGCAGCAGATCATCGACGAGCAGACGGAACCCTGGGGCATCAAGGTCTCCATCGTCGAGGTCAAGGACCTGGAGCTACCCGACACGATGAAGCGCGCCATGGCCCGTCAGGCTGAGGCCGAGCGCGAAAAGCGCGCCAAGGTTATCCACGCCGAGGGAGAGCTGCAGGCTTCCAGGACGCTGGCCGAGGCCGCCGAGGTCATTGGCCGTCAACCTTCGGCTCTGCAGCTGCGCTATCTGCAGACCCTGACGGAGATCGCCGTCGAAAAGAACTCCACCATCATCTTCCCCATGCCCATCGACGTGGTCAAGTTCTTCATGAGCAAGCTGGGCAGCGGCGACCCGGCCCAGGGAGAGGGCACGGGCAACTGACCTGAAAAATAGCGCCCGTGCCCTTTCCGGGCAACTGCCGCGGCTGGCCCGCTCCGCCCAAGCCCGGCTTTATCCCAGAGGGTGTGGGTCTGTGGGGCGGCCGCTGTTCGGCCGCCCCACAGACCCACACCGTGTAGAAGGCCTGTTCCGGCCGCGCGCGGAGCATGGCGCCCGCAAGCCGAAGGGCGTTTTCATCCAGGCATGCACGGGACTCTGGTTACGGTTCACCCCTCACGCCCCGGCTCCGTACTCCTGCGGCGCATCATCCCCATCCTCATCTTCCGCCGGGGCCAGCACCTCACGCGAGTGGTTGGCGCCCTCGGCCGGGCCGACAATCCCCCGCTCCTCAAGCAAGTCCATCAAGCGCGCGGCCCGGGCATAGCCCACGCGCAGCTTGCGCTGCAGAAGCGTGACGGAAGCCCTCTGCTGTGCGCGCACCAGGGTGATGGCCTCGTCGAGCAGGGCATCGGCCTCGTCCTCCTCTTCTTCGTCGCCGATCAGATCGGGCATGAGGGGCCGCTGCACCAGGGGCGTACCCTCGGGAGGCAGAGGATCAACCGGGCTCTGGGCCAGGCTGAGGTTCTTCCAGTAGTTGGTGAGCTTTTCCAGCTCCGGGTCCGAAACCCAGCAGCCCTGGGCGCGCACCATCTTGCTGGCATCGGGCGCCATAAAGAGCATATCGCCGCGCCCCAGCAGCTGCTCGGCGCCGGGGCCGTCGAGGATGACGCGGGAATCGATCTGCGTTGAGACGGCAAAGGCAATGCGCGCAGGGAAATTGGCCTTGATCAGGCCAGTCACCACATCCACCGAGGGGCGCTGCGTGGCGATCACCAGGTGGATGCCCGTCGCGCGCGCCAGCTGCGCGATGCGGCAGATGTGGCGCTCCACTTCGTCGGGAGCCACCATCATCATGTCGGCCAGCTCGTCGATGAGCACCACCAGATAGGGAAGCGGCGGATCGTTGCGGGCCGGCGCCGAAGCGTTATAGCCCTCGATATTGCGCACCCCCACCTGAGAGAAGATGCGGTAGCGGCGCTCCATCTCTCGCGTCACCCACTTGAGCGTGCCCACCACCTTTTCGATATCCACCACCACCGGCGTCAGCAGATGCGGAATGCCGTTATAGCCCGTCAGCTCCACACGCTTGGGGTCGACCATGATCAGGCGCAGCTGGTCAGGTGTGTTGTTGCAGAGCAGGCAGGCGATGATGGCATTGATACACACACTTTTGCCCGCGCCGGTCGCGCCGGCAATCAGCAGGTGCGGCATCGTGGCCAGATCGGCCACCACCGCCTGTCCCTGCACGTCAATGCCCAGGGCGATGCGCAGGCGCGACTCGAGCTTGCGGAAATTCTCCGACTCCATCACGCTGCGCAGAGTGACGGTAGCCGCCTGGGCATTGGGGATCTCGATGCCGACCATGGGGCGCCCCGGCACTGGCGCCTCGATGCGTATCGTCGTCGCCGCAAGGGCCAGGGCCAGGTCGTTGGCCAGCGACTGGATGCGGTTCACCTTGATCTTGAAGCGGCGCATCTTGCCCTCACTGTCGCGCCGCTCGATAAAGCCGGGCTCCACACCGAACTGGGTCACGGTAGGGCCCTGGTTCACCTCCACGACCCGCGCCGGCACACCAAAATGCTGCAGCGTATCCTCGATAATGCGCACCTTGCTGCGGATCTCCGGCTCGCTGAGTTCCTGCTCTTTGCCCTCCTCGAGAATGGCGTCAAGAGGCGGCAGGACCCATTCGTGCGCCCCCCCAATGACCCGTGGCTGCAGGGGCGCCTGCGAAGAGGCTGCAGCGCTCACACCAGTGGGCGGCACAGCGCTATGGATGGTCACCGGGCGTGCAGGTGCGGGCTCCACGCGCCGCTCAAAAAACCGCCCCACAGCTGTTGCAGCGCCCTCTGCCGGCGGCAGGCCGCCGCCCACCGGCAGCCGCCGGTGGCTGCGATACCAGGCCGTGGCCCAATCCCACACCTCCAGGAGCGCCTGCCCGGCCTGCACCAATCCCTGCCCCACATCCGCCAGCGGCCGGTCGATCACCAAGAGCACCGCGCCGATCAGCGCCACCATGAGCACCAAAAAACCGGCCACATCACCCACGGTCATCCACAGCAGGCTCTGCACGCCATACCCCAGGTAACCGCCGCCGCCGCCCATCCGCGCGAGCGCTTCAGGCTCCGGCGAAAAAGTCAGGGCGTGTAGCAGCGCCTCGCCTGTGAGGAAGACTAATACCACACCCAGCACCCGCCCCACGTGCAGCGGCACGGGCCGCTCGATGCCAGCCAGAAAGACGAGCACGCCAATAGTCCCCAGGCCAAAAGGCACCGCCAGGCGGCCCCACCCAAAAACCTGCCCCAGCAATGCGAGCCACGCCTCTGTGATCTGGCTGCGGCTCAGTGAGAGCAGGCTGAGCAGCGTCACCATCGCCACCATCAAGAGCACCACGCCCAGGGTCTTGAGCCTGGCCGCGGGCGAAAGCTGAATCAGCGGTGCACTGCTTTTCCGTTTTCTCCCCCGGGCACTCTTGCTTCTCGAAGCCATGGCCGCTTCTCTCCATAACATGCAATGTGTGCATCAGTATAGCAGGTGCGGGGGGAATCGTAAAGCCAGAGACACGGGAGACCCTCAATATGTGCACTGGCATACTCTGTGCTGAGAGAGACGTGAGGGGCGCCCAGGGTTGCCCTCTCATCATCCGCGAGAGCGCAGCCTGGAATCCGAACCGAGAATGAAATGTGAGGAGCGCAGATCATGTGTTTCTTCGTTATCTTGGGAGCATTCGCCCCGCGTCTGGCGCTGATCCTGGTCTGGTTGTTCACGCCGCTGGTGAGCCGTGCCTTTGACGCCCTGATCCTGATACCGATACTGGGGCTTGTATTCCTGCCCCTCACCACCCTGGTGTACGTCCTGGTGTTTATCCCGGGCACCGGCGTGGTCGGGCTGGGCTGGCTCTGGCTGATTCTCGCGCTGCTCATCGATCTCTCAACCTACGGGGGCGCCTACCGTAGCCGGGGCCGCCGGTAGCCGCAGAGAGCTTGCACCCCAGGAATCGACTGGAGCAAGCCCTTCACCCTTGCGGAGCGCCTGGGTACGGGCCTCTGCAGTTCCAGATGCACTGTGCCATTCCTCAAGCTTGATCTCCGGTCGCGGGGTATCCAGCGCCATCACACCGGCGCAGCCCAGCACACCAGCGCCGAGTCCCCCGCCGGCCACGAGCAGGAACCGGCGGCGGCTGATGCGCGTCCTCGTCATCGCTGACCCCCTTATCGTGTCGAAGCAGGTTGAAGCTGCGCCGCCAGGTCGCCCGCCCAGGCGCGGATCGCCGCCCAATCGCGCAGGTCGCTGGCCGGCATCTGCCGTAGGGCGGGAATCAGGCTATACGGAAAGCGCAGCGCCGCTGGGTCGAACCGGCCGCCGAACATGGCGGCAGCAACCGGCGTGAGCCAGGGGTACCGGGCCAGCTCCTTATCGAGCTGCGCCCGCGCACCTTCCCACTCTTTCTCATCGCCCGCCCCCATAGGGCCAAGCGCGAAAACGGCCACTGGCCACTCTGTCAGGGCCCGGCGCTGCCGCATAGTGGTCGCTGAGCGACAGCATCGACAGGGCCATGTTCGAGGCGAAACAGACCGCGACCCCCGCCAGGCCGCAGGCTATCGCAGTAGAGGCCCTTCCAGGTGCGGTCCACAATCCCAGTGTTGGCTATGCCCATGGAGTAATACCTCCTCTGGCTGTGCCGTCAACGCGCTATGCCCTCAGCCGCACCTATCGCTCGCTTCTCGCGAACGCCTCCCAGGCAAAAGGCTTGCCGTGCCCGGGGTAGACGGTGCGTACCCCCAGGCCTTGCAGCCTCTGGATACTGGCCCGCGCCGCCGGCAGATCGTCGATCATGAAATGGATGGCCGGCCTGGTCATATTCATCAGCAGATCGCCGCAAAAGAGCGCACCGCCCGCCGTCAGAATGCCGATCGAGCCCCTGGAGTGCCCGGGCAGATGCAGGACCTGCGCGGCCAGGCCATAGCCGGACAGGTCTTGCCCGTCTTCGAGGTATAGATCCGGCGCAAAGGTCTCGAGCTTGCTCGGCCCCCCAAAAAGCGCCAGGATACTGGAGATGGGCATAACGACCCTGCCCTGGGTCGAGATCCGATCCGGCCTGGCCTTGCGGTTCCAGTTCATGTCTCCGCGTTCGACCATGCCTGCATCGTCGCGGTGCAGGGCAACCTTCGCACCATACTCGGCATGGAGATACGCGCCGTTGCCGGCATGGTCCACATCCCCGTGCGTCAGGATGACGAGCTTGAGGTTCCCGGGCCGGCAGCCCGCGCCTTCACAAGGGCGCCGCGTTGGGCCGCCATCCCCGTGTCGATCAGGATAAAGCCGTCGCCGGCCCGTACCAGGTAGCCGTTGACGCCACTGAGGTTGATGCTTCTGATCTCCTGCGCCATTCCCCCTCTTTTCTGCCGGCATCAACTGGCCACAAAGGGCGTGATGATCTCGCCCACCCATCGGGCCAGAGCCAGCTTTACCGGGTTCGTCCTGTGTGCAATATAGAAAGTGCAGCCCGGCTCAAACCAGCCCTGGCTTTCCCAGTACCGACAGTCCACCGTGTCTTTCCGCGCCCGCCGTTGCCACGACTCTTTCGGTGTTCCCGTTCTTCCGGTAACTTCCCACCAAAGCCAGGATTTTCACTTCATTCCCCTCTGCAAACACAACCTGATCCAGCAAGCCCACCCTGCCCTGGTCATCACCGGCATCCTTTCACTGCGCCTGTGCGATCACCCGCTTGCGCGCGCTCCGGTAGATCGCATACCCCAGAGCGATCAGCCCCAGCTCGATCGGCGTCGCCAGGGCCAGGCCGATCCGGCTATACAGTCCAAACCCAACCCGCGGCGAACCCCGGAAGAGCAATGAAAGGTCGGGCGGCCCACCGAACATGGGATGGGTGACCAGGTCCAGCACCCAGTGGCTGAACACGGCCAACCCGCCCGCCATGCCGGCGCGCGAGCTGCGGTAGAGGTGCCCAGCCACGAGCCCTGCCGCCCCTGATCACACCGCGGACATAAAGAGGCCGTGGGACCAGGGGCTGGCCTGCATGTTCTCAATGCCGGCAAGCGAAAAAGTGCCCCACAGGATGTCATTGGCCTCTGAGGCCAGCATCAGCACGCCAACGGGCACCTCGGGAGCGACCCACTTGGCCAGGCCAAGGCCGAGGTGGACAATTCCAGCCATTTGCGACTCTCCTTCTGCCACAGAATGCCGTGAGCCTCTGCGAAGATGATCTACAGCGCGCCAGGCATGAGCCAGGAAAACCTGCTCCTCACTGCACTGCACCCGCGAGATCTGCCGCCTCTCCCGTGCTGTGCGCGAGCCGGAAGAGCCCCAGAGCGATCATAATGAGCCAGGCCAGCAGAAGCGGCAGAGACAGGAGCGAGAGCAAGACGCCGATCGCCGGTATGAACAGGCCGAGCGCCCCCGCGTTTCCGGCGATGCCCAGGTATCCGGCCGCCTTGCCCAGGGCGCCGCTCCGCAGCATAGCCGCCGAAATCATGATGCCTGCAACGGTCCACAGGACGAAACTCACGTTAAAGGCGGTGCCCTGATAGTTCCAGCCGGGCGCGACAGCCGGCGCGGCATAGGCCCCCAGGTAGGTCGTGAGCATCGATTGCCCGGCTGCGGCTACAATCGCCCGCTCGGCATCGGTTGTCGCCGCCGCATACTGCCCGCTCAAGGCCAGCATCTCAAAGACCCTGCTCGAGGCAAAGTAGGTCGCAATAGACACCAGCCCGAACACCAAAGCGAGCACCGCCAGTGATTCACTCGCCCGCCGCAGGGCCACATAGAGCGCCAGCAGCACCGGGATGAGGGCGACATAGCTGACCAACATCGTGAGATCGAGATCCAGCATGCCGACCAGCCAATTCTGCTGGAACAGCGTGAACCAGGTGGTCACGCTCCCATCCTCCGGCGGCGGCCAGGCCAGGTAGGTGACGATGCCGGCCACCGTCATTGCAGCGGAAACCAGCGCCGCCGCGCCGCCGACCCGGTAGAGGCCCTTCATCCTTGAGCCTGGAGTTCCGGCATCCGTAACCCGATGCGATTCACAAGGCGGCATGTGACGCTCCTCCCCATCAAGAACCCTCTACTGCAATTCTATTCGCTGCAGCGGCGGCCGTGCGCCAGGGGCTGTGTCCCATTCCAGTCTAGCACAGAATGCCCTGTTCCGTATCGGGCAGATGGCGAGATCTGTCACCGGCCGAATGGCCAGTTCACATGTGCTCCTCGGTCTCCGTTTTGATCGAGCACGTCTCATGCCACGCGATGGCAGACCCGCCAGAGCAAGCATCTGCCGGAGCACTGCTCCCTTCACCATGGCGACCTTACGGATCACGCATTACGGATTACGAATCCTCCTGGCGCAGTATATGCTGTTCTGAGCCAGCCATCACGTCAGTGCCATGCTTCGCCCTGGCGACCTCACGGATCACGCATCACGGATCACGATGGGAGGTCCCTTGACCACCGTTCGCGTACACACAGACCGCGCGCTGGGCCGCGTGGATCCCAAGATCTATGGCCATTTCGTCGAGCACATGGGTCGCTGCATCTACGGCGGGTTGTGGGCCGAGATGCTGCAGCGCCGCAAGTTCAACGGCCCCGATCTGCACGAGTTTGGTGTGGTGACGCCCTGGCAATCAGTGAACAAGGGGCCGGGAGTCTATTTCAACCACGACAATACGACCTTTTATGCCGGTGAGCAATCGCAACGCATCATCGTGCGCGAGGATGACGGCCTGCCTCACGGCGTGGCGCAGGGCCCGCTCACCCTGCGTTGCGGGCAGCGCTACCATGTGCGCCTGGTGGTGCGTCAGGAAGGCCTCACCGGGTCACTGCGCTTTGCCCTGGAGAGCGCCGATGGCCGCTCCTATGTGGAGCAAGAGTGCCGCTGCAGCGAGGGCGATTGGCACGTGCACGAAACCACCCTGGTCTCCCCGGCCGACGACCCCCTGGCGCGCCTGGCCATCACCTTTCGCGGTGTGGGCAAGGTATGGCTGGGCGCCGTCTCACTCATGCCTGAGGGCAGCGTGCATGGCTGGCGCACCGACGTGGTCAATGCTGTGAGCGAGCTGCATCCCCCGGTCATCCGCTGGCCCGGGGGCAATTTCGTGTCGGCCTACCACTGGCTGGATGGCATCGGCCCCCGCGACCGGCGCCCGGTGCGGCTGGACCCCGTCTGGGATGCGCTGGAGCCGAACGATGTGGGCACCGACGAGTTCATGGATCTTTGCCGTAACCTGGGCACTGAGCCCTACCTGTGCGTCAATGTCGGCTCGGGCTCGCCTGAGGAAGCGGCAGCCTGGGTGCAGTACTGCAACGGCGGGCCGGAAACCGTCTACGGCGGCCTGCGGGCCGAGAACGGCCACCCGGAGCCCTACAATGTGCGCCTGTGGGGGGTGGGCAACGAGACATTCGGCAACTGGCAGTACGGGCATGTCGACGCCGAGACCTATGCCCGCCGCTGTGCAACCTTCAGCCGCGCCATGCGCGCCATAGATCCCGCCCTCAAGCTCGTAGCCGTGGGCGCCCACGAATATGAGGCCCCGGGCTGGAACGACGCCGTGCTCGACATCGCGGGCGATTACATCGACTACCTCAGTGTGCACCACTACACCCCGGGCGGGGTGCCGCAGGATCGCGTGCCCAGCCACGAAGAGCTTTACCCCATCGTCGTGGCCGGCCCCGACCGTGTGGATGACCTGCTGCGAGAGGCAGAAGCGACCATCGCCCGTCATGGGTTGAGCGACCGTGTGCGGGTGGCCCTCGATGAATGGAATGTGTGGGTCTATGCCCACTATGAGTGTGGCCTGGAAGAGCCCTTTTTGCTGCGCGACGGTCTGTACGCCGCCATGATCTTTAACGTGCTCTACCGCCACGCCGCCCACGTGACCCTCGCCAACCTGGCGCAGCTGGTGAACGTACTGGGGGCCATCTACACCACGCCCAGCGGGCTCTTCCTGACGCCTGTCTATCAGGCCTTCCAGATGTATGAGAGGCACTCGGGCGCCATCAGCGTCGAGACAGAGGTCGTGGGCAGCCCCACCTTTAGCGCCGAAGCGATGGGCTTTAACCCGGCGCGCCAGGGCGTGCCCTACGTCCACGCCGCCGCCACAACCGACGAGGAAGGCAGGCGCCTCTACCTCTCCGTTGTCAACCGCAACCGCCATGAGGCCCTGCCGGTAGACATCCAGATCACAGGCGCCAGGGTACACCCGGAGGGCGCGGGCTACCAGCTCCACGGACCCAGCGCCCTGAGCGGCAACTCGATCACCAACCCCGACGTGGTGCGCATTGGGCAGGTGCCGCCCTTTGCCGCCGGCGCGCGCTTTACCTACACCTTTCCGCCCCACACCGCCACCGTGCTGGAGCTGCCGCTCCGCCCGTGATCGGTATGTCTCCAACACCGTCAGCAACCGGCTTACTCGCTTCGCGCTACCCCGGTACGGGCCCTTTTGAGGGTCTGCAGTCTGGATGGCGGGCGGCCCGGTCCGCCCGGGGGTTTCGTCATGGTGAGAATCGCGCCGTATACGCCAGAATCGCCATGCCAGAACCTCCGGGAGGGTTGCTCGCGGCAACAAGATGGACTTTGGAAAAGCCCCCCACCCTGCAAGCGGTTTGCAGCCAGTGCCATCTCATGTTAGAATATATCCAATAGAGGCAACGGGATCAGGCGAATAGCCGGGATAGACCCGACAGTCGTCGTCTCGCGGCCTTTTTTTGTTCCCCGCAGCCGACGTATCTCTGCGCGCCGGGTGCCTCTATGGCCAAGCCCCTCCGGGCAGCGGCTGCCTGCGCAGTCACTCTACCAGAAGGAGCGAACAGCAACCATGGCAGGTACCCACGCGGGTCGCGACAGCGACCCCACTCATGAACGCACGCCCCTCAGCGGCCTGACCGGCGCACAAGTTCTCAAGCGCCGCCGGCAGCATGGGGAAAACACCCTGCCAGCCGCCAAGGGGACCACCGTCTGGACCATCCTCCTCGCCCAGCTCAAGAGCCCACTTGTCTACATCATCCTCGTCGCGGCGGCCATCTCGCTCGCCCTGGGCGAGCGCGGCGATTTCGCCATCATCATGGCCGTCGTCGTCATTGATGCGATCCTGGGCTTTGTGCAGGAGTATCAGGCCCAGCGCACCTACACTGCGCTCAAAGGCCTGCTCAGGCCGACGACGACCGTCATACGCGACAACAAGCGGCTGGAGGTCGAGATCAAAGAACTGGTACCGGGCGACCTCGTCATCTTGAACGCAGGCGAGCGCGTGCCGGCCGATGGCGAGCTGCTGGAAACCAGCCGGCTCACCGTCGAGGAGGCCATCCTGACCGGCGAGAGCGAGCCTATCGCCAAGGATGAGGCCGACGCCGAGCGGCGCCGCGTCTATATGGGCACCACGGTGCTCAGCGGGCGCGGCATCATGCAGGTATGCGAGACGGGACGCCGCACCGAGCTGGGCAAGATTGCGGTGAGCGTCCAGGATACGGCCGAGCAAGACACACCCCTCCAGGTGCGCCTGCGCGCCTTTAGCCACATGCTCACGCGCATCGTCGTCGCCGTGACGGCGGTGATCTTCGCCATCGGGCTCATCACCGGCCGGCCGCTCCTGCCCATGCTACGTGTCTCCATCATCCTGGCCATCGCCGCCGTGCCGGAAGGGCTGCTCATCGCTGTGACCGTGGTGCTCGTCCTGGGCATGCGCAAGATCCTCAAGCGCAACGGCCTGGTCAAGCGCCTGCTGGCCGTTGAGACTCTGGGTTCGGTGACGGTCATCTGCACCGACAAGACGGGCACCCTCACCGAAGGGCGCATGCGCGTCACCCGCAGCCACTTTACGGACCGCGACCGCGCGCTGGAGACGATGGTACTCTGCAACAACCTGGAGGGCCCGGTCGACGTGGCCCTGTGGGAGTTTGCGCGCACACAACTGGGAGCTGATCCCCAGACCCTGGCCGCCGCAGCCGAACGCCTGACCGAGGAGCCCTTCTCCAGTGAGACCAAGTACATGATCACGGCTAACCGCTACTGCGGCGAGGGCCGCAACTATCTCAAGGGCGCACCGGAGATCGTGCTGCAGTTCTGCCGCGTGGACCCTGCCGAACGCAGCCGCATCCTGGCCCAGGTGGAGCAGTGGGCCGCCGAAGGCTTGCGCCCGCTGGGCCTGGCTTACCGGCCCCTCGGGGCGCTGGAGGAGCGTGCGGGCTACACCTGGGCCGGCCTCGTCGCCATGGAGGACCCGATCCGCGAGGGCGTGCGCGAGGCCATCACCGTAGCGCAGCATGCCGGCGTACAGGTCAAAATGATCACCGGCGACTATCGCCGCACGGCGGAGCGCATCGCCCGCACCATCGGCCTCACCGCCGGCGATAACCAGATCCTGGATGGGCAGGAACTGGCCGCCCTGAGCGATCAGGAGCTGCAGCGCCGCGTCGCCAAGACGGTCGTCTTTTCGCGCATCAAGCCGCAGGACAAGCTGCGCATCGTCAGCGCCCTGCAGGCCAATGGCGAGGTTACGGCCATGATCGGCGATGGCGTCAACGACGCCCCCGCCCTTCAGCGCGCCAATATCGGTGTGGTGGTCGGCTCGGCGACCGATGTGGCCAAGGAGACGGCGGACCTGATCCTGCTCGACAGCAATTTCAAGACGGTCGTGGCCGCCATCGAGGAGGGGCGCGTCGTCTTTGAGAACATCCGCAAGGTCGTCAGCTATACCCTGTCCAACTCGTTCGCCGAGGTCGTAACGATCTTCGGCGCCATGTTGCTGGGCTGGCCGGCGCCGCTGGCTGTAGCCCAGATCCTATGGATCCACCTGATCTGCGATGGTCCGTCGGATATTGTCCTCGGCTTTGAGCCGGCAGAACCGGGCATCATGGATGAGCAACCCAAGTCCCTCAGCGAGCCGATCCTGAACCGACTGGGGTTCTCGCTCATCGGTGTGATCAGCATCTCCAGCGCGCTGCTGGCCCTGGCCATGTTCGGGCACTACTGGCTCGCCCATCACAATATGCTCCAGGCGCAGAGCTTTGCCTTTGGCACCTTTGCGGTCAACTCGATGATCTACATCTTTGCCTACCGCAGCCTGCGGCGCTCCATGTTCCGCAGCGGCTCCCTCTTGCGCAACAAGCCGCTCATCGCCGCCGTAGCCGTCGGCCTGGCGCTGGCCGTGGGCGCGGTGCTGCTACCGCCGGTTCGGAGCCTGCTGAGCATTGTCCCGCTTGAGCCCTTCCAGTGGGTCCTGATCTTCAGCATCGCAATCGGCCTGTTGCTCACCGTCGAGCTGGCCAAGCAGGTCAGCATGCGCCGCGAGCGCCGGCTGGCCTCGCGCCTGCCCGCCCAGGAACAACTGAGGCCGCGCTAACACTCCAACCATAAACGTGCAGCGGGCCGGCGACGTAGGGGCAGGACTGAGACCTGCCCCTACGTTCTTTGCCCCCGCGCCCCTGCGGGAAAAGGGGCTGCAGAGGCGAGAGCTATGAGCATAGAGCAAAGATCTTCTGGGCTCCACCACCGTCCCCCCCCGCAATTGGCCGTGCCAGGGGAGTGATGTACAATCCGTATCAGTCAAGGGGGCGAAAGGAGATCGGATATGCCACCCAACTTTGAGCGCATCCGTACGGCGCTGCTTTGCCAGGGCGAGCCCGACCGCGTGCCGCTGGCCGAGGCGTCGATTGATCAGGGGATCAAGGAAGCCGTGCTGGGGCGGCCGATCCGCACGGCGCGCGATGAGGTGGATTTCTGGGCCGAGGCAGGCTATGACTTTGTGCCCGTGCATACCGGCCTGCGCCTGATGACGGCCTACGGCCTCACCGGCGAAAAAGAGGTGCAGAGCGAGCGCCAGCGCCTGCTCTGGAGCAACCGCCGGGTGGGGCACGCCCGCTACGGGGTGGCCTCCGACGCCGAGCTGCGGCGCGACTGGGCGGAGGAGGGCAAGGGCATCATCACCACACGCGCTGAGCTGGAGGCCTTTCCCTGGCCCGCGCCGGAAGAGTTCGACGCCGCCGATCTCTTTGCCGAGATCGCGGCCGCCCTGCGCCCTGGCATGAAGATCATCGCCTACCAGGGGCACATCTTCACCCCCGTCTGGCAGATGATGGGCTTTGAGACCTTTTGCTTCGCCCTGCGCGACGACCCGGCGCTGGTGGAAGCGCTTTTCGAGCGCATCGGCCAGATCCAATACGAGATATTCCGGCGCGCCATCGGCTTCCCCCAGGTGGCCGGCGCCTGGTGGCCCGACGACATCGCCTACACCGAGGGGCTGATGATCGCCCCCCACTATTTCCGGCGCTACCTTTTCCCCTGGCTCAAGCGCATGGGCGAGGATTGCGCCGCCCGCGGCATCCCCTGGATTTTCCACTCGGATGGCGATGTGAGCGAGGTGCTTGAGGACCTCATCGGCTGCGGGTTCAATGCCCTGCACCCCATCGAAAACAAGGCGATGGATATCGTGGCCCTCAAACAGCGCGTCGCGGGGCGGCTGTGCCTGATGGGCAACCTGGACCTGGCCTACCCCCTCTCCCTGGGCACCCCGGAGGAGGTCGCCGCCGCGGTCAAGCGCCTGCTGCGCGAGGTCGCCCCGGGCGGGGGGTTCTGCCTCGGCTCCGGCAACTCGGTGCCCGAGTATGTGCCGCTGGCCAACTATCAGGCCATGCGGCAGACGGCGCTGGAATACGGGCGCTACCCGATCAGTCTGTAGAGGGAGATTCCATCGGCAGGAAACCGGCCGGGTCAAGGGCTCCGCAGCCGCCCGGCTATAGGCCCTGAGGGGTGTGTGGTGTATGTCGGCGTCCGCCGTGCCGCAGCGCGCTGCGGCACGGCGGACGCCGACATACACCACACACCCCTCAAGAAGATTGCCGGATGGCGGCAAAGCAGTACGCCCGGCATTTTGCCAGGAGGGGGTCTGACTCAGGCACTCGCGTTGCCCAGGGCTGCCAGGAGGAGATCGACATCCTCGCGGATCATCTCCGGCTTGTCTTTCGTAAAGACGCCGGCGCAGAGGGCATCGCCGGGGCGCATGTGCTGCGCCGCAAAGCGGAAAGCCTCTGGGGCGGGGGTACGCCCGGCCGCGAGGACCTTGTAATGGATAGCCGGCCGCTTGAGCCCCTGAATGAGCGCCACGCGGGCGTCGCGGTCCTCAGCCGCAAACCGCTCGTCGTCACCGCCCTTATGGTGAGGGGAATCGCGGCGCGAGTCGGGGTGGTAGTAGCAGACCATGTAGAAGTCGAGCGCCAGGTGCTGCTCGGCCCAGTGGAAATCCTCCAGGGCGTGCCCGGCGATGCCGGCCGGCAGGCCCGCCCCGCGGATGCGCTCTACCGCGGCCTCCAGCTCGGCGGTGCGGCCCTGGGCAAGCAGGTGATCAACGACGCCGCCGTGGATAAAGCAGGCCGAGGCGCCATGGTCGAGGCAGAACTGGGCGCCATCCGCGGCCGTCGGAGCTTCGGACGCCGTCTGGCCGATCCATCTCATCGTGCCGCCCTCCTGCCAGTAGCGGCGCAGGCACCCGGCCATGTGCGCGTCGCCCCGCAAGATGGCGGCGTTGACGCCTGCGGCCTGGGCCTGGAAGAGCGTCTCTACGATGCGGGCCTCGTCGTACCAGGCGCGCATCTCGGCGTCGCGTTCACGCGACTGGTGAGAGAACCCCGCAAAGGGGTTGCCGCCGAGAATAAAGCGCGTCACGGCCAGGTCGCCCAGCTTGATAAGGGGCAGGTTCATACGTGGCCTCCTGTGATGTGGGGCACATGTGTTGGCCGGGTGCCTTGCTGCGCTGCCGCCCAGCCTTGACCCAAGGAGGGGAACCAGGTTTGGGCTTGCGCCGCAGACCGCCCCTCGGGGGGCGGTCTGCGGCGCAAGCCCAAACCTGGTTCCCCTCAAAAGGCCCGTACCGGGGTGGCGCACAGCGTAACAGCCGGTCGCTGCCAATTCCGAGGATACACCCTGCTGCAGGTATTATAGGACCAAAGGGAGGAATCGATGAATACGCCGGAAGTGATCTCCATCGGCAACATGCTCGTCGAGATCATGCGCGTCAAGCTCGACGAGCACCTGTACGAGCCCGGGACGTTCGTGGGCCCCTTTCCCTCGGGCGACACGCCGATCTACATCGACACCGTGGCCCGCCTGGGCCGGCCGGCCGGGTTCATCGGCGCCGTCGGGCCCGACGATTTCGGGCGCTGCCTGCTGGACCGCTTCGCCCGCGACGGGGTCGATGCCTCCTGCGTGCGCGTGCTGGAGGGGCAGACGACCGGCGTGGCCTTTGTGGCCTATTTCAGCGGCGGCAGCCGCAAGTTCATCTACCACTGGCGGCACGCCGCGGCGGGGCAGATCGATGCCGGCTATGTGGAGCCCGCCTATTTCGCCCGCGCCCGCTGGCTGCACGTCACCGGCTGCAACCTGGCCGTGAGCGACGGCTCGCGCGAGGCCTGCTACCGGGCCACCCGGGTGCTGCCGGCGGGGGCGCGGGTGAGCTTTGACCCCAACATCCGCCCCGAGGTGCTGAGCGTGGAGCAGGTGCGCGCGCTCTGCCTGCCGGTGATCGAGCGCGCAGATGTGGTGCTGCCCTCCCTCGGCGAGGCGGCCATGCTCACCGGGGCCGCGAGCGACGAGGAGGGCTGCCGCCGCTGGGCCGCCCGGGGCAAGACGGTCGTGCTCAAGATGGGCGCCGCCGGCTGCCGCATCTTCCACGGCGGGGAGGATATCCGGGTGCCCGCCTATAGCGTGGAAGAAGTGGACCCCACCGGCGCGGGCGACTCGTTCAGCGCCGGGTTCACCGTGGCCCTGCTGGAGGGGATGGACCTGCCCGCCGCCGGGCGCTTTGCCAATGCCGTCGGCGCCCTGGCCGTCACGAAAAAGGGGCCCATGGAGGGCGCCCCCACGCGGGCAGAGGTGCTCGCACTCATGGCGAGATCATAGGGGCAGCGCGGGAGGCCCCGTTCCTTGACCGACTCAAAGCACAAGGCGTATTCGGCAGGCCAGGGCGCCAGCATCGCAACAGGAAGTGGCAGGAGCACGATATGGCACCGGCAGCAGGCATCGCAAGGCGAGACAATCCGACGGAGATAAAAGGCGCTGTGGCTGCCGCCCTGGTAGGCCTCCGCCGCCTCGCGCTGCCCCTGAGCATCATGGCGCTGGGCGCCGCGCTCCGCCTCTCCTATGTGCTGCAGAGCGATTTCCCGCTCAACGACGGCGGGCTCTTTTACCTGATGACCCGGGAGCTGCAGCAGGCCCACTACCGCCTGCCGGCCTATACGGCCTATAACGGTGCCGGCCTCCCCTTTGCCTACCCGCCCCTGGGGTTCTACCTGGCCGGGCTGGCCGCCGGTCTGAGCGGCTGGCCGCTGCTCACGGTGATGCGCTTCCTGCCCTTCCTCTTTACAGCCCTGGCGCTGCCGGCCTTTTACGGCCTCAGCCGCGCCCTGTTGGGCTCCCGGCAGCAGGCGCTGCTGGCGCTCGCCGCCTTTGCCCTGCTGCCCGGCGCCTTTGCCTGGCCCCTGATGGGCGGCGGCGTCACCCGCGCGCCCGGTCTTTTCTTCGCCACCCTGGCCCTCTGGCAGGCCTATCGCCTCTACACGCGGGGCGCGCGCCGCTACCTGCTGACCACCACCCTCTGCGCCGCGGGCGCCGTGCTGAGCCACCCGGCCATGGCCTGGCTCACCGCCTTTAGCGGCGCCCTGCTCTTCCTGACCTACGGCCGCAGCCGCCGGGGCCTGGCCCACTCCCTCGCGGCAGCGGTGGGGACGGCCCTCCTCACCGCGCCCTGGTGGGGCGCCGTCGTCGCCCGCTACGGCCCGGGGCCCTTTATGGCAGCCGGCGGCGCGCCCGAATCGCCCCTGGCCGGGCTCTATGCACTCCTCACCCTGCGCCTGAGCGGTGAGGCGGGCTTCCCGCTCCTGGCGGGCCTGGCCCTGCTGGGCCTGGCGGCCTGCCTGGCGCGGCGGCGCTACTGGCTGCCGGTGTGGCTGGTTGCCATCTTGCTGCTGGACCCCCGCACCGCCGTAACCACCTCTGCCCTGCCCCTGGCGCTGCTCGCGGGGGTGGGCGTGAGCGAGCAGCTGCTGCCGGCCCTGGCGGGCGACCGCTTGCGGGCCCCGCGCGCCCTGGCCCCCCTCGCGCTGGGCTTTATCTTGCTCTACGCCCTGATCGGCACCCTCACCGGCCAGCAGCCCCTGCTGAGCGGCCTGGGCCCCGGCGAGCGCGAGGCCATGCAGTGGGTGGCCGCCAACACGCCCCCTGGCAGCACCTTCCTGGTCCTCACCGGTGACCGGGCGTGGGGCGCCGACCGCTCGTCGGAGTGGTTCCCCGTTCTGGCTCAGCGGGTGAGCGTGGCCACCGTGCAGGGCTCGGAGTGGTCCCCCGGCTTTAGCGCGCGCACCGCCCGCTACACCGCGCTACAGAAATGCGCCGGGCAGGGCGCCGGCAGCCTGGAGCAGTGGGCACAGGGGGAGGGGGTAACCTTCGACTATCTCTACGTGGCCAAGCGGCCCGCCGTCACCCCTCCCGGCTCGACGCAATGGGGGGCGGCAGCGCTTTTGGCGGCCCTGCCGTGCGACGCGCACTACCGCCTGGTGTACGATGGGCCGGGGGCGGCGGTGTACTGGCGGCAAAGGTGAGTAAACAGTATCGAGGGAGCGAAAGGGCTGAATGATGGATACCGTTGAGCAAGTGAAGCCCAGGATAACGGCATCCTTTTCCCGGATCAGCCGCCGGGCGCGCACGGAGGGTCCTGCGGCGCTGGTAGTCCTGTGTGTCATGGCGTTGGCGGCCGCAGTGCGCCTGCCCTTTGTGTTGGGGAGTGATTTCCCTCTCAATGACGGCGGGCTCTTCTACCAGATGACGGAGGAGCTGCGGCAGGCGCACTATGTGCTGCCATCCTACACCGCTTATAACGCAGCGCACATCCCCTTTGCCTACCCGCCCCTGGGCTTTTACCTGGCGGGGCTGCTGGCCGACCTGGGCCACTGGTCGCTGCTCACCCTCTTTCGCTTCCTGCCCCTCGTGATCAACCTGCTCTCGGTGCCGGCCTTTTACGCGCTGAGCCGGGACCTGCTCCCCTCGCCGGTGCAGGCGACCGTAGCGACCCTGGCCTTCGCCCTGCTGCCGCGCAGCTCCATGTGGCTGATCATGGGGGGCGGCATTGCGCGCGCCCCCGGCATGCTCTTTATGATCCTGGCCCTGCAGCAGGCCTATCGCCTCTACACCCACCGCCAGAGGCGCTTTGCGCTGACTACGGCGCTCCTCTGCGCCTGCACTGTGCTGAGTCACCTGGAAACGGCGTGGGTCCTAGCGGTCAGCATGGTCCTGTTCTTCCTGGCCTATGGCCGCCGGTTGCGGGGCCTCATCGACTCGGCCCTCGTCGCTGCGCTGACGCTTGCGCTGACGGCGCCGTGGTGGCTTACCGTCATCAGCCGGCACGGGCTCGGCGTCTTTGTGGCCGCCAGCAATGACGGCTGGGCATTCTACAGCGGCCTCCTGGATCTGTTCCTTCTGCGGCCAACACCAGAGTCTCCCATCCCTATTGTGCTGGAGTTGGTAGCCATGCTAGGGCTCTTGGTTTGCTGCGCGCGGCGGCGTTTTCTGCTGCCGGCCTGGGTGCTCACTGTCTTTGCCCTCGATCCGCGCGCAGCGGCCACGACGGCCACACCCGCAGTGGCCTTACTGAGTGCCATTGGCATGATCGATGGTCTATGGCCGATCCTGGATGGCGGACTGCACACATCCTACGCTGAAAAGCCTGCCGGCAGATCCAAGCGCTGGTTGCCCCAGGTAGTCTTTGCCGCTCTACTCCTCTCGGCGGTTTTCTCGATCATGCTCGTCTCTTCCACGACTCTTCCTGGTGTGCCGCTGGAGGAGCGTCAGGCTATGGCCTGGGTGGCTGCCAACACTCCTGAAGGCAGCCGTTTCGTAGTGATCCCCGATACCGTTTGGGAGCAGGATGCCGTTTGCGAGTGGTTTCCTGTGCTTACGGGGCGTGTGAGCGTAAACACCGTCCAGGGGCATGAGTGGCTGTCGGACTTTTCCACATGCATCACGCGCTATGAAGCGCTGCGCAAATGCGCACAAGGCGATGTAGATTGCCTCGACACTTGGGCTGCACGCTGGGATGTGTCGTTTGCTTACGTGTATATCTCCAAACAGGGGGCCTCGAAAAGGGATGCGGCGAATAATGCTGTCCTCTGCGATCTATCCCATGATCCTCACTACGATCTGATCTACAATGGGTCTGCAGCGGCGATTTTCCGCAGGAAAGGCTAAGCGATGGCACCGACACCTGGCAGATCGGGCAAAGCAACCAGGCTGCGTGCGACCACACGGGCGCTCTACAGGGTGCTGCTGGCTGTGTTGATGGCGTTCCCACTCCTGTTCGATGTGCTGTGGTCCCAACCGCAGGCAGCGAACCTGAAGGACTGAGGATCCTTCATCGCCTCTGGCCGTGCTGAGACCGCCGGGCTGGATCCTTATGGCATCTACCCGCTCACTTTCCATGTCCCCTTTCCTGCCCTCGGACTGGAGGTCGATTCGCCGAACCTCAACCCGCCGGTCTCCGTGCTGTTCTTCCAGGCACTCGCGCAGCTTGAGCCAGCCCAGGCCTTCAGAGTTTGGTATATCGTGTCGCTCCTTGTCTATGCGCTCACGCTGTCGCTGCTGTGGCGCGCCTATCCCGGCTCTGTCAACCTGCTGCGCCTGGGCTGGATAGCCAACCTGGCCGGCCTGTGGCACACGCTCGAACTAGGCCAGATCTATATGCCTCTCCTCCTGGCGGCCACAGGGGCCTGGCTGTTCCTCCACCGCAGGCGTGATCTTCCAGCCGGCGTGCTGATCGGGCTGCTGGTGGCCATCAAGCCGAGCTTCGCCATCTGGCCGGCGCTGCTTCTGCTGGCAGGTTATGGCATGACGGCGCTGGCGGCCCTCGCCTGCGCGGCCGCCGTCAGCCTGGTGCCTCTGCTAGCCTACGGCCCGCGCATCTACCTCCAATGGCTGGCGGCCACCGCCGCCTACAACGGCATAGCCATCCCGCTCAATGGCTCGCTGGCCGGCATGGCAGCACATATGGGGCTACCCTGGCTGGGGACGGTGTTGGCAGCGGCGCTCCTGTTGGCCCTCGCCCTCTGGGCCCGGCGCTGCCGGCCCGGCCGCCTGCAGCTCAGCGGGTTGGCCATCGCAGCCACGCTCCTGGCTTCACCCTTGAGTTGGCCGGGCTACAGCCTGTTCCTGCTGCCCGTGCTCTGGAGCCGGTCCTGGCGGGCGCCCCTGCGGGTAGCTGCCCTCTTGTTCGTGTTCCCGGTCTGGCTGGTCCTCCGTTGGTGCGGCAATGCCCACTGGCAGTTGCTGACCCTGGGCTGGCTCTACGGCTGGGCATCACTCCTGGTCCTGGGCGCCCTGGCTGTGGAAACCTGGCAGCGGGGTACACCCAGTTTGCAGGTAAAGGAGTCATAGATCCGATGCAAGAAAGCGCTCGTCCCCTGCCGCGGGCGGCGCGGTCGCCCCTTGTCGTTTTCATCGGTCACTTGGTTGCGGTTGCCCAGATCCTTTGCCTCGCCCTGGCCATCATCCTCTTTGGCCTAGGTCACCTGTTCGGCTTTGCGCCCGCCACCCAGTAGCTCTTCATGGGCTTTATAGTGGCGCTGATCCTGGTGGCCTGCTGGCGGCGGGGCGGCGCCCTGGGCTGGCTCGTGCTCATCGGCGGGCTGATGCTCTTCCTGCAAATCCGCGGGGTAGCCGACAATGTGGGCTTTCCCGTGCACACCGGGGACTTGTCCCGGTTGGAGCAGTTCCTCTTCCTGGGCGCCCTGCCCACCCAGGTGCTGCAGCGCCTCTTCTTCGTCCCCGGGCGGTTCACCGCGCTCGATTATGCCGCCGTCGCGGTCCACTGGTCGTACTTTTTCATCCCCTACATCATCGTGTTCGCCGTCTGGCTGCGCAGGCCGCAGGCCACGATGGAGCCGGCCCTGCTCCTGGCGTTGACTTTCGCCGTCAGCCTGGTGATCTATGTCCTGCTGCCGGGTACGCCCCCCTGGCTCGCCGCCGCGCAGCCCGGCGCGCCCCAGGTCTATCGCATCACCTACTTTGTCTGGAACTCTGTCAACCCGGAGGCCTATGCCCGCATCTATGAGACCATCGGCGACCCCAACCCCATCGCCTGCCTGCCCTCCGTCCACTTTGCCATTACCTTTATGCTCTTCCTCTACAGCCTGGGCAAGGGCCGGCTGTGGAACATCATAGCGGGCGTCTACGCAACCGCCATGGCCTTTTCCCTGGTGTACATGGGCGAGCACTATGTCGTGGATTGCCTCTTTGGCGGGCTGGTGGCGTGGGCGGTGTGGGCTGGGTATCACCGGCTGATGGGGCGGAGGCAACCGGTGCCAGTCAGATAGATGGCTGGAGGATTGCATGTGCGAGTGTTGAGGCAGATGTTGGCTACCCAAGGGCGATACGTACTCACACGGGCGGTTGCGTGGCGCGCCGAGTATGCCGGCCTGTTTCTGGCGTCACTCCTCGCTGTCCTCGTTCGCGTGCCTTTCTTCTTCTGGCCGCTAACGACAGACGAAGGAGGGTATGCCTATACTGCCCATTGGTGGTTCCGGGGCTTGCCTCTCTACTCAGACCAATTGTGGTTTGACCGTCCCCAAGGCATTTTCCTCGCCTATCAGTTGGGAATGTCCCTTCTCGGTGATTCGACCTGGGCGATCCGTCTGTGGGGGGCACTGTGGGCTGCTGGTACAGCGGCAGGAGTCTATCTGGTTGCCCGCCGTCTGTTGGGTCGGCAGGAGGCGATAGTCAGTGCGGTGTTGTGTGCGCTGTTTTCGGCAGCGCCTCAACTAGAGGGATTCACTGCTAACGCCAAAGTCTTTATGGCACTATTCACAACCTTGAGTTCCTATTACATCCTGACGCGCAAGCCTATACAAGCCGGCATTCTGGCTTCTGCTGCAGTTCTACTCAAGCCGTCAGGAGCAAGCGCCTTCCTGCTGGCTGTCGTCTGGCTGGCTCATGAGCGTGCGGGTTTGAGCGAGTGGGAGCAGTTCATCCTGGCAAGCATCCCCCTACCTCTTGCAGCACTGGCGCATGGTGCGATGACCGTTGGGCTAACCGATTATGCCAATGCCGTGTTCATGTTTCGTGTTGGTACCAGACAGGCTGCCCCTCTGTTCGACATCATTCGCAGTTGGATATCAACGTCACCTGCGTGGGGCCCACTGGCTATCTTGGCGATCCCGGGCGTGTATAGGGTGCCGTGGAGAACGCGTGCCTTTGTCCTCACCTGGCTCTTGTCGTCACTGGCAGGAATGGCATTGGGTGGCAATTGGTTCTGGCACTACTTCATCCAGATAATGGCGCCGCTATCGGTCTGTGCTGGCATAGGCCTCTCTTCTCTGGTCTTCAACACTAGAGATCTGTTTCGCTTTACTGGACTCGCGTGGGGATTCCTTTACCTCCTTTTGGTAGGACATCTTATGGTGGCACAGCCTAAACAGGGTGCATGGGAACTGTACCATCGGCCGGGCTACCTTGTGGCTGAGGATGTGGCCAACTACATTCGTACCCACACGGAGGAGGGGGACTCGATCTATATCGCTTTTTTCGAATCGGACATCTACCATCTAGCCCATCGCCGCAGCGCCTTCCCTCACCTCTACCGTCTTGAACTTACACACATCCCTGGCGCTTATGAGAGGCTAGTGAACATGGTTGAGATGCGGGAACCCATGTATATCGTAGCCCTGGACCCGCCGCTCAAGGCCATTGATCCAGGAGATCATTTTCGGATGGCACTCGAAAAAGGCTATCGGGTCGAGACAACCTGCGATGGAATACCCATTTACCGGCGAGAGTAAGTGCTGACACGCACTGCATTAGGACAACCGCAACCCGGACCACTCTCTGCGCTGTTCGCTTCTAAAACACCGGTCAAGTAATCACTAGTGCAGAGTAGCATAGCCCCTCGTGGGCGTCGTAAACGGCGGAACCGGCGCCATGACGCGGCAAAACGGGCACAAGGCCCTATGCTACGGGCATTCGCCCATTACTTGACCGGTGTTCTAGGAGAGCCCTCTCCCCTGCGGAGTTTCAGGGGCGGACAGCGCGCATGTTCTCAGTGCATCCGGAATCCCGAGCTTGCTGGGGCGTCTCTGCCTTGCTCCTCGCGAGTGGTCCTCTGGTGGCAGCGAACTGGCATGGAGCCTGCCGGAGAGCAAATAGCCGCGCTCATGCAACGCCAAGACGCCCCAGCAAGCTGGGATTCCGGACGCACGGGCCTTCACACCATACTCGGCCCCGAAAAGGCAGAACCTGGATGGGTCTCTTGCTGCCTCCTCTGGCACATTCCTTGCTCCGGTCCCATCAAGGAGGCAAGACGCCATGAGAGTCGACCTGTATACCGACGTCCACAAGGGGATACGCAACCTGGTGAGCGGGTATGCTTTCCGGGCGGGGACCGTGGATTGACCGGAGGCGGATCAAGTGGCCCAGATGGGCCGCGAGTGGCAGACGCTGCGCGAGCTGGTGGATCTGCACCACCATTCCGAGGAACGCTACGTCCATCCCCTGCTGGCCCAGGCCATCCCGGGCGGCCGGCGCCCTTACGATGAGGAACACCGGGCCATCACGGTCATGCTGGACGACCTCCAGGGCCACCTGGGACGGCTGGTGAACGACGGGTCGGTAGCCGACCGGCCGGATGTCGGCCGCGAGTTCTACCTTGGCGTCAACCGGTTCTACGCCGAGTTCCTGGCGCACCTGGACCGGGAGGAGACCCAAGCCCAGCGCGCCCTGAATGAGCTCTACCCGCCAGAGGTGCTGGCCGCCACGCTGCAGACGATCATCGGCGGCTTTTCACCCGATGACTTGATGCTCTTCATCGATATCATGTTCCCGGCCATGATCCTGCCCGAGGCGGCCGGGCTGTTGGGCTCGATACGTCTGCCTCCCGAGGCGCTTGCCCCCCTGACCGAGCGTGCGCGGCAGGCCCTCGGCGAGGCAAGATGGACACAACTGCAGGCGCGGCTGCCCGTCCCGGTTCGTTGAGAAGGGTTTGTAGTGGGCGCTTCAGCGCCCGGCCCCCTGGTTGGCCTGGCTACAATCACCGTATCTACCATAGCAAAGCAAAGCGTGAAGCGCACACGCCAAACCTGCTGCCTGCCTCGCTGGCAAGAAGGCATGGCATCCTACAGCACTCCGCATGATGCGTTGGCGAAAGGCCGTGGACGGAAGCTCTCCTCTTGCTCTGGAGGCGAGCTTCCCCCGCCGCTTGCCTGTTGACGCTATGCGCTTCCCGCGGTATACTGCCTCAGTGATAGATCCGTTTCCATTGGGAGTGATCATCCCCGGAGCCTGCCGCATGAACGGTGCTCAAGTCCTGGTAGAAATGCCCCTTGCCCACGGCGTGCGCCACCCCTTCGGCGTGCCGGGGGATACGAGCCTCGCCTGGCACGATGCTCTCTATGCGGCGCGGGACCGGGTGACCTGTTCCCTGGCGCGCGGCGAGCGCTCGGCGGGCTTTATGGCCGACGTCTATGCCCGCCTCACCGGGCGCCCCGCCGTCTGCGAGGGGCCGGGCGGCGCCGGCGCCACCTACATGGTGCCCGCGCTGGCCGATGCCAACGGCTCCCCGGTGCCCCTGCTCGCCCTCACCACCGACAACCCCACCGCCTATGCCTGGCAGGGCGCGCTGTCGGTTGCGTGCTTGAGCGAGGCTGCCCGAGGCTGAAGACGATACTGATGGAGGTCCCCATGTCTGAGCGAAGCGAGATCTACACTCGCCTGCGTGCGGCGATCGATCCGCTGCCCGTGATCGACTGCCACGAGCACACCGTCGGCCCGCAGGGGGCGCCGGAGAACCGTGAGCCGCTGGCATGCCTGCTCGCCGGCTATGTGCAGAGCGACCTGGCGGCGGTGACCTACCCGGGCTGGCCGGCGGGCGATTTCTGGGCCATCCTCGATGACCAGGATATCCCCACCGAGCGCAAATGGCCGCTCTTCGAGCCCATCTGGCGGCAGACGGAACACACGGCCTATGCCCGCGTCACCAAGCGCGTGCTGCAGGAGGTGTATGGCGAGCCCGAGCTGACCCTGCCCGCCCTGCAGCGCATCCGCGAGCGCCTGCTGGACCTGCGCGACCCGGCGGTCTATACCAGTGTGCTGGACCGGGCCCACATCCGTTGCCGCATCGTGGATATCTGGCCCGATATGAAGGCCGTCCTTTCGGGCAAGCAGCAGATCTATGAGCGGGACCGGCTGATGATCTCTCTGCCCGGCTTTCACGGCATCCGCAGCTGGCAGAACGTGTGGGACCTGACACAGGTTATCGACCAGTCGGTGACAAGCCTGGATGGGTTCCTGGCAGCCTGCCGCGAGATCTTTACCCGGCTCAAGGCGCGCGGCGCCCTCGGTATGAAGGACCAATCGGCCTATGGCCGCACCCTGGCCTATAGTAACCCATCGCGGGCCGAGGCCGAGCCGCTCTTTAACCGCATCATGGCCGACCCGCGCAGCGCCCTGGGCTGGCCCGAGGCCAAGCCGCTGAGCGATTTTCTCTTCCACCGCTTCATGGAGATGGCGCGCGAGCTGGATCTGCCGGTGCAAATCCACACCGGGCACATGGCAGGCGTGCGCAATGAAATCACCAAGACCAACGCCGTGCAGCTCACGCCCGTGCTGGAGCTGCACCGCGACGTGCGCTTTGACCTCTTCCACGGCAACTGGCCCTACCTGGGCGAGTACCTCTTCCTGGGCAAAAACTATCCCAACGTGCACCTCGATCTGTGCTGGCTGCACATCATCGACCCGGTGTATGCGAAGAATCTGCTCAGCGAGGGGCTGACGGCCGTGCCGCACGGCAAATTCCACGCTTTCGGCGGCGATTACGGCGACAACATCCTGCATGCCGCAGCGCACCTGGCCATCGCGCGCGATGTGGTGGCCGCCGCATTGGCCGAGCAGGTCGAATACCGCTGGATCGGCGAGGGCGAGGCCCTGCAGATCGCCGCCGACTGGCTCTTCAACAACCCCAACGAGTTCTTCAAGCTGGGCTATGACCGGGTCGCTGTGTAGGTCAGAGTCTTGCTGAAGCATCATCAAAGGAGGATCCCATGTCGAAACAAGTCATCCGCACCGAAAAGAATGCACCCCCCATCGGCCCTTATTCTCAGGGCATCGCCGCCGGCGGCCTGGTCTTTACCGCCGGCCAAGCGGGGGTCGATCCCAGGACCAACAAACTGGTCGAGGGCGGCATCGCGGCCCAGACGCGCCAGACCCTGGAAAACCTGAAGAACATCCTCGAGGCGGCGGGCTGCACCATGGCTGATGTCGTCTCGGTCAACGTCTACATGACCGACCTGGGCGAGTTCGCCGCCATGAACCAGGTCTATGGCGAGTACTTTAAAGAGAACCCGCCCGCCCGCACCACCGTCGGCGTCGCCGGCCTGCCCATGGGGGCCTCGGTCGAGATCACCTGCCTGGCCTATAAGGGGTAACACAGGGAGT
>Ga0123519_10001877_pt1 | contig 35839 bp, 34 predicted proteins | sample YelNatPaOPRAMG02_FD_87396 | JGI IMG/M metagenome (GOLD analysis project Ga0123519, IMG submission 87396) | Hot spring microbial communities from Yellowstone National Park - Yellowstone National Park OP-RAMG-02 (version 2) | ecosystem: Environmental > Aquatic > Thermal springs > Hot (42-90C) ... | reverse complement strand
TTGAAACTAAAATTTAATTGATATTTATAAATGAGCAGATGAGTTAAATGGTTATTGAATATTTTTTAAAGGTATAGTAAAATTAATAGAAAAGAATGGTTATTCTTATTATAATAGATATTTTAGGGATTTTTATTTCTTATCAGTTTTCTTATTTTTTAAGAATAAATATCTTACCTAAATTTTTACAGTTTCCAGAGCCTTTACCTGCAATGATTTTTAATCCTATATATCTTCCTCTTATATTTATATTCTTCTTCTGGTATGAAGATTTATACACAAAAAGATTTCCTTTATGGGAGGAAATTAGACAAGTCTGGAAAGCCTCTTTTTTAGCCTCATTAACACTTTTTGCGATTGTTTCATTAGGGAAATTAACTTCTTCTGTCTCAAGAACTGTTATAGTTCTTACATTTTTAAATTCTTTATGGAGTATTCCATCTATTCGATTAATAGGGAAAAAAATTATGTTTAAATTAGGGTTTGGTAAGAGAAGAGCGATTATTTTAGGTGCTGGTTTAACAGGAGAACTTTTATTAAAATCTTTTTCTGTAGAAAAAAATATGGGATATGAAGTAATAGGTTTTTTAGATGATGATATAAATAAGATAGGAAAGTATATTGGGGGTGTTAAGGTTTTAGGTGCGTTAAATGAAATAGAAAAATTTTTATCTAAAAATATAGAAGTTATAATTGCTATACCTGGGATGCCTCCTGAGAGGTTGATAGAATTGGTAAATAGTTTACAGCAAAAAGTAAAAAGAGTTTCGTTTATACCTGATTTATTTGGGATTCCGTTTTTAGAAGGAGATATGAACTTTTTCTTTAATAATCAAATTTTAGTTTTGAATGTAAGAAATAATTTAAAAAATCCAATTAACAGGTTATTAAAAAAAATATTTGATATATGTGTTTCTGTTTTAATGCTAATAATAACTCTTCCTCTTATTTTATTAATTATTTTAATAATTACGATAACTTCTAAAGGTTTTCCTTTTTATTCTCATGAGAGAATTGGATTTAAAGGTAAAAAATTTAAGTGTTATAAGTTTAGAACTATGTATTTAGATGCAGATGAGAGATTGAAAAATTTATTGGAAAAGGATCCTAATTTAAAGATGGAATGGGAAAAGACATTTAAGTTAAAAGATGACCCAAGGATAACAAGAATAGGCAAATTTTTAAGAGAAACAAGTTTAGATGAATTACCCCAGATATTTAATGTTTTAAAAGGCGAGATGAGTTTAGTTGGACCAAGACCTGTTTTATCTGAAGAACTAAATAAGTATTATGGTAAATATAAGGATTATTATTATGAAGTTTATCCAGGAATAACAGGATTATGGCAGGTTAGTGGAAGGAGCAGTGTTGATTATAAAAAAAGGGTTAGTTTGGATGTGTGGTATGTGAGTAATTGGTCTTTATGGCTTGATATAGTTATATTAATAAGGACAATAAAAGTTGTTTTGAAAAGAGAGGGAGCGTATTAGATACAGAATTACAGGAGATTGGGAGAAGATAAATTTTACAATAGGAAATTTTGGTTGACAAAATATACAAAAAAAGTTATTATTTAAGTGAACCAATTGATAAAAAATGCTACTAATTATAATAGAAGGCCTATTACGGATTAAATTATAAAAATTTAATTTATGGGGGTGGATTATGAGAAAATTAATATATTTTTTAGTTGTTTTGCTTTTTCTAATAGGGATTTCCTATGGATACTATGATGATTTTAGTGGATATGAGAGTTACTATAAACTAATAGATGATTGTGAAAGTCTTACACCTCAATCTAATACTTGGGCAGTTGATAATACAACAGATGCTGCAAATATAACTGTTAGTGGTGCAGGAGCAAAGTTTAGCAAAGGAATTTCATGGGATAAATCTGCTGGTGGAAATATGAATAGTTATATAAAAGGTGATAATATTTATTCAAATATTCCAAAAGATATTGATAGTCTAAAGAATGGTTATTTAACATTCTGGTATTATATTCCAACAGGGTTTGGTACAAAGGTTACAAAAGTAGAGGGAATGTTAACTGATAGTACAGCAATTACTTCAACTACGATAAATAAGACAGTGGCTTATAAAACAGGAGCATCGTTAGATGGTTTAAATTACTTCAAACAACAACTTTCAGTTCAAGCAGGTAATACTGATCCTGATTATCGTAATATAAAGTCTATAAGAATAGGTATTCAAACATCAAATACTGGTGATACTGCATCTGGAATATTGATTGATGATATTAGAGTAGTTAGTTTAAATAACACTACAAATGGAGTATGGGATGAAAGTAGTGGAATATGGGAAATTTTGGATGTAAGTGGAAATAAAGTTTATTATCAAGGTGAGAGTTGTAATGATGCTAACCCTCCTTTATTTACAAAAACAACTTATAAGGATTTTGTTTATACTGCAAAGGTGTGTTCAAAAGATAGTAGTTCTCAAAATATTGGTATAGTTTTTAGAAAGAGTGGAAATTATTATTATTGTTTTAGTTTAGGTGTTTCTTCTAGTTCTAATAAGATAAAGTTAATGAAGTATGCAGGAAGTTTTAGTGATTTAGCAAGTCCAGTTACTCCTACTCCTGCATTATCTTATGACACAGATTATTATTTAAAAGTAGTATGTGTTGGTAGTAGTATAAAAGCATATACTTCAGTAGATGGAAGTAATTATACTGAAAGATTTAATATTACTGATATGAGTTTATTGTCACCTGGATATATTGGACTTTTAACTGATAAACCAGGTTATTTTGATGATATAAAAGTATTGCCAATCCCTTCTGGTGTAACAGCATCAGGTGGGGATAAGAAGGTGAAGATAAGTTGGAATTCTTATTCTTATTCAGGTGAGATTGCTTCATATAATGTTTATAGAAGTGAAACAAGTGGAGGCCCATATACTAAAGTAGGTACTACTTCAAGTATAAATTACACAGATACAGATGTGACAAACGGGACAACTTATTACTACAAAATTACTGCAAATGTTAATGTTGGTGGAACCACAGAAGAAACTGAGATAGATTTATCAAGTGAGGTTTCTGCTACTCCACATCCTGGTATTGCGGTTTCTAATAACCCATTTACACCAAATAGTTCAAATCCAGCATTTCAAAGAGTTACATTTACAGTGTATAATCCTACTAATGAATTGATAGAATTAAAAGTTTATCAGCCAACAGGTGTATTGATTAATACTATTACTGTAAATGGTGGTTCAACTATATCGTGGGATGGAACCAATTCAAGTGGTGGTGTTGTTGAAGGTGGAGTTTATGTTTATCAGATAAAAGTAGGAGGTTCTGTAGTAGGTAATGGTTCTGTAATTTTAGCAAAGTGAATCTTTTTCACCATAAATTAAGTGCTGATTTTAGCACAGGGTAGGGAGGTATATATGAAAAAAATTATAGCAATAATTTTACTTATTTCAAGTATATCATACAGTGCATTTTATGATGCAGGTGCTGGAGCAAGACCGGTTGGTTTAGGAGGTGCTTTTGTAGGTGTAGCAGATGATGCAAATGCAATGTATTATAATATTGCAGGGATATATCAGGTTAAGGAAATAGCATTTACTGCCACGTATAGTCAGTATTTTGCAGGAATTTTTGATAATTATGTTGCTGTTGTTTTACCATTTCAAAAATATGGAGCTATTGGAGTGAGTTGGCTAAATATGGTTGCAGATTTATACAATGAGAATACTTTTACGTTAGGTTATTCTTATCCGATTGATAGGGATAATTATATTGGAATAGGTGTTAGAATGTTTTTAAAGAATTTTGGGAGTAATGAATGGACTGCTTTAAACCCTATTTTTGATAAAAAAACTGCAACAGGATTTTCAGCAAACATAAGTTTATATAGTAAATTGACAGATGAATTATCATTAGGTGCTTCTTTTGAGAATTTAAATCAGCCTGATGTAAGTTTATCTTCTAAGGATTTAGTTCCTTCAATTTACAGAGTAGGAGCAAAATACAAATTATTTAAAGGACTATTTTTAACATTAGAAGGTGATTATCGTAATAGTGAGATAAAAGGTGCTATTGGCTCTGAATACTCAGTAGGAGTTAACTTCCTTGAAACATTGGGTATAAAAGGTTCGGATATCAGTTTTAGAGGCGGATTTGGTTATGGAACGCATAACTATTCTAATTTATCTTTAGGATTTTCTTTCTTTTTACCAACAAAATATATAGATGGAAGACTTGATTATTCGTTTACTCTGCCTTTTGGTTTTGTTGAAGGTGTTACAACTCATAGATTTACTATAAACATAATGGAACCGAAGCCTGAATTTAGTATTTAGTTAGTATTTAAAAAGTCATTTGTTAAAAGGTACTCACCGCTTTATCTAAAATTTATTGTATTACATAAACTACTTGACTTTTTTTGTTTATATAATTAGAATATAAAACTAAAATAGTCAGGAATTCAAATTGGAGAAGATATTATGGAAAAAGGCACAGAAAAAAAGAATATTTTATTACAGGTAGCACAGAGTATTTTTGCAAGATTTGGTTTATTTAAAACGAGTGTTGATGAGATTGCTAAGGCTGCACGAATGGGAAAGAGTTCTATTTATTACTACTTCAAGAGTAAAGAAGATATTTTTAAGGCTGTTTTAGAAAAAGAACTCAAAACTCTTAGAGAAAAAATAGCAGAGGCTATACAACAATCAAAATCTCCTCAAGAAAAGTTAAGGAGATTTGTTATTACGAGGATGAAGTATACTAAAGAGTTAACAAATATTTATGGTGCTTTTAAGGATGAATATTTAAAGCATTATGCCTTTATACAAAAATTGCGAGAAGATTATGACAGGGAAGAAATAAACACGGTGAAGAGTATTTTGCAAGAAGGGATAGAACAAGGAGTATTCTTTATAAAAAATTTGGAATTAACCAGTTTTGCTATAGGTACTGCAATTAAAGGTTTGGAATATGATTGGACGATAAGAGTTGGAGAAAAAGAGTTAGAGGAAAGTATTGATAGTTTATTAGAAATTCTTTTTTATGGTATAGCCAAAAAATAAAAGAGAAAAATTTTTCATAACTTCTGAGAAGTAAGGATTAAAAAAGGAGGGGATGAAAAATGAGTTTAAAAATGAGAATCTTTAATATAGGGATTTTTTCTAAATTGATTAGGATGGGAGTGGGAAATTTATCTGTAAGGAAGATGCTTATCAAAGCCATTGAAAGGTATAATATTTTTAAGAGTCCAGATAGATTGGATAAAGTTGAAGAAGACAGATACTATATACTTTTGGCTTTACTGTATTCTATAGACCGTGCTTTATCAAATAATAGTATATCCAAAGAATGTATGGAGAAAATAATAGATGTATTCTTTTTCAATATTTTTATTAAAGACCCTTATAGAAGAAAAAAAATTAGCAAGATTAATGGAGTTCAACCACCGGGTTTTGTTACAATATCTCCTACAAATGTTTGTAATTTAAAATGTAAGGGTTGTTATGCTGGAGATGTTTATACTGCACATAGATTAGATTATGAAATTTTTGACAGAATAATTACTGATATGAAAATGGTATTTAGTTCACACTTCATTGTCATTTCTGGAGGAGAACCATTTATGTATAAGGACAAAGGTAAAACTTTGATGGATATTTTTAAAAAACACCAGGATGTGTATTTTATGGTTTATACTAATGGTACTCTAATCAATGAGGAAATGGCTAAACAGTTAGGGAGATTAGGTAACATTACTCCTGCTATTTCTGTAGAAGGGTTTGAGAAAGAGACAGATGAAAGAAGAGGGAAGGGTGTTTGGGAAAAAATTATGAAAACTATGGATACTCTGAGAAAATTTGGGGTGCCATTTGGTTTTTCTGTAACACCTTGCATGCACAATGCTGATCTTCTCTTATCAGACGAATTTATAGACTTTTTCTTCAAAGAAAAAGGTGCCTTTTACGGTTGGTATTTTCAGTATATGCCAATAGGGAGAGGGCCTTCAATGGATTTAATGGTTACTCCAGAACAAAGAGTAGATATGTATAGAAGAATCTGGAAGAAAGTAAAAGAGGATAAATTATTTATTGCTGATTTCTGGAATTCAGGGACAGCTTCTTATGGTTGTCTGGCTGCTGGTAGATCAGGAGGTTATTTTTATATTATGTGGGATGGTACTATTACTCCTTGTGTTTTTATACCATTTAAAGACGAAAATTACGGTAATATTTATAAAGTTTATGAAAGGGGAGAAACCCTTATAAATGTAATTAAATGTCCTCTTTTCTCTAACATAAGAAAATGGCACTCTTCATACTGGTTGGACCAACCGAAAGAGAAATGTGGTAATTTAATAACTCCCTGTGTTATTCGTGACAATTCATCTACTTTTTATAATATTGTAAAAGAATCAAAGGCAAGACCTGTAGATGAAGGAGCAGTTACTTACCTTTCATTTATTGAAGAAGGGAAGATGCCAGAGTATAACCGGAAATTTAAGGAATTGGCAGACTGTATATGGGAAAGGGAATACTTAAATAAGGTTTCTGAGAAAGAGCACCGTAAGAATTACGAACAAGTAGAAATTAAAAATGGCAATGTTTAAATAACATATCTTTGTAAATTATATGGAGGGATATGATAATTGTTAGAAGTCCTTTAAGAGTTTCTATTGGAGGAGGAGGTACTGATTTACCTTCTTATTATAGGAAATTTGGAGGTTTTTTAATAGCAGCGGCAATTGATAAGTATGTTTATGTGACTTTGCATCAAACATTTGTAGATGAGATGATTATTAAATACTCAAAGATGGAAAGAGTGGCAAGTTTTCATCAGATAGAGCATCCTATTATAAGAGAAGCGATCAAATTAGTAGGAATTTTAAATTCCAATATAGAGATAACAAGCATGGCGGATATTCCTGCTGGAACTGGGTTAGGTTCTTCTGGTAGTTTTACTACAGCGTTGCTTAAGGCATTGTATACTTATAAGAAGCATACTATTCATCCGAAAGAACTAGCAGAGCAGGCATGTCATATAGAAATTGATATTTTAAAAGAGCCTATAGGGAAGCAGGATCAATATATAGCATCTTATGGTGGAATTACATGTTTTGAGTTTCACAAGGATGATAAAGTGCATGCGTATCCACTGAAGATAAGTGAGGAGGTATTATATAGTTTAGAGGATAATTTATTATTATTTTTTACTGGCTATTCAAGGTCAGCATCTAGTGTATTGAAGGATCAACATGAGAGAAGTATTAAAGATGATAAGGAGATGTTAGAGAATCTGCATTTTATAAAACAACTTGGTTATGAGATAAAGGCTGCATTAGAGAGAGGGGATTTGCATGGATTTGCAAGATTAATGAATGAACACTGGGAGAAGAAGAAAAAGAGGACAAAAGAGATATCGAATAGTAAAATAAATGAGTGGTATGATTTAGCGATGAGAAATGGTGCATTAGGTGGTAAATTGATAGGAGCTGGTGGAGGAGGATTTCTTATGTTTTATACAGAGGATAAGACAAGAGTTAGACATGCTATGAGGTCAGCAGGTCTTAGAGAGGTTAGATTTAGGTTTGATTTTGAAGGGACTAAAGTAATAATATCATGAATAATACCAGTGTTGCCATACTGTGTGGTGGTTTGGCTACGAGGTTAAGGCCAATAAGCGAGAAGATACCAAAGTCAATGATAGAGATTAATGGAAAACCTTTTATGGAATATCAATTAACATTACTGAAGAGAAGTGGTTTAACTAATGTTGTATTATGTGTTGGTTATTTGGGGGAGAAGATAGAGCAATATTTTGGAGATGGCAGTAAATTTGAAGTTAATATACAGTATAGTTATGATGGTGATAGATTGTTAGGGACAGGAGGTGCATTAAAGAAAGCATTAAGTAAACTAAGCGATATTTTTTTAGTTATGTATGGAGATTCGTATTTGGATTTAGATTATGGTCCAATAATTAATTTTTTTGAGAAGGAGTATAATAAGGGAGAGAAGAAGCCATTAGGGTTAATGACAGTTTATAGGAATAATAATCAATATGATAGGAGTAATATTGTTTTTAAAGATGGTAAGATAATTTTGTATGATAAGAATGCCAATAGAGATGATATGAATTATATTGATTGGGGATTAAGTATACTAACGAAAGAAGTTTTTAAGTTTTTTAAAGACAAAGAGAAATTTAGTTTAGAAGAGATATTTAAGTATTTAATAAAAGAGGATTCTTTACTTTCATATGAAGTATATAAGAGGTTTTACGAGATAGGTTCTTTAAATGGACTTAAAGAGATAGAAGAAGTATTAAAGAGGAGTAAATATGAGTGAAACATTTAGTTTTAAATTTCTTAAAGAAGTATGTGATATTGCAAATAAGTTATCGTATGAGAAAATTGAAGATATTGCGAAGGGTTTATCAGAGGTAAAGGCAAAGAAAGGGAGGTTGTTTTTCCTTGGTATAGGAGGAAGTGCTGCCAATGCAAGTCATGCTGTGAATGACTTTAGAAAAATCTGTGGGATAGAATCCTATGCTCCAACAGATAATATTTCAGAATTAACTGCAAGGACGAATGATGATGGATTTGAGAGCATATTTGTAGATTGGTTGAAATGTTCCAGATTAAAGAAAGAAGATGCGATATTTATATTTTCAGTTGGTGGTGGAAATGTTGAGAAGAATATTAGTGTAAATTTGGTAAAAGCTATTGATTATGCTAAAGAGATTGGTGCAAAGATATTTGGTATTGTTGGGAGAGATGGTGGTTATACTGCAAAATCATCTAATACAGTTTTAATAATTCCTACTGTGAATAAAGAACATACAACACCACTGACAGAATCTTATCAGGCAATTATATGGCATTTATTAGTAACTCATCCAGCTATAAGAGAAAATCAAACTAAGTGGGAGACGGTAAAATAGATGTCAGGGAAAGCTGTATTTTTAGATAGGGATGGTGTTATTAATAAAGTGGTGGTAAGAGGGAATAAACCATATCCACCATTCGATTTGAAGGAATTTGAGTTTACAGATAACATTAAGGAAACGCTTGAGAAGTTAAAAAAAGAAGGATTTTACCTTTTAATTTTCAGTAATCAACCTGATGTTGCAAGGGGTAAAATTTCTATAAAAGATGTAGAATTAATAAACGAATATATACTTAAAAATCTTCCTATTGATAGGATATATTGTTGTTATCATGATGATGCTGATAACTGTAAATGTCGCAAACCAAAGACAGGGATGATTATGCAAGCCAGGAGAGATTACAACTTGGATTTAAAGAAATGTTTTGTTGTTGGAGATAGGTGGCGTGATATTGAAGCAGGAAAAAATGCAGGTTGTAAAACAATATTTGTTGATTACGGATATGATGAGGGATTGAAAAGTAAACCAGATTTTGTTGTGAAAGAGGTAAGACATATAATAAAATATATATTAAAAAAGTCCAAAAGAAAAGATGGGGATAAGAGATGAAGAAATTATCCGATTTAAAAATAAAGATATTTGCTGATGGAGCAGATAAGAAAGGGATGATAGAATTATATAAAAAACCGTATATAAAAGGATTTACTACTAATCCGACATTGATGAGAAAGGCGGGTGTTAGGGATTACAGAGAATTTGCCCGCGAAATTTTAAAGATAATACCTGATAGGCCGATATCTTTTGAAGTATTGGCAGATGATTTTGAGAATATGGAGAAGCAGGCTTTGGAAATTAATACATGGGGGAAAAATGTGTATGTAAAGATACCTGTGACAAACACGAAGAAAGAGAGTACTTATGATTTGATGAAAAGGCTAACAGAAAAAGGTGTAAAGTTGAATTTAACAGCAATAATGACTGTTGAACAGGTGAGGAATGTGGTTGAAGCGGTAAAAGATACACCATCAGCCTTTGTATCTGTTTTTGCAGGTAGAATTGCTGATACGGGTCGTGATCCGATACCTATTATGAAAGAGTGTCTTGAGATAATGAAGCCATATAAGAATATTGAACTATTGTGGGCAAGTCCGAGAGAACTGTTTAATATTTTTCAGGCAGATGAAATAGGAGTTCATATTATAACTGTAACTTACGATATATTGGCAAAGATGAATATGATAGGTAGAAGCTTAGATGACCTTTCACTTGAAACTGTAAGAATGTTTTATTCTGATGCTTGCAAGGCTGGCTATAAATTATAGAGAATTAACAAATCTATTTCTGTAAGATAGTAGGTCAATTTACACGAAGATAAGATGCAATTTCATAATGTGGGAGGTTATAAATTTATGCATTTTTTTGTTACAGGTGGAGCAGGTTTTATAGGTAGCAATTTGGTTGATCGTCTTTTGGATGAAGGTCATTGGGTTGTTGTATATGACAACTTTTCAACAGGATTTATTGAATTTTTGGAAGGAGCAAAGACTTTTAAAAAATTTAAACTTATAAAAGGAGATGTTTTAAATTTTAATAATCTGGTAAAGTCTATGAAAGGATGTGATTTTGTTTTTCATTTATCAGCTAATGCTGATGTAAGATTTGGGTTGCAGCATCCAGATAAGGATTTAAAGCAGAATACTATTGCTACATTTAATGTTCTTGAGGCGATGAGGAAAAACAAAATAAGAAAAATAGCTTTTGCTTCTACGGGCTCTATTTATGGTGAATCTTCAGTGATACCTACGCCAGAAGATGCTCCTTTTCCTATACAAACATCTTTATATGGAGCTTCAAAGTTAGCTGGTGAAGGATTAATAACATCGTATTGTGAAGGATTTGGGTTTCAATCTTGGATTTTCAGGTTTGTATCAATACTTGGGGAGAGATATACTCATGGACATATTTTTGATTTTTATAAAAGTTTACTAAGGAATCCGAAAGAATTATATGTATTGGGTAATGGGCATCAGAAGAAGTCGTATTTGTATGTACAGGATTGCATAGATGCTATGTTGCTTTCGATTAAAAAATCGCAGGATAAAATAAACATTTTTAATCTTGGGACGAATGAATATGCAGAAGTAAATGATTCAATAAAATGGATTACAGGTTATTTAAAAGTAAAACCTATTTTGAGATATTCTGGAGGAGATAGAGGATGGATAGGAGATAATCCATTTATTTTTCTTGATACAAGGAAGATTAGGAAATTAGGATGGCGACCGAAATTTTCAATAAAAGAGGCAGTAATTAAAACTGTTCAATTCCTCGAAAAAAATAAGTGGCTTTTGGAAAGGCGATAACAAAATTTAGGAGAAGATATTGAATATTGCTATTTTTGCAGATGCTTATTTACCTATAGTTGATGGTTCTGTTTCATATATTTTATCTTATACTAAAGAATTAAGAAAGAGAGGCCATAGGGTTAATATAGTAGCACCTGAATATCCTGGATATGTTGATAGAGATACTAATGTTATAAGGGTTAAATCAATTAAAGCACCATTCCCACCAAAATATAGACTTGCTATTCCACTATTAGATAAAACTGATTATAAGGATTTGAAATTGGATATAATACATTCTCAATCGCCGTTTGCATTAGGAAAGTGGGGTATAAGGGTAGGACGTAAATTAGGTATACCTGTAGTAAATACCTATCATACATTATATCCAATTTATATAAATAATTATCTAAATATTAAAATTATATCGAAACAAATGACAGTTCTTACAGAAAAATATGTTAAACATGTCTATAATAAATGTGATTTGGTGATAGTACCGTCTATTGATACTGCAGATGCTATGAAAAGGTACGGTGTTAGTAAACCAGTTGTAGTTCTTCCTCATGGAGTAGATCTTGGAAGATTTGAAAAATTTAATGGGGATGCGTTTAGAAATAAATATGGAATAAAAAAGGAAGAAATTTTGCTTTTAACAGTGAGTAGGTTGGGCAGAGAAAAAAATATTGATTTTCTTATAAATGCCTTACCATTTATTTTAGAACAAATACCAAATGTAAGATTGGTTATAGTAGGTGAAGGAGTTGCAAGATTAGAGTTAGAGAATCAAGTTAAAAAATTAAGTTTGGGAGATAAGGTTATTTTTACTGGATTTTTAAATGAAGAGGATTTGGTTAATGCTTTTGCTGCGCAGGATTTATTCGTATTTTCTTCTCTTACGGAAACATTAGGTTCAGTATTACTTGAGTCAATGAGTTTTTATAAACCTCTTGTTGCAATTGGAGAAAAAGGAGTGCTTGATGTGATGGAAGGAGAAAAACAAAGGGGAGGTTTAATTGCTAAAAATGATATTAATGACTTTGTTGAGAAGGTTGTAAAGATACTGAAAGATAAACATCTATATAATGATAAAGCGAAGGATGCAAGAAAGAGGTCTGAAGAAATGTCCTCAGAAAAAATGACTGATAAACTGCTGATGTTGTATGAAAAACTAATAAAACAAAGATGATAAACAAGTTATTATTACAATTGAATTATCCTACCTTTTTATGATATAAGATATGAGAGAGAAAGTGGTAGTGGTGATGCCTGCTTGTTTTGAATGTCCACCTTTAGGTGGACAGGATGATATAAACTCCTCTCAAAAAAGCAGGCAGATAATTTATACTTCTTTAGAAAGTTGTGAGGATAAATAAGATATGAAGGAAAAAGTGGTAGTGGTGATGCCTGCTTATAATGCCGCCAAGACATTAGAAGCAACATATAATGATATTCCAAAAGATGAGGTAGATGAAATAATCCTTGTTGATGATGCAAGTCACGATGAGACTGTAAAAAAGGCAAAAGAATTAGGATTAAAAGTTTTTGTTCATCCAAAAAACAGGGGTTATGGAGGTAATCAAAAAACCTGTTATACTGAGGCATTAAGAGAGGGTGCTGATATAATAGTAATGTTGCATCCTGATTATCAATATGATCCAAAGTTAATTCCAGAGATTATAAAACCTATAAAAGAGGGGAAAGCAGATTTAGTTTTAGGTTCAAGATTATTAAGTAAAACTGCTTTATCAGGAGGTATGCCTCTTTATAAATTCATTAGTAATAGATTTTTAACATTTGTTGAAAATTTAGTATTAAACCAACATCTTTCAGAATTTCATACAGGTTTTAGAGCATATAGTAGAAGGTTATTGACTACTATCCCTTTTATGAATAACTCTGAAAATTTTGTTTTTGATACAGAGGTTATTGTTCAAACAGTATTTTTTGGATTTAAAATAGCAGAAATTCCCTGCCCTACTAGATACCTTAAAGACTCGTCTTCTATAAATTTTATAAATAGTGTAATATATGGGACGCAAACTTTGCATACCTTGATTAAATATATCCTTTGCAAACTAAATATAAAAAAGTATCCAATTTTTAGGAGTTAAGTGGTGAGACTTCATAGTTCTATTATTAGGAAAACATGGTGGAAATTTTTAACTATTGTAACTGTAGTTTTTATTAAATTATTTGGTAAAAAGGAGGTATTGAAAGAAAAGATTAATTTAAACGAGATAAAAAAGATCCTTGTTATACGAATTGATAGAGTTGGGGATTTAATTCTTGCTACCCCTGTTTTTGAGAATATAAAAATGAATTTGCCAAATGTTAAAGTTGATGTTCTTGTTAGAGAATACAATAAAAATGTACTTAGTGGTAATCCTTATGTTGATAATGTATTGGTTTATAGTTTAAAGACTCTTCTTAATTTAAAACAACAAAAATATGATTTATCTATAAATTTAATTTATGAGTTTGAACTTAAAAGTGCTATTGCTTGCTACTTGAGTAATGCGAAGTTTAGATTGGGTTATAGTGATAAATATACTTCAGCATTTTTTAATTTAGAGTTAAAGAAGGAAAAGGGACCGAAATATGAACTTTATAGGAATCTTGATCTGTTGAGATATATTGGGATTGAAACTAGTGTAGATAAAGCAAAACTTTATCCATCTGAGGAAGATTTTAAAAAGATTAAAGATTATTTTATAAAGAATAATATATCATCTTCTGATATTTTAATAGGGTTTAATCCAGGCACAGGTAGAAAGATCCGTAGATGGCAACCTGAGAAATTCATATTACTTGGAAAGGAATTAATAAAAAAATACAATGCTAAAATAGTAATAATATGGGGTAAATCTGAGAGAATAATTGCTCAAAGAATAGTAGATTCTATAGGTAAAAATTGTATTATGGCTTTGCCAACAAACATTTTAGAATTAACTGTGTTAATTAAAAATTTTAAGGTATTTGTATCTGGTAATACTGGACCAATACATATTGCAATGGCTGTAGGAACACCTACTGTTGGACTTTATGGGAAAAATGATTATCAGAACTGGACACCTCCATATAATGAAAAATTAGTTATTATTAAAGGTGAAAAATGTAAAGATATTGAGGTTGACGATGTATTAAAAGGAGTTGAGAAATTTTTAAAATGAATATTTCTGTAGTTATTATAACATATAATGAAGAGAAGAATATAAGAAGATGTTTAGAGAGTGTTTTAGGTTGGGTGAATGAGATAATTATTATAGATTCAAAGAGTAGCGATAAAACTATTTCTATCTGTAAAGAGTATAATTGTAAAATTTATTTTAAAGAGTTTGATTCTTATTCAAAACTAAAGAACTTTGGGATATCAAAGGCAAATGGAGACTGGATTTTAAATTTAGATGCTGATGAAGAAATTTCAGTTCCACTTAAATTAGAAATAAGAAAAGTAATAAAAAATACTATATATGATGGATTCTTTATACCAAGAATTTCTTATTTTATGGATAGATGGGTTAAGTATTCATTTGATAAAGACTATAATCTAAGATTATTTAGAAAGGGAAAAGGTAAATTTAATGAGAATAGATTAGTCCATGAGTTTGTTGATTTAAAAGGGAAGGTAGGATATTTAAAAAATCCAATAAGGCATTATATATATAAAGATATTTCAGGTTATATCCAAAAGATGGATAAATATAGTACTCTTGCTGCTTTACAAGAAAAGGGTACTAAGAAAACTTCTGTTTTAAGAATGATTTTTAGTCCTGCATTTACATTTGTGAAAAAATATATATTTAAAAAGGCATTTTTGGATGGAATAGCAGGATTAATAGTTTCGTTAATGAGTGCATTGTATACTTTCTTAAAGCATTTTAAACTATTGAAGTTAAAGAATGAAGAGAAGTTGTATAAGATAGATTCTAAAGTGCTTGTTATTAAATTAAGAGGGATAGGAGATACTGTTATACTTACCCCTTTATTTAAAAATTTAAAGAAGAGTTTAAAGAAAGGAGATATTTCATCTGTTGTGCCATCTGAAAGTGTAGAAGTTTTGAAAGAGAATCCATATATTCATAAAGTATTTCCTTATAAAAAAGGTATAATAAACTTTTTAAAACTATTAATTGATTTAAAAAAAGAGAAGTTTGATATTGCAATATGTCCTCAAGCGAGTTTTAGGTCTGCTTTCTTATGCTATTTAAGTGGGGCTAAAATCAGGGTAGTTAATAATCACAATGGTAAAAACTATTTTTCGAATGTTATAGTTAAAAAGCCAGAAGAGTACGAAGATGGTATTCAAAGAGATTTAGATTGTTTAAGAGCATTGCGTATTCCAGTGAGATACAGCAATGTAGAAGTTTTTTTAGATAAAGAAGAAGTTCGTTCTATAGATTTAATGCTTAGAGATTTAGGAATAGGAAGAAAAGATACTTTAGTAGGATTTGCTACAAGTGCGAGTAGAGAGAATAAAATTTGGTTTAAAGAGAGGTTTGCAATAGTGGCTGATGAAATTATAAAAAGATTTAACGCTAAAGCAGTATTTTTTACTGACCCTTATAGACCAAAGCAGGTTGAGGATATATTAAAGTTAATGAAAAATAAACCAATTGTGATAAGAAAAACTAATTTAAGAAGTATTATAGGCATAATTTCAAGACTGAAATTATTTATAGGAAATGATACAGGTTTATCTCATATAGCAGTTGGTTTAAATATACCTTCTATTACAATTATTGGACCTGAAGAAGCTCGGATAACACATCCTTATAGTGCTACTGAAAATCATTATGTATTAAGTAAAGATTTACCTTGCAAGCCTTGTTGGAAAAAAGAATGTGAAATTCCTCTTTGTTTAGACTTAATAACAGTTGATGATGTAATAGATATTTTTGAAAGATGGAGAATGTGTAATGAAAGAGGTAATTATAGAAGCAAAAGATATAGTAAAAGTCTATAAAACAGGTAATGTGGAATTTTTTGCATTAAAAGGAATTAATTTAACTATAAGAAGAGGGGATTTTATTGCTATTATGGGTCCATCTGGTTCAGGAAAATCCACTTGTATGAATATATTAGGTTGTTTGGATAGACCAACAAGAGGTTCATATAAACTTGAAGGTAAAGAAGTTACAAATTTAAGTGATTCAGAACTTGCAAAGATTAGAAATAAGAAAATAGGGTTTGTGTTCCAATCGTTTAATTTATTACCAAGGACTGATTCTTTAAGAAATGTTGAGCTTCCTTTGATATATAGTGGGGAAAAGGAAAAAAAGGAGAAAGCAATGATGGCATTAGAGATGGTTGGACTTAAAAGTAAAGCTAATAATAAACCAAATGAACTTTCAGGTGGGGAGCAACAAAGAGTAGCAATTGCAAGAGCATTGGTTAATGACCCTTCTATAATTCTTGCTGATGAGCCAACAGGTAACTTAGATAGTAAATCAGGGCAAGAGATAATGGAGATATTTAGAAATTTAAATAAAATTGGTAAGACTATAATACTTGTAACTCATGAACCAGATATTGCTGCTTATGCAAAAAAGACCATTCATTTTAAAGATGGGATGATAGTAGGGGATAAATGAAGTAAAAAACAAGAAATGGTAAGGGGTGAGGAATAATGAAAAGAATTGTGTTTATATTTTTAATTATATCTTCAATTTCAGGAGAAACATTAACTCTTAAACAATGTATTGAAATGGCATTAGAGAAAAATGAGGATATAGTTTTTCTAAAGAATATTTGTGAATCCAGTAAATCCAAAGTTATGGAAAGTGCATCTGGATTTTGGCCACAAATATCGGCTAATTTTCTTGCATCTCGCAGTGTAAGTCCACTTTCTACAACATTTGGTGATGCTATTAGTTCATTTCCTGGACTAAGTGAAGATATTGATGTTACCACATACAGATTTGGATTTTCAGCCCAACAAAATGTATGGGATTTTGGTAGAACATTGTCAATTCTTAGACAAGCAACTTTAAATGAGGAACTTTCATATTTAAGATATGAAAAGAAAAAAATGGAAATATCTTATAATGTTAAAAAAGCATATTACAGTTTGCTTCAAGCAAAAGCAATGGAGCAAATTACTTTACTAACTTTAAAAGAGGTGGAACATCTCCTTGAGTTGGTAAAGGAAAGGCAGGAACAAGGAATGGCAATTATGATAGATGTTTTAAATGCAGAAACTGAATATTTTAAATTTAAACTTGAAGTGGAAAAAGCAAGTCATAATAGGGAATTAGCAGAAGAATCACTACTTCGTATTATTGGAAAACCAATTGATTCAAAGATTGAAATAAAAGAAGAAAATTTTCCTGAACCCGAAGAGTTTCCCCTTGGAATGAAAACCTTTGAGGAGTATAAAAATGCAGTTTTAATCTCAAAAATTGACTTAAAGGAAGTTGAGATAGAAAGAGAAATATCTAAGATAGGATTGGATATGGCAAATAGTGATTGGTGGCCAAGTATAGGAGCTTCTGCATCGTATGAGTGGACTGATACTAAATTTTTTCCTCAAAAACCAAGTTGGAATATCGGCTTAAGTATTACAATACCTATTTTTAGAGGATTTTCAAGACTTGCAAAGGTTGAATTGGCTAATTATGATTTAGAAAATGCTGAGATAAAAAAGAAAAATTTAATTTCTACTATAATGATTCAAGCAAAGAGTAATTACTACAAGGTTCTGGAAAACAAAAAGAGTTATGATTTGGCAGTAAAAAAAGAAAATTATCTTAAAAATAACTTTGAGGCTGTAAATGCAAAATACAACGAAGGATTATCTACTATTACTGAACTTATAGAGGCACAAACAAAAAAATTAAGTTCAGGGCTTGAAAAACAGCAGTTACTTTATAATTACTATATATCATTAAGTGAATTAGAGTATGATTTAAATAAATATTAGAAATACTTATCTTGCTTTTGGAGGAGAATATGAAGAAGTATACAAAATATGTTTTATTTATGTTTTTACTTTGTTTTATATTTTTATTTTCTCATTGTGGAAGTAAAGGTAGTGTTGAGGTTAAAGTATCCAAAGTTAAAAGAGGAGAACTTGTAGTTACTGTATCATCAACAGGAACTTTAAGGTCAAATAATGAAGCTAAGTTAACAACAGTGGCAGGAGGTAGGGTAAGTAAGATATTTGTAAAAGAAAACCAAACTGTTGAGAAAGGAGCAGTTCTTCTTGAACTTGATTCTACAGCACAAGCTGAAAGAGATTATAAACGTTTATTAAATCTTGCAGAAAAAGGATATATTGCTCCTAGGGAAGTTGAGCAAGCAAGAGAACAGTGGAAGAATACATTTATTACTGCACCATTTTCTGGAACTATAGCAAAAAAATTTGTGGAGGTAGGTGAACTTCTTATAGGGGGCGCTCCAGCATTTATATTAGCAGATTTAAGCGATATGATTATAGAAACTAATATTGATGAAACCGATATTGGAATGCTTAATGTTGGCCAAACTGCAGAGGTTGTTCTTGATGCATACAAAGATGTAAAACTTTTTGGAAAAGTGTTTTTCATATCTAAAACTAGTTTAGATATGAAAGAGAAAGGTATAACATACCAAGTAAAGATAAAACTTAATCCTACTAATTTAACTTTACGGCTTGGAATGACGGGGGATGTTAATATAATAGTAGCAACAAAAAAGGATGTTTTAATGATACCTTACACATCGATTGGTGAGGAGAAAGAAGAAAAATATGTTTTTGTAGTAGTAGATAATGTTCTTAAAAAGAGAGTTATAAAAACAGGTTTAGAGAATTATGAAAATACAGAAATTTTATCTGGTTTAAATGAAGGAGAAGTTGTAGTAGAAAGTAATCTTTCAAAATTAAAAGAAGGAATGAGAGTAAAAATTAGAAAGGAATAATTTGATATGAATTATTTAGAGAGTTTTAAGATATCTTGGAGAGAGATATATATAAATAAAATGAGAGCGTTTTTAACTATGCTTGGGATAATTATTGGAGTTTTTTCTATTGTAACTCTTGTATCAAGTGTTACTGGTACAAAGTTAATGGTAGAAAATGAATTTAAATCTATTGGTTCCAATGTGTATGTAATTACACCAGGGAATAATGAGGAAATGAGAGGCTCTCCTGGAAGTTTTACTATAAATAGGTTTAAAATGAGACATGTTGAACTTATAAAATCAAGAAGTAGTTATGGTATTGAGGTATGTCCTGCATTTATATTAATGGGAACAGTTGTGAAATATAAAAACGAAACTAGGAATACAACAACAATAAGTGGAGTAATGGCAAATTTTCCAGAAGTTAGAAACTGGAAGATTGCGGAAGGAACATTTTTTAAGGATTCTGATGTCCAGGTTGCAAGAAGGGTTTGTGTCGTTGGTGATACAATAGTGAAAGATTTATACGGAGGAGTAAATCCAATAGGGAAAGATATTACAATAAATGGGAAAAGATTCAAAATAATTGGAATAACAGAAAAAAAGGGTAGTACTTTTGCAAAGGACCTTGATGATACTATTTTTATGCCAATAACCACAGCATGGGAAGTTTTTGGTGTTGAAATGATTCACTCTATATTAGTTAAAGTTCCTAATCCTAAAGATGTTAATTTATCAGTAGAGGAAACAAAACGAATACTTGCACGAGAACTTGATAAGGATGATTTTAGTGCAAATAGTATGACAGAGTTTCTTGGAATGTTTAATGAGTTTACAAATGTCTTAAGCGTTGTAATGGGTTGTGTTGCTGGTATTTCTCTTTTTGTTGGAGGTATTGGTATTATGAACATTATGCTTGTGACTGTGAGGGAAAGGACACGAGAAATTGGTATTAGAAAAGCTGTTGGAGCAACTTTTAAAGATATAATGATTCAATTTTTAATACAATCTACTGTTATTGCTGTTTCTGGAGGTTTAATAGGAATTATGTTAGCTATATTTGTTATTAAAGTGGTATCTCCTTATGTGCCTTTTCCATTAAAAGCATCGTTTACATCTATAGTTGTAGCATTTTTATTTGCAACATTTACTGGGATATTTTTTGGTACATATCCAGCAGTAAAGGCAGCAAAGGTAGACCCTATAGTTGCTTTACGTTATGAGTAATATGAATATAATTGAGACTTTAAATATATCTTTAAATAGTTTAAAATCCAATAAAGTTAGAACTTTTTTAACAATGCTTGGAGTTGTGGTGGGTGTTATGGCTATTGTTTTATTAGTTTCGGTTATACACGGTACTAAAGCAAAGATAGAGAGTGAACTTATGTCAGTAGGTACAAATACAATTATGGTTTATCCTGGAAATATAGATGAGACAAAAGGAGTACCTGGAATGTATATAGTTAACAAACTAAGGATGAGACATTTAGTTCTTCTTGAAAAGAGAAGTAGCTATGGAGCATCTGCATGTCCTGAGTACGATATAATGGGTGTGAGAGTGAAATACAAGAGGGAAAGTAGGACTGTTTCGTTTTTGATAGGGACTGGACATAATTTTCAGGAAATATACGGATGGAAGGTATCAGAAGGACGTATTTTTAAAAAAGAAGAGGTTGATGCAGCAAGAAGAGTTGTTGTTATTGGCGATAAGGTTAAAAAGTATTTTTTCGGAAAGGTAAGTCCATTAGGGAAAGAAATAATGATTAGAAACATAAAATTTACTGTTATAGGGGTTATGGAGAGTAAAGGTTTAATATTCGGAATGGATATGGATGACTCACTATACATTCCAATTACAACTGCTCATCAAATAGCAGGTTCTACCGAACTTCATCAGATTACAATTAAGATAAAAGAAGCGAAAGATGTTGACAGAGCAGTTGCAGAAATGAAAAAAATCCTATTAATGGAACTAAAAAAAGAGGATTTTTCTGTAAAAAGTCAAGGTGAAATGCTTAATATGTTTAATACATTTGCAAATGTTTTAAGTATAGTTACTGGTATTATTGCAGGGATATCACTGCTTGTAGGTGGTATAGGTATTATGAATATTATGCTTGTGACAGTAGTAGAAAGAACAAGAGAGATTGGAATACGAAAAGCAGTAGGAGCAACATTCTTTAATATTATGTTTCAGTTTATGATGGAATCTGTAGTAGTAGCACTTACAGGCGGAATTATAGGTATATTTATTTCACTTTTAATAATAACAGCACTAGGTCCGTATGTTCCATTTCCACTTAAAGCATCAAATGTTTCAATCATATTAGCATTAAGTTTTTCAAGTTTAACTGGAATATTTTTTGGCACATATCCTGCTATTAGAGCAGCAAAACTTGACCCTGTAGTTGCATTAAAATATGAGTAGTTAGTTGGATACTCGCAAAATAGAAAATTTTTATTGTAGATATATTTTTGATTTAATATAATTGTATTAGTTTTAGTGATGAAAGTAGTGAATAATCTATCCAGTATGAAAAAAATGACTTCTTTTATATAAGTAAAACTTTTAGGTAAAATGGTAGTAAAAATGGTATACAAAAATTTTAAAACTGAGAAAGAACTTGAAAGTGCAATTCTGCAAGAAAAGGCGAAAGGGACCTCTAATTTAGAAATTGGGCAGAAATACGGTGTTACCTTTAGATATATTGAACGAGTTATTACTAAAAGAGAGGGACTTAATATTAGTGCTTTGAAAGTTCCTAAAAAAATAAAAATACTTTATCCAAAAGATTTCAAGCAGGAACAATCTACAGTATGGAGTTTTAAGAAAAGAGGTAATTGGGCAACTCATAGTGGCGAATACAGGGGAAACTGGTCTCCATATATCCCTAGGAATGTGATTCTTAAATATTCAAGTATAGGAGAGTTAGTTTTGGATTATTTTTGCGGTGCGGGAACAACCGCTGTAGAATGTAAACTTTTAGGAAGAAGATGTATAGGTATTGATATTAACGAGAAAGCCATTGAGTTAGCAAAGAAAAATGTAAATTTTAACATAGACCCACAACAATTATCACTTATTAATAATAAGACCTCTCTAAAAATTTATGAACCCGAACTTTCAGTGGGTGATGCTAGAGATTTATCATTCCTAAAGGATAATTCAGTAGATTTAATTTGTGCACATCCTCCTTATGCAAATATTATTCATTATACGGATTCTAATGAATGCGATTTGTCATTTTTTGATATTGATGATTTTTTAAAAGAAATGTTAAAGGTTGCTAGAGAGAGTTTTAGAGTGTTAAAGCCAGGAAGACAATGCGCTATCTTAATAGGCGATACCCGGAGGGAAAAACATGTAATTCCTTTAGGATTTAAACTTATGGATATTTATTTAAAAGCAGGTTTTAAGTTAAGAGAACTTGTGATTAAACGACAACATAACTGTAAGAGTACAGGATTCTGGTATGCTAATAGTATAAAATATAATTTTCTTCTTTTAGCTCATGAGTACCTCTTAATTTTTGAGAAACCTGAGACATCTGTTTCTTTAAATGTAAAAGAAGAGTTTTTAGATTATGGATTGTTTGTTCCCACTTTAGAAAAACCCCTATTAAAGAGAAAATTGCTTGAAATTGAGACTTCAACAGTATGGATTTTACCACAAAAAGATTTTGAAGAACGCTTAAATAAAAATATAATTAATAGGTATTCAAATGGGAAAAACTATTCAGTGATAACTTTTGTGCCTTACTCCAAGAATAAAATGAAAATTACCAAAGGAAATATACAAAAGGATAAAGGGTTACTTTTTATCAAGTTCCCATCTTTAAGTAATGATTCTCCTTACTCAGCTATTGAATATTATTTAAAGGAAATAAAAGAAATTGTGATTCAAGAACTTCTTCAAATAAACAAAAATGGATTTTTGGTAATCCAAGCTCATGATATAAGAATAAATGGTTATATAGAACCTCTTGCTAAAAAGTTGATAGATATATTGACACTTGATAATATATGGCTTAAAGAAATTATAGTTGTTACTACAGATGAAAATAATTTATTTAACCAAAATGCGGATAATTATTTAAAAATAATTCATCAATATCTAATTGTTTATGAGGTGAAAAAATGAAAAAATTAATTAATTTATTAAAAACGATTTATTACTATTTGGAAACATCTTATAAGATATGGAAGGTTAAACAATTGCAAAAGGATGATATTATTTATACAACTAAAGGAAATGTATGTTTTGAAGTTTACCCGGGGAGTAAAAAACAATCTCCTTATGATTTTATAGTAAAATTTAAAGAGGCAGGTAAACGTAGAAGGACACCCGCGCATGTTCACTTAATTGTAGAAATGTATGTTAAGTATGCTTATAATCCCTCATTGACTCTTCAATTAAGAGAGCACATTTTAACTATGTTAAATCAAATAAAACCTGTAACTACATTTCCACCATCACTTCAGTTCTTTAAGCCTCACCATATTGACCCTTTTAGAGATCTAGATAAAGTAGGAGAATTTACAGTAGAGTTTTTGCTTGTTGCAATAGAACTTGTGGCAATACAAGAAAAAACAAATTATCCAACAGGAATCGTAACTGAAAATTTGTATAAGAATTTTGGAGTTAAGGACAGATTTTCAGTAATTCAAAGTGCGGTATGGAAGGGTAGAAAGTAATATGTGAAGCAATCTCATTTTTCTGGTAAGGAAAAGATATTGTATGCTAATGAATCTCTTGAGTGTTATTGGTTTACTTGCGATACTAATTTTAAATTAAGGGTTAAAGACTATGAACTATATTTCTGCTGTTATTATAACAAAAAATGAGGAAAAGAATATAAGAGATTGTTTAAAATCACTGGATTTTGTTAATGAAATAATAATAGTTGATGCAGAAAGTAATGATAGGACAATTGAAATAGCGAAAAAATTTACAAAGAAAATTTATGTAAGAAAATGGGATAATTATGCAAACCAAAAAAACTATGGGATATTAAAAGCAAAGAATAATTGGATTTTAAGTATTGATGCAGATGAAAGAGTTTCAGAAGAATTAAAAGAAGAAATACTCTCTTTAGATTTTAAAAAGGATGGATATCTTATCCCAATTAAAAATTATTTTTTAGGCAAATGGTTAAAATATGGAGGTCAATATCCTGATTATCATTTAAGATTATTTAATAAGTTAAATGGAAGATTTCTTTTAAAAATTAAAGAAGTTCATGAAAGTGTTTATTTAAACAGCGTAAAAATACAAAAATTAAAAGGGACAATTTTGCACTACTCTTATCCTAATATATTTTTTTATTTTGAAAAATTTAATAAATATACATATTTAGATGCAGTTGGCCGTTTTAAGAATAATATAAGGCCAAGTATATATGGTATTTTTATAAGACCTATTCATAGATTTTTTAAATGGTATATATTAAAATTAGGAATTTTAGATGGTATACCTGGATTGTTGTTTTATATTTTTTCATCTTTTTATATTTTTGTAGCAGAAATGAAATTATTAGAGTTATACAAGTTTAATTTTAAGGTGCTAAAATGGCGAACTTAAATATTCCTATATTAATGTATCATCATATTTTAGATAAGAGTAAAATTCCTAAAGAATATCAAAATGATTTATATGTTGATATTTTTAATTTTGAAAAGCAAATGGAATATATAAATAAATCTAATTTTACTACTTTAAATTTTGATGAACTAGAGTTAATACTGGATGGAAAGGTTGATTTTCCAAAGAAGCCAATAATTATCACATTTGATGATGGATACGAAGAAACTTTAAATAATGTTTTATGTATTTTAAGAAAATATAAGATAAAAATAGTTGTTTCTTTAGTAACAGATTTTATTGGTAAGAGCAATAAGTGGGATTTTGAAAATAAACAAATTCCTGTTTATAGAATAATAAATGAGGAACAAATTTTAAAATTGGTTAATGAAGGAGTAAGTTTTGTATCTCATAGTACGACTCATCCACATTTTAATAAAATTGGTTATAATGAATTAAAAAATGAATTAGAAAATTCAAAGGGATATTTAGAAGATTTACTAAAAAAACGGATAAATGCAGTTATTTATCCTTACGGAGAATATAATGAAGATGTTAAGAAGATTGCTAAGTTAGCAGGTTATAAATTTGGCTGTGCAGTAAACTCAAGGAAAAGATATGTATTAGAAGATTTGTATGAGATTAGAAGGGTTTATGTGAAAGGTTCTGATAGTTTATTTGATTTTAAGAGGAAAATATCGGGCTGGTATCTTTGGTATAGAGGGCTGAAGGAAAGCAGATAAAGTAAATAAAATAAAAAAGAATATAATAATTGAAAGGGGTAAATGATGAAAAAGATTAATTACTATTGCGATGAAGTTATAAAATATGGATTATATATATTTGCATTTTCCTGTGCTTTTTTCTTTAGTGCAATGCAGATTGGCTATTTTATTGCTCTTTTGGCTTATTTAATTAAAATAATAGTAAATTGGAGGTTTAATTACACTAAAGAAAAACTAAATATGTTTGATGCAGCATTCTTTATCTTTTTCTTTATTAGTTTTATATCCTGTTTTTTCAGTGTAGATATTTTAAATAGTTTGAAAGGGATGTTTAAAACAGGTGGTTGGATGTTTTTATATTTAGTAGTAAGTAATAATTTGAAAGACAAAAATCAAATAAAAACTTTAATAATACTAGTGGTTATATCAGGTGTTATTGGCTCTATATACGCAATTTTAAGGGGTCCAACTGACGCGGGCAGACTTTTTGGTGGAGCAGGTTTACCTTTAAGTTTAAGTGAAATATTTTTGTTTATTATTACATTAGTTTTAGCATTAGTGTTTTTTGAAAAAGATATGAAATTAAAAATTATTTTAATTTTATCTTTATTGTTAATTACAGTTGTTCAAATTTTAACGTATGCAAGGAGTGGTCTTCTTGCTTTAATAGTTTCTATTTTTGTAATGGGATTTTTCTTAAAATGGAAGAAGGTATTTGCTTTACTTTTAGTATTACTTATTATTTTTACATCAGTAACATTTCTTTTACCAAATTCTAAATTAAGTAGTGTTATTTTAAGAATATTTAATCCAAAAGATTCTTCAAATTTTGAAAGATTATGTATGTGGAAGAGTGGATTATTAATTTCTAAAGATTATCCATTGGGTATTGGAATTCATAGTTTAAGTCTAATCTATCCAAAATATAAACTCTCTGAGGCTCATTATCCAAATCAAGGACATTTACATAATAATTTTTTGCAGATTTTAGTAGAAAGAGGAATAGAAGGTCTTTTAGCATTTTTATTACTTTTATTCTCATTTTATTATGTTTCTATAAAATCTTTGCCTACTATTGAGAAATTTGAAAGGTATATAGTTATTGGAATAATTGGTGGAGTTACTGGATTTATAATAGCAGGAGTATTTGAATATGATTTTGGTGCTTCAATTGTAGTTTTGAATTTTTGGTTTTTTACAGGGGTTTGTATGGCAATAATAAAAACAAGTGAGAAAAGGATAGGAGTTTTTTTAGATAGAGATGGTGTAATAAATGTGGAAAAAGGATATCTGTCAAGTCCAAATGATTTGGAATTAATCCCAAGATCTGCTGATGCTATAAAAATTTTAAATGATAGAGATATACCTGTTATAGTTATTACAAACCAGTCAGGTGTGAGTAGAGGGAAGTTTACTGAAGGAACTTTAAAGAAAATAAATAAAAAGTTACAGAAGATGTTAGAGGAAGCAGCAGATGCTTATTTAAATGAAATTTATTACTGTATACATTTACCTGAAAGTGGTTGTCCATGTAGAAAACCGAACTCAGGTATGCTTATAAGAGGAGCAAATAAGTATAACTTGGATTTGAAAAAATCCTATGTTGTTGGTGATAAAGTGACAGATATTGAATGTGGGAATAAAGTAGGTGCAAAATCTATTCTTGTTTTAACAGGAGATGGAATAACAGAAAAGGAAAAATTGGGTGATAATAAACCAGCGTTTATTGCAAGAGATTTATTTGAAGCAGTGGAATGGATAATAAAAGAAAGCAAAGAAAACAAATAAAGTAAAAAAGTGGTGAATATAAAAAAAATATTAATTATTAGATTAAGGTTTATAGGGGATATTGTTTTAACTACTCCTTTAATTGAGTCTATAAAGAAAGCTTATCCTACAGCCAGGTTGTATTATCTTGCAGAAGCACCTTACATTGAAATTTTAAAGGAGAATCCGTATTTAGATAAATTGTTGATATGTAAAAAAGGAAATATTTTTAATAGTTTAAGTACAATACTTAATGTTAGGAAAGAAAAATTTGATATCGTTATAGATTTATTTGGGAATCCAAGAAGTGCTTTAATTACTTATTTAAGTGGTGCTAAAATAAGATTGGGATGGAATTTAAGAGGAAGGAGGTATGCTTATAATACAATAATAAAATCCCATATTTTAAAAAAGAATGCTTTGGATGTATATCAAAATGTTTTAGATACAATAGGAATAAAAGGGGCTACTCAAAAAACTAAAGTTTACTTGTCTAAAGAAGAAAAAAAATATGCTTTTAATTTTTTAAAAACAAAAGGTATAAATTTTAATAAAAAAATAATTGGAATTCATCCTGGAGCGAGTTGGCCTGCAAAAATGTGGCAGAAAGAGAAATTTGTAAGTTTAGGAGAAAAAATATTAAAGTTAAAAGGGCAAGTTATAGTATTTGGTGGTCCAAAAGATAAAGAAGTTATAGAATATGTTTATAATTCAATGAAAATCAAACCAATATTAGTTAGTGATTTTAGTTTAAGAGAATTTTCTTCTATTTTAAGTATGTGTGATTTATTTATAACAAACGACAATGGCCCTATGCATATAGCAATTGCTTTAAATGTTCCTACTATTGCGATATTTGGTCCTTCTGAACCAGATATTTGGTTTCCTTATCGTAGTAAGAAATTTAAATTTATAAAAAAGGATGTAATCTGCTGGCCATGTAAAAGAGATTTCTGTGATGATTTAAAATGTATGGAAAAAATTAAAGTTTCTGAGGTTTTTAATCTCGTTAAAAAATTATGGATATAGATAAGAATAAGATAAAAAGAATTTTAATAATAAAATTTCGTGGATTAGGAGATATTCTACTTAGCGAACCATCTTTTAGAGCAGTTAAAGAAAGTTTTCCTGATGCAAAAGTAACGCTGCTTATCAATAAAGAAGGATACGATATTATTTCAGGACTTAATCTTGTAGATGAGATAATATGTTTTGATAAGAAGAATATTAAAAATTTATGGGATGATATAAGATTTATAAATGAGATAAGAAAGAAAAAATTTGATTTAGTTATAGATTTATTTGGAAATCCAAGGAGTGCAATACTTTCTTTTTTAAGTGGAGCAAAGTACAGAGTTGGACTTACATATAGATTTAGAAAATATTTTTATAATATAAAAGTAGATGGATTTAAAGAAGTCATTTATAATGTTGATGCTAATCTTGAAGTAGTTAAAAAAATTGGTGCTTATACAGAAAATAAAAGTTTAGAGATATTCTTACCAAAAGATGCTATAGAGTATATAGAAAATTTTTTAAAAGAAAAAACTCTATTAAATAGTTGTTTAATAGGAGTAAATCCTTTTGGAAATTGGTTTACTAAGAGATGGGGGAATGACAAATTTATAGAATTATCAGAAAGGTTAATAAGAGATGGTTTTAATGTTATTTTTATATGGGGTCCTTTTGAAAAAGATGAACTTGATAGTATAGTTTGTAAGATGAAAAATAAACCTATAATTGCGCCTCCTACAAATTTAAAACAAATTTCAGCATTAATAAAAAGGTTGAATTTGCTTGTTACTAATGATACTCTTGCAAAACATATAGCAGTTGCAGTTGGTACTCCAACAGTTACTATTTTTGGGGCAACGAATAAAAATGCTTGGACTCCTCCAAATAACCCAAAACATATTGCTATAAGTGCTAATTTACCATGTCAGCCTTGTGAAAAAATAAAATGTGAGCATTTTAAATGTATGGATGCTATAAGTGTTGAGGAAGTTTATAGGGAAGTTATGAGATTAGTTAAACCAGGAGGTGTATTGTGAAATTTTGGTTAGGTTTAATAATTATCTTATTTACTTTTGTATTAAATGCTGAAGAGAGGTTTATAGTTACATTTGACGATGCTAAGAAACTTTTAATGAGTAATAATAGAGATGTACTTTCTGCTTTGGAGAAAGTAAAGGCAGCTGAAGGTAAATTAACTGAAGCAAGTTCAGCCTTTTTCCCAAAATTAAACTTAATAGGTAGTTATAATTACATGACACCAGTTCCAAAAATTGATTTTTCTATACCACAAAGTCAATTTAATAGTATATCTAAGAGTATAGAAACAGGTGCAAATAATAATTGGTTATTTAAAGCTACTTTTACTCAAACTATATTTGATTGGGGAAGGAGTTTTGATAATTATGATGCTGCTTCTCTTAGTTATGATATATCGAAGATTGAACTTGAAATAGTAAAGGTAAATACTTTATCTAATCTGGTTCAGTCTTTTTACGGTATTATACTTGCAAAAGAAGTTTTAAATGTAAGTGAACGTTCTTTAGAAATAGCAAAAGAACATTTGAGTGTTGCAGAACAAAAGTTAAAAGAAGGTGCAGGTTCGTCTTATGAGGTTTTACGTTCTAAAGTTCATGTTTCTACTTTAAAACCAATTGTTAGTAAAGCAAAGAACAGTGTTGAAATATCTAAAAATTTTTTGAAAAATATTTTAAATATATCATTGGATAAGGATATTGAGATAAATGGAAAATTGGAAGAAGAATATATAGATATACCCAGTTTCGAAGAGGCGCTAAAGAAAGCAAAAGAAAATAGATTAGAATTAAAGAAGTTGCAAAAAACTAAAGAAATGTCTGAAAAAATGTTAAATGTTATAAGTAGTTATGATAAACCATCTGTTACAGGAGTAGTGAGTTATAGTTATCAGAATCCTTATTTTTCTCAGATTAGTTGGGTTGATAGTTGGAATGCAGGTTTAGTTTTAAATATTCCTTTATTTGATGGTTTTCAGACAGCAGGTAAACTAAAACAAGCCCAGACAGAGGTTTCTAGTGTTGATTTAAATATCAAAAATATGGAGAGTTTAATAGAACTTGAGGTTAGGCAGGCTATACTTAATCTTAATGAAATTAAAGAAAGAGTTATTTCACAGAAGGATGCTGTAGTTGAAGCAGAAGAATATGAAAGAATAGCGGAAGTGAGTTTTAAGAGTGGAGTAATTACAAATCTTGAAGTTATGGACGCACAGTTGTCACTTTTAAATACTAAAGTAAACTATTTTCAGGCACTATATGATTATTTAATTGCTAAAAGTAATTATTTAAAAGCAATAGGTGAACTCAAATAGAATTTTAAAAGGAGGATACATGGATAAGAAGAGAAAAATAATTATTTTTATTGTTATATTTCTGGTAATAATACTATATTTTTTAATAAAGTTAGTTAAAAAACCTAATCCTAATGAAATCAGTGGTTCAGGCACTATTGAAATTACTGAAGTGGATATATCTTCAAAACTTACAGGAATTGTAGAGAAAATTACAGTTAATGAAGGAGATGAAGTAAAGAAAGGAGATTTACTTGTTATTTTGACGCATAATGAATTAAAAGCACAGTTAAAGCAAGCAGAAGCGAGTTTAAATGCTTCAAAAGAGCAAGTATCTCAGATTGAAGCACAGTATAAGAATAGTCTTGAAAATTACAAGAGAGCAGTTGAACTTTTTAAAGCAGGGTCTTATTCAATCCAGCAGAAAGATTTAGCAGAAACACAGTACAATGTAATAAGTTCACAGCTTAATTCAGCTAAAGAATTAGTCAATCAAGCACAAGCACAGGTTGAATATATCAAGGTTCAGATTGACAATGCATATCTAAAAAGTCCGATAGATGGTGTTGTTTTACAGAAAAATGTTGAAGTAGGAGAGATAGTTACACCAGGAATGTCAATTTTAACAATAGGGAATATAAAAGAAGCATGGCTAAAAATTTATGTATCTGAAAAAGAACTTGGGAGGATAAAACTCAATGATATTGCTCTAATTAAGGTTGATTCATTTCCTAATAAAAGTTTTAAAGGTTATGTTACTAATATATCCAATCAGGCAGAGTTTACTCCAAAGAATGTTCAAACTAAAGATGAAAGAGATAGACTAGTTTATGCAATAAAAATTAGTCTTAAGAATGAAAATCAAGAATTAAAGGCTGGTATGCCTGCAGATGCAATAGTATATGTTAAAAGTAATTGAGGTAAGAAATATAAGTAAATTTTATGGTAATAACAAAGTAATAGATGGATTAGAATTTGATGTTAATGAAAATGATATTTTTGGTATTGTTGGTCCTGATGGAAGTGGTAAAACTACCATATTAAGATTGATAGCAGGTATAATTGATTTAGATTCTGGAGATATTTTAGTTAATGGATTTAGTACAAAAAGAGAAATAGAAAAGGTAAGGAGTTTTATAGGATACATGCCACAGAAGTTTAGTTTATATGAAGACTTATCTGTTGAGGAAAATATAAACTTCTTTGCCGAACTTTATTCCATTCCTTTAAGTGAAAGAAAAACCCGTATTAAAGAACTTTATAAATTTAGCCATTTAGAGAATTTTAAAGATAAGGAAGTACAGTATTTATCAGGAGGAATGCAAAAGAAATTAGCACTTACCTGTGCTTTAATTAATTTTCCAAAGATTTTAATCCTTGATGAGCCAACCATAGGAGTAGACCCATTATCCAGACAGGAGTTATGGGAAATGTTAAAAACTTTAAATAAAGATAAAGGGATAACTATTGTTGTAACAACAAATTATATGGATGAGGTTACTAAGTTTGATAAAGTTGCATTAATATATAAAGGGAAATTTTTAATAAATGATAAACCAAACAAGATTTTGCAGAAAGGGATTACATTTGAAGATATCTTTATTGAGAAGTGTCAAGAATACCACGCTTATGAGAATGGGAGTCGTATTTTTTAGTCTCCCTTCAGTGTATGAATATTAATACAATTAAAGTAATAAACTTCTTTACAGGATTTTAAGACTTAAGGAGAAATATGATAGAAAAGGATAATGTGTCAGTTGAAGTAGATTACCTTGTTAAAACTTTTGGTAATTTTACTGCAGTTGACGGTATTAGTTTTAGTGTAAATCGTGGTGAGATATTTGGGCTTATAGGTCCAAATGGTGCAGGTAAAACAACCACAATAAGAATTTTATGTGGGATCCTTGAACCAACTAAAGGGAAAGTAAATGTTGAAGGATTTGATGTATATAATGAGTCAGATAAGATAAAAGAAATAATAGGTTATATGTCTCAAAGATTTTCTCTTTATAATGACTTAACTGTAGAAGAAAATATAAATTTTTATGGTGGAATACATAATATAGAAAAAGAAAAGTTAGATGAAAAAAAGAGGTGGATTTTGAATATGGCAGGATTATTTGGTAAAGAAAATATATTAACTTCTGAGTTATCTGGAGGATGGAAACAAAGATTAGCATTAGGATGTGCTATTATACATAACCCTAAAGTACTTTTTCTTGATGAACCAACTGCAGGTGTTGATCCTATTTCAAGACGAGATTTTTGGGATTTAATAAGAACTCTTTCTAAAGCGAAAACTACAGTTTTTGTAACTACTCATTATATGGATGAGGTTGAATACTGTGATAGAGTGTCTTTGATGTATAATGGAAAATTGATAGCAATTGGAAAACCAAAAGAATTGAAGAATAAATATAAGAAGAATAGTTTAGAAGAACTATTTGTTGATTTAATCCGTAAATGTGAAAGATGAATAACAGAATTTTAGCAATAGTTAAGAAAGAAATACTGCATGTATTAAGAGATCCGAGATCTCTTACAATGGCTATAGGTATGCCTATAGTACTTTTATTTTTATTTGGGTATGCAATAACTTTAGATATAGATAATGTTTATATGGCAGTTTGTGATTTTGATAAAAGTTTACAAAGTAGAGAATTTATATCATCTTTTACTTCATCAGGATATTTTAAAATTATAAGTTTTGTAGAGAAGGAAGAACATTTGAATTTATTACTTGATAGAGGATATATAAAAGTGGGTATTATTATTCCACCTGGTTTTAAGAAAAAATTATCAGTTGGAAAACCTTGTGATGTTCAAGTTCTAATTGATGGTGTTGAGTCAAATAGTGCAAATGTAATTATAGGTTATGTGAAGGGGATTACATATCTTTTTTCATCTAAAGTTTTATTAAATTTTTTAAATAAACAGGGTATATCTAATTTTAAAAATATACCGAATATAGAAGGGATATTTAATGCTTTTTATAATCCTGATTTAAAAAGCAGAAATTTTATAATACCAGGTTTGATTGCTGTTATAATGACAGTTATTATGACTGTTTTAACTTCCTTGACTATTGTAAGAGAGAAGGAAAAAGGGACATTTGAACAACTAATAATAACTCCAGTAAAACCATATGAATTAATGTTAGGTAAGATTGCTCCTTATTGGGTAATAGGTATGATTGATATGATTTTTGTTACTGTTGTTGGAGTTTTTATATTTCATGTTCCTTTAAAAGGGAGTATATTACTTTTGTTCTTTATAACAGGTATATTTGCTTTTAGTGGTTTGGGGATTGGACTTTTAATTTCTGTAATATCAAATTCTCAGCAAGTTGCTAATCTACTTGCAATGATATTTTCATTTTTACCGGTATTTCTTTTATCTGGTTTTATGTTTCCAATAAAAAGTATGCCAAGCATTATCCAGTATATTACAGTTATTATACCTGCAAAGTACTTCTTAACAGTTTTAAGAGGAATTTTTTTAAAAGGTAGTGGACTGTATATTTTATTAACAGAAACATTAGTGCTTCTTATATTTGGGGTAATTCTTATAGGAATTGCCTCATTGAAGTTCAAGAAAAAATTAAGATGAGAAAAATATTAGCATTAACAAGAAAGGAATTCATACAAACATTTAGAGATAAAAGAATGCTTCCAATTATATTTGTTGCACCGATTGTTCAATTAATATTTTTAGGATATGCTGTGACAACAGATGTTAAACATATTTATATTAAGATATGGGATATGGACAAATCACCCCAAAGTAGAAATATTATAAATAGTATTGTTAACTGTGGCTATTTTGATAATGTTGGAATTATAAATAATGATAAGGATATGAAAGAGAGTTTTAAGAAAAATAAATGTGATTTTGTAATTTATATTCCATCAGATTTTAGTAGAAAAATTAAGAGATTAGAAAAAGCAAAGTTTGAAATAATTGCCGATGGGAGTGATTCTAATTTAACGATGATAGGTTTAAACTATCTTAATGAAATTATTAATAGAGAGAATGCTTATTATCAGAAAGAAGTTATGGAGAAAAAGTCAGGCTTGTTAGGTAGATATATTAAAACTCCACAAATAACATTAAATATGAAAGTAAGATATAATCCCGAATTAGAAAGTTCACATTATATGATACCTGGTGTTGTATGTTTAATATTAACTTTAACAACGATGTTTTTAACTTCAATGGCATTAACAAAAGAAAAAGAGATGGGTACAATAGAGCAGATTATTGTTTCACCTATAAAATCGTACGAAATAATAATAGGGAAAACATTGCCATTTGTTATATTTGGAATGTTAGATGTAGTCTTTATAATGTCAATAGGTATGATAATTTTTAATGTTCCAATACGAGGTAGTGTAGTATTGTTAGGATTTTCATCATTATTGTTTATTTTAACAACACTTGGATTAGGAATTTTTATCTCTACAATTTCAAAGACACAGCAACAGGCAATGTTAACTAGTTTTATATTTGTTTTTCCTGCTATGATACTCTCTGGGTTCGTTTTTCCAATATCAAACATGCCAATAGAAGTTCAGTATCTTAGTTATTTGATACCGGTTAGATATTTTTTAACTATAATCAGAATGATAGTTCTAAAAGGTGTTGGTATTGATGTTTTGTGGCCAGAAATCCTAGCATTGATAATTTTTGGTATAGTGATATTTACTTTTAGTTCATTAAGGTTTAAGAGAAAACTTGGATAGTAATTGACTTTTATAGTGTATTGAGATAAAATTATTATATGAAATTTAATAAAAATTTATTGATTTTATTAGCCATTATAGTCTTTGTAATTTTTATAATTTTCTTTAATTTCTTATTTGCATTAGTAGTTTCTACATTAATAATATTTATCCCAAAATATTTGAAGTACAAAAAGAAGAAAGATTATTTACAGAAGTTTAATGAACAATTGGTTGATGGTATTGGTTTAATAGCAAATTCATTAAGAGCAGGTTTAACATTCCAACAGGCACTTAATGTACTTACTAATGAAATTTCTCCACCATTATCATTAGAATTTAAGGAAGTATTAAATAAACATAGATTAGGTATTAGTTTGGAGAATGCTTTGTTAGAATTAGCACAGAAAAATAAAAATGAAAATCTGGATTTACTTATTACTTCTGTAATAATTACAAAAGAAACAGGAGGAAACTTAGCAGAAGTTTTAAGTAAAGTTGCAGAAAGTATTAGAGAGAAAAGTAGATTAGAAGGACAAATTAAGGTTTTAACAGCACAAGGTAGGCTTTCAGGCTGGATAGTAGGTTTGCT
>Ga0123519_10001876_pt1 | contig 35846 bp, 30 predicted proteins | sample YelNatPaOPRAMG02_FD_87396 | JGI IMG/M metagenome (GOLD analysis project Ga0123519, IMG submission 87396) | Hot spring microbial communities from Yellowstone National Park - Yellowstone National Park OP-RAMG-02 (version 2) | ecosystem: Environmental > Aquatic > Thermal springs > Hot (42-90C) ... | reverse complement strand
CACCTGCACGAAGTGGGTGCAAAGCACCTGCACGAAGTGGGTGCAAAGCACCTGCACGAAGTGGGTGCAAAGCACCTAAAGCAAAAACAATAAAAAGATCAGTATTAAAATTTTGTGCCCAAAGTATTAATGTGTTTAGTTAATATTTAAGGAGGGTTTAATCACTAATGCCTACCACTGACAATACTACTATAGCCAGGAGAATTGTAGAACTACCTATTGGGAGAGAGATGAAAAATTCTTATCTGGATTATGCAATGAGCGTTATAGTGTCTCGAGCTTTACCTGATGTAAGAGATGGACTTAAGCCAGTTCACAGACGCATTCTATATGCCATGGAAAAACTTGGCCTTTTCCCAGATAAGCCTTATAAAAAATGTGCAAGTATTGTAGGGGAAGTGCTGGGCAAGTATCATCCTCATGGAGATATGGCAGTTTACGATGCACTTGTCAGAATGGCACAATCTTTTTCATTGCGCTATCCGCTAATTGATGGGCATGGCAACTTTGGTTCTATAGATGGCGACCCGCCTGCGGCGTATAGATACACAGAAGCTCGTTTAAATTCACTAGCTATGGAATTATTGCGTGATATAGATAAAGAAACTGTTGAATTTCGCCCAAATTTTGATAATTCTCTTACAGAACCAGTGGTTTTGCCAGCACTTTTACCAAATCTTCTGGTTAATGGCTCTGATGGAATAGCAGTAGGAATGGCAACAAAAATTCCACCGCACAATTTAGGAGAGGTAATAGATGGAATTATAGCCACAATAGATAATCCTGATATAACTATAGATGAGTTGATAAAAATTATACCAGGTCCAGATTTTCCAACAGGTGCAGAAATAATTGGTAGAGAAGGCATTATTTCTGCTTATAACACAGGGCGAGGCCAAATTTTGATGCGCCCTACAGTAACGATAGAAGAAGCTACGGGCAAACGGAATAATATAATAATAACAGAACTACCTTACCAGGTTAATAAAGCCAGATTGATAGAAAAAATAGCAGAACTTGTAAAAATGAAAAGCCTCGAAGGTATAGCAGAAATAAGAGATGAGTCAGACCGTGAGGGTATGCGCATTGTAATAGAGCTTAAAAAAGAGGCTAATCCACAAACAGTACTAAATCAACTTTATCTACACACAACATTGCAGTGTAATTTTAGTGTAAACTCTCTGGTTCTTGTGAACAATACACCAGAACTTCTTAATTTAAAGCAATTAATAGAATATTATATTAAACATAGAGAAGAAATAATTACAAGAAGAACTACATATCTGCTTCTTAAAGCTAAGAAAAGGTCACATATTGTAGAAGGTCTACTTAAAGCTCTTTCCATACTGGATGAAATAATCCAGCTTATTCGCTCTTCTAACACAACTGCAGAAGCATCTTCTAGACTGCAGATACAATTTGAATTCTCTCCAGAACAGGCAGAAGCTATTTTAGAAATGCGACTTTCTCGCCTTACTGCTTTGGAAAGAGAAAAGCTTTCACAGGAGCATACTAATTTACAAGCAGAAATTAAATATTACCAGGAAATTTTGGATAACCCAGAGATGCTGGCTAATGTAATGAAACAAGAGCTTTTAGAACTTAAAAATAATTACAACGAACCTAGAAGAACAAAAATTAAGGAGGCCATCATACAACCTGCAGAAGAAAAAGAATTGATTATTAAACAAGAGGTGGTAATACTCGTTACAGTGGATGGATACATAAAAAGAATGCCCTTAGAACTTTATAAACGGCAGAAGCGTGGCGGAAAAGGTGTTATTGGTATTATTACCAAGGAGGGTGACTTTGTAAAAGAGGTTCTAGTTACCACTACTCACCATCAACTGCTTATTTTTACCAATTTAGGAAGATGTTATATACTTAGAGTTTATCAAATAGAAGAGAGTAGTAGATATACCCGTGGAATGTCATTAAGGAATCTGCTTAAACTTTTACCGGAAGAAAAGGTATCTGCAGTAATACCTGTAGAAGAATTTAGAAATGACTGTTATTTACTTATGGCAACAAAGTTGGGATTAGTTAAAAAAACACCTCTTATAGATTATGAAACACCTTTTAAAACTACAGGTATAAATGCTATTAAATTAGATGAAAATGATGAACTTATAAAAGTTAAATTAATTGAGGAAGGTAAGGATATTACTTTAATTACTTCTCAGGGGAAACTTGCACGATTTTCTGAAACAGAAATAAGAGCTACAGGTAGATACACAAGAGGAGTAGCAGGGGTTAGACTTAAAAAGGGAAACACTGTAGTTGGGATGGAAGTAATAGATGGCTCTTTTACTCACTTACTGCTGGTTACCAAAAGAGGGAGAGGTAAAAGAGTCTGCGTAGATGAATTTCATCCCTACCATCGGGCTTCTTCGGGAGTTAGAGGAATAAAACTTCGGGATAGTTCAGATATGGTATTGGGTGAATTAGGATTAAAAGATGAAGATGAGATAGTTATAATTACCAAGGTTAAGGGTAATATAATCAGGATGGAAGCTAAAGATATTCCTCACCAGAGCAAGAACAGTATTGGGGCAAAGCTAATTGACCTTGAAGATGATGACGAAGTCTCGGCAATTGCACTAATAAGAGAGTGAATTCTTATTGTGCCTTTCCTCTACAGAACAATTTTTAGTTTGCTCCTTAAGTGTAGAGTGTAAGTTTAACTAGAGAAATTATGCTAATTTTTCCTGGTTTTTTAAAGTGCTTCTTGGATGAGTTTTTAAATATACACTCTTTATAAAGGTGCGAGTTAAATTGGTATAGATTTGGGTTGTGGATAGATTACTGTGCCCGAGTAGCTCTTTTATACTTACAAGGTCGGCTCCTTCTTCCAGTAAATGGGTAGCAAAAGAGTGTCGTAATGTGTGTGGAGAAGAAACAGTGGGAAGTGCTGATTGTTTTAAATATCGCTTATACAGATACTCAATGCCCCGAGGAGTAAAACGAGTATTTTTTTGGCTTAAAAATAGAGGGTCTTCTGGCTCCTTTCTAACTTCTCTCAAGTTTAAGTATTCTTGTATAGCTTTTACAGCTTGTGAGTTTAAAAATACTATTCTCTCTTTTCTTCCTTTTCCAATTACTCGCAAGCTTCCATTTACAAGGACTATACTTCCGATATTTAAGCTGGTAAGCTCGCTAATTCTTATACCTGTAGCATAGAGGAGTTCCAGAATAGCAGTATCTCTCTTTTGATAAAGCATTTTAGCACTGGTATCAGAAAGCCGGTTTGCTGCTGTATGAAGTAGTCTGGTTACTTCCTGCTGCGAAAGCACTTTTGGTAAATGCTTGTCTAGTTTGGGAGAAGCAATGCCTTCCATCGGAGAGACTTTAATTATATTTTCTCGAAGCAGATATTTTAAAAAAGTTCTCAATGTGGAAAGTTTTCTGTGTAATCCACAAGGGGTATAGAACCTTTCTAATTTTAAATGAGCTAAAAACTTTTTAATATCTGTTGAATTTATTTTGCTAAGATTGTCTTTTTTCTCTTCGGGGAGAAATTTGCTAAATATATTTAGGTCGTGTTGATAACCCGCAATAGTAGAAGGCGAAAGATTTCTTTCTACTGCAAGATAAAGAAGAAAATCATTAATAGCTTTTTCTAATTCCATTTAAATTAAAAGTAGCAAAAGAGAAATAAAAAGTCAATATACTTAAATCCCATCATATTAACTCTTCTTTAGCTACTTTACAAAATAAATCAAAGCTTTCTTTATCAAACAAACAAATTATAACTTCTTTAAGAGTTTTATTTTCTTTTTCTAAATAATCTTTTAGAGTTTTTAAAATTATTTTAGCTGCCTCTTGTTTGGGAAATCCAAATATACCTGTGCTTATTGCAGGCAGGGCTATAGAAGTAAGTTTATGTTGATTGGCTAATTTAAGAGTTGAAATAACAGCAGATGCAAGTTTTTCCTTTTCTTCGCCTTCCCCCCACCTGGGTCCTACAGCGTGAATTACATATTTTGCCTGTAACTTACCTGCTCCTGTTATTACAGCTTGCCCTACTGGCGTATATCCTGAAGCTAGACACTCTTTCTGTATCTCTTCTCCTCCTCGTTTTCGTATTGCTCCTGCTACCCCTCCTCCCATAATTAGAGAACTATTAGCAGCATTTACTATAGCATCTACTTTTAAATCTGTAATATCTCCTTTTAATAATTTTAATATAGCATTTCCTAGTTTTATTTCCAATTTGCTTTGCCTCCTCTCTTATAAATTAATAAAGAACTTCATTTTTTCAACTAATAGCCTATCGATAGGTTAGGACTTTTAAAAATTAATTTGTACTTTTTAGCAATCTTTTCTAAATTTTTGACTTTAAACAAAATTTTCCTTTATAAAACTACTCTAGATAATGCTCTTAACTAAAGAGGACAAAGATAATAGGGAAAATAGTTTTTCTCTGTGCCATCTTTTATAGTAAGAGGACACAAAGAATTATTTGAAAATAAAAGATTTTATTTACAAGCTCGTCGGTTTTAGGCGCATTTTCCAGGATAAAGATTTTTTTAGAGATTTCTTGAAGGGAATTTATTATATTTAAAGAAGAAAACTTTATGCGAGATTTTACAGAAATAGTAGAAATTTATGAAGTTTCTTCTAATTATGAGGTAAATGGTTTCTTAGCAGCAGGATGGAAGCTTTTAGAAATTTATTTCCGCACTACTGCCAATTTACAGATTAATCAAACTATTCCTTGTTTTATTTTAGGAAGACCTCAAAACATTAGTTTAAGTGCCTGTGATTTGAAGAAAAAATTAGAAGAGGAGTTAGAGGAAAAGTGTAGAAGAATTTCGGAAATTTAAAACAAGAAACATTAAGGAGGGGTAAAAATGGACAATATGTCTAGAGTGCCGAAAGAGTTAAAGAAAAAAATGGAAGAGAACAAACTGAAAGCAGTAACTCGTTCCCCGGATGTAAACGAACTGGTTGCAGTGGCTAAAGATGTGCTTTCTGGACAAGCCAAAAAAGAAGATTTAAAGGAACGAATAGATTATATGGATACATTTATAAAGAATATGGAAAAGCTTTACGAAATATTTTCTCCTACTCAGCGTCGCACCCCTGTATCAGAAGAAGCCTTACCTAAAATTAAAGAGTACCTTGAAGATATGAACGATAGTCTGCATTTATTTAGAGAGTATCTAGATACTGACGACCCGGATACATTAGAAGATGCTATAGAAGATATAATAAGTATTACAAATAGTTTATTTGAAGTAATAGATAAACTTCAAAAAGATGAAGCAGAAGTCAAGAGAGAATATTGTGATTCTGCTATGTTAAACGAGCTACTTCGTATTGCTAAAGGGGTAGCAGATGGTCTTTATCCTAAAGAGACATTAGAGCAGAGATTAAAATTTGTAGGTAATTACATAAATCAGACTTATGAAAGTATAAAAATGTTTACTGAAAAGAAGTTAATAGAACTTGATGAAATTATGGAAGAAGCACCTTTAATAATAGAAACACTTGAAGAATTAAAAGAAGGTTTGGGGGAGTTAAAAGCATTTTTGCAAGATAACGACCCGTCCCATATTGATGAGAGTATAGAGATAATTGTAAAAGCTGCAAAAGAACTTGCTAATTCTCATAAAGTTATTCAATCAGCTCTTGCTAAAGCAAATGAAGAAGATAAGAAAAAAGAAAGCCGACCTCCAGTTTGTCTTAAATGTGGAGAAACTTTACAAATTGGAGTAAAGATTTGCCCTAAATGTCATACACCTGTAGTTAAGATAGAAACTGGAGAAGTAGAAATGCCAGAAAAGACTTTAGAAATTTCTGAAAGGCAAGAACAATTGTTTTCGGTTACTCCTATGATGACACCAAATATAGTAAAAATTTATAATGTTGTTAAACAGTTTCTAAAAGTTGAGGTAGATGAAACCGAAGTGCTTAAGGTGCTTAATTGGTATGAGAATTTGATAGAACAAAATAAAAGCAAATTAGCTGCTGAAAAAATACCACAATTTAAGGATGATAAGGAAAAAGAATTTTTTGAAGCCGCACGTAAACTTCTTGAAGAAGGGTTAAGAGATTCTGAAGAAGGGGTTAAAATGCTTAAAGAAGCCTTGCCAACCCGTGACATTAATAAAATTGAACAGATTATGCTTAAATTAATAGAAGGGGGAGAAAAGCTACATCAGGTTCAAGTGATTGCAAAAAAAATTGCCACTGCTAAAACGGAAAAATAGATGATATGAAAAAGGTTCTTATAGTTATTTTATTGTTAATGCCTTTTGTGGCATTTGGGAAATATAGTCCCACTATAAATTTAGATCAGTCCCCCGGGGGGCCTGATTATAGTTATGCAGGTACTTTACAAAATCCTAATGTTACCGAGAGCTGGCAAGAGGGTAGCACTCCTGATGGTAGTACGAGATTTATATATCCATCCTCCTGGGTAATAGAGACAGAAGGTAAAGAAGTTTTAATAATTAGAGATTCACAGGGCGTAGCAGGTGTTATTTTTATAGCTGTTCCACCCAAACAGGGAGAGAATAGTTTAACCCTTGCCAAATTGCTAGCTAATTATTTAACTTCTCGTTATAAACAGGTTTCTTCTTATCAAAAGCCTCTTTCTAATAATGGTGAAGTTAGATTATTAGTAGGAGAGGCATTAACTTCACAGGGTGTCCCTTACTGGTGTATTTATATATGTAAGATGAATAGTAGTAGAGGGGGATTTGTTTTAGGAACAGAGCTCCCCAAAGGTTATAAACAGGCAGTGCCTATAGTAACGAAAATACTTACATCTTTTACGAGAGTTAATACTGCCAGTGCATTAAATATTAATCTAGTAAAATGGGTAGAGCCTACTCAGGGTGCTTTTACTATGCCAGTGCCAGCTGGGTGGCAGATACGAGGTGGGGTAGAAAACCCATATTTTATAGGCATCTTTGTTAGTGTTGTAATGCAAAGTCCTGCTTCTTTAGGTTATATTGAATTACATGCTCCACAATATCCTTATTTTGGTACTCCAGGTAATTATACTACACTTCTTGGTATAAGAGAAGGACAACTTGTACCACATCAAAATATGGGTGGAAATATTTATATTCTTCGTTATCTTACCGCTCCTCAATATATCCAAAATTGGCTTCTTCCTCAATATGTAACTAAGTCGCTTAGTAATATTAGATTAAGTTATATTCAAGAAAATCAGGAAGTAGGAAAACTTTTTAATGTAGCACCTGGTGTGCATTTTTCTGCTGCTATAGCAGAAGGACAGGCACTTTGCCAGGGAAGAGAATGTGGGTTTTTCCTATTAGCAGAAACAGATATGATGGGGATAGAGAATTTTGCGCCTTATGGTAGTGAGGCAGACCTCTTTCTGTGGCAGGGAAGCTGGGCAATAGTCCTGGGTTTACCACAGGATATGGCTTTTCTTAAGCATTTATTTATAAAAATATTAGCAGGAGTTGAGATAAATCCTAATTGGTATGCTGCTCATATGAGAGGAGAGGCTCAGAGAGCAAATCTTCGTGCAAAAACTGCCGATGAAATTAATGCCATCGAAGCATCAATGCTTGCTAATAGAATGAATACCGAAGATAATATAGGTAATGAGCTTAAATATACTGTTGCAGGTCAACAGATTATAGAAGCTTCTAGTGGAGATAGGTATGTGGTAGAAACAGGTGCAGATAAGTATTATTTTGATACTGTAAATAATTTGATTTATGGTCTCCCATCTGGTCAAGACGAGAGTGTGATGATACAAAATGGTTTTATTCCTATTAAATAATCTTGCTAAAAGAAGAATCTTGGTCTACCACAAGATTTGCAAGAAGTAGATTTGTCTAAATCTGGAATTTACCTTTGTAAATTTAAAGGACAGCATCTGTTAACTTCTAAAAGTTTGCTGTCTTTTATATGTAGGGCAGGAGAAGTTTCTCCTCTAGATGGGGTAATAGAAATTGGCACGGGATTGGGTGCACTTACAGAAAAGTTAATTAAACTGGCAGGCAAAGTAGTAAGTATAGAAAAAGAAGAGGCTTTCCGCCCACTACTTAACCAAAAATTTAAAGAGGCTACAAATCTTATACTTCTTTTTGGCGATGCATTAAAAATTAACTGGGAAGAATTTTTAAGTACAAGAACTTCTTGGAAGCTAATAGCTAATATTCCTTATTATATAACAAAGCCACTTCTGAAATTACTTATAAAATACAGAGATAGATTTTCTCTGGCGGTTTTACTTTTGCAAAAAGAGGTAGCAGAAAAAATCAAGGCTCCTGTGGGGGGCAAAAATTATGGTGCTTTTACAATATATTTAAATTACTACTGGCATCCCAGAGTTTTACGTCTTGTTTCGCCGCAGATGTTCCTCCCCCCACCAAGGGTCTATTCAGCGGTAGTTAGATTTGACAAAAAAACTACTAAACTTTTATCTCCTGTAGAGGAGGATATGTTTTTTTCTTTTGTTTATTCCTGTTTTTCTTCTCGCCGAAAAACACTTGTAAATAATCTTTTTACTGTTTTTAAAGGTAAGATAAGAAAAGAAGAGCTGGAAAATTTATTAAAGGGATTGGGCTTTTCTCCAAAGGTGAGGGCACAGGAACTTTCTTTGGAGGACTTTGTGAAATTATATAGGGATGTCACTTTATGCAGTAAACCCTTTTGATAATATGATGTAGGTATAAGGCACTTACCCAAAGTGTATGCTTATTTTTAAGGTATGTACGCCGAGTTAAAGCAGATGCTTTGTGGCTTGTCTACCTTTTTGAAAGGGAGGCAGAGAGGCTGTTAACAAATTTTTTACACTTTGTTAACATTTTTTTTATACTATACTGATATTATATACTAAAGGAGGTTAAGTAATATGAGAAGAAGACGGGATGGAGATGATGCAGCACAAGCTATAAGTGCAATTTCATCACGAAGACGTGGACCTTCTCCTTTATCTATGCAGAATGTAGGGACGAGAGTAGATACCGTGCAAGGTGCTCATATGAGTGCTGTTGCGTTAAAAGGGAATGTCGCTAGAACAACAGAAAAGTCTGTATGGTTAAAAGACAGAGTTACCTTAAGTGTAGAAGCGCAGTTGTTATTAATGGAGCAGAGACGTTCTAACCCTATTGATTGGGAAGCGATGGAGTATACCAATCGTATTCCTAAACTAGAGATTAAATCTAATATTTTTGTAGAGATTCTTCCTTATGGTGCATATCGGCTAAAGTTTACAGGGTAGATTTAAATAAACAAAGTTAATGTATTAATAAATAAGGAAGTTTTTTTCTTATTTTTTATGTTTTTTTAAATTTAACTAAAACCCTTAGACAAGCCTTGTGAGAGATAAAAAAACTGTGTGTTTTTTGTCCAAAATTTCTTTAGAGAGGTGAGAGGGTGTTAGGTTTTTATTTAAAGAAGATATTTGACCCCAATAAAAAAGAAATAAAAAAACTTTCTAAAGTGGTTTTGGCTATCAATGAACTGGAAGATAAAGTGAGTGCATTATCTATGGAAGAATTAAGAAAGAAAACTGATGAGTTTAAAGATAGATACAATAAGGGAGAAAGCCTGGATGATTTGCTTCCAGAAGCTTTTGCCGTTGTGCGAGAGGTAGCAAAGCGAACAATTGGTTTGCGCCCCTTTGATGTTCAACTTATGGGAGGTATAGTGCTTCATCAGGGTAGAATTGCCGAGATGAAGACAGGCGAAGGGAAAACACTGGTAGCAACATTGCCTGCATATCTAAATGCACTTACTGGTAAGGGTGTTCATATAGTTACGGTAAATGATTATCTGGCTCGTAGAGACGCCGAATGGATGGGTCCCATATACAGGGAATTGGGTTTAACAGTAGGAGTGATACAACACAACTTTGAACCCCCAGAAAGAAAAGAGATTTATAGGCAAGATATAGTTTATGTAACTAATAATGAAATTGGATTTGATTATCTTAGAGACAATATGGTAATTGATCTGGAACAGCAAGTGCTTAGAGAACTTAATTATGCTATAGTAGATGAGGTAGATAGCATTCTTATTGACGAAGCCCGCACACCTCTTATTATCTCCGGCAGAGGCACCAGGTCTTCATCTCTTTATTATAAGTTTGCAAAGATTGCTCAACAACTTGAAAAGGGTAAACATTATACAGTAGATGAAAAAGCTCATGCTGTGCCTCTTACAGAAGAAGGGATAGCTAAAGTGGAAGCACTTTTAGGTATAGATAACTTTTATGATAATGAAAACATAGAGGCAGCGCATCAACTACAACAGGCTTTGAGGGCTAAAGAATTGTTCCGCCTGGATGTAGATTATGTAATTAAAGATAGACAGGTAATTATAGTAGATGAATTTACAGGAAGACTTATGTTTGGCAGGCGATACAGTGATGGACTCCACCAGGCTATAGAAGCTAAAGAGGGCGTAAGGGTTCAAGAAGAAAATCAAACACTTGCTACTATTACATTTCAAAATTTTTTCAGGCTATATAAAAAGCTTGCAGGTATGACAGGCACAGCTGCTACAGAGGAAGAAGAATTCCGAAAGATTTATGGAATGGATGTAGTCGTTATACCGACAAATAAATTAATGATTAGAAAAGATATGCCTGATATAATTTATAAAACTGAGGAAGCAAAATTTAATGCTATTCTAGAAAAGATAGAAGAATTGCATAAGAAGGGGCAACCTGTCCTTGTAGGGACAAGGTCAGTAGAGGTGTCTGAGAGATTAAGTGAAAAACTGCGAAAGAGAAAAATTCCTCATAATGTTCTTAATGCAAAGTATCACGAGCGAGAAGCAGAAATTATTGCTCAGGCTGGCAGACTGGGAGCTGTAACAATTTCTACAAATATGGCAGGTAGAGGAACTGACATAATACTTGGGGGCGACCCTGTTAGGCTGGCTAAAGAAGAACACAGTCGAAATCCTGATGAGCCTTTTGAGCCAATTTTAGAGAAGTGGAAAAAAATCTGTGCAGAAGAACAAAAGAAAGTAATAGAGTGTGGAGGTTTACATATTTTAGGCACAGAAAGGCACGAAGCTCGACGTATTGATAATCAGTTGCGAGGCAGAGCGGGCAGACAGGGGGATCCTGGTTCGTCTCAGTTTTACATTTCTCTGGAAGATGAATTGATGAAGATTTTTGGCTCTAACCGCCTTAAAGATTATATGGATAAACTGGGAATGGATGATAACATACCAATTGAAAATAGATTTATTACCACTCAAATTGAAGCAGCTCAAAAAAGAGTAGAGTCGCATCATTTTTCTATTCGCCGTCAGGTAATGGAATACGATGAAGTTATGAATAGACAGCGAACAGTTATTTATGGTGAAAGGAAAAAAGTGCTAGAGGGAGCAAATTTAAAAGAAAATATACTTAATATGCTTAAAAAGACTATTGAGGATAGAGTTACTCTTTATGCCAACTCGCAAATAGAAGAAGAAAGCTGGGACCTTGAAGCATTAATAAAATCTATTAAGCAAATATTTCCTTTGCCCAACATTGTTTTGCCTTCAGATTTAGTGGGGATGAAATCCGATGAAATAGTAGATTATTTTTATAAAATTGGAGAAAAAGTTTATTCTAAAAGAGAAGAAGAGTTTGGCGAAGATGTGATGCGAAAGCTTGAACGGCTGATCTTGCTTCAGATGATAGATACCAAGTGGATTGACCACCTTTATGCTATGGATAATTTGCGGGATGGCATAGGACTTCGTGCTTATGGACAGCGTGACCCGCGAGTAGAATATGAAATAGAAGCGTATGATTTGTTTCAGGAGTTGCTTAAAAATATACAGGAAGACACAATACAGACGTTATTCAGGATTATGCCAGCAAAAGGCTTGGAGACTAGAAAGTATCGCTCTTTTATGGTTATCTCTGGCACTAATAGGGATGGTGATGCATCTCCAACTACCATGCGGAGAGAAGGTAAAAAACTTGGTAGAAATGACCCGTGCCCTTGCGGAAGTGGAAAGAAATATAAAAAATGCTGTATGAGGAAGAAAAGTCTGGTGAGGTAGTAGCGGTTTTTTTAAAAAACTTACTGTAGAGAATAGTGAAGTATTACAAGAATGGTATTGAAACACAATGAAAATTCGTTATATTATAAAGTTGATAGAAACTGATGGTTGGTATATAGTTATAACAAAAGGTAGCCATCGGCAATATAAGCATCCACAAAATTAGGTAGAGTAACAATTGCTGCTCATCCGAATGATGATTTGTAGCCTGGGACTTTAAATAGCATTTTAAAACTGGCAAAATTGAAGGTGGTGAAGTAATGTATCGTTTTCTTGTTGTAATTGAAAAAGTAAACGACAACTATTCAGTATATTCTCCTGATTTGCCTGGTTGTGTAGCTACGAATTAAATAGTAACTTAATCTCTTCTCATTTTAACAAAATATATAAATACTTTTCCATAAACAATACTTTCCCTCTTTTAATTTGCATTTTGCATTTTTAATTTTATACAATGCAGAAAGACGGTGAGGGTTTTTTACATAATTTCTTTAATTATTCCAGCTCCAACCACCAGATTACTTTGATTATAAACTACAAAAGCCTGCCCTGGAGTAGGAGCAAATTGAGAGTGCAAGAAAGTGATCTCTACCTTGTCTTTAGAGGTTAAATTTACATTAGCTTCTATAGGTTTGTGGCGATAGCGGATGCGAACATAGCCTTTTACTTGGTGAGCAGTTCTCCATTGTATTATCTGTCCAGTAATTTTGCTTGCATAGGCTTCTTTTTCTGTACCTACAATTATAGAGTTTTTTTCTGGGATTATTTTTATTACATATAATCTTTGCTTTGCAGATACTCCAAGTCCTCTTCTTTGACCTATAGTATAGGCTAAATATCCCTTATGTTTACCAATGTATTTCCCGTTCGACAAAAAAATATCTCCCGGGGTTAGTTTTATATTAAAATATTTTTTAAGAAATTTAAGATAATCGCCTTCTAGAGCAAAACAAACATCCTGGCTTTCTTTTTTAGAATGTAAAGGAAGCCCAGCCTTTAAAGCTATAGCTTTTATCTCCTGCTTGAGATAATTGCCAACAGGGAAAAGAAGTTCTCTCAGTGTCTCTCCTCCCAGGAATGCAAGAAAGTACTCCTGGCTCTTATTGGTATCATTAGCAGGAGCAAGAAATACATCCCCGCCTTCTTCTTGTAGTTTTACATAATGACCAGAAGCTAAAAGTGTTTCCCTGCCAAAGCGTTCTTTAATTAAAGAGAGGAGTTTCCCAAAACGGATTTTTAAGTTACACATCATACAGGGGTTTGGAGTAAGTCCGTTTATATATTCTTTTGCAAAATAGTCTATCACATATTTATGAAAATCCTCTTCAAAATCTAATATATAGTGAGGAATGTTTAAGTATTTGGCAACATTCTGTGCATCTTTAATATCAGCGGGCAGGCAACATCTAGAACCAGGATAAAGTTTTAAGCTTATGCCAATTACTTCATAATTTGACTTTTTAAGTAAATAAGCTGCTACAGACGAATCCACACCTCCGCTCATTGCTACAACTACTTTGGGTTTCATCTGCTTTACTGGTTCCTTATTATAAGGTTAGATATTTTTTGACGGGATTTTCGTCAATTTATTGGAAAAATCCTTTTGGGGATGTAAAGTTTTCTACAAAAATGCTTTCTATAGTAAAGCTTTTACTTTATAGTTTGTATTTTCTAATTAAATTTTACTTTTTGCAGGGGAAGGACTTAAGTTATAGAATAATTTTAAAGTTCCTTTTATATATTAAATTAAAATTATGATTAAGGAGGTTAATTGATGGATTTAGAACTTGAGCAAATACTTAGGCCACCAGAGTATGATATGCCCCCCTACCCAGCCAAGGTCATTACCCTGGCTACGGGAAAGTTGATGGTTGTTCGCCAAATTGAGCGAAGAGAAGTTCCTATTATTTTAGAAGCTATTAAACCTACTCTTAAGATTAGTAGAGATTTTTACGATGTAGTAGGTTCACGTCTTTATTCAGAGCTTCTTTCCTGGAGTCGCTACAGGTGTCGTAATGCTTATGCTATTATTGGTCAAATAGATAATATACTTGTAGGCTGTGTTAATGGTAGGATGTTCTCAAAAAGGATTGGCATAAGTCTTCATACTTTAGCTATTGAAAGAGGGCTTAGGATTGGAGCTCATCTGTTTGCAGCTAAAATGGAATATCATATAGAGTTTCTTGGACAAAGTGAAGTTTGGATTACTGCAGAATCTCCTATTGGTTTCCGCAGATGGATGATTGAATATGAGCTTATTAAGCAGGAAGGCATACAACATGAACTTGGAGGTGCAGAGTCTTATAAATTGACACGAGAGCTGTATTTTAAACACAAACCAAGATTGGTAGTGGGGACTCGTCCTTGCCCTCCAGAGCTTTTAGAAAAAGCAAAAAGTCAAATAATTATTGCAGATGAAGAAACAATAAACCGTCAGATTTGCGGAGCGAAAGGGGCGTGGGTTAAATGAGAAATGTAGCAATACTTGGAGTTGGAATGACACATTTTGGTAGACTTGAAGATGATGACATTATAGATATACTTTCATCAGCTTCTATTAGAGCAATTGATGATGCTGGGATAGACTCTAAAGAGATTCAAGCAATTTATGTAGCAAATATGGGTGCAGGTATAATGAATCATCAAACTGCTATTGCTAGTGCTTTGGCTGATAACATAGCTTTACTGCCAGCTGCTGCAGATACTATAGAGAATGGGCCTGCTTCCGGAGCTTCTGCTATTAAAAATGGAGTTTTAGCAGTTGCATCTGGTTATTTTGACTTTGTATTAGTAGTAGGTGGAGAAAAGATGCGAGGGGTTAGTGGATGGCGTGCAACAGATTTTGTAGCAACTCTCACTCACCCTTATGCTGAGTATATATATGGAGTAACTTTACCAGGTATGGCTGGTATGTTTGCAAATCTTTATATGGAAAAATATGGATATACTCAAAGGCACCTTGCTATGGTAGCAATTAAAAACCACAGGAATGGGATGTTAAATCCTTATGCACATGTTCAAATGGATATTACTATGGAAGGGATTTTAGATTCTCCTCATTCTGTAGTAAATAATTCCCCGGTTGCTACTCCACTTAACCTTTTTGATTGTTGTCCGGTTACCGATGGAGGAGCTGCTGTTATTTTGTGTCCAGAAGAAAGGGTTAGAGAATTTGGTAAACCCATTGTAAGAGTAGCTGGTTTTGGACAGGCTACAGATACCCATACACTGGCAGAACGAGATGACCCTACAGACCTTAAAGCAGTTACTCTTGCCTGTAAGCAGGCTTATGAGCGTGCTGGAATTACACCACAGGATATAAGCTTTGCAGAATTACACGATGCTTTTACTATCTTAGAAATTGCCGAAGCAGAACATTCTGGGCTTTTTGAAAAGGGTGAATATAAAAAAGCTCTTGAAGCTGGAGAGGTAGAAATTACGGGCAGGCTCCCGATTAATCCTTCTGGGGGGCTTAAGTCTCGGGGGCATCCAGTTGGAGCTACAGGTGTTGCTCAGGTAGTAGAAGCAACATTGCAACTGCGTGGCGAAGGTGGATTGCGTCAGATCAGGAATGCCGAAATTGGCCTTACAGTAAATTTCGGGGGCTTTGGTAACAATGTAGTAGCCCTGGTGCTAAGGAGGGTATCATGAAGATAAAAAATAAAAAAGCTTATAAATGTATAAATTGTGGAAGAGTAACTTACCCTAAAAGAGTAGCTTGTTTGGGGTGTAGAGGTAGGGAATTTGAGGAAGTTCAGTTTACTCCAGAGTGTACACTGCTTACTTTTTCTCAGATATTCCAGTTGCCATGGGGTGTAAACGAACGTTTTCTTACAATTGGGATATGTCAGTTTGATAATGGTATAAAAGCTATGGGTCGCATTACGACACCAGATGTTAAAAAAGGTATGCGTATGAAGGTGCACTGGCAGATTTTCCGGGAAATGGCAGGAGAAGATGTATGGGGATGGGTATTTGAACCTATCCCATCTTCTTTGTAAAGGTACGAAGCGGGTGCAAAGCACCTTAAATTGTAGGCAGATACACCTCAGGCGGGTGCGCATCACCTAAACTTTCAATTGCTACCGCACCACTTTACAATTTTAGCTACTGAAGCGGTAGCTATTAAAGTTTTAGATACTGCACTACTGGCACTTGCGTGCCTTGCCTACTTCTTTTACAAAAGAAGTAGGGTTTTTCATTCTAATACAATGTATGTAAAATTAAATTATGATAGACCCAAAAGAGTTTTTTTAAATATTTTATTTATCATTTTACTTTTATCCCTGCATTGTAATGCTGGTTTAGAATTTGAAGTAGAAGTTTTTAAAGAATACAATAATCTTTTTTCACAAAAAACCAACTGGATAGGTGCAGATGGCGACTATTCTGTAGCAATAAATGATAATGTTACCCTATGGTTATATGGCGATACTTTTATTGGTGATATCCAGGATGGGAAACGCATAAATTCTATCATAGTAAACAATTCTATCGCACTTCAATATGGAAAAGACCCCAAGACTGCAACTGTTAAATTTTTTTATGGGAAAACAAAGGATGGGAAGCCAGATGCTTTTATTAAGCCCGCTAATGGAAAAGGCTGGTTCTGGCCATACCATGGTGTTATGATAAAGAAAGGCTTATATCTGTTTCTTATGCAAATAGAAAGAACAGATGAGGAATCTGTTTTTGGCTTTAAATATACAGGCTCTTCCATTGGGTATGTATCCAATATCAGCGAATCTCCAGCTCTCTGGAAAATAAAACAATTTACTATCCCCTGGTGCTATGGCAGTTCTACAGGTAGTTTACTGTTTGGCTCGGCTCTTTTGCATGACAAAAACTTTATATATATTTATGGTGTTAGTGAAGAAGGGAAAGGAGCGTCTCGCCAGAAATATATGATACTGGCACGTGTGCCAGAGGAAAGTATTTCTGATTTTGGGAAATGGCGTTTTTTTACACAAAAAGGATGGGAGCAAGATTTTAGGAAAGCACTCAGGCTGTTAAGTGGTATTGCCAATGAATACTCAGTATCCTATCAACCATTACTACAGGAGTATATTTTAGTATATACCGAAAATGGTATGTCTAAAAATATTGTAGCCCGCCTTTCTAAAAATCCTTATGGTCCCTGGAGCAAACCTGTTACGCTATATCAATGCCCTGAAGTAAACTGGGGTAAAAATATCCTCTGCTATGCCGCAAAGGCACATCCTGCTCTTTCAGAGACGAGTTCTTCACTTATAATTACTTATATTACTAATGCGATGGATTTAAATCTTCTATATAAAGATGCAAGACTTTACTTCCCAAGGTTTCTAAAGGTTCTCTTTAAAAGACACAATTAAGATAATCTACTTTTTAAACTCATTATATAGTGTTGGGGGCTTTTAAAAAACTTTAAGTATAAAAAGAGAGGAGATAGACAAAATGAAGGTTATGGTAATTTTAGGAAGCAGAAATCCCAATGGGAAAACAGCAAAAGCAGCTGAAGCTTTGCTTAGTGGTTTAACAAGTGAAGGTAATCACCAGTTTGAACAAGTATTTCTGCCACAGATGAATGTGGAGCGATGCCGTCAATGTGAAAATGATGGATGGGGTATCTGTTGGACAGAAGGCAGATGTATAATTGAAGACGATTTCCCAGTGCTAGTAAATAAAATTAAAAATGCTGATCTTGTAATATTTGTAAACCCAGTTTATTTTGGCGATCTTAGCGAAAGCATGCGTGCTTTTTTAGACCGTCTGCGACGCACCTGCAGACATGAGGGGGGTAGAGATGGTATTTATAATAAAATAGCCATAGGTATTTGTGTAGCAGGTGGAGGAGGTGGAGGGGCAGCAGAGTGCACGGTGAGCCTGGAAAGGGTTTTATATAATTGTGGTTTTGATGTGTTTGACATAGTTCCAGCTAGAAGGCAAAATCTAGAGATGAAATTAGCAGTACTTAAAACATCGGGAAAGTGGTTGGCATCTAAACTAATTTAATATATAAAGATAAGGCTACCATACTTAACCAAAAGTTTGACATGGAGTATCTGCTCACTTATGATGGGTGCTGGAGCACCTGGAAGCACCTTACACGCAGTGGGTGCAGAGAGTATTTCAGTGCAAAATTTGGGACAAGTCAAAAGTAAACAGGTTGTCCAAAAATATCTTTTCAAGCATTTTAAAATGTCAGAAAATGGTGTAAAATCAAGGTATAACTTTTTACAAATTAAGTTTTCGGATAGCCTCTCTCTAGCTCCAAACTTGACTTAAACTAGACTTTTTATATATAATAACTTATGTCAATAAATCTTGATTTTCAAAAAGCACAAGGCCATGCTCAAGGAAAGGGTAAAGCAGAGGGCTTCCCGCTCTGCAGGAAGAAGCAGAGGTGTTAGTGTCGTGACAGAAGTTGAAGTTATAATTAACAAGATCAGAGAGAATTTGCCTATTATTAGAGACAAATATAAAGTTAAAACTATAGGACTTTTTGGTTCTTATATTAGATGTGAACAGAAGAAGAGGAGCGATGTAGATATCTTGGTTGAATTTAAAGAGCCGATAAGTCTTCTGGAGTTTATGGCATTGGAGAGAGAGTTAAGCAAGTTTATAGGTAAAAAAGTAGATCTGGTAATGAAAACTACATTAAAGTCAATGATTGGTAAAAATATCTTAAGAGAGGTTATGTATATATAGAAATAAGATTTGCCCAAATTAAAGGTTCTTATTTCAAAGATTATAGCGGAAAAGCATTTTTGATATTTTAAAATTTGATTTTATTTGGCAGGCTCTAGAATACAAAATATAGAAACAAAGTTTATATTTTGCAACAGGAAGTGTTAGAAAATGAGAACAATGGTAATTTCTGTAATTATTTTTTCTCTTTTATTTGTAGGTACCACTTTGGTTACCTCAAAACAGGTTTCTATACCCACAGGTTGGATAACACACAAGAATCCTTATGGTTTTGTAGTTTCGCACCCCAGGGGATGGGTTGTAAGTACATCTTCCAGTGGCTTAATTCTTATTCAAAGTAAAGAGAAAAACCTAGCAGTTGTAATTAATCCTTTTTTCTTAAGCAAGCCTAGTAATGCCGAAAGCTGTATTAAAGAGGTGCCAAAGTTGTTTTCCTCTCTTTTCCCGGATGCTAAAATTTTAAAAACTCAAAAGATTAACTCTAAGACAGACGAAGTTTTTGCAGTTATGACATTTAATAAAAATGGCAAAGCTGGCAAGGCAAATGTTCTCTGTTCTGTTTCTATTGTAAGTGGTATGTTTTATATAATTTCTGCACCCAAAGATGTGTTCTCCAAATATAAAAGCACAATGGTAAAGGTGCTAAACAGTTTTTATTTTACTCAACCCACTAAAACAGCTGTGGAAAGCACTAGTAGTGCTTCTTTAAAATATATAAAGTGGCAAGACCCACGCGAAAATGCTTTTAGTGTAGAAGTGCCCAAAAGCTGGAAAGTAACTGGAGGGCTATTTCGGTTTGCTCCTGCAGACACCCGCCCTGCTGTTTCAGTTACTTCGCCCGATAATCATATAAGAGTAACTATTGGTGATTCGGATATTCCTACATTTACTTTACCCTCCCAGATGTTAGCAATGTCAGGCTTTGTAGAAGGCTCCTGGTACTCGCCAGGTTATGGGGTAAATATGCTTGTAAAAAGCTATGAGACAGGAGCAGATTTTGCTCGGGAGTATGTTACAAACAAAGTAGCTAAAGGAGCATCGGAACTTAACTTCACAGAAACAAAAGAACGACCAGATGTTATGCAAGCCATAAATGCCTTACTTGCTAAATCTCCTAATATGGGGGTTTCTATAAAAACTAGTGCAGGAGATGTAGCGTTTTCCTGTAAAATGAATGGAAAATCAATGCGTGGCTACTATTTAGCAGGCACATATCTGGTAGAGACATCCTATACTGGCACCTGGATTGTAACACATCTTTTGGGTTACCTTGCAATAATCGGAAGGGAAAAAGAGGCACAAAGTGTATTAAGTCATATGATAAAAACTTATCATCCCAACCCAGAGTGGGCTTCAATGCAACAAAATGTTGCTTTAAATACTTCAAAAATTGTAAGCAAAACTAATGAAGAAATTTCAAATATGATTAACGATACTTATTGGAATAGGCAGACTGTTATGGATGATACTGCACGCAAGTGGTCAAATATGATACTCGGGCAGACAGATGTTATTGATATGAATACTGGCGAAACCTGGAAAGTTGCTGCAGGACATAATTATTACTGGAGGCAGGCAGGGAGTGACACAATAGTTGGCACTAATACTTATGATATGCCTGATATTGATTTTACACCTTTAGAAGAATGGTAAAAGTGTCTTCATTAACTTTAAATCTGAATAATGCAACAAATCTTCCTGAGAGCTTTAAGAGATTGCTTTGCCCGTGGCTTTTAACAGGCTTTGACCTTCCTTTTGTCAGGACTGTTATACGCACAACAGTGCAAGTGCGTAGCACTTGGCAAAAGGCATCCTAACCCTCTCAAAAGACATCATTCAGAGTGTGTCACAATCCGCAAAAAATGCCTATTTTGTCATTTTAAATTATTGCTAAAGTTCTAAAATGCATTTTGAATGACAATTGCAACACACTCTGTCTGATTACAAACAAAATAACCTTCAGTTTTGTTAATTTTAATTTAAAGAAATAAAAATCTCTCTTTATATCACAAAAAAATTAACGCCGCCCGCCAAAACCCCCTCTACCACTACCACTTCTACCTCGGCGCTCTTCAGTGCGAGGGCGGGCTTCGTTAACTTTTAATACTCTCCCCTTCATTTCTTTACCATTTAGTTCAGCTATTGCAGCCAGAGCTTCTTCTTTAGTGGGCATTTCCACAAAGCCAAATCCTCTAGACTCACCACTGAACTTATCCTTAATAATAGATGTGGAAGTAACTTCGCCAAAAGCTTCAAAAGCTTTGCGCAGCTCATCTTCGCTAACCTGTCGTGACAGATTTCCTACATAGATATTCATTTATTATCTACACCTCTCTCTTTCCTTCGTGAGACTGCAACTGGAATTTCTGCTTTTCGTAATTATATACGAACAGACCAATTTTACTTCCAATTTTGCGGTACATCCGAAGCATTTTGTACTAATAAAATATATGGCTCAAAGGCCTTCTATTAAAATAACACCTCCTTTCTTTACACTTTAGTAACACTCATTTTCCTTTTTAACCATTACTTTCCATTGCACTTTATTCTTTTTTCTTTAATTTTTTTGCTTTTACACAAAGTAATTTAATATTCTACCTGGCTATCTTACAACAATTTTTTTAATTTGTAAATATATTTTTATTAAATTTTTTTAATTTTTAAATTGAAAAATGCAGTTAAATACAGCAGACACAGAGGATTATTTGAAAATAAAAGATTTTATTTATATAAGTTCAACAGTTTTTTAATTGCATTATTCTGGTTTAAACATTTATGAAATTGCTAATTATAAAAATTTTCTATATGAAACGGTATAAATTCATTGAAAAGGGAAAATAATAAGACAGATAGAACTTAAAAAAGGAGGTGATTTTAAGTTGTACTGGATAGCTTTAGGAGTTTTAAGTTTGGGTTTAATACTGTTTAGTTTTAATATTAAAAATATAAAGAAAATAGGGAAGAAGTTGCCAGCACTTAAGTTCCTTTCGCCTTATGGAGAGCGTCTTGTTACATCTAATTTGCTGGGGAAAAAAGTGTTACTTTTCAAATACGGTCCAAGCTGGTGAGGGGGGTGTCAGGTGCAGGCTGCACCTATGGAAAGAATATGGAAGGGTTTAAGTGGAAGAGATATAGAATTTTGGCATATCTTTTCTGCCGAGTCTCTTACTTCTGCTAGAGATTTTAGTTTACATTATCGTATTTCTTATAAAGTAGCTTGTGATTTTACAGGGGAATTACATAGTTTACTTGGAATTGTTTTTTATCCTACTATTATTTTAATAGACAAAGAAGGCAAGATAATACATAATGGATATATTAAAAGACTGCCTCGCTTAAAGAAATTATTGAAAAAATTTTATTCCCCTTCTTTTAATCAGGTTTATGTAGCTAAGCCATCTTTTAAAAAAGAATCTCCGCAGCTGTGGCATAATATAGAAGAATTTGCTTTAAGTAAAGACCCAGATAATAATATATGGATAGCTTGGAGTAAACAAAAGGATGGACGTTCTTGTGTGTTTGTCTCTAAATGGGAAGGGAAAGATAGTAAGCCAAAAGAGGTTACTTTAGCATTGCCAGGGAATCATTTTGCACCTGCTTTACATTTTGCCAGAGGTGCTTTGTGGGTAGTATGGAGTGGGGAGGAAGGAGATAAATATAGTATTTATTCAGCTATATTAAAGGGAGAGGAGATTTCTATTAATACTATCCCTGATACAGAAAAGAACCTGATTTATCAAGGCGACCGTATGAGGCCGAGTATAGCTACGGATGAAGAAGGTAGACCCTGGGTAGTCTGGTATAGATGGGAACCTGTTTGGAAAGCGCGCCACCCAGGCCAGCTGCGACGCACCAGGAATAAAAATATTTATGCTAGCTTTTGGAATGACAGCTCTTGGAGTTTACCCCAGCGAATTACTCCTCCACCTGAAGATATTAAAAATGACGATAGCACCGACCCTGTGCTTCACCTGGATAAGGAAGGAAGATTATGGTTTATATGGAGTTGTGATTATCATCCAGAAGTCCATCCGAAACCTTTGGTTACTAAAAAGGGTCCTACTATTTTAGGAAGATTCTGGCATAAAGGTAATTTTTCCCCATTTATTCCTATTAGTTCTATTCAGGGTAAGGATTTTAAAGAGGCATACCATCTTTACCCAGCAGTTGCTTCTACAGAAGGGCAGGTATGGATAGCCTGGGATAGCTTTTCTCCTCAAGTGGGGAGGAGAGTTGTAGAAATAAATTACTGGCAAGAAGGTAAGTCGGGGAAGCCTGAAATAATTTCTTCCTCCACTTCAATGACTCCGCAGCTTTTGGTAACTAAGGATGGCTCTTTATGGGTTTTCTGGAGTGAATTGGTAGAAGGCTTCTGGCAAATTTTTTACAGAGTATATAGTAACGGTATCTGGCAGGAACCTAAAAGAATTACTTTTGAAGATGGAGACAGTCTTTATCCTGAAGCTATAGAAGATGCAGAAAATAAGGTTTTAGTATTCTGGATTTTTTATCCTGCGGAAAGAGAGGGGAGTATTTTAATTTATAAATACTTAGAGAATACTTAACTTATCATTTTTAAAAGATTTAACCCCAATAATGCAGTTAACCGCAGAGCTTACCAGGAACAAGAAAAGTATTATCAGATTAAAGACAATGCTCAGTAGTATTTATACCGTGTGCTTTAGATTTTTTAGAACATTGATCGTCTTATCTTTGTAGAGGATCAAGCAATTTTTTCTCGTGATAATTTTAGAATTTTAAAAGAAAATGAAAATGAATATATTATTAGCTTTCGAATAAAAAATAAGAGCAAGGCTATCCAGCAGAGAATACTGGATGGGGTTTGGGGGGGGGATTAGTAGAAAAAGCTAAGGAGTTGTTGGAGAATAATAGAATTGGCAATTGGCGAGGTGCTTGTAAGTATATAGAAGTCAATAATGCCATTTTAAATGAAACATTCATACCGCCGTAGCGGCACAAAGGAGGATGAAACATTTATGTGAAGAGATATGGATAAGGTAAGCCTTGAACGGCGAATTGTTGAGCATAGTAAGAAAACTCTGTGAGGTTTAGGCAAACTCCTCCCCCCATCCTTTCAGGATGGGGGGAGGAGTTTGCCGTCAAAAACGGCAACAGCAAGTTTTCTCTATGCACAAAACTTACTGAGCAGTGAAAGGCTTACCTTATCCATGATGAAATTAGGGGTATTTTTAAATGAAACTAAAATGTTACTAGGATTATATTTTATAATGTTGAATTAATAAATTATAATTTTTTTAGAAATCAAGAAAAATTTATACAAAATGAAACTTTTAAAGAGCTCTTTAAATTTATATTATCTTGATTTAATTTTAGAACTTTTTAGAAAAGAATTTAAAGTAAGGTATAAAAGTAGTATTTTAGGGTATCTCTGGTCAATAGCTTTACCTTTTACACAGGCAATAACTTTTTATTTTGCTTTTAAGTTTATAATGAGAATACAGATAGAAAATTATACACTTTTCTTGATTATCGGGCTTTTCCCCTGGCAGTGGTTTTCTAACTCAATATTAGCAAGCACTAATGCTTTAATTTCAAATGCTTCCTTAATAAAGAAAACACTTTTTTTAAGAGAATCTTTATTATATGCTACGGTATTAAATGATATGGTGCATTTTATTTTATCAATTCCTATAATTTTAGTTGTTCTTTTTATATATGGCAAAAGTATCTCGTTTAATTTTTTATTTTTTTTCCCCTCATATATAATTATTCAATTTTTAGTAACTTCTGGAATATCTCTGATAGTTTCTTCTGTAAACCTTTTCTTTAGAGATTTAGAAAGAATAGTCCTGGTTTCGTTAAATATTCTTTTTTATTTAACTCCAATTTTGTATGAAGAAAAGATGATTCCTAAAGAATACTATCATTATTTATTAAAGCTAAACCCAATGTTCCCTCTTATAGTTTTATATAGAGATCTGATATTAAAGAATACAGTTAATGAATATTATTTAATAACATCTATCTTTCAAGCTATTATTATTTTCTTAATAGGTTATATAGTTTTTAATAAATTAAAGTGGAAATTTGCAGAGGTTTTATGAAAGAAGAAACAGCAGTTGTGTTTGATAATGTAAGTAAGATTTATCCTCTTTATCATCATATAACTGCAGGTTTTAAATATTTTTTATTTAATCTACCCAGGGCTATAAAACAAATGAAAAGGACAAGCTATAAGGTATTTGATAATGTAAGTTTTAAGGTTTACAGGGGAGAGAGTTTTGGAATTATAGGGCATAATGGAGCAGGGAAGAGCACAATTCTTGGTTTAATCGCTGGTGTTATAAAACCAACGACAGGGAAAATAACAGTTGTTGGAAAAGTCACACCTTTTTTAGAACTTGGTGCAGGTTTTCATCCGGATTTAACGGGTAGAGAAAATATTATTTTAAATGGTATTTTACTTGGAATGACAAAAAAGAAAATACTATCAAAATTAGATAGTATAATAGAATTTTCAGAATTAGGAGATTTTATAGAACAGCCTATTAGAATTTATTCTTCAGGAATGCTAGCAAGACTTGGTTTTTCTGTAGCTATTAATACAGAACCAGATATTTTACTTGTTGACGAAATCCTCTCTGTTGGAGATGCTCCATTTCAACAGAAGTGTCTTAACAGACTTGAAGAGTTTAAGCAAAAAGGAACAACAATTATAATTGTAAGTCACAGTCAAGCAATGATAGAGAGATTATGTGAGAAAATAATAGTTATTGGTGACCATAAATTATTATATTATGGAGATGTAAAAGAAGGAATTAAATTATATGAAACTTTATAAAGGCACAAAAGATGGATAAAAAATTATGGAAGAAATAACAGGAGGTTAGATGATGAGAAAAATATTTTTAAAAGTCAAAGATTTGCTTAAAAAAAGTAAGATACAAATAACTATACTTTTAATATATCTTTTGTTCACTTTGATTTTCTTATACCCAGCTTCAATGCATCTTAAAAGCAGTATTATAAGTGATGGAGGTGATGCAGGGCAAGCTATTGCTATGTTTTATTATTGGAAATATAATACAACTCACCTGTTGAATCCATTTTATACAATTTTTCAACTTGCTCCTTATGGAGCCTCTCTTGTATTTATACAGCCGACTTTAATTTGGTTTATAATTTCAATACCATTTCAATGTATATTTGGTTTTCCAGCAACTTATAATTTGATGATAATTCTTGGTATTACTGCTGGTGCTTTTTTAATGTATCGTCTTGCTTTCTTATATACACAGGATATGTGGGCATCATTTTTAAGTGGACTTATTTTTGCTTTTGCTCCAGTAAATTTAGTTCACGCCAGGGGACATCTAAATCTATCGGGAATATTTATTATGCCTTTATTTGTTATTTTTTTAGTAAAATTAATGCAATTTAAACAAAACCCGGGGATTAAGGATGCTATATATTTGGGTATAGCGATGACTATAGCAGTCTATATTGAGCTGCAAACTGCAGTTTTTTTATCCCTCCTGCCAGCTCTATGGCTATTAAAATTATATTTGGGAAAAGAGAGAAAACGTTGTTTTTTTTTTGTTATCTAAATTACTTGTATCAGCAATAATTACACTGGTGTTTGCAATGCCCTGGCTTTATCAGATATTTAAAAGTGGAATGTATGCTAAAGCAAGTGGAGATAATTATACCGCTGATTTAATATCTTTTATTACACCATATGAGGCAAATCACACCTATGCCTCAATTCCTAAATTAGGTAAAATTATAAATTATATTAATCAAAAATTTGGACGTAATATTGGAGAAAGAGCTTATCTTGGTATAGCTATTTTAATAGTCTTTATCTACTTTGCAGTTAAATACATAAGGCTAAATAAGGAGATTAAATGGTGGACAATAGTGTTTTTATTTTATACTATTTTGTCTTTTGGCAATCATTTGCATATTTTAGGAGAAAAATTATATCTAGGATTAGGAAATAAAAAATTTGAGATACCAATGCCTTTTATAATATTAAATCATCTACCAATTTTTAGTTCAGTTCAGGAACCCGTTAGATTCCTTAGAGAAGCTATGCTTGCAATGTCACTGGTGGTGGCACTGGGTTATAAAGAATTAGTAAAGAGATTATCTTTAATGGGTAATAAAATTTTATTTGCTATTTTATTATTATTTACAATAGTTGATTATATTACAATACCTTTTCCTATGGAGAATGCAAAAGTAACCGGAAAGGGAGGATATATAAAGTCTTTACCTCCCAATTCTACTATATTATTTATACCAATAAAGTATCCTGAATATTCATTTCGCTTAGGACTTACAGGGATACTTAACCATCCTTACAAAATTCCAGGAGCTTGGCTTGGTAACTATACTACAAAAGAGGATGCAAAGCATATTCACCAATGGTACAACAGTATTTTAGTGAATACAATAATGGCTTTACAGGAGGATTTAAGCTTAGCTAACTTTGTAGATGCTGAGACAATTAAATTGTGCCAAAAATATCTTTCAGCATATAAGATAGACTATATTTTTATTGATAAAAAATATTGTAACCAGACTTTCTTAGAATTTATAAAACTTATAGCTAACAATAGTAAATATAAGATTTTTGATGACGGTTGTGTTTTTGAAGTTAAGAAAAAGTTTAAGGATATTACTTTTGAGGATATAGGTAACCTAACTTGCAGTTACAAACCTCTTCCAGAAAATGCTTTTAAAGCAGAAATTACAATTAAAAAGCCTATAGAGAAAATGCGAGCAGGGGCAAAAACATTCATACCTATTAGAGTTAAAAATATTAGTGATACTACTTGGCCTTCTTTAAAAGGTCCAGCGGATGGTAAATACTTTATTCTTCTTTCCTATCACTGGATTGATAAGTGCGGACAGGTATTTGAGAATATTAGAATTAGATTGCCTTATGATTTAACTCCTGGAAAGGAAATTAATTTAAATGCAGTAGTTATAGCACTGGATAAGCCAGGAGAATATATCCTTGAATTTGATTTGGTGCAGGAAGGGGTAACATGGTTTAAAAATAAAGGTTCAAATACAGCTAAAATTAAAGTTACAGTTGAATGATTGCAAAAGATACTCTTAAAGAAAAGGGAAAATAGCTTAATAGGATTTTAAAAATTTAACTTAGAGAGGAGGTTAAAGATTGAGTGAAAATATATAAGAAGATAATACTTCTTTTACCTTTATTTATTTTATCACTTCAGTATCCTGCCTGGGCTTACATTGATCCGGGGACTGGTAGCTATGTTATTCAAATTGTTATTGCTGCCGTAGTTGGTGGAGCTTTTGCTATTAAAGCTTTCTGGCAAAAAATTATAACTATTCTTAAAAATCTTTTTTCTGGGAAGGGAAAGAAAGAGAAATGAAAGGGTATTCTGCTGTTTCTTCTTCGTTTCGCGACCCTTCGGGATTTCTTTTTTATCGGGAAGGTCTCCTTTACCGGCAGGTAAACAGATTTTACAAGGGAAATTATGACCTGCTAATGAGCTCTGGTCTTTACCAGAGGCTTATTGATAAAGGATTGCTTGTCCCTCACGAAGAAGTTGATATCCCGGCGCCACAGGAGGAGATTGCTTATAAAATCATTCAACCCAAAGCTATTCCATTTATTTCCTATCCTTATGAATGGTGTTTTAGCCAGCTTAAAAAAGCTGCTTTAACTACTTTAGAAATTCAAAAAATTGCTCTTGAATATAATATGTCACTAAAGGATGCAAGTGCCTACAATATTCAGTTTATAAACTGTCATCCTGTTCTTGTTGATACACTTTCTTTTGAAAAATATAAAGAAGGAAGACCCTGGATTGCTTACCGCCAATTCTGCCAGCATTTTCTTGCACCATTGGCTTTGATGAGCTTAAAGGATATCCGCCTTGGTCAATTGTTAAGAATTTATATTGATGGCATCCCTTTAGATTTAGCCAGTTTGCTTTTACCACGCCAAAGTCTTCTGCATTTATCCTTGCTTTTCCATCTTCACCTTCATGCTAAAGCTTCTAAACTCTACCAATCAAAAACAGCAAAGATGGATACAAAATTAAGTAAATTTGCCTTGCTGGCTATTATTGATAGCCTGGAAACAGCTATAAATAAGCTAAAGTGGAAGCCTACTGGCACTCAATGGGCTGATTATTACGACAAAACAAATTACTCTACGGCTTCGTTTGAGAGCAAGAAAAATATTCTTACTCATTTTCTGAACTTAATTCATCCATCCTCCGTGTGGGATTTAGGTGCAAATACAGGATTGTTTAGCCGGATAGCCAGCCAAAGTGGCGCTATGACAGTTTCTTTTGACATAGATCCATCGGCTGTGGAAAAAAATTACCTAACTTGTCTACAGCACAAAGAGAAGAATATTCTTCCCCTTCTGCTTGACTTAACCAACCCTTCCCCGGGCATTGGTTGGGAAAGTTGTGAAAGAATATCTTTAATTGAGCGTGGTCCAGTTGACTGCCTCCTTGCTTTAGCATTAATTCATCATCTGGCTATTGGTAATAATGTTCCTATGTTAAAGATTGCCCAATTTTTTAGTAAAATCGGGAATTGGCTAATTATTGAATTTGTCCCCAAAAGCGATTCACAAGTTCAAAAAATGCTGGCTACAAGAGAAGATATTTTTTTAGATTATACGAAAGAACATTTTGAAGCAGAATTTGGCACATTTTTTACTATTTTAAAAAACTCACAAATTACAGGCTCTGAAAGAATATTATATCTAATGAAAAGGAGGAATTAGGAGTTGATTATCCCTGTGAGAGAAAGGATAGTTACTCTTTTATATATAACAAGTTTTCTTGCATTTACAATCTTTTTCTTTATACCTTTACAAATCTATTACACTAATATAGTGGAATTTGATTTTAGTGTGCCAGATATTCTTCCCTATCTTATCATTACTTCTTTACTATGTATGGCTACTATAACTTTTCTCTTTTCTTTTTTTGAATTTTCTATCCATCAAAAATGTGTGGCTATCCTATTTATTCTTGCTTTTCTCTTGTGGCTTCAGGGCAATATACTTCTTTGGAATTATGGAGTTTTAGATGGTAGAGAAATTGATTGGGAGGCTATGAAAGCCTATGGTTTTATTGATAGTGCAATATGGGTTTTTCTTATTATTATTGCATTTATAAAATCATCGTTTTTCTATAAAATTGCAAGAAAAGCAAGCATTGCTTTTATTTTAATTCAATTCATTTCACTTTCAATTGTTGCCATCAAGGCACCTAAAGAACCAAGTTATAAAAAATATACATTTGATTACAGTACAGAATTTACTTTTTCTAAAGATAAGAATGTCATATTTCTTATGTTAGATTCTTATCGGACAGATATATTTTGGGAGATAATTAATGAAAATAACTATTACAAAGATATTTTTAAGGGTTTTACCTATTTTCGTAATTCTCTTGGGGGGTTCCCAACGACTTATCCATCGGTACCATTAATAATGACTGGAAAGTATTATGACAATTCTATCCCTATACAAGATTTTCTAGAAAGAGAATATTCATCTAATTCGTTACCTTTAATCCTTAAAAATGCTGGTTTTGAAGTCGAGGTATTCCCATTAGTACCCAGTTACTTCTATTATCATCCCAGTATAATTTCAAATATAAATAAAAAAAATAATGAAATTTGTTATAAAAAATTTATATACCTGTCTAACCTAGTATTTTTTAGAACTTTACCTCACTTTTTTAAAAAATATCTTTATCCCATAATATCTACACAAATATTTGTCCAGAGAGGCACTAAAATTCAAAGACTTTATGACTTAAGTTTTATAAAAGAGATAACTTCTAAAGCAAGGGTTGAAAATGTAAAACCTAAATTTAAATTTTTTCATTTGTATGGTGCACATCCTCCCTGGATTATTAACGAAAGATTAGAATATGAAAAAATGCCACCTATACGTGATAGTTATAAAAGACAAGCCAAAGGTATGTTAGAATTGACAAAAAATTTTTTAGATAAATTAAAAGAATTGAATGTATTTGATAATTCATTAATTTTGATTATTGCAGACACTGGTTATGATTGTTATTTCAATATAAACCTTTCATCGACAGGATATAAAGAAGAGCCCCAAAATTATTTCCCAGAAGTATTGAAAAATATTAACTCCTCTGCACTACCCCTTGTTTTAATAAAGCCATTCAATTCAAAAGGGAATCTTAAAATTTCAGATGCCCCTGTTTCTCATTCTGATATCCCAATAACCATAACAACTCTACTGGGCATAAATGCAGAATTTCCAGGTAAATCAATGTTTAGCATTAAAGAAGCAGAAGAGCGCAATCGCAAATTCTTATACTATACATGGAATGACAACTGGAAACAGGAATATTTGCCTGATATGAGAGAATTTATTGTTTCTGGGTTTAGCTGGTTTGATACATCGTGGCACAATACATTTCGTGAGTTTACTCCAAAAGGAGAGATATATGTTTCTCCTTGTATTTGCCGTTATAATTCAAAAATTAAATTTGGCATCAAAGGTAATTACAAAGATTATCAATCTTTGGGGTGGAGTTGGCCTGAGAAAGGGTTCACATGGACTGATGGTAAAATTGCTTCATTAATTATCCCTGTTAAGCCTCCAAAATCAGATGTTGTCTTATTAAAGGCGCAAGTGACTCCTTTTATATTGCCTGGGAGGGTAGAAAGGCAAAATGTTTCTATCTATGTTAATGGGGAAGCACTGGGGAAATGGAAGGTAAATAAGGAAGGAGAATATAGAGTTTTTATACCCAAAAATGTTATAAAAAATTGTCAGCTAAAAATTTTGTTTAAATTACCCGATGCAGCTTTTCTTAAAGAATCTGGAGATAGTAGAAACCCCCGGATGTTAGGTTTGGCGTTTAAATCCATTACATTATTAGAACAGCCAGTTTATCAATTTAATTCTGAGATTACCTTTGGGAAAAATGGAAACTCAGCAATATACCAGATGGAAGGGTGGAGTTGGCCTGAGGAAGGGTTCACCTGGACTGATGGTAAGTTTGCTTCATTAATTATCCCTGTTAAGCCTCCAAAATCAGATGTTGTCTTAAAAGCTAAATTATCTCCTTTTGTCCACTCAGGAAAGTTGAATAGCCAAAAAATTATTATTTTTGTTAATGAAGAGTATTTGGGGGATTGGGAAGTTTCTGCTTCGGGGGAATATCAAATCACCATACCCCGAAAACTAGTTACTGATAATTTGTTAAAGATTGTCTTTAAACTTCCTAATGCCAGTTCCCCGGCAGATTTTAATCAAAGTGACGATCCACGCAAACTTGGCATTGCAATGCAATCAATAATATTAATCAGAATTGTAATACCTAGATAGATGTTATTTTGGGTTTTAAAGTAGATTTTAAAAATAGAGATTTTGCTGGTTATAACTAAAGATTATTGTCTACTAGTAATTTTATAATAAAAATCATATACTTTTCTAGCTATTACTTGCCAGGTATAACGGGAAATTGTTTTTTTATACCCCTTTTCTCCCATCTCTTTTGCAAGGGTAGGATTACAAATCAGTTGTGCTAGCCGGTAAGCTATTTTCTCAGGGCTAGCACAGAGATACCCATCTTCTCCATCTTGAATAATGGAGGCTACCGGTTTACAGAATGAATTACCAATTACTGGCTTCTTTCTCATCCAAGCTTCTAAAAAGACCATACCAAAACTTTCATATTCGGAAGGTAATAGGAAAACATCACAAGCATCATAAGCATCCATAAGATCTGCTTTGGGAATTTCCCCTAAATATATCGTATTAGGAGAAGAGATAACTTTTTTATCTATATCTTTCCCTATTATAACAAGTTTAATGCGGTTGTCATTTATTAAATCAACAGCTTCTATGGCAATGTCATATCTTTTAGAAGGTTCTTTTCTACCTACAAAAAGAACTAGTTTTTTGCCTTTTAATCCATATTTTGAGCGAAACCTGTCCCCAGAAACTTTATTATCCCCAAAAGAAGCTGTATCAACTCCGGGTCCAACCTCGATAGGGGTAGAACCAGGAAAATATTGCTTGAAAAGTTTTAAACTGTATGGTGTTTGAGCTAAAATACCTGAAGCTACAGAAAAACACCAGTAAAACGCCTTAAAATGGTGAGAAAGGTCTTCAGGATGGAATAATGCTAGAATTACTACTGGTTTTTTAAAAAGTTTACAAATAAATGTAAGTTGCCAGATTAAAGCAAAAGGCACAAAGCCAACTAGAATAACATCATAATTTTTAATGGTTTTTAATACACGATATAAAAGAGAAAAAGAATTAGGACCTCGCCCTAACATAGTGAGCCAATCATAAATAACTGGACGAGATATAGTTCGGAGATAGTAATAATCTATGAGGTTTGGGGAACCTTTTACCATAATTCCATATCGGTTTTCTTCTTTTATCCACCTATTAATTACAAGTTTTGAAAGCACTTGTCCTATTATTTTAGGGACTGAAAGAGTATTTTTAAATCGATAAATATTAATTCCATCAGTTTTTTCTAGACCTTCTGGATATTCATTGTCCCATTTTATAGAAAAAGCTGCTAGTGGGTTTACTTTTTTAGAACAGGTGGTAAACACATCTATTTCTATACCTAATTTAACTAATTCCTTAGTAAGTATGTATTCGTGAATTTCAGATCCAGTTACTAAGTTTTTCCCAAAGAAGGGGAATATGTGTAAAGCTTTCATAATTTAAATAAACCTCATATAGGAGACGGCAACTCCAAGCAATCTTCTACAGCGGCCTTTTACCACTGTTTCTGGTGATATAATGAGTTCATAAAAACCTTCTCCAAGTCTTACCTCATATTTCTTTTCTTGCCAATCAGAGTTGGCAAGAACAAAAACCTCACTCTCAGGATTGATTTCTCCAAGTCTTCGGAAGATGACCTTTATTTTCTGTTCCTTGGATTGAGGTGCACGAAGTTTAATAAACATAGAATGTATCTCTGAAGAAATTTTTAAAAAGGCTGACGCCTGCGCTTCCGTCCAGCGGTAGGATATAGCCCCATCCCTTTCCGGGTAGTACCATCCGAAATTTAAATAATGGAGGTCGCTGTGCCCATCTAAAATTAAATCTTTCCCCAAACTTTTAAAATTGGGAATGAATGCTTGATTATTTGGAGTAGGTGGTGGAAAGGTACCCCATGATTGATGAAGTAGATGCCAAAAGGAATTTCTTTTAGAAATAAACTTCCACCTCCATTTTAAAGCGGAACCTAAATGGTAGATGTTCCAGAGCCATGACTTTAAAGGTATGCCCCAGCAAGAGGGCGACTTAAGAAAGTATCTTAAAGAATACCATAACTCTCGGGGGATCCATAAAAATAATTGAAGGGCTGAGTAATATTTCAATATAGTTCGAATTCTAGCCCTTTCACACATATAGACTTTACTTTTTAGGAACTGGTCTGAATAACCAAAAGCATGGTCGACCCATGCATAAGGTGATACCACTACTTTAAATCCGGACTTCCATATCCTTATTCCTAATTCTGCATCGTCATACCATTTAAGAGGAGTTGGATCCAGTGGCCCAATCATATCCATAACGTTTTTTCGCACCACCATTCCACAGCCCATAGGATAGAGAACTTCCTTAGGAATTTGAGCAAATTCATAAGGCATATTGAAACATAAGTCTCCCCCGTAGCCTTGAAAATTCAATGTTCCTCCAGCTCCGTTGAGAATGATTCTTTTATGTGAAAAAAAAACTACAGAAGCAACTGCTCCAATCTTTTCATCTGATTCCAAAGTTTTAACTGCTTCTGCTAGCCAGTTTTTGTGTGCATATCCATCGTTGTCTATAAAGGCAATAATTTCACCTTTTGCATAAAGTAGTCCAAGATTGCGCCCTCCAGCTACTCCTAGATTCTTTTTGCTTTTTACAACGGATATATTTCCTATTTCTAGGTAGTCACTAATGATCTCAAGGCTTCTATCATATGAATTATTGTCTACTATAATAATCTCAAAATTAGGATATGTTTGGTTTAAAAGAGCATCCAAACATTTTCCAATAACTTTCTCACCATTAAAATTCAAAACGATAATACTAACAAATTTGAAGATTCCCATATACCAATAATTTAATTCAAATAAAATATAGGTAGAGCTAATTACTTCTTCCCAATTATTGCATAGTCAGAACCACCATTAAGGAGATTATTTAAATCTTCGATTGCAGAATTAAAACTTGCTAATTCATATCCAGGAATGGATAGAGGTGGAATTCTCTGAGGTCCTCCTACTGAAAAATACCTGCACTGAATTTCTCTGAAACCAACTGTCTCAAAGAGGAACCTTAGGGTTTCAGGATGAACAAGCCTCTGGTGGGTTAAATCCATCCAGAACCATCGCCAGTGAACTAGAAGGGATTCGGGATTGAGAGTTTCTACGACAAATATACCGCCTTCAGTAAGTTTTTTATAAGCAAGATGTATCAATTCAATAATCTTATGTGTAGGCATATGTTCCACAACTTGACCTGCAAAGATTCCACCCAGGGAGCCATCCGTCAGGGATTTAAGATAATCTAATCCATCTTTCTGCTCTACATCTAGTCCACATTCTTTACATTTCAAAACCATATCTAAGTCGGTATCAACTCCTTTGCCTTTAAGACCTGCTTCTCTAAGAAGCTCTAGAAATTCTCCTCTCCCACAACCTATATCAAGGATATTTTCTTTTCCCCGAAAATATTCCAAGTACACTTTTTGGTGTTCTTTTACCCTTTCTTCGCTTCCTCGAAAGCGTTCTGTAAAGCCATAATAATCAAAACTACATTCTAGCTCTTGGATAGGCACTTTCTTTTGAAAATCAATGGTTTCTTCTTTAGGCTCTGTAATAAAGTAAAGGAGTCTGCGTAGCTTACACTCAGCCCTGGATATCTGCTCCCTTAATGTTTGCAATCCCTGGCTTTCTAATATTTCAAATCTTTTATACTGCTCTTCAAATCTCTGAAGTGTCTGTGTTTCTAGAGTTTCTATTTTTTTAGATTGTTCTTTTGTCTGTGTTTCTAGAGTTTCTATTTTTTTAGATTGTTCTTTTGTCTGTGTTTCTAGAGTTTCTATTTTTTTAGATTGTTCTTTTGTCTGTGTTTCTAGAGTTTCTATTTT
>Ga0123519_10001873_pt1 | contig 35864 bp, 24 predicted proteins | sample YelNatPaOPRAMG02_FD_87396 | JGI IMG/M metagenome (GOLD analysis project Ga0123519, IMG submission 87396) | Hot spring microbial communities from Yellowstone National Park - Yellowstone National Park OP-RAMG-02 (version 2) | ecosystem: Environmental > Aquatic > Thermal springs > Hot (42-90C) ... | reverse complement strand
TGTCACATTGGGACGTTACTCGATGGCGCGTTATTTCCCGGGCCACTCCATCAGCCGCATTCACGGCCAGGCGCGCCAGGTGGGTGGGGTTGTGGTTGTGCCGATGTTACACCCCGCAGCGGCGCTCCATCAGCCCCAATGGAAAGCAACCATTGAGGCAGATTTTAAGAAGCTGCCGGCGATCATTGCGCAGGCGGAACGCCTCAGCCCATCTGAGCCACCCCCTTCGCCGCAGCAACTGAGTCTGTTTTGAGAAAATGCCTCCAGGCGACGACATCTTTTCTTCCGTGATTGAGGTGATAAGTTGAGCGAAGTACTACGTATCATCCCCCTGGGAGGAGCGGGTGAGATCGGCAAAAATATGACCGTGATCGAGTACGGCGAGCACGCCCTCGTCATCGACTGCGGTCTGATGTTCCCCGAAAGCGATATGCTGGGGATTGATCTGGTTATCCCGGACATCAGTTACCTGATGGAAGCCCCGGACTACGTCAAGGCTGTCTTCCTGACCCATGGCCATGAGGATCACATCGGTGGCCTGCCCTTCATCCTGCCCCAACTGCAGGCACCCCTGTATGCCACCCGTCTGACACGCGGGCTCATCGAGGTGAAGTTGCGCGAAGCGGGCCTCTTAAGCGAAGCGGAGCTGCACACGATCGCGCCCGGCGACCGCGTTCAAATCGGGCCCTTTGTGGTGCATCCGTTCCACGTCTGCCATAGCATCCCGGATGCGGTGGGTCTGGGGATCGAGACGCCGCTCGGATTGGTGATTCACACGGGTGACTTCAAGTTTGACTACACGCCGGTGGATGGACAGCTGACCGACTTTGGCGCGCTGGCCGATTTCGGGCGCAAGGGCGTGCTTGCGCTGTTGTCGGACAGCACCAACGCCGAGCAGCCCGGATACACCCCTTCGGAACGCGTTGTCAGCCAGGAATTTGAGCGCGTGTTCGAGCATGCGCCTGGGCGTGTCATCGTATCCACTTTCGCTTCGAACATATCGCGCATCCAGCAGGTCATCGAATGCTCTATGCGCCACCAACGGCGCGTGGTCGTCGTCGGGCGGAGCATGGTCGAGAACGTGCGGATGGCGCGCTCGTTGGGTTTCCTGAGCGCGCCGGATAGCTTGTTCCTCCGTCCGGAGGAGATGGAGCGCCTGTCGCCCTCTCAGGTGGCGATCGTCTGCACCGGCACGCAGGGTGAGCCGACCAGCGCGCTGGTGCGCATGGCCCACCAGGAACATCGCCAGGTGAGCATCCAGCCAGGGGATACGGTGATCCTCTCGGCCACTCCCATTCCGGGGAACGAGGAGCTGGTGCACCGCACTCTGGATAATCTGTTCAAGTTGGGTGCCAGGGTGTACTATCCGCGCCTGCGTCCGGTGCACGTATCCGGCCATGCCAGCCAGGAAGAACAGAAGATGATGATCAGCCTGACCCGACCACGCTACTTCATCCCGATCAGTGGTGAGTATCGCCATCTCGTGCTCCACGGAGAGCTGGCCAAGGAGTTGGGCATCCCCGACGAAAATGTCTTCATTGTGCGCAACGGTCAGGTGATCGAAATCGATGGGCAGGGAGCACACCTGGCCGAACGGGTAGCGGGCGGTCATGTCCTGGTAGATGGCGCGGGCGTGGGCGATGTGGGTGAGGTGGTGCTGCGCGACCGGCAGATGCTCTCGCGCGATGGATTTGTGGTGGTCGTGTTGGCTCGAGATGCCGAGACCGGTGCTGTGGTGGATGGCCCGGAGCTGGTCTCACGCGGTTTTGTCTTTATGCGCGACGCCGAAGCGTTGTTGGAGGAAGCCAAAGAGGTGGTGCTCTCGGTGATCGAATCCGGGCACCGCGATACGCTCAGCACTTTGATTCACGACCGCCTGGCCGAATTCCTCTACGCGCGCACACGCCGCCGCCCGATGATCTTCCCGGTGGTGTTGGACGTGTAGTGATCCGCCATGTCCGATCGCTCATCCTGTCCTGTCGAGCTCCCCTCCGACTTGGCTGCTCAACTGCGCCACTGTGTTCTGTGCCCACGCCAGTGTGGCGTGGATCGGCACACGGCGCGTGGATACTGCGGCACCGGCGCCGCGGTGAGGGTCGCCAAAGCTTTTCTCCATCCCTGGGAAGAGCCCTGCATCTCAGGTCAGCGCGGCTCCGGAACCGTGTTTTTCACCGGCTGTAACCTGCGCTGTGTTTATTGCCAGAACTATGCCATCAGCCATCAGGGAGTCGGCAAGGAGATCTCGCTCGCGCGCCTGAGTGCTATCTTCCTCGAACTGGAAGCGCAAGGTGCGCACAATATCAACCTGGTGACGCCCACCCCCTACGTACCGCACCTCGTGCGGGCGATCAAGGCAGCGCGCCAGGGGGGTTTGCGCATTCCCATTGTGTACAACACGGGCAGCTACGAGCGTGTGGAGACATTGCGCCGGCTGGAGGGACTGGTGGATATTTACCTGCCCGATCTCAAATACTGCGATGCGCGTCTGAGCGCGCGCTGGTCTGGCGCGCCCGATTACTTCACCTACGCCAGCGCCGCCATTCAGGAGATGTTGCGCCAGGTGGGTGAACCGGTCTTCGACGCCCAGGGCATGCTTCAGCGCGGCCTGATGATCCGCCATCTCACCCTGCCCGGCGCCCTGGAGGATTCGCAGCGGGTGGTGGACTGGGTGCTGGAGAACCTGCCGCGCGGCGTTTATCTCAACCTGATGTCGCAGTACACTCCCTTGGGGCGTGCCACTGACTACCCCGAACTGGCGACGCGGGTGCCACGAGAGCAGTACGAGGCATTGATCGAATATGCTGTGGAACGCGGGCTGGAGAATGGCTTCATCCAGGAAATGGACAGCGCCGGCCCGGAGTACGTGCCCGCCTTTGACCTGGAAGGGGTGTAGCCATCTCTCATGGTATGGGCTTTCTTTAATTCTTGACGCTCTACGGTGAAAAGAGACCATTGCACCGCCGAGTGCAGAGGACGCCGAAAATCACAAAAATCTCGGCGTCCCCTGCGGTGCAATCCCGGCTGCGTCTATTTCAGCAGCAGTTCGGTGAGCTTGGCGACATCGAAGTCCACCACAATGGTGCCGTTGATGTCGAAGGTGGGCGTCACCAGAGCGCCGTTGGCCCACTGGCGCACTTTGCGCGCTGCCACCGGGTTGGCGTTGACATCCACCTCGGTATAGCGGATGCCGTGCTCCTCTAGCCAGGCACGCGCCCGCCGGCAGTCGACACACCAGCGCGTGCAGTACAGCACGACGCCCCCAGAGGGCAGCGGTGCCGTCGTCACCTCCGCCTCGCCGGGCAGACGCGCCGCCAGCTGCGGCTCCAACTTGCGCAACTCTGCCAGTAACACCTCGTTCTTGGGCTGATCGGCGATGTCGTGCACGTCAATGTAGCGGATGATCCCCCGCTTATCAATCAGGAAGATCGCCCGCTCGGAATAGCCCTCCGCACGCAACACGCCGTACTTCTTCGCCACCTCGCCATGCGGCCAGAAGTCGCTGAGCAGCGGATAACTGATGTTGCCCAGACTTTCCGCCCATGCCTTCAGACAGGGAACATGATCCACGCTTATGCCCAGAACCTGGGCATCTAATGCCCCAAACTTGGCCATATCGGCCTCGTAAGCGGGCATCTGGTTCGTTCAGACGGGTGTCCAGGCGAGCGGGAAGAAGACCAGGGCGACGTTCTTGCTGCCGCGCAGGTCGCTGAGCGTGACCTTCTTGCCCAGATGGCTGGGCAGGGTGAAATCGGGCGCCGGGTCTCCTACTCTCAGATGGGTCATATGCACACCTCCTTGATCGCAGAATGGGCGGCGCAAAACCCTGTAGCCCCCAGGGCTGCACCGCATACTGTATACTAATTCGATGTATATAGCATAATTCTCTGCATTGTGCAAATCTTGGAGATGAGATAAAACGCCCCTGGCTCCGGTGAAATTGTGCAGGAAGGCAACCCTTGTACGGTGCGAGCGGACGGTGCGGCAGGCGTTCACCCGGTCACGCGGCGAGCACGGTAGCGCAGCCGCTGCACCAGCCACACCAACGCCCCCAGCAGCAGGAGGGCGATGACGGTGGGCACCAGGATGGCGAGCAAGGAGGCGATGAACGCGATAATGTCCTCGACCGTGCTGACCAGCCAGTTGCCCATGCCACCTGTGCCCGCGGTGATGAACGGCCGTGCAGTTGCCTTGACCGCGTGCACCCCGCCCGCCACCACCAGGCCGCAGATGAGCGCCAACACGGGGTGGAACTCGCCCAGCGTGCCCGAATTGGCGGCAAACAGAATGGCACCCGCGGTGGGACGGATGACCGTGTTGATGACGTCGTTGACCGTGTCCACCGCCGGCACCTTATCCGCAACGATCTCGATGACCAGGAGCAGGCCGAGGATGCCGAGCGCCCACCAGCTGCTCAGCGCGTCCCAGGGAGGGCGCAGCGGCACCAGGTCGGTGAAGCGTGCCAGCAGCCCGACGATGAGCAGCGGCAGATAGGCGTTCAGCCCCGCTGCCGAGGAAAGCCCCAGAGCCGAAAGCAGATTCAGCAGCAGCTCCATCGCCCGCTCGCTCCTCTTAAAGAGAAACCCGATCTCGCGCGCTCAGCCGCGCTGTTGCTGCAGGGCAGCCGCCGTGGCCCGCGTGTTCTCCTCCAATGCCAGCAACAGGGTGATCAGCTCGCCCAGTCCGTAGAACGTCAGGGCATTCAGCCCACCGCCCACAAGGACGAACACCGCCATGATCACACCGCCCAACGCCCGCGGCATGGCCAGGGAGCTACGCCAACCCCACCACGGAAAGAGGCCAGGCCAGCTGCGTGGACGCCCGAGCTCGGGCAGGGCAAGCCCACCCGTCCCCAGCACGAGGTTGAGGCAGATGCCCAAAACGGCCAGCACCACCAGCACACCCAAGATCACCCCCACCACTTTGTAGATGGTGGCGATCAGCCGTAGCGCACGATACCGCTTCTCTACCATAGCGCACCTTCTCCCATCGCATCCGTTGTCATCTCACGTTCACCGCCGAGCCCGCAGAGATTTTTGTGGTTCCCGGCGCTCCGCGCGCTCCGGCGGTGAATGTCCATTGCTACAGAGCAATCGCCTGGATGCCGGTCAGCGCGCAGAAGTCCTGCAGCTCCTCGTACAGATGGCTGCCGTAGCCCAACACGGCATATTCGTTGTTCCAGGCGTCCAACAGGGCGTCTATGTCGCAGTGCAGTGTCACGAAGGCGTGAGGCCAGAAAGGAATGCCGCACTCGCGCCGTCGCGCCTCGATCAGCTCCGCCGGTGGCTCGAAAACGGTGCAACGGGTGATGACCATCTCGAATTGGCCATCCCGACGGCCCAATCGCGCCAGGACGCCTTCTCCCTCTTTGCAGACCAAATCCACCGACAATCCCCCGGCGGCTCCCTCGGTGGGGATGCCGTGCTGGGCGAAGCGCGCCGGCCCCACCTTGCCCGCCAGCGAGGGTGGACAGGCGCCGTCGCCGATGATTTTCGCCTCACGGGTGGTTTTGTTGATGTGCTGCAGGTCGCCGTAATAGGGGCGTTCATCGCCCATGTCGAGCAACAGCTTGGTGGTGAGCGCCGTGTTGAAGTCGCTCAACGTCGAGGTGGCCACGCCGTCTTCCAGCATCATGCTCTGGGCGAACGAGGTGGCGCCGTAGTCATCGCCCATGCCGGGGAAGGATTGAATCGTGTAGAAGTCAAACCCTTCCTGTTGCACGATTTTCTTGATCGCCAGATAGAGGCGGATCGAGCGCTCGGCCATCTCGTCTTCCGGGATGGGTTCGACAAAATAGGGCTGAATATGGCGGCGCGCCGCCTGCAGTTCCTCGGCGGTGATTGCCTTGGCGGTGGCAATCAGCTGTGTGACATCGCGGGTATCAATGTCGATGCCGAACATCTTCATCCATTGCGATGGATCGGCGACGCCGCACGTCTGGCCCATGCCGCGCCCCCCGAAAGCGCCCAGAGTGCTCATGTTCAGGCGGTTCTTCATCGCGCTGGCGCGGCAATAGGAGACAATACGCTGAATCTCGCGCGCTTCATGATAGGTGCCGTACACGAAGCGGTGTGCCAGGCCGATCTCCTTGAAAGCCGCCTGCATCACCCATCCCCCGACAGGCCGCCAGCCTTGCGAGCCCGGCACCGTCCAGATCACGATGCCGCGGCCGCTCATGGCGAAATCGCGCACGGCGCCGATCAGGTGTGCCGCCCATACCCACGTGCCCGAAAAGAGCACCACGGCATCCAGATCGTCCATCTTCTTCAGCTGGGCAAAGCACGCGCGCGCCTCCTGCTTCGTGGCCAGCACCACCGGATACTCGACCAGCTCCAGGCCGGCGGTGCGTAACGCCTGTTTTGCCGCCGCAATGATGTTCTCGTCGATAAAAGGTGTGCCCAAAGGGTCTTGCAGCCCGTCTTTATGCACCCCGTAGACAATGAAAGCGACCTTTGGTGTGAGCATGAGGAGCCTCCTTTGTGAGCGGTATCATTTGTGACTTTCTAGAATCATTACATGAAATAGGGCTGGCGTCCAGTTTTGTCCTCCGACCGTTTGACTCTGCCGAACGGCTGGTTACAATCAGAATGGGTGGGCTGCATGCACGTAATTGTGACGCACGAGAATGCCGATTTTGATGCCGTGGCGTCCTTGCTGGGCGCTGTGAAGCTCTATCCAGCTGCCCTGGCATTGCTCCCTAATCGCCTCAATCGCAATGTACGCGATTTTCTAAACCTGTATGGGGACGAGTTGCCTTTCATATGGCCCCATGAGCTGCCTCAAAAGAGGATCACGCGGCTCACCGCAGTGGACAGCCAGCATGTGCCTTCCCTGCGCGGGCTGGATGCCCAGACAGTCTACCAGGTGATTGACCATCATGCACGGGCACCCTACCTGTCTGACAGTGTAGTCGCAACGCTGCAGGATACAGGCGCTGCAGCCACTCTGTTCGTGGAAGAGATCAAAGCACAGCGCATTGCGTTATCCTCGCACGAAGCCACCTTGCTCCTTTTGGGCATCTATGAGGACACCGGTTCGCTGCTGTATGCGAGCACGACCCCGCGCGATGTCTATGCAGCAGCCTGGTTGATGGAGCAGGGCGCCGTGATGGAAGTCGTGCGCCAGTTTCTCAAGTATCCGCTGAGCGAGGATCAGCAGGCGCTCTATCGTCGGCTGATGGACGCGATGCAGACCCATCATATCGCCGGCCATGTGATCATGGTCGCAGCGGCGGTGGCGGATCGCTATGTGGAGGAGGTCAGCACCCTGGCCCACAAATTGCGCGACTTGTTCGAGCCCGATGCTCTCTTCCTGCTCGTGGCGATGGAGGACCACATCCAGCTCGTGGCGCGTTCCACCACCGATGCTATTGACGTCGGCTTCATCACCGGTTTATTGGGAGGAGGGGGGCACGCACGGGCAGCAGCGGCATTGATACGCGGCGTGAACATAGAAGAAGCGCAGGCACAGCTCCTGGAACTGCTCCAGCGAAATGTGCGACCTTCCGTCACGGTGGGTGACATCATGTCACGTGGGGTGCACACGCTATCCCCGCACGACACGGTTGCACGTGCCGCCGAGATGATGGCACGCTATGGCCACGAGGGATTCCCGGTGGTGGAAGGGGGGCGTGTCGTCGGCGTGCTGACACGCCGCGAGATCGACAAAGCGTTGCATCACAAATTGGGCAACAGCGCCATCAGTCGGATCATGCGCAAGGGTGAGATCTATGTCACCCCCCATGATTCGGTGGAGAAGCTCCAGGACATCATGACACGCGAGGGCATCGGACAGGTGCCGGTGGTGAACGGCGACCGGGTGATCGGCATCGTCACCCGCACCGATCTGATCAAGCTGTGGAGTGCCTCGCCGGGTGCCTCACGTACCGGGCAGATTGTGCGGCGCATGCAGGAGGTAATGCCTGCTGCCCTGCTACAGTTGCTGCGCGAAGCGGGCCGCATCGCTGCCGCCCACGGGGATACATTGTACATTGTGGGCGGCTTCGTGCGCGATCTGCTGTATCGTGCCAACTCCGAAAACCATGTGCCTTACCCTGACATTGACCTGGTGGTCGAGGGGGATGCCATCCGACTGGCACGTAGCCTGGCGCGCCGTTATGGGGGACAGGTGCGCAGCCATCAGCGTTTTGGGACGGCCAAATGGTTGCTGCCCCCCACGCTGGAGCTACCCGGGGAGCAGGGCAAGGACACCCCATCCGGGGAGCCTTCTACCCCTGTCGTCGCGGGAGAGCTGCCACCCGCGCTCGACTTCGTCACGGCGCGCATGGAGTTCTATGAGCATCCCACCGCTTTGCCGGAGGTGGAGCGCAGCTCCATCAAGCAGGACTTACACCGCCGCGACTTCACCATCAACACGCTGGCTATCTGCCTCTCACCGGAACGGTTCGGGGAGCTGCTCGACTTCTACGGTGGCGAGCAGGACCTGCGCCGTGGCCTCATCCGCGTCCTGCACAGCCTCAGCTTTGTCGAAGATCCCACGCGCATCCTGCGCGCGGTGCGTCTGGAGCAGCGCTTGGGTTTCCAGATCGAGGCGCGCACTTTGGAATTGCTACAGAGCGCACTCGACCTGTTGGATCGGGTGAGCGGCGAGCGCATTTTCCACGAACTGCTGCTCATCTTGCGTGAGCCGGAGCCGGAACGCGCCCTGATCCGATTGGACACATTGGGCGTCCTGCGCCAAATTCACCCCGAATTGCGCGCAGATGAATGGGCAGCGCAGCGTATGGTAGCACTGCGCCAGGCGCGGGATGGCACTCCTTGGGAGCGCATACCACCGACCGAAGTGCATTACCTGGGCATCCTGACGTTTCGCATGGAGCAATCGGCGCTGGAACAACTGATCACCCGCCTGCGCATTCCTGGCCAGCTTGTGAACGTCCTGCGTCAGGTGGAGCTGTTGCGCCGCACGCGCCTGGCGGAGTTGGAGCAACCCCGGCGTCCCAGCCGCATATATGAGCTGCTCGCCCCCTTCGACACCCATACTCTGCTCATCGGCTGGCTGGGAAGCGAGGACGAAACCGTGCGTGCCCAGCTGGTGCAGTTTCAAAGTGATCTGCGCGATGTGCAGCCGATCATAGATGGCCATTACCTGCGCCGCGTGTTCAAATTGCGTCCGGGGCCGATTTACCGTCAGATCATCAACGCATTGCGTGCCGCTCGACTGGATGGGGAGGTGGTCACGCCAGAGGACGAGCACGCGTGGGTGGAGCGCTGGCTGTCGGAACGTGCCAACGGACTGTTGGCGGCAAAAGCACAACATCAGAATGAGAAACAGAGGCATCCAAGCTCTGGTTGAGCCGTGCTTTGCATTGAACCTACCAAATACTTGCAACAGGAGGGTATCCTATGTCATGGCAAACCACCATTCATCTGCAACCTGAGTTCTTCAGCCGATTCGAGAGCATCCTGGCCGAGTTTGGTGGGCTGACCGCGCGTGCCTTTCGCTACTCCAGCGGGGTGTGTGCGCTGCGCATCACCAACAAGGTGGGACAGATGGTCATCCTGCCTTACAAGGGCCAACAGATCTGGCGGCTGGAGCTGCACGGGCGCGAGCTGGCCATGCGCTCGATGTTCGATGAGCCCACCGAGAGCGCGGAGTACCTGCGCACCTACGGCGCATTCCTGGTGCACTGCGGCTTCACCGCCATGGGAGTGCCGACGGAAGAGGACAAACATCCCTTGCACGGTGAGCTGCCCAATGCGCCTTATCAAACTGCCCAGCTGCTCATCGGCGAGGACGAACGCGGGCCCTATATGGGCGTGAGCGGCAGCTGGCAATATACGGTGGCGTTCAATACCAACTACGTCGCCTGTCCGCTGGCGAAGCTCTATGCCAATTCCGCCCGTGTGCCCATCTCCATCTCCATCCGCAACCTCAAGCGCAGCCCGATGGAATACATGTATATGGCACACGCCAATTTCCGACCGGTGGACAACGGTCGGCTGGCCTACTCGGCGCACTGCACGCCGGAGCATGTGCGCGTGCGTCGCAGCATTCCGGGGCACCTGCAGCCACCGGCGGGATATCGCGAGTTTCTGGAAGAGCTGGCGCAGCATCCCGAACGTCACAATGTGCTCAAGCCGGGCCTGGCGTTCGATCCAGAGGTGGTGTTCTTCATTGACTACCTGACCGACGAGGCGGGCTGGGCACACACCATGCAAGTCCATCCCGACGGTTCGGCCGATTTCATCAGCCATCGCCCTGCCGAGCTGGATCACGGCGTGCGCTGGATTGCGCGCAATCCCGACCAGGATGCCCTGGGCATGGTGCTGCCTGCTACGGCTGAGCCCGAGGGTTACCATGCCGAGAAGGCAAAGGGCAACGTCAAGATATTGCCCGCCGGGGGTGAGTTCCGCTGTCAGATCGAAGTGGGCGTCCTCCTGCCGGAAGAGGCGAGGCGAATGGAGCAGAAGATCAGCCGTATCATAGGCGCATAGACGCAACCTCACCTGCGCTTTGCGTGGGCATCCTCCCCCGGATATTCGTCTCTGGGGGAGGATGCTCGTGTTTCTCGTGGCGAGGGTTTCTGTCTCTTGGCGATCCGCGGCGAATGGAAGGCGCTCACCTGGAACAAGGGCCTGCTTTGATATCCTTGTGGTGTGCTTTGACACCCCCCTCTGAACACACTACAATTCTCTCGCGTACCCACTTCTCCCTATGAGAGCGGCAGATGGATTTTCTTGATGAGCTGAATCCCAGGCAGCGTGAAGCAGTGCTGGCGGAATATGGCCCGGTGCTGGTGCTGGCAGGGCCAGGCAGCGGCAAGACACGTGTGCTCACGTACCGCATTGCCTATCTGGTGCGTGCCCGCGGCGTGGCTCCGTGGCACATCATGGCGGTCACGTTTACCAATAAGGCAGCCCGCGAGATGAAGGAACGGCTGGGACCGCCGGGTCATGAGTCGCCGCGGCAGCCGGCACTGCTCACCGCAGCGCAGCTGGGGGCGTTGACGGTTGGCACGTTTCATGCCACCTGTGCGCGCATCCTGCGCCGCGAGAGCGTCGCGCTCGAAGGTTGGGATGCCGACTTCATCATCTACGACACGGACGACCAGCTCGCTCTGATGCGCCGGGCACTGCGTGACCTGAATGTGGACGAGAAGAAATACAAGCCATCCTCCATCCTGAACATCGTCTCACGGTGCAAGAACGCTCTCATCGCACCGGAAGACTTCCAACCGGCCTCGTATTTCGAAGAGATCGTGCGGCGCGCTTACGAGCGTTATCAGGAGCTGCTGCGGGATAACAACGCTATGGATTTTGATGATTTGCTGATGAAAACGGTGGAGCTCTTCCGTGCGCGTGATGACCTCTTGCGGGCCTACCGGGCACGCTTTCAACACATTTTGGTGGATGAATTTCAGGATACCAATCTGGCGCAATATGAGCTGCTGAAGTTGTTGGCCGGCCCGCAGCCCTGCCTCTTCGTCGTGGCGGATGAGGATCAGAGCATTTACAGCTGGCGCGGTGCGGATTTTCGCAACGTGTTGCGCTTTCGTGAGGATTTCCCGCAGCACAGGCTCATCCTGCTCGAACAAAACTACCGCTCGACCGCCACCATCCTGGAGGCAGCAAAACATGTGATTCGCCGCAATCGGCAGCGGGTGGATAAGAATCTCTTCACCCGGCGTGGCACGGGGGTGCGGATTCGGGTGGTGGAGGCGTACGATGAGTACGCCGAAGCCCAATTCGTGGTGGACGAGATTGCCCGCTTGCAAGCTGCGGATGAGGTGCCCGCCGGCCAATGCGCAATCATGTATCGCACCAACGCGCAGAGCCGTGTGCTGGAAGAGGAGTTCATCCGCCGCGGGATGCCCTATCAGTTGGTGCGAGGTACCCGATTCTATGAGCGCAAGGAGATCAAGGACGCGTTAGCTTATCTGAGACTCATCCATAACCCGCATGACAGCATCAGCATGGTGCGCATTATCAACGCGCCGGCGCGCGGGATCGGTGCTCAGACGGTGGCGGAGCTGGAGCACTGGGCATTCCAGCTGGGCGTATCCATGTTCGATGCGCTGCTCAAACTGCGCGAAGCAGCTTCTGGAACGCATCCCGTTTCCATACCGGATCCGTTCGGTGCACGGGCGCGTAATGCCTTACTGCGGTTTGCCGAGCTGTTGCTCAGTCTGCGGGCGGCGCGCACGCGTTATAGCTTGCCGGAGCTCTACGACTTGACCCTTAAACTGACAGGTTATCGCGATCTCGTGCAGGATGGTACTCCGGAGGGGGAAGAGCGCTGGGAGAACCTGATGGAATTGCGCACCGTGACGCAGGAATTCGCCTATATGCCGCCCGAGGAAGCTTTGCCGCTCTTCCTGGAACAGGTGGCATTGGTCTCCGACGCCGACGGGTTGAATGATGGGGCGGCAGGTGCCGCTTTGCTCACGCTGCACGCCGCCAAAGGGTTGGAATTCCCGGTGGTGTTCATTGTCGGGATGAACGAGGATGTTTTGCCTCACGCTCGCTCTATGGACGATCCCGATGCGATGGAAGAGGAACGTCGGCTGTGTTATGTTGGCATGACACGGGCGCGTGATCGGCTGTATCTGGTGCATTCCTTTCGACGCGGTAGGCTGGGGCAAGATGGGCTGTGCGAGCCTTCCCGTTTCCTGAAGGACATCCCCGAAGAGCTGATCGAGCGGCGAGCGGGCTATGGCGAGGACACCCTTGATGAGCTGACTTTGCCTCTGCGATATATCTTGTCCTCAGAGGACGCCTCAGGAACTTCCCGACGCAGCCTTGGCGGAAGCATTTCCACGGTGGGGCATCACCTGTCGTCTCAAGGACTGCCGGTCAGGCAACCGCGTTTCAAGGCAGGGGATATCGTGCGGCATCCCAAGTTTGGCGAAGGTGTTGTCCTTGTGAGCCATTTGACCCATGATGATGAGGAGATAGAGGTCTCCTTTGGAAAATGGGGAACCAAGCGCCTGTCCGTTGCCCTGGCGCCGTTGACAAAACTGGAGTAGTGGGTGTGACATCAGCGTATCAATCCGCTCTCGCCTATATCTACAGTTACACCAATTATGAGCGCCTGGGGATGCCCAAGTATACGATGACCTATTACGACTTGGAACGCATGCGCACCCTGCTGGCGCGGCTGGGCGATCCGCAGCACAAGTTTCGCGCGTTGCTCATCGCCGGCACAAAAGGCAAAGGTTCCACGGCTGCGTTTGCGGAGAGCATGATTCGCACGGCCGGTTATCGCACCGGCCTTTATACCTCACCCCACTTGCACAGCTTTCGAGAGCGCATCAAAATTGGCGGTCAGCTGATCACAGAAGAAGAAGTGGTTCGGCTGGTAGAGATACTGCGACCTCACGCAGAGAGCATCGCGGGATTGACCGCTTTTGAGCTGATCACGGCGATGGCGTTCTATGCATTTGCGGGAGCAGGGGTGGAAATCGCCGTTCTAGAAGTGGGATTGGGGGGACGATTGGATGCCACCAACGTGGTGCATCCCGCCGTGGCGGTGATCACCTCGATCAGCTACGACCACACACAATTGTTGGGCGACACCCTGTGGCTGATTGCGCGTGAGAAAGCGGGGATCATCCGGCCGGGGGCACTGGTGATCAGCGCACCTCAGATGCCCGAGGCGATGACCCTGATTGAAGAAGTATGTGCCGGACGGCGTGCTGAGCTGGTGGTAGTGGGTGAGGGGGACTATCGCTGGTTGCGTGGTCGTGCTACCATGCACGGCCAATGGTTTGAGCTGCAGGGAGAGCGCTATTGGATTCCACTCCTGGGACGCTACCAGATCGCCAATGCGGTGACCGCCTGGGCAGCGCTGGATGGTATGGAACAGCGCACCGGTTTGGTTGTGCCGCTTGACGCGCGGCGTCAAGGGCTGCACACCACAGAATGGCCGGGTCGCCTGGAGATCTTAAACCATCGTCCTTATCTCGTTGTGGATAGCGCGCACAACGGTGATTCGGCCGGTAAGTTGTGCCAGGCTCTGCGTGAGTTCTTCCCTGGACGGCGTGTCACCCTGGTGTTTGGCGCATCGGGTGATCACCCGTTTAGGGATGTGTTGCGGGAGCTGTTGCCCATTGCGACACGCGTGTTGGTCACCCGGTCGCGTCATCCACGGGCGGCAGCGCCGGAGGTATTACTTGAGGCGGTGGCTCAGCTGGGATATCATGCCTCGGTGGTGACACCGGTGGGCGAAGCCGTTGCAGCAGCGTTGCAAAATAGTGACACTGATGATTTAATTTGTGTGACAGGTTCGATTTTCACGGTGGCGGACGCGCGCGAATTCTGGTTTCGGCGCAACGGCTTGCCTTTGCCACCGATGGACCCACCTGTGTGAAAATGCCGGAGGATTTCCGGATATAAGGGGGTGTTAGAGCAGGCGCATGTTCTTTCAAGGGGGCTTGTCCTTCATCGGCCTGGATGCGCAGGAGCCACGCCGTAGTGGCAATGCGAGCGATTATCCACTGCTGCCGGTACGCGATGTGGTGGTGTTTCCGCGGCTGCTGACACCGGTCTTTGTCGGCCGTGATCAATCGTTGCGTGCCATTGAAGCCGCATTAGCTTCAGACAGTCGGCTGGTGGTCGCTACGCAGCGTGACCCTGAGATCGAGAACCCTACTCCGGAAGATCTCCACGACATGGGTACTGAGGTGATCGTGGGGCGCATTCTGCGCATGCCAGATGGCACCACCAGTGTCCTGGCCCAGGGGCAACGGCGTGTCAGAATCACGGATTATGTGCAGACAGCACCCTATCTGCGCGTCACGGTGCAGCCCATTGTCGAGACCAGCGAACGCACGCTGCCCGTAGAAGCGATGATGCGCGCCGTGCTCACCCTGTTTGAGAAGTGCGTGCAGCTCGACCACGACCTGCCCGAAGAAGCTTATGTCGCAGCCATGAACATCGACGAGCCGGGCTGGCTGGCCGATATGGTGGCCTCGGTGATCGACCTGAGCACAGAAGAGCGCCTGCAGTTGCTCAGCACGTTGGATCCCTATGCACGCCTGCAAAGCTTGAGCGTGTTGCTCAATCGCAAGCTGGAGCTGTTGGAGCTGGAGAACCAGATCCAGAGCCAGGTCCAGCAGGAGGTGGACAAGAGCCAGCGCGAGTACTATCTGCGCGAGCAGATGCGCATCATCCAGAGCGAGCTGGGCGAGATTGATAGCCACATGGGCGAGATCAACAGCTTGCGCGAGAAGCTGGCCGAGGTGGACATGCCGGCGGAGGTGCGTGTGCGCGCCGAACAGGAGCTCAACCGTCTGGCCGCTATGCCGGCCGCTTCGCCGGAAGCGTCTATTGTGCGCACATATTTTGATTGGCTGATCGAACTCCCCTGGAGCGAGGAGACAGAGGACAATCAGGATATTCAGCACGTGGCGCGCGTGCTGGATGCCAACCACTATGGCCTGCCTGAGGCGAAGGAACGCATCCTGGAACACATCGCCGTGCGTCAGCGTGCCGGAGCGAAAATGCGCACTCCCATCTTGTGCTTTGTCGGCCCGCCCGGTACCGGCAAGACCTCACTGGGGCGTTCGATCGCGGAAGCACTGGGCCGACGTTTTGTGCGCGTCAGCTTGGGCGGCATTCGCGACGAAGCGGAGATCCGCGGTCACCGCCGCACCTATATCGGCGCTTTGCCGGGGCGCATCATTCAGACGATGCGCCGTGCGGGGACCATCAACCCTGTCTTCATGTTGGACGAAATCGACAAGGTGGGCGCAGACTTCCGTGGCGATCCGAGCGCGGCATTGTTGGAGGCGTTGGATCCAGAGCAGAACTTTGCGTTTTCAGATCACTATCTCGAGGTGCCCTACAACCTTTCGCGCGTGATGTTCATCACCACCGCGAATCTGCTCGATCCGATTCCCCCGGCATTGCTCGACCGCATGGAGGTCATCCGCTTCCCGGGTTATGTGGAGGAAGAGAAGCTGAGCATTGCCCGCCAGTTCCTGATTCCACGCCAGCTTGAGGAACATGGGCTTTCGCCTGCCGAATTGCGCTTCTCGACTCAAGCACTCAGGAGCATTATCCGCGAATACACCTATGAGGCCGGTGTGCGCAATCTGGAGCGTGAGATCGGCCGCATCTGTCGCAAGGTCGCGCGCCGTATGGCCGAGGGGAAGAAGGCGTGTCGGTTCGTGACCCCGACGGTGGTGCATAAATATCTCGGGCCGCCCCAGTACACCGATGACCTCGGCCAGGACAGCGATGAGGTGGGCGTGGCAATGGGTATTGCATGGACAGAAGCCGGCGGTGATATGATGCCGGTCGAGGTGTCGCTCATGCCCGGAAAGGGCAACTTAATCCTTACCGGCCAGCTGGGTGAGGTGATGCAGGAATCGGCCCAGGCCGCGCTCAGCTACGCGCGTTCCCATGCTGAGGAGCTCGGCATCAAAGAGGTGGACTTCGACCAGCTGGACATCCACATTCACGTGCCGGAGGGCGCCGTGCCGAAGGATGGTCCTTCCGCCGGTGTCACCCTGGCAACGGCACTTATCTCAGCAATCACCGGACGTCCGGTTCGGCACAAGGTGGCCATGACAGGCGAGATCACGTTGCGCGGTCGTGTATTGGCTGTGGGCGGGCTGAAAGAGAAGGTTTTAGCAGCACACCGCGCGAAGGTGGAAGTGGTGGTGATCCCGCGTCGCAACCAAAAGGACCTCGTCGAAATCCCCAAGAACGTACAGCGCGAGCTCCGATTCGTGTATGCTGAGCGTATCGCTGACGTGTTGAACGTGGCTTTGTTGCCCATGGCGCAGATGCCGGCCGCCCGTATCTCTGCTAAGAAGAAGGCAGATAAACGCGCGGCAGCGGCTGCAAGAGGCGCGTGAAACCTAAGGACCTTGATGCAGCCCGAACAGGTACACCAGGTGGGTCAGCGTATCGGTGACATATACGATGTTGTGATCGTCCACGTAGATGCCCACCGGACGCTGCATGGCAGTTCCCCCCGCCTGATCCCAACGGTTCAGCAGCTGGCCATCCGGGGTATAGCGCAGTACAGCCCCTTCTTCCGGAGCGGTCATCAATAAGCATCCGTCGGGCGCCCACGCCATATGGGGGCCATCATAGGCGATACTGGGTGGGATGCGCCATACGCCCAGGCTGCCGCCCCGGCGATCCATCCGTTGCAGGCGTTGGTTGTACGCTTCGAGCACGTAGTAAATGCCTTGTTCATCGCGCACCACGTCGGTCGGTTCGTGGAGCTCGCCGGGCGCCGTGCCGTAACGTCCCAGCTCGCCAATCGGGATGCCCGCCGTGTTGAGGAAGACCAGGCGCGCCCCGCCGGTATCCGCCACAACGATGGTATCATCCGGCAACACCGTCATGCCGCGTGGATGGAAGAACGCCGCATCGGGACCGGCAATCCGACCAAGGGACACACCTTCAGGTGTGAAACGGTAAATCCAGCCGGGCAGTGAATCGAGCACCAACAGCTCGTCCTGGCTGGTGACGCCCAGGGCAAGCGGCTCTATGAAATCCTCCTCGCCTCCACTCCACGCCGTGCGAAAGTTGCCTTCCCGATCAAAAACCTGGATGCGCCGATTGCCGGTGTCGGCGACGTACACCTTGTCCCCGATCACCGCCACATCGCGTGGCTCGTTGAATTGACCTGGGCCGTCGCCCATACCACCCCACGTGGTCAACCAGATCAGTTCCAGCGAGGGCCTTACTCCGGTTGTCTTCGTAATGGGTGGGGGAGGAGGTACCAGGCGTGCGCTGATCATGCTGGGCCAGAGATAAGGGGTGGGGATGACCTCAATTTCTCCACCGGGTCGCTTCCAGTACAGATGAATGCACGAGCGCGCAGTCAGATCCCAGAAATTCAGGCGCAATGTGTGTAGGCCTGACTCAAGGAAGAGGGCACTTTCGCTGAGCTGATCAGGCACCTGTGTGCGCACCACCGGCTGCTCGTCCAGGTAGAGCTCGGCGGTATCCACCGCACGCACCCCAAACGTGTAGGTGCCCGCATAGGGTATCTCAATTGCTCCGCTCCACTCGACGCTGTAAGGGCGCGGCAGTGGTGTCAAATGGAAATAGACGTCCAGCCGTGGGTCGATGCGCTCGAACACCGGCTCGCCGGAGAGATTGGGGTTGGCGAAGTATCTTCCCAGCAAGCCATGGGCGCTGACCGGCGTCCGATAGAGCGCCTGCGGTGGCACCGTTTGCAGCGCTGTGTCATTCGGTGACTTCCACGCCAGGTGCACACGTCCATGGCCGCCTTCCATCCACAAGCGTACGCTGTGGTTGCCCTCTGCCAGCAGGAGATCCACCGCGAGGGTGCGGGTGATCGCCCATTGCTGGTCGTCTAATGTGAAGCTGGCGCGACCGGGAACTTCCAATGCCAGCTGGTAGCGGCCATATTGGGGCGCGTAGAGCACCCCACTCAGCTCTCCGCTGAAAGGAAGCTCCAATGGAGCACTCTCGGGCCAATGGCTATCTACGGTGAGCCAGCGTTCCAACTTTAGAGGGGGCTGGCGCGTGTCATCACCCTGCCAATAGCGCATATCCAATCCCTGCACACTCTGTACGTCTTCCGGCTGCAACATGATCATCGTCGTAACCACCGGATAACCCGGCTCGCCCGGCAGTTCGACGATACGCGCATTGGGGTATAGCTGGCGTGCCAGGTTAACCACCCATGCCTCATCCGGGTGCACAAAGTAAACCACCGGTCGCTCACCGGCCTCGCGTGCCGGGAGAGGGTCGGGTAGCGCCATGATCTTGCGCACGCCCGGAAAGCCATCTGTGGAGACCCCCTGCGGTGCCAGGAAGCGGATGGTAGGATGGTCGTACAGAAGCGGTGAGAAGTAATAGATCGGCCGCGTGCCCAGCTCGGCCACTTTCATGCCGATGAGTGTCTCCGGCGTGGAGAAGGATTGCCACACCGCGATGTCGTTCGCCTGGCGCACGAAATACATGTGCGCGTTCTCAACCGTGATGATCCCCAGGCCCAAAGCTACAACCGTCCAGCTCCAGCGTGGCCGAAGGATTGCCGCGCTCCAGCGCAGCTCGCTCCACAGCGCGTCCAGGCTCAGCGCGATGAAATAAAGTACCGCCGGGAGGGAAGCAATCGAACGCAAAGACTGAGGTGCCTCGAAATCAAGCGAGAGGATACCGCCAGCCAGTCCAACAGGGAACAAGAGCAAGAAGAAACGGCTTGTGCGATCGCGACGTGCTATGGCCAATCCTAGACCCAGCACAAAGAGCACCCCCGACAGACGATCGAGCATGGGAGCGCCGGGCAGATTGTGTCGCCCATTGGGATCCCCGCGGTAGTTAAACATCAGAGCGTGTTTGCGAATGTTGTTGAGCAGAGCCATAGCGAGGTCAGGGTTCTCGCGGTTGGTGAAGATCGCAACGGTGCGCGTACGTTGCCAAAAGGTTGCGGGATGGGCAATGGCGAATTGCACCACCGGCGCTGTCGCCAGCCACAGCGCGATCAGGAACAACACGCCGGGATACATGCCCCGCAGTGCTCTGCCGATGAGCGGATGGGGAATGAGGTGGGAAGCTTCAACTTCGCCAACTTCGGGCTGTCGTCTGATCTGCAAGATCAGGAGCACCCCGCCGAACAACAGGAATGCTGCTGTGAACAGGCGGAACGCTGTGTGAAAGCACAATCCCAATCCCAGTGCCAGGCCGGTAGCAGCCGCCCATCCGGGTGATCGCAGTTGGCTGCGCCATGCCCGTACCGCGCAACAGAGGGTCAGGAAAGCGAAGAAGGGCACGTCAATGCTGTTCATGGCGATGCGGCTGAAGTTGACATCCCAGCGTGCAGTAGCCACCAGGAAGGCAAGTAAGAGTCCCCAACGTCGACCGCGCAGCGCATTTCCAAAAAGATACGCCGCGATCACCGTACCCATGCCAAAGGCAACACTGACTGCGCGCAGCCCCCAAATCGTGTCGCCGAAGAGGCGTAGGGATAGTGCGAAAAGGTAGAGGTGGTGGGCAGGGTGGTTCATCGACTCCCAGAAGAGGGGTCGAAAAGTCGGATCGTCCCACACGAGGCGTGCCTCCAGCCCTGCCACCGCTTCATCATACCAGACGCCAAAAGGCAGCGAGTGAAAGCGATACGTGCGAAAGAAGAGCGCGATGGCCAGAATAACCAGCAGCCATATGCCTCCCTTCAGCCATTCGCGACGGACATCAGACGTGCGGCAAGGAGGTTGCGGGTCTTTGTCAGACCAGGCGACCCATCCTGCTCCAACCACGAAGGTGCCCAGGCTGGTCAGGTAGTATATCCAGCCCGCAGTGTTATCCAGGCGACCAAAATGGATCAAAGCCGCGATGGACAGAATCACGCTCAGGCCTACGATGGCCAGGCCCAGGTGGTGCCCTGCGCGCCTCATGATGCTGCGGCCAGGCCGTTGAGAAGAGGAGCGCGCTGCCTGCTCAGGGGACACTTCTGTTGTGGGGGGCCATGTCGGCGGTGCCTGGCGCAGCTGCCGCGCGAAGAGAAAGGCAGCGATGGCATAGAGCAGGAGGCCCTCCCACAGCCAGTTGTCCTGCAACAGCCCCTGCGCCATCCAACCCAACGCCAGGGCGGCAATGGCCCAGGCGAGGCGAGTCAGCGTGCGTCGCCGGGGCACGCTGGCCTGTGGGGGAGGAGGTGCCGATGCTATTCGAGGCGAGCAGAGGTCGTGCGACACAGCCGCTACTCTCTTACCGTCGGGGATCAGATGACACGGACACATCATAACCATATCGGAGAAGGTCGTCAACATGGATGGTGGTGGGACATCCTGTCAGAACTTGCTCTTTTCTGGGTCTCCTTCTATGATGAGCGCTGATGAGCACAGGTTACGTATACGACGAAATCTTCTTGAAACACACGATGCCGGGGCATCCGGAGAATTACCATCGCCTCGAAGCTATTGTGCAACAGCTGGCATCCTCGGGGGTTTTGGAACGGCTGGTGCGCATCCCCGCACGTCCGGCCACGCGTGAGGAGCTGGAGCGCGCCCATCACCCGCGCTATATTGAGACCGTGCGACAGATGGCGGAGCGCGGGGGCGGTTATCTCGACCCGGATACTTATGTTACCCCGGATACATTTGATGTGGCGGTGATGGCTGCCGGCAGCACCATCGAAGCAACCGCCGCGGTGCTGGATGGCACGGTGCGTAACGCGTTTGCCCTGGTGCGCCCTCCCGGACATCACGCATTGCCGGAACACGGCATGGGCTTCTGCATCTTCGGCAATGTTGCGTTGGCTGCTCTGGCAGCGCGCCGCGGGCACGGCGTGGAGCGCGTGGCGATCGTGGATTTTGACGTGCATCACGGGAATGGCACCCAAGCTATTATCGCAGGTGACCCGGGAATCTGTTACATCTCCACCCATCAGTTTCCCCACTATCCGGGAAGCGGTGATATGCACGAGATCGGCAGCGGTGCGACGCGAGGCAACTGGATCAACATGCCACTGGCGGCAGGTGCCGGTGACCGCGCTTTTCAGATGCTGTATGAACAGGTGTTGATTCCGGCAATGCGCCGCTTCAGTCCTGACCTGATCCTGGTTTCAGCTGGCTATGATGCGCATCACAGCGATCCCTTGGCCGATCTAGCTCTCTCACTGACCGGTTACGCCTGGCTGGCGCGCACGCTGGTGGCTTTGGCCGAGGAATTGTGTGAGGGTCGCCTCGTCTTTGTGTTAGAAGGTGGTTACAACACCCAGGCGCTTGCTTGCGGAGTGCTCAACACCTTTTATGCCCTGTTGGGCGATACAACGGTTGTGGATCCGCTTGGGCCTTCACCTCGCCCCGAGCGGGATATCGGCGGGTATGTAGCGGATCTGCGTCGGCTGCACAATCTGGACGGCTGAGCACGCTGGTCGGAACTGCGTCAATGTGACAAGGGGGTCAGCAACCTCGTGAATCTTTTATCCCAGCTCTATTGAAGCGGATAGTCCGGCATGGTTAGAGGACCGTTATGGAAGAAGCTGTAATTATTGACGCTGTGCGTTCTCCCGTTGGTCGTCACAATGGAGTGCTCTCGGGCATTCGCCCGGACGATCTGTTGGCCGAGGTGCTTCGGCAGTTGGTCACGCGAGTGGGTCTGGATCCTGGCTTGATCGAAGATGTCTACGCCGGGTGTGGCAACCAGGCAGGTGAGGATAACCGCGATGTGGCGCGTATGGCAGCTTTGCTGGCCGGATTCCCCAAGGAGGTGAGCGGCATCACCATCAACCGTAATTGTGCATCCGGCCTGGAGGCGGTCAACCTCGCCGCCAAGGCAATCATCGTCGGGGAAGGGGATGTCTTCATCGGCGGCGGGGTAGAAAGCATGAGCCGCGCGCCCTGGGCGGTGCCCAAGCCGGAGCGCGCCCAGCCCATCGGCCACTGGCAAATGTGGGATACCACGCTGGGTTGGCGGTTTAACAATCCGCGTATGGAGGCGTTGTATCCCATCATCAGCCTGGGTGAGACCGCCGAGAACATCGCTCAGGAAATGGGCATCACGCGGCGAGAACAGGATGCCTTTGCCTTGGAGAGCCAGCGGCGCGCAGTGGAAGCGATGAACGCCGGCCGTTTCCGTGATGAGATTGTGCCGATCGCAGTGCCACAGCCCAAAGGCGCCCCTGTGGTGGTGGATACCGATGAGCACCCGCGTTGTAAACGTGCCGATGGGCGCTATGTCCTGGACACCAGCATGGAGCAACTGGCAGCGCTCAAACCTGTTTTTCGTGCCGGGGGCACGGTGACCGCCGGAAATTCGAGCGGCATCAATGACGGCGCAGCGGCTCTGCTCTTGACGAGCGCTCGCAAGGCGCGGGCACTGGGGCTGCGACCGCTGGTGCGTTGGGTGGGCTCGGCGGTGGCCGGCGTCGATCCAGGGGTGATGGGCTACGGTCCGGTGCCGGCGACGCGGAAACTGCTATCTCGGCTCGGCCTCAAGTTGGATGACATTGGCCTCATCGAGCTGAACGAGGCATTTGCTGCGCAGGCATTGGCGGTGATGCGCCAGCTGGGAATGCGCCATGACATCACCAATGTCAACGGGGGCGCCATCGCACTGGGTCATCCGATAGGTTGCTCCGGCGCACGCATCCTGACAACCCTGGTGCACGAGATGAAGCGGCGTGCGCCCTATGAGCGCCGTCCTTATTACGGCTTGGCGACCATGTGCGTTGGGGTGGGCATGGGTGTTTCCACGTTGGTAGAGTGGATCGGTGACTGAGATTTTCCACCCCACTTTTCGGAACATGGCCATCGAGCCAGGTGGCAACGCGGAAGCGACTTTAACTTATTTTCTCTTTCGCGAGGGATGCCACCTGCCAATCTGATCTCCTGTCACATTTTTAAGTTATCATTTCTCGAAAACGAGCTTCTATGCATTCGCCATCTCAGCATCTTTCCGCCGTCATTCGCTCGTTCTGTGGCGCTACCTTGGACGCGGTCACGGCTCGCAATTGTCGCAATCTGATCATCAGCGGCAGCTGGATTGGCCTGATCGAGGGTGGCATTATCACCTATCTGCCCGTGTTTCTGGCACGGCTGGGTGCCTCACCCACGATGATGAGCTTGCTCACTGCCGGCCAGTTCCTGGTCGGCATGATCTCCTATATTCCTGGAGGTGCCTATGCCGAGCGGCACATGAATCAGGTGCGCCTTGCCAATATCACCAGCATCATCGCCCGTTCATCTTACTTGCTTATCGCTCTGTTGCCTTTGGCCTTTGACAAGACGGTCCTGCCACCCATGGCTGTGACAATCTGGACCCTGGCTGCTATTCCCACAGCGGTGTTTGTGCCCTCTTTTTTCACCGTAGTGCAGCAGGCAGTCCCGGTGCAAATACGTGCCCAGTTCTTGGGGGTGCGCTGGGCGATTATGACCCTCATCTCGGCCATTTCTATTCCGTTGTTTGGCCTGTTGCTCGACCATACCCCTTTCATTCTCGGCTATCAGATCGTCTTTGGGTTCTCTTTTCTGGGTTCGGTGCTCCATATGGTTCATTTCGGCCAGATACAAGTGCCCCCGTTTGTCGCCGATTCTAGAGAGGCCTATGGGAAGCGCAGCTGGCTGGAGGGAGCGCGAGTGTTTCTGCGCTCCTTTACAGAAAGTCCTCTGTTTGTGCGCTACAGCCTGGCAACCCTGGCCTTCCGCTTGGCGCTCTACATACCCTATGCCCTGTTCAGCGTTTACTGGGTGCGCGGTCTCCATGCCAGTGACACCATTATCGGGCTGCGCGGAGGGGTGGGATATACCTTCCTCGCTCTGGGTTACATTCTATGGGGGCGCTGGTCCCATCGCTGGGGAGATCGCATCGTGTTGCTCTTCTCCGGCCTGGCGTTCGGATTCTATCCCCTGGTGACCGTGATGATCCCTTCCATGGAATGGCTGCCTGCTGTGGCGGCACTGTGGGGATTCGCCGGTTCAGGGATCGACATCGGCCTGTTTGCGATGATGATGGCACTGAGCCCTGAGGATAAGCGTCCTCGCTTTGTGGCAGCCACTTATATGTTGAGCAGTTTCACCTCTTTTGTCGGCCCGTTGCTGGGAGCTGCGCTGGCGGAGTCGCTGGGGGTGCGTTCATGCCTCTTGGTCGGGGGTGGCTTGCAGCTGCTCGGCGCGCTGTTCTTCCTGTGGTTGCCCGGTCGTGAGGAAATTCTAGGACAAAGCCCTGATAAACCGGCCGGACGCGCCGCTATTTAGCCGGAAGGCTCTCCAGCCACACCTGCAGGGTATGGCCTACACGTTCCAGGCTAGCCGTACTCACCTTATCCGCCGTGTCCTGGATGGTGTGCCAATAGGGGTAGTCGAAGTCGATGATGTCCACAGCAGGGATGCCGCGCTGGGCGAACGGAAGGTGGTCATCAATGATGGTGTACTTGAACTGAGGGATGAAGTGCTCCTCATAGCCGAGTGACTTCGCCACTTTCCAGATTGCTGCAGCCAGCTTGGGGTGTGAGTTGTGTTCGAAGTAGATTTGCTGGTCGGCGTCGCCGATCATGTCCACGAGCACCATGGCCTCTGGATGCCGGGTCAGCCACCGTGCCATCTCCATCGCGCCCACCGAAAAAGGCCAGCCATCCAGCTGTCCCCGATCCTCTGCGTCGAAAAACGTCAGCCACACCTCACGCTTGAGTGCCGAGCGGTCGAGCACACGCGCCAGCTCCAATAAAACAGCCACACCGCTGGCGCCATCGTTGGCACCCAAAATGGGTTCATCCCGTTTGGCAGGGTCGGGGTCTTGATCGGCCGCCGGGCGTGTATCGTAATGCGCTCCGAGGATGAGGATGGGCCCGGAGCCCCCTTTGCCGATGATGTTGCGCCCTTTCACCCCTTTGTAGATGAACTCCTGGGTGCTCACTTCCCAGCCGAATTCTTCCAGCTGACGTATGATGTAGTCCCCCGTTTTCCAGCCAGCTGTAGAGCCAACAGGCCGTGGCCCGAGAGCTAGCTGCTCCAAAACGAACTGGTATGCCTGTGTGCCGTCGAAATGGGACGTGGCGCTGGCGGAGAGGGGCGTTGCGACCTCAGTAACCGGGGTGACCGAAAGGGAAACAACCGGCGTAAGAGTTAGGCCTGGTGTGAAGGTTTCCGTGGGAGCAGGTGATGCTGCGGTACTGACGAGGGGTTCGGTTGTTGCAGGTCCTTGGCTGCTCACCACCGAGGAGTTTGGGCTGGTGAAGTTATCCGGCCACACTAGGAAAATTGCCACGGCAAGCGCTATCAGACCTAACACGCTCCATGTCACCAGATAATGTGCCGGAGGATGCCGAGAGGGATCACTCATTTGCCGTGCACACTTTCTTTTTCTCAGTCACGTTGCAATGCCTGTGGAGGGCGCTTTTCCAACGTTACCGGCAAGGTGTGGGTTTCGCCGTCTCGGATGATGGTCAACTGCACCTGCTGGCCCACGGTACCTTTGCGGCTCAAGTACACCAGAATATCGTCAAACCGGCGCACTTCGGTATCGTCGATCCTGATGATGACATCGCCACCGATTGTGACCGGTCGTCCGAACACCTCAATTTCGCGTGTGCCGCCGCGCAACCCTGCATTGGCAGCTGGGCCATTTTGCATCACTTCAATGACGAGAGCCCCTTTTGCTTCGGGTAGGTTCATAGCAGCAGCAATTTGGGGTACCACATCCGTGCCCCAGAAGCCTAACCAGGGATGATCATAAACACCATTGGCGATTAACTCAGGCACCACGCGCCGGACCATATTGGATGGGACGGCGAACCCGATTCCCAAGAAGCTTCGTTCGCCCAGCAGATTGACATTGGGCACAATGGCCGTATTGATCCCAATCACTTCCCCCTGGGTATTGAGCAAGGGTCCGCCTGAGTTGCCAGGGTTGATGGCGGTATCCGTCTGGATGATTTCGGGGATACGATAGCCCGTGCTTGCGGGCAAGCTGCGGCTCAGTCCGCTGATAATGCCTGCGGTGAGCGTATTCTCGTAGCCGAACGGGTTGCCGATCGCTATCGCGCGTTGCCCAACCTTGACGAGGTCCGAATCACCCCAAACGATCGGGCGCAAGCTTTCAGGAGGCACGGCCACCTTTATGACTGCCAAATCGCTATCCGGGTCGCTGCCCACAATTGTAGCGGGTACTATGGTGCCCTCGTAAAAGGTCACCAACAATTCGCTGGCGTCCGCGACGACATGGTGGTTCGTGACGATATGGCCTTGCGTGTCGATCACGAATCCAGACCCCTCGCCCGACTCCCGAAACGGTAGTTGCGGCGTGGGTATCCCCTGTGGAAGGGGAGGACCGAGAAAATCTGTACTGCTGGCCCGAGTGATCTGGATGCTCACGACGGATGGACTGACACGTTCATACAAATGAACCAACAGTTGATCTTCCGTCAACGTCTGTTGCAGGATCGATTCAGGCAATGGGGTGGGAGAGGGCGCCATGGTCGGGGGAGCATAGACCGGAGAAGGCGCAGCAGCTTTTGAGAGAGCGACCTGCCCTTCGTTGCCTTGTTCTTGCACTTGCGCCGCGGGTGTAGAGGCCGCAGAGCCAAGCGTAGGCCATTCGACATACACCTGTATAGAAGGCAAAGCACTGCACGCCATTGTGGTGAGTGCCAACACCAGGCCGCTTGCTATCATCCCGGCACGTTTCATGGGGTCACCTGCGGCGGTCAGATGTTAGAATCATAATCCATCGCAACACTTGCAGCAATGCTGCCAGTGCTGCGACAACATAGGTCCAAGCAGCAGCGCTCAGAACGCTGTTGACACCCTCCAGTTCTTGCTGATTCACGATGCGGTACTGCATCAGCAGCTGTCGGGCGCGTGCACTGGCGTCAAGTTCAACCGGCAGGGTGACGAAGGAGAAGACGGCCACGAGAGCAAACAAGGCAACACCCAACCACGCGACCGCGTTGCCCAACCGGAAAGCGCCCATGGTCACTTCGAGCAGTATGCCGGCCATAATGATCAGCGGCCCCAACCAGGTACCGAACTGCACAGCCGGCACCATAGCGGAGCGGATCTGCAAGGGAAAATAGCCCGAGGCATGCTGCAGAGCATGGCCGGTCTCATGGGCAGCGACTCCCACCGCAGCGATGGATGGGCTACGCGCTACTTGTGGAGATAGGCGCAATGTTCGGCTGCGCGGGTCGTAATGGTCGCTTAGAAAACCGGTGGTCTCCTCCACAGTCACATCTACCAGACCGTTAGCATCCAGGATGGCACGTGCTGCTTCAGCACCCGTGAGCCCTCGTAGGGTGCGCACCTGCGAATATTTGCTAAAGCGTCCTTGCACCACAGCCTGGGCGATCAGTCCCAAGATGAGGGCTGGCACAATGAAGATGAAAAACGTTGGATCATACCAGATGGGATAGTACATCGTCTGTCACCTCCGATCCGATCTCTTCCCCTTTTCGCTCCCATTTTACCACAGGTTGATGCAAAAGTGAACTGCCCTGGCGCCTCAGTTTAGCTCGTACCAGAGCGATTGAAAAATTGCTCCCGTGTTTGTGGTTTGTGGTCGCCTCGCTTGATCTCTGTGGTCGTATGCCTCCAGGCGATAGTCTGCAACCTTCCTTGTGTGTCGCATAACAGAGAGGCCAAAGCGCCAGAGCAGCTCCAGGTCAGCCGCTCTGGCGTATTGGCCATCGACAACGTTACCGTCTCGTACTCCGACCGAACGGATGGGTCGCCTGTTATGCCTCGGTGAACTCACCCTCGACCACGTCTTCCGGGCCGGGTTGCTCCTTGGTCGTGCGACCCGCTCCGGAGCCGTCACCGCCGGGCGCGGCGCCGGGCTGACCGGCATACATCGCCTGCCCAAGCTTCAGACTGGCCTGCTGCAGGGCCTGCATCGTGCGCTTGATGCGATTGATATCGTCCGATTTGATCGCATCGCGCACATCGTTGATCTTGCCTTCGAGATCGGCACGCAGTGCGCCGTCCACCTTATCGCCCAGCTCGTTCAAGCTCTTCTCCACCTGATAGGCCAGGGCGTCGGCCTGGTTGCGCGTATCGGCCAGTTCCTTACGGCGGGCATCCTCTGCCCTGTGCATCTCGGCCTCACGGATCATTCGCTCGATCTCCTTTTGATCCAGATTGGTGCTGGCCGTGATGGTGATCTTCTGGTTGCGCCCGGTCGCCTTGTCCGTCGCGCTGACATTCAGGATGCCGTTGGCGTCAATGTCAAAGACGACCTCGATTTGCGGGATGCCACGTGGAGCGGGCGGAATGCCGTCCAGTCGGAACTGTCCCAGCAGCATGTTATCCGCAGCCATCGGGCGCTCCCCCTGGTAGACTTTGATGTCCACAGCCGTCTGGCCATCCTCCGCTGTGCTGAAGATCTCCGACTTGCGCGTCGGGATCGTGGTGTTGCGCGGGATGAGCACGGTCATCACGCCACCCAGCGTCTCCACACCCAGGGAAAGCGGCGTGACGTCCAGCAACAACACATCCCGGACCTCGCCGCCCAGCACACCCGCCTGAATGGCAGCACCGATGGCCACTACCTCGTCCGGATTGACGCCCTTGTGGGGCTCCTTACCCGTCAGCTCGCGCACCAGGTTCTGGATCATTGGCATACGGGTTGCGCCGCCCACCAGCACCACCTCGTCAATCTGCGACGCGGTGATCTTGGCATCGGCGAGCGCGCGCTCAAATGGCCCACGACAGCGTCGCACCAGCTCTTCGGTCAGCTGTTCGAATTTCGCACGTGTCAGCTTCATCTGTAGATGTTTGGGACCGCTGGCATCGGCAGTGATGAAGGGCAGGTTGATCTCGGTCTCCAGCATCGTGCTGAGCTCGATCTTGGCTTTCTCTGCCGCTTCCTTCAGGCGTTGCAGAGCTTGCCGATCCTGACGCAGGTCAATGCCGTGTTCTTTGCGGAACTCCTGCGCCACCCAGTCCACGATGCGCTGATCCCAGTCATCACCGCCCAGGTGGGTGTCACCGTTGGTCGCTTTCACTTCGACCACGCCGTCACCCACCTCAAGCAAGCTCACATCGAACGTGCCGCCGCCCAGGTCCCACACGAGAATGGTCTCATTCTTCTTCTTGTCCAGACCGTAGGCCAACGCTGCTGCTGTTGGCTCATTGATGATGCGCAGCACCTCTAACCCGGCGATTTTGCCCGCGTCTTTGGTCGCTTGGCGCTGGCTGTCGTTGAAGTAGGCCGGCACGGTGATCACTGCCTGAGTCACCGGTTCACCTAGATAGGCTTCGGCGTCTGCCTTGAGCTTGGCCAGCACCATCGCACTGATCTCTTGCGGTGTGTAGGTGCGATCCATCACCGGAACGAAGATGCGCGCATCGCCCACCGGCCCTTCGACCACCTTGTAGGCGAGCATCTTGCGCTCGACCTCGGTCTCGGAATAGCGCCGTCCGATGAGCCGCTTGACCGAGTAGAGCGTGTTCTCCGGATTGACCACCGCCTGCCGCTTGGCAGTCTGGCCTACCAGGCGCTCACCACCTTTCGTAAAGGCCACCACCGAGGGGCAAAGGCGTCCACCCTCAGCGGTCGGGATTACGGTCGGTTGTCCTCCTTCCATAACTGCGACCACGCTGTTGGTCGTTCCCAGATCAATTCCTACTATCTTTCCCATTTTACTGTGCCTCCTGATCTCCTAGATCATAGGGATGAGTCAATTCTCCCTCTCTTTGCGGGACGATGGGGTAGTCGTCCGTCTGGCCCGGCAGGTGTTCATAATCGCAGGTGCAGGGTCCCCCCTGTGCACATCCGGTGCAGCAGTAGAACCGACCGTTCACGATGGTCGGTTGCCATCGGATGATGATCAAACAATTTGAGCATCTAATAGGCTGACCTGCCACAACACAAACCTCTCTGTGCCGGCCGGGGAAAGAGCAAGGTTGCTCATGATTCCGCTTGGACTACCCCCTGACCCGTCTACCTTGCAAAGCTTAGAGCGGCCATATTAGATTTGCACTAGATACACATTAGAGTTGTGTTAGAAAGGAGTAACCCCCGGCCACAATTGGAAGCGCTTGCTGCTGCCCGCTCGCCATGATATGATGAACGCTGAGGTCTCCAAGATGAGCGTGTGTCCTTTCCCCAGGCGTCAGATTGCGATCGCGATATCCCTCTTCGTTGCCACTATGACATTATACACCATCACCCTGGCACCCTCGATAGTCGCTTTATTTGATGACACCCTCGAGTTTCAGCTGGTAACGTACCTATTGGGAATCGCCCATCCGACAGGCTATCCCTTGTTTACACTGCTGGGTTGGCTGTTTACCCGATTGCCCATTGGTGAGGTTGCCTTTCGGGTGAATCTCATGAGCGCCTTTTTCGGCTCTGTCACGGTGGCATGGGTGTACTTAGCTGGCTTGCAACTGGGTGCTCGCGAGAAGGGTTGGGCTGCAGATGTAGGGGCAGCATTGGGGGCTCTCGCGCTGGCTGTTTCTCCTGTCTACTGGTCGCAGGCAACCGTGGCAGAGGTATATACATTACACGCCTGTCTGGTTGTTGCCTTGTTGTGGATTGTGTTGCGGCTGGGGAACATTGCCGCCTCTTCGGACGAGAGCCCTCATGGAATACGTGCAAAACTGGATCGTTCCATCTCAATGCTCGCCTGCCTCTTTGGCCTGGGTCTGGCACATCACCGTACCACTATGCTACTGCTGCCGGCGACCTTCCTGGTGCTATGGCGTATTCGCCATGTGGCTCAGCTCAGACCGAAACATCTATTGTGGCTCAGTTTCCCTTTGCTGTTATACCTGTATTTGCCATTGCGAGGGCATGTAGGTTCCTTGGATGGCAGCTACACGAACACAATCGGGGGGTTCTTGCGATATGTCACGGCATGGGGATATGGAAGCTTCATCTTTCAGAACCCCTTTTCGGTTGAGCGTGATGCTGGTTTCTATCTAAACTTGTTTGTCCAGCAGCTTGGTTGGCTGGGCATTGCTTTTACCATGATCGGGGTTTTCTTGCTGAAGCGTCGGGGAAGTGGGGCAGGCATTACTGAGCTCGCCTTTCTCTGTTTTGCCGGTTTTAACTTGTTCTATCGTGTGGCAGATATCGAGGTGTTCTTCATCCCCAATTTCCTGATCTGTGCCCTCTGGTTGGGCTATGGGATCACCCGTCTGCTGACCCTGCTGCAATCCTGGAGTTCCGCCTCTTCAGTCCCGGCGGCAAGATCGGTCGCTTCCTTGGCTGCTATCTTAATTGCGGCAGGCTCTCTATCTCAAAGCGGCTTGTTGTTCCATAGCAACTTTGCAGAAATGGATCGTTCCGATGATTGGGCGGTCCATGACTATGGATTGGACATGTTAAGCCAGCCTTTGGATCCAGGCGCTGTGATTGTGGGCATTCAGGGGGAGATAACCATGGTGCGCTACTTTCAGAGTGTGCACGGACTACGCAAGGATGTGCGCGCTCTGGCGGCAGATGATCCGAACGAACGTCTCGCCGTAATAAGTGATTTGGTGAAGCAGGGTGCTGCGGTTTACCTCACCCGCTCGCTGGCGGGTGCCCCTGATCGCTGGTCGTTGGGCGCCGTGGGCCCACTGATACGGGTGTATGCGCATCCTCAACGTCTCGCACCTGCCACGCGCTATAAAGTGGATGGCGTGCTTACCCGGGAGGTCACCTTGTGGGGTTACGATATTGTGCGTGTGCCTGCTCATGCTACACCGCTACCCGTGCGGCTCAGCTTGGTTTGGCATGTCCTGGCTCCGATCTCCCGTGACTTGAAAGTGTCTGCTCGTTTATTAGCGCAGGATGGACGCCTTGTGGCTCAGGCGGATGCCGTGCCGGTGCATTTTGCCTACCCCACTGGGGCATGGCGCAGTGGTGAGTACATTACAGATGTCTATGATCTGGAATTGCCCAGGCACTTGCCCGACGGCCTATATGTTGTTCTGTTGATCTTATATGATCCGGCAAAAGGGGCGGCCGAGTTAGCACGCTTGGCATTATCCCCACTTCATCTCCCCTAACAATCATCGGTCAAAATTTGACGCCTCGAATTATCTGTGATAAAGTTAAGCTTTGTGCCTTGAAAGAGCTAGCGATACAGCTGGACAGGCTTTTCAGTGATCTAGTTAAGGAGGAAGCCTTGCCTACCATCAATCAGCTTGTACGCAAACAGCGGATTGCTAAGCGTGGCAAAAGCAAAGCGCCGGCGTTGCGCTACATCTTTAACGCGTTGAAAGGTAATTTGCGCGTGCGACCGGAGGGGGCACCGCAAAAGCGAGGTGTGTGCACACAAGTGCGTACCATGACGCCGAAGAAGCCCAACTCGGCCTTGCGTAAGATCGCACGCGTGCGCCTGACCAATGGTATAGAGGTGACAGCGTATATTCCGGGTGAGGGCCATAATCTCCAGGAGCACTCGGTTGTGCTGGTGCGCGGTGGACGTGTGAAGGATTTACCAGGTGTGCGGTACCACATCGTGCGCGGCGCGCTGGATGCTGCTGGCGTTGAGAATCGCAAGCGTGGGCGCTCCAGGTACGGTGCCAAGCGACCGAAGTGAGCCAGCTTGTTTACAAGGATTGGGGAGTAAAGGATGTCGAGACGAACTCGGGCGGAATATCGTCCCGTCAAGCCGGATGTGAGATACAACAGCGAGTTGGTGGCACGCTTTTGTAACAAGGTTATGCGCAGTGGGAAGAAGAGCTTGGCATTGCGCATTGTCTATGACGCCTTTGACATTATCGAGCAGCGGACGAAGAAGCCGCCTCTCGAGATCTTTGAGGCGGCAGTGAAGAACACGATGCCCATGATAGAAGTGCGTCCGCGGCGTGTGGGTGGTGCCACGTATCAGATCCCTATAGAAGTGCGTCCGGAGAGACGATTGAGTCTTTCGTTGCGTTGGTTGGTGCAGAGCATGCGTCAGCGCCCTGGCAAGTCCATGGCTGAGAAGGTGGCAGCCGAGCTGATAGACGCCGCCGCTGGCCAGGGGGCTGCGGTTAAGAAGAAGGAAGATACCCATCGCATGGCCGAAGCCAACCGCGCATTTGCCCACTATCGCTGGTAGTTCGCTCCGCGAGTAGTAGCATTTCGTAGTCTATTCACTTTTCGGGACACGATAGCCATTGTACCTCGGCGATGGCGGTCATCGCCGAGGATAACCACTCAGTTTTCGGGTGTAGCATCTCTGGTGCTATATGGTGGATAAGATCGCCCTCAAGAGGGTCAGAAATATAGGGATCATTGCGCACATCGATGCCGGGAAGACCACGGCATCTGAGCGCATCCTTTTCTATACCCAAAAGATCCACCGCATGGGGGAAGTCCATGAGGGCACTGCTACCATGGATTGGATGGAACAGGAGCGGGAACGTGGGATCACGATTACAGCCGCTGCCACGACCTGTTTCTGGCGTGATCATCAGATTAACTTGATCGATACACCAGGACACATCGACTTCACGGCGGAAGTGCAGCGTTCGCTGCGTGTGCTGGATGGGGGCGTGGTGATCTTCGATGCCGTGAGCGGCGTCGAGCCCCAATCTGAGACGGTGTGGCGACAGGCAGATCGCTTTCACGTGCCGCGTATTTGCTTTATCAATAAGATGGATCGCGTGGGAGCCGATCTGGGGCGCACCGTGCAGATGATCATAGATCGATTGCGCGCGCAACCGGCGCTGGTGCAACTACCTGTCGGAATGGAGGCTTCCTTTGTTGGGGTTGTCGATCTGGTGGGGATGAAATCGATCACCTATCGAGACGAATTGGGCACCGAGATGGTCGTCTCGGATGAGATACCTGCAGAGTTGCGCGATGAAGCGGTGCGTCTGCATCGCAGGCTGATCGAACAGGTGGCAGAGGCGGAAGCCAGCGAAGCTCTCACCGAGAAGTTCCTGTTGGAGGAGGAGATCTCCTCTGAGGAATTGCGTGCGGCGTTGCGAGCCGCCACGCTGCAAGGGAAATTGGTGCCTGTTCTGTGCGGGTCGGCGTTGCGCAACAAAGGCATTCAACCGCTGTTGGATGCGGTGGTCGATTACCTGCCTTCACCCCTGGACATACCCTCCATTGTGGGTACCGATCCCAAATCGGGGAAGCCAGTAGAATGCCCTCCCGATCCCAGGGCGCCCTTTGCGGCATTGGCGTTCAAGATCGTGACTGACCCATATGTAGGGCGACTGGTCTATGTCCGTGTCTATTCGGGCACAATCCACACGGGAGCGAATACGTACAACGCGACCCGAGGTGTTAGAGAGCGGGTTGGTCGACTTCTTCAGATGCATGCCAACCAGCGCCAGGAAATCAATTCGCTCTCGGCAGGCGATATTGGGGCGATCTTAGGACTTAAGAGCACCTTTACCGGCGACACTTTGTGTGACCCAAGTCGCCAGGTCATTTTGGAGGATATCAAGTTCCCGGAACCGGTTATCTCAGTCGCCATTGAACCCAAGACAAAAGCGGATCAAGAGAAAATGATCGATGCACTCAAGAAGCTGGCGGAAGAGGATCCAACCTTCCGGGTGAGGGTGGATGAGAATACCGGACAGACGCTGATCTCGGGCATGGGTGAGTTGCATCTCGAAGTGCTTGTCACACGAATGATGCGCGAATTCCGGGTGATGGCCAAGGTAGGTCGCCCTCAGGTTGCTTATCGAGAGACTATCACGCGATCCGCTCGGGGACGTGGGCGGTTTATCCGCCAGACGGGCGGGCGCGGTCAGTATGGGGATGTGGAATTGCTCGTAGAGCCCTTACCAAAGGGAGGTGGCTTCCAGTTTGAAGATAGAACGGTGGGAGGTAGCATTCCCAAAGAATTCATCCCCGCTGTCGAACAGGGGGTCCGCAGTGCCTTGGAGAGCGGGGTGCTCGCAGGTTATCCCATCATCGATCTGAAAGCCATCGTTGTGGGCGGATCGTATCACGAGGTGGATTCATCTGAGATGGCCTTCAAAATCGCCGGTTCGATGGCGCTGAGAGAGGCCGTTCAAGAGGCAGACCCTGTGTTGCTCGAGCCGGTGATGAAGCTCGAAGTCGTTGTTCCGGAGCAGTTCACCGGTGACGTAGTGGGGGATATCTCGTCGCGGCGTGGGACTATCGAGAGCATGGAGCCGCGTGGTTCAGGGATGCAGGCGATCCGGGCACTCGTGCCGCTGGCGCAGATGTTCGGTTATGCAACGGACCTGCGTTCGATGACCCAAGGCCGAGGCACCTTCGTGATGGAATTCAGCCACTATGACCAGGTCAGTGAGGCGCTTATGCAACAGATATTGCCCGGAGGGTTGCGTCGTTAAAGCTTTACAAGGATGGCCGCAAATTTGCGAGAACGGCAATAAGAGATATAATAATAGAGTTTTGCATACATAACGAACTTATGGGAGGACATCATCCATGGCGAAGGAGAAATTTGTACGGGACAAGCCGCATGTGAACGTGGGGACGATTGGGCACGTGGACCACGGGAAGACGACGTTGACGGCGGCGATGACGAAGGTATTGGCGATGAAGGGGTTG
>Ga0123519_10001869_pt1 | contig 35909 bp, 35 predicted proteins | sample YelNatPaOPRAMG02_FD_87396 | JGI IMG/M metagenome (GOLD analysis project Ga0123519, IMG submission 87396) | Hot spring microbial communities from Yellowstone National Park - Yellowstone National Park OP-RAMG-02 (version 2) | ecosystem: Environmental > Aquatic > Thermal springs > Hot (42-90C) ... | reverse complement strand
TTATCATATTATTAGAACTCTCAATATATTTTCTAGTTGTTGGGTCGTCAAATCCATTAACTTCATTATTAAAACAACTAGGATCTGCTATATTGCAGGTTGAATTTCCAGACGATCCGTTTGTGGGTGTTGAGTTTCCACTAGTGCTACCTGATGAACCACTACTACCAGAAACAGAATTACCACAATTTAAAATTTTGTTTACTGCTGGCATACAATACCAACTAGAACTAGCTGCCCACGTAATAACTGGACTAACAAAAGTCAGTCCAGTTATTACTATTAACATTATTGCTATTAGTTTTCTTTTTATCATAAAAATACCTCCGAATAACTATAGCCATTAAAGTGCCTTTAGTAATTCGTTAAGAATAAAAGAAAATATATTAATTAGCTTTATTAAAATCACTAAAGTTTGCCCACTAATAAACATGGTTGCCAATGCAAACAAGATTAAGTCTTGTACAATGTGCTTCTTAAGATAGTCACCCACACCCTTTGTATCTCCAACCCTACTAGCCATCTTGTGCATAAACCCTCTGCTTGTGTCTTCTACCGTCACCCATCCAAATTGCTTGAGTAATATAAATAGTATATCTAATACAAAACCAATTACAAATATTATTAGTATTCCTACAACTAATACACCTAGTATAAAGGAAATAATTCCAGTTAAACCTGATAAAGAATTCCATGCCTCTACAATATTTGGTGTCAATGCTTGAGAATTTACTATATTAATCAAGCTATTTAGAGAGTTTGTCATTACTCCGTTCAAACCATTGGTATTTAGAATACTTCCACTACCAGTATTTACAGTTGTGTTGTTTACAACTGTATTGTCAGCTAGTGCTATTCCACTAAGTCCAAACATTGCTATAAAAACAATTAATGATATAAGACAAGTTGTCAATAGCAATTTCTTACTTTTCACTTTACATACCTCCTAAATTACTACGATGCTGCATTGAACATGTCATTTAGTATATTGTTAATCTTAGTAAATATCTTAATAATTAAATTTCCAGTACTTCCAGTTAAAATAATAGTTAAAAATATAATTAAAAATAATATTACAGTTTTTAAACTAATTCCTCTCCCTGATACGTTAAAGGCCGAAAGACTCCCCAACGTAATATAAGATACAAAATCAAACCCAGATGCAATAGATAAAGCATATGCTATTAATAATAAAACAAGATAAAATAATACAACTAAAGCTACATAATCTAATACAGTAAGACTTATTGATACTGCCATAGTTGATAACCTATTTGATATAGTATTTGAAGTTGCACTATTAATACAAGTCTGATTATATACTGATTCAGAAGTTGAGCAATCATCAGTACTTGAGTTTGATGAATCTGCATATGCTATACCTGTAAGCAATATAAAAAAGACTACTGTTAGTACTATTATAATTAACCTTTTCACATATTAGTCACCTCTATTATGCATATTTCGATAGTTCACTTTCACTTAACATGCGGATATCTGCTTTTTCGTTTTCTTTATATTTAATACTGATATTTTTCGTGTCGTCTAACAGATCATTAGAAATCCTTGCCTTAATAGTGACTACTTCACAGTCTTCGTAACGAATATTCACAGGAAAAAATGTTGCCAATCCAGTGATACTTACTGCATAACCTTGCTTTAATTTGTCTCTAACTGATCTTACAAATTCATTAATAACCACATCTACATTAGAACGACTTTGGTTCGTTCTACATTTTACCATCTCCTTTATATAAGTAAAGTTGACCTTTTGGACACTACTGATCTTGTGATACACTTAAATTCCCCCATTTAAATTTTTGCCAAACTCATATAAGATATTAGATAACGATTTTCCCCTTTTTCATTGATGAAAAACGAATGCTTAAAGTCTGGATCTTCTAATAACTTACTAAACTCCTCCTTATAAGTTGCATTTACTTCAATTAGTACAGAAGCACACCCCTTTAACTCCTCTATTAAACATTCAATGAACTTATTTTTATATGCTAAGTACTCTCCTTTCTCCCTTTCATTCTCCTTAATTTCCTTCCGGATTTTCATACGTGACTTGAATACTACATTTTTTCCAAACCTGTAGCGAAGTGAATAAATTACTTTTGATAATCCTTTTTTAGCATTATATTCTTCTCTTGAAATTTCGGTCAATATATATCACCTCTTATCATTCAACAACCTTTGCATTATCAAACATGTTTAAAATATCTTTATAGTCTTCTAATGTTTTATTTGAATTATCAAAACTACTTTCCTTTATTTTTTTCGATACTGATGCATAGCGGAATTTTGTAAGATCGTTTTCAGTCTTTAAACTACCGTCTAATTTATTTATAATATCGAAACCATCCCTAGTAAACCATTCCTTTTTATTAATTTTTATTGCAAATAATTTTATTGCCATTTCTTCAAAATCTCTTGTAGAACTGAAAAATGTAATAGTATCTTTAATAGAATCTAAAATCAAAAATAATTCTCGATCATCAAATTTCTTAAAAACTTTCCTCACCTTTTTATAGGCACTCTCAGAGTAAAATTCTAATCTTATTCCATTCCTCATATTAATACAGTCTAACACAAAACGGGACATCCCCTTAATGAATTTTTGATATTCAATACCCTTTTGGTTTAAATCTTCAATAAAAGATAGTACCGAAACAATGTCTTTACTTAAAACATCAAAAAATTCTATATAAACATCATAATCTACTAGTTGTAGTTTATCTAACGTTTCCTCAACAGTTACATCCCCACAAGAAGCTACTTTTTCTAAAGCTATAATAGCCTCTCGTATAATACCATTTGTCATACTTGCTATTAGTTTTATCGCTTCAACATCGTACCGTATACTCTCTTGTCGTGCTATGTATATTAACCTATTTACAATATCATCTTGACTTGATCTTTTTACATCAAAAGATCTAAATCTTGATTTAAGTGGAGTTATAAGTTTTTCTGGATCTGTTGTGCATAATATAATATATAAATAGTCCTTTGGCTCTTCAGCTATCTTCAAAAGAACATTCTGGGATGCTTCAGATGCCTTTTGTATTTCGTCTAAAATATAGATAGATTTTTTCATGGGATACATTGGTCTATTGAGCATTGATGCAACAATATCCCTTATTTCCTCTACGCCGCCGAAATTTGTCATATCGTACTCTATATTATTATTTATCTTTTTTCCTTGCAAAATATATTTATCTAATTCAGTACAATTTGGACAAACTCCACAAGAAAGCTCTCCTTTTTTCTTACCAATACACTGTAACTCCTTTGCTATAAGTCTTGCCATAGACGTTTTCCCACAACCGCGTGGTCCTTGCATCAAAATTGTATGGGGTAAAGTTTCATTTCTAACTTGAGCTTCAATCATCCGAATTAAACTGCTATTCCCTACATAATCAGAAATCCTACTTGGCCTATATTTTCTATCAAACGACAGTTTTTCGCCTTTATCCATTAATAACTGCACTCCTTGCAACTCCCAAATCACTATCGTCGATAAATGCCACAAAATTTACTTCTAAACGGAATCACGATTTTTGAAAAATAATAAAAAGGATACTATATTGTAACTAATATAGTATCCTTCAGTAAGCATTTAGATACCCTGCATCTTCTTTTCCAAAAAGGATAGTGCTCTTGTTGCAATCTCTTCTGGATCTTTACGATTCCTGACACTTTTATTAGAGTAATCTTTACGCTTATTCTCCTTAGGCTCTTTCTTCTCAAACTTAGCTTTAAACTCATCTTTAACATTGCCGTTACTATCAACAATGTTTAATAGCAAACTTTCCGATCTAAGAGAAGGATATCCAGGCTTCCTGCAAATATAATATGCAACCGATGTTTTACCATCTTTTCCTTTTGTTACACGTTCCTTTAGAGTTGCATTTACAATTGCTTCATCACTTCCACTGTTATCTTCTATTAATTTAGCAATGAAGTATAGTGCTTCTTCTACAGTAAATATTTTTCCTAATCCAGTATCCCCTACTTTCCTTATCATGTATCCCACAGGTACTACTTGATTATGCACAGATACATGCTCACCGCTTGCAGTAATCGTTGCGTGGCGACACTCATAAACCTTGCCTTTTGTAAGAACCTTAGCTACCTCATATTTATCCAATTTACACACTCCCTCTTAATGCCCTAAAGACATTAACTAAAAATACTATTTTTTAACTTACTCCTTGTTGTTAAATTAGGTGGTCATTGACCACCTAATTTAACAAGTCAGAGTAAAATTTACTTTGCGCTCCTCTTAGCAAGCATTTCAAGCGCCTTGCTAGCAAGCTCCTGCTTGTCCACTGTCTTCCTATTGGATGAACTCCTGGAAAGCGTCGCCTCGTACTCTGCATAAACCTGAGCATACTCAGGCTTCGGCTTTTTAGCTTTTTCATCCCAAATGTCAATGCACATGCTAGGATCCTTAAAGCTATTCTTTACTCCCTTGCTACGAATATAGAAGTGTTCTGCACCGTCCTTAGAAACACGGTGTCCAAGATCCACGTTAATAAACGCAAACGTCTTGGAAAGGATATCCTTAGCTACTGCTTCAATTGCCTTTTCCTTAGAAACAAGAACTGGTTGCCCCTTCACACGATCTGTGATTTCATACCCAATAATCTCAGGAAAAGTTGACGTTCCGAGTTCTCTTACCTTCGGAGATTTCCGATCGTTCTTGTCTTCATGCTCCCACCTGGTGATAGTCTTGTTCGGATCACCCTTTACCAGAGTCTTAGTGATTTCAAACCTGGGTGTCTGCGCCATCTTAATACCCCCTGATTAATTTTTCGGTTGCATCCGCAACCTTTACCTTATTCTAACACAACACGGCCAAAAACGCAAGCCCTCCACCCCTCAAAATTCAATAAAATTTTAGTTAAAATTCCTTGAAGAACTCACAATTTACCAAAACAATTTTTAGTTGAAATTTTTTACTTATAGTGCCCATATCGAACGTATCTCTTACATCTTCTAAAACATATCATTAAGACTTTCTTTTTAGTTTTGGTTATAAGATCTGCTTACCCAATAGTTCTTATTTTCTTACTTTTCTCTATTAACCCACCATATATCCATCCTGACATTCTTGTTTAACCTACTTAACTTACTTAACTATATAGTAGTACACTAACGTTAAAAATGTTAAAATCTTTACAATTAATTTAATCAGTCAGTTTGAGTAACAAAATTTTTAATAAAAATTTAAAACAGTCTTGAATTGACACTCGTTGAAAACCGCTGTTTTAGAGAAAAATTTTATTTTTACACTTTAATTACATACAGTTGAAAATAAACTTAATTTTGAATTGGAAGCTATATTACAATCTTAGTATTTCAAGAATTTCTTTTAATAATGCATAACAAGTATTACTGTAACTTACTTATAATTGATTTCATACCATATTTGTTCAAACATTCGATTAACTTATTTTTATTTTCTGTATCCTTTATTTCTAAGTCTACATGAAAAAACCTAGCTAATCTTAGTGAATTTAGTGCTTCCTCTTGTAGTTCCTCGGGTAGATACTTTTTTATAATAGATTCTTCATTTCCATATACTTCGCTGAAAATAACTTTATCTTGCTTCATGCGATCTATCAATTTTTCAAAATAACCTTTACCCAATCCTAATATTCCCTTTATATTATCTGAAACATCTCCTACAATTGCTTTATATAATGTAAGTGTATTATATGGAATATATGCTTTATATGAATTACTTAGTACCTCTTCATAATTATGCATAGTTATATCTGGAAATCTTGATACTAATGATTTATATTGCACAGACGGTCCTACTAATACAGCAAAATCTCTATCATTAGAATAAATATTGATATTGTAACTATTTTTATATTTATTTACAATACTTGCAATCAAATCATCACATTCATATCCTTCTTCTGCAAAATAATTTATGCCTGACTCAATTAAAGCCTCTTCAACTCTTTTAAACTGCTCATAAAAATCTTTAGGAGCAACTGATCTATTTGATTTATAATCTGGATTTATATTCTTACGCTTCGTAGAACGTCTATCACCACAAAATACTTTTTTACCATCAAGAGTTAATAACTTAAATGCGCCGAACATCGCTTTTGTACGAATAACTTCTCCATCAACAGTCCATGAAAAATCTGGTAAATGTCTGTTGTTATAGTAAATATGCATAATAGAATTAAGATCTATAACACTAAGTGTATCCACTTACAACAACTCCATATAGTTATTAAGCTAACTTCGGTATAACCTTTTCATTAAAAACTTCAATCGAAAATACTCTATAAATCAGAAAAGATCTCCATTCTAATTTTTGCAAATCAAATACACGTACTTGCCCGTTTACATAATCTTTTTTAGCTGCCTCTATTTGTTCTTCTTTACTAAGCTTACTCTCATAGGTAACATACATCTTAATTACTTCCGGTGATCTTGTACAATACATTGTACGAATTGACCCATCACTTTTCAAAAACTCCACAACAACAATATTTTTATTTAGTATATCAACAACTTTGTCATACTCTCCATTTAGATTATATGCACTTTCCAGATCCTTAGGTATTTCCCCATTATAAATTTCATAGGACACCACCGAACTCACTATAAACGATCGAAATGCCTTTACTTGCAAATCAAATACTCTAATAATATCATTTTTAATATCTTGCTCTCTTAATTTAGCACTTTCTTCTTCTGTTAATTTAAATGTATAGTTTGACATACGCCTAATTATTTCAGGGTTATTAGTACAGTACATAATTCTTACTTTACCTTGCCTTGTTCCAAACATTACTTTTACAACATTGTAAGTCAAACAACCTTCTAAATATTTCCTGTCTATAGGCATGATCCCCACCTCTTATACAAATTATTTTCATTCCATTCTTCTGTAAAATAAGCAACAATTGATTTAATTATTAATATAGTACTCGCCTCCTTTATAAACTAGCTTCATTCAGTAAACACTCCAAACATTTATTACTTATTGGCTTGCTGAACTCATTCCACTCTATTATATTACCACATTCACATTTCCCTCCAAATAGTGAAGCTGCTTCCGTTTCTTTTACTAACATAATTCTTTCTACAGGATATTTAAGTATATCTCTACTATTGTCAATATTTAACAGGTTCTTCAGTAAATAATATACATTAATATTAATTGGTAGTGCAACTAATATCTTGTAAAAATTGTCATGTATCTTGTTAATCTTAAGTTTATATACATATGCATCAATATTATTGAATGCAACCGAATCTTTTCTATTACCTAAAAACTTTTGCCTAATATTCACGATAAAATCATTGTTTGATATACTACTTATATCCTCCTTACTAAAGATTACTGTTTTGTAAACAATATAATCTACTATTGATTTTACACTTGTGAGCTCCTTCACACCTAAAATCTTTATATCATTTATGCGTATATTGCTATTAAACCTACTGTTTATATTTTCTATGTCACTATTAGTAATCTTATTAACATTGTCTAGTAACTTTATTATAAATAGTTCTTTACCGTAGCTAAAATTATCAAACTGACAAGATTCAGAAAGAGATATCATTGTATCTTGAATATTAAATCCAGCCAATGCAAATGCAGACTTCACAAACATCTTGGTTTTTGTTGCAGGAAAATATCTATATGCAGGTGCAATATTTATTGAAACAAGTAACTTACTAACGGGCAATCTTTTTTCTATTTTCATAATTCTATCAGCCAGTTCTTCGTCCCCAATGTCAACCAGCTTTTTATGATATAAGGGTACAGAAGCACCTTGCTTTTTCATATCAGGATCAAAACATGCTCCACATTTACTACAAGCATGCATACAGCTAGGAGTTACACTTGCTTTCTTAGCAGCTAAATATTCATTCTTTAGAAATTCCTTACTTACACCAGTTGATAGATTATCCCAAGGTAATATAGCATCTAAAGGAACTTCTCTTAAAAAGTCTACAGTAGTTAGACTATCGTCTACATATGTTTTTACCATATTATCTAGATGCCCAACTAAATCTTTTCCCTTCATCATGACCTTATCAGTAAATAAAATACCATAGTTTGTTACGGAATCTACAAGAGCATCACAAAACCTTCTATCTACTCTATTTAGTAGTTGCAAAAAGTAATGGTTAGGTCCACTTATACTCCTCTGATAAACAATGCCTAAATCCGTTAACTTCTGATAAACTCCTTCTAGTTCCAGTTTGTCTGTAGAATCAGTTATGTCTGCCCACTGCAAAGCAGTAAAAGGTTTCGCATTAAATTCGGTATAACTTATCCTAATCTTTGTATTTTTACCCAAACTATTTTTATATTCGATAATTGGCTTAAATATTTCCACTATTGCCATTCTATCTTCGGATGTTTCAAAAGGTAAATTACTAATCATATATAACTTCAAACGAGTATATCCTTGCTCTATAACTGTTCTTAGAGCAAAATTTATCTGCTCGTCAGAAATTTCCTTGTTTACAACATTTCTTAATCTTTGACTACCAGCTTCTATTGCAAAAGTAGCTCCACGGTTACCTGTCTCCACTAGAACCTTTGATAATATGCTACTAAATGTATCAATTCTTTGCGTTGCTGTTACAATACTCTTAGTCGTTTCACTACAAAGTTTTTCCGCTAAAAGGTTTTTCTGGCTGTATGAAGAATAGTTTAATCCATATGGAAGAATAACAGAACTCCCAAGATATTTTGCTGCTTCCTTCATATACTTTACCAGTACATCTAAGCTCTGCTCCCTATAAGGTTTATGACATGCACTTGCCATACAAAATCTGCAACTATTATGACAACCCCTATTTATCTCCGTTGAAGTATATCCTGGACTATTTACTTCTAATGCTGAAAGCACACCCTTATGGAAAGGAGGTCTTTTTGTTATATCAAAAAGTGCTTTAGTTACCTTTTCGGGTATTTTTCCTTTTAGCCTATCTATTACCTCTATTTTCTCTATGAACCTTGGGTTGTCTTGCTTAAACGAATATTTATAAAACGATGGAATATAAACACCAGTTATGCTATTAGTAGCCTCTATAAAAAATTCTTCCTTCGTCATTGAAGAATTTTTATATTTATACAATAACTCGTTGAACTCTATAATTTGACTTTCTCCATCCCCAATAAATACAATATCAACAATGTCTGCAACAGGTTCACTAGAATATGCCGAAATCCCACCTAAGCAAACAATCGGTATTGACTTATCATTTAACCTTTCTTTTGAATATAAAGGAATACCTGAATCATATAACATGCTAATCATATTTAGGAATTGGAGTTCAAAATAAATGCTAAACCCTATCCAATCAAAATCACTAAAAGGATGCTTTGACTCTACACCAAATCCTACAGGTACATTGTTTTTACAAAGAAAATTATAAAGACGGAGTTCTGGCATATAACTACGTTCTACATAAAAATCATTAGTATTGTTTACCATATGATATAATATACCAGTTCCCCAGTTTGCAATGCCGGCCATATACATGACAGGTATGCATAAAACACCACGTGTTTTATAATTTCCATTCCACGGCCTTACTATAGAATTCATTTCATTTCCCTCATAAGAAGAAGGGAAATCTAATTTATATTTATTTAATTCTAGTATTTTTACTATTTCATCCTTAGTTGCATTTAGTTTTTTTGTAGAATAATTAATCAATTTACTGCCTCCAAAGTAGATGTAAAATTTATTACATCGCTGATTTTAGGAATTCATCTAATTCTTCACTACTTGTAATAACTCTTGCACTCTTTTCACACTCATCAACCATTTCTGCAATACTCATTGGTTCTTTGCTACTTGCCACAAAAAGTGATTCTCTATCTTTTTTTGCCTTTAATACATCACCTGCTATCTTTGCTACAACTTCTCTTTCGTGCTCTTCAGAAATTGCTACAACAGTCTCTCTCTTATTTGCTTTTAGCAATGTATAAGCGGACATAATAATTACTATATATCTTGGGTAACCCTTTGAATCATCTACATCATCAAATCTCCTAGATTTCATAGCCGCATTGCTATCTTCCCATACCCTCTTAAGAAAAGGAAATAATCCAGTTAAATTATATACCATTGTTAGTTTGTCTACAGCGTTTGCAATACTATCCTTATCATACTCTACTTCTCTTAAAAAATCGAAAGGATTCGCCGAGTTTTCAGCAATTGCCTTTACTTCTTCATAATTTAGTTTGACATCACGCATAATAAATCCCCCTAAGAATCAAATTTTGCACCCTCCTAATTTGAGGAACGGCATTATTTAATAGATTTTTTTAACAGCATAAATACTATCACATAAAGAAATGTTAAATGCAAATTAAGTTTTAAGAATCCCTATTTATTCCTAATCTTACACTACAGCACAACTCTTATCTTATTCTAATCTACCTCAGCAACATTTGTAAGCACACCACACTACTGCCCTATACTTTATTCATTGTATTGTATCCATCTATGTAAATCCCTTTACTGTTAAAGTAGGCTTTTATTTTACCGTCGTACTTCACTAACATTCTATTAACATATGATTCCTGCTTAGCAGACATTCTTTCTATTCTTAATCCACAAACTGTACGCATAATATCAAACCACAAGTTCGTGTTACTATTCTCTGGAATTCCTATCTCCTTTAGTCCAATATTTAAGAGTTTCCGCATTAACTCAAACTTATCAAATTCTCCCGACCCACTTTTTCCTATAATACATGCCTTTTGTTTGTCTGACAAACTTCTAAATCTTGCAATACTATATAAGTCTACAAAAAATGTCGAGCTCGAACCATTGTTTACTTCATCTAATGCAAGATCTCTTGCTTTTAAAATTAAATCTCTATTATCATTGAAAAATGAAACTAGAGATACCATCTCGTTCTTTTTACTATTGAAAAAACTATCCTTTGATTCAATACTCTTCAAAAATCTGCCAAACACATCCGACTTCTTAAATTTACTTATTGAGTGAAAAATTTTATCCTGATCTTCTAAACCCGCACACTCGAGTAATAGTTTATATTCAAGAGAATTTTTATCCCATATATCTTTTCTAGTCGACTCCTCTGCTAAACCACCAATATTACAACTTATCAAAATTTCCTCTTCTATTTTTGATAGTCCCATTACTACCGATAAACAAGCTATACAGGCTTCATAGGTATCCTCACTGAATATGTATGAGTACTTGAAATTATAAGTTACCCTTTTATTGCACAGTCCACAAACCTCATTTCCACTTCTACTTATTATTTTTATATTTTTCTTCTCCATAATAAACTCTCCACTCACTTTAATTCATCCATTCATACCCAAAAATATCTACTACTTCTATTTATCAGCTAACTAACGTACCTTATGAATATTTGTAATGTACTTTAGTTCTTTTTGTGGAATGTAACACCCAAAAAACCTTGCACGCTTATCAGTAATCTTGTATTTTTCATCTAAATTTACGTCATATACATATATAAAATCGCAAATATCAGCTTTCCATACAGAAATCTTGCTTTTCAAATGACTAAGAGAAGAATACTCTATATGATTATTAACAAAAACCCATATACCGTACTTAAAATCATCTAGGTTTTCATAAACAAACTTAGCAAACTTCTTAAAATACTCAATGCCTACTTGAGGTATATCTTCATAGTTTCTAGTTCTGTAAAGTTTTAGCATCGGTTCGATAATATGCTTAAGATGAAAACTCTGATATTGTGGTTCAAAACCATGCTCAGAAAATCTAGTTATCTCCATAATATTCATCCTTTATAACCTCTCTAGTATATTTATCTTTTTGAAGTTAGATAGGACAAACTTACTAAAACTTGGGATATCTTCAGACTCTGGAGAATAATTAATTATATTTTCTTTTGGTATCTCTAAGTAATGTGTAGAAACATATAGGTCCTCTATGCCAGACTGATTAAGTCTTACAAATTCATATACGTTTGACTCTTGGAGCGCTTTAACATAGTTATCTGCCCTATAAAAACCGACTACATTATCCACATCTAATTTTAAACCGGCAGTATAGTTTGTTACCTTATACTTAGAAAAATCATAGGGTACCTCAACAATTCCATCGTTAGATACAATCATCAATTTTTCTTGTTCAATATCTGTACTATCTATAATCCTCGCATCTACTATTAAATCGTCACCTATAAATTTTGAAATTTTATAGAAAGATGACCTCTTACTCTTATAAGAAAATTCGTTCATACTAAATCTCTTAAAGTATCCATGCCTTGTTATGGTCTCTACTACATAATTATTCATACTTTTGTTTCTATTTAGTGTAAATCCCCTTATTATATAATCATCATCATCTACATTTATGCCATCTACATGACTATGCAGGGGAACTATAAGCTGACTAGCTATCTTTTTCAATTTACCTTTTTCTGTTACAAATACAAAGTCTAAATCATTATCTTTTACTTTTTCAGTAAATACAAATTGTACAATATCTTTAGAATTTATATAGTTATTTGCAGATACGTACTCATTTGAAATTAGTTCTGCTGGTACCTTAAATAAGTCATTCTTCGTTACAAATATAATAGTATCACTTGAATTGCACTTTACTAGTACTCTTATACTCTGTCTAAAAGGAACACGCGATCTGAAGGATGCGTTGCTTGATATAAACCCAGCATCTGTAAGAATTATATTTTTATTTTTATCATCAAGTATAATGTTACGAGTCATCCTCTCTTTCATAGGTGCATATAATTCTTTGTTTGAACTATCTATAATAATAACCTCAGAATTCCTTTCATACTTACCTAGCAGACTTATTATTTTATCAATATATTCTACCGTTTCTTTCTTCAAATTCTCTTCACTCAACTTTTCCCTCAATTCACTTAGCTTAGAGTCATACTCACGCAATCTCTGAAGCGCTGCTTCACGTTCGGATAAAGAATCTAAAGTTAACTTTAGTATCAAGTTAACATACTTGGCTTCAATTCCAGCGTCTAATAAAATTTCTCTCTTATTTCGCTTAAAAATAGCTTCTTTAAACAGCTCTCGATTTTCTTCCCTTGTAATTAATTCGAGAGCTACATCCTTGTCCCTTTCCGCTTCAATATATGCTACTTCCTTCATATAATCATTCTTTATAACGAACTTATTGAATTCGATATAATACTCAAGTATCTCCTTTATACTATAAAGATCTATTTTAGTTTCATCAGGAGTCTTAAAACTTAATCTTAATGAATATTGCTTCTTTAGTGATAGTCTATTGTACACTTCTTTCAGAGTTTCATCTAGTTTATTTAAATTTTTTACTTTAAATGAAAATACCAAACTTGCTTTTTCTTCACCTGGAATTTTAACAAGAGAACTTAACTCGACATTGTGTATTGCCTTGCTATTTTGCCCAAGTACATCGCTTGAACCTACCTCAATAGCACTTCTTAGAGCATTATAAAAATCCTCACCGTTTGATTTGTAAGGTATCTCTTTAATTTTTATTTCGCCTGTTTTTTTATTTACATCGACATCGCAAACAACAGTTGCTTTTCCATATCCTTTTTCAAATAAATTTCTTAGATCATAACGTGAAATAAATATTCTCTGATTACAGTACAAATCCGGACCTTTAAATATCTTGTATATATCGCTAAAATTATATTCATTTAAAACAAGATGCCGCATACAACGCATAATTTCTATTGCATTAAAAGGTAACACACAACTATTAATACCATAAGGAATATTTATATATCCCACAAATAAACCATAAGGAAATCTTGGTTTTAAAGCTACTGGAACTTTCGCATCCCCTGCTGGGGAGTCTTTTAGCTCTACATAATCTTTAGTTGAAAAAAATTCCTTACCTAATTCAGATAAACCTGCAAAGTTATATCTGGGCTTTGTTACCTGGTTGTCAATTCTAGAATAGAATGAACCTCCAGGACTAATTAATGATACATTTGGATTTACTGTACATACAAGTCCAACTAAAGTTTTATATATTGACACATCATTGTGAGGATGCCTAGAAAATGCCATCCCACATAGAGTTAAAGATGTAATTTTATCTGCTTTCCTTCTTGTCTCTAACCATAAAGTATATAGCAAAGCCCTTTGAGACTCCCTCAACCCGTCTATAACACACGGAAAATACCTATGAAGTACAACCTCTTCAGCATACTTAACAGCATTTTTGAAAACTATTGAACTTACTTCTTCGTTCTTCTTTACAGGCAGCATATAGACTACTCCTTAAATATAAGTTTAAACCCAACATCGTTGCACTTATCAAATGTCGGCTCCACAAGACATTTTTTTACTTTTCTTAATTCATTAAACTTAGCATTCTTATTGAAATTCAAAATTTCAAAATTCTTTATTGTTATAATATCATATTTTTCTTTATTATCTATAGATATATCGTATGTGTTAAAATGTAGTCTTACAAATATTTCTTTTACTCCTACACCTGAAAATTCGTTTAGTAAAGCAATATCACGTATTATTCTCAAGTTTACTTTATTTATATCACAGTCAAGTACATATACACTGTCAGCTAAAGTATCTTTTGATAACTCATCAATGATAAGTTTTATTCCTTCGTTATATTCAGCTATATTTGAAACTAATCCAAAAGCTTGCTGATGACCTAAACTTTTTACACCACAGTTATTAAAAATATCTTTATAGTTAATTCTTTGATTATTTCCCCTAAAAGATCCTCTTACTTCACCATCGTCATTAATTCTATATGCCACTAAAGTTGGCTTACTATAAATTTCCTTGAATTTACTAGCTAATAATCCAGTAAAATTTGATATTATGCTACTATAAGATAATTCTGTATTCAACTTTTTACCTAGTTCACCTATGCTAGCTTTTAGCCTCTCATTTTCTTTCTTTAAGAAACAAGATATATTTAAAAATAATAAACTTCCATAATCCCTAAAAATAACATCTTTATTATGCTTTATTTCGTCCAATAATAGTTTTATTGATTTTTCTTGAAATTCTCTTGTGATTAACCCTATCTCATAAATTCTCCTTATTTCAGAACTACTATATGCAATAAATACATTTTTAGCTAACTGGCTAAACCCTAACCTAATTAGGCTATTTACTACTGGTATACACCCAAATACAAAAGCATTCTTAACAGCTCCGTATTCTACAAACATTGATGTAAACTTACTAAACTTATCAGTTTCTACTAAAAGTTGGTGCACAAACCATCTATTTTCTCTTTCTAACATATTGCACATATCTGATATTATACTAATACCTGCAAACTCAAGATATTTATTAGTATCGTAAGACTTTATTTTTGAGTCTAATTCTTTTACAAATTTATATACAACTCCAGCTCCAGAAAGATTTTTATTCCTATATTGTCCGTCACTAGCACTGATTAAAACTGGATTTATTACAGAAAATAATTTTTTATTGTCAACCTCATGGTGATCTAGTATAAGCACATCTATTGAATAACTATCTAAAATTTTTAAATAGTTTATATCATTTGACGCACAATCCACACATATGAGCAAATTAATTTTATTAACTAAGCACTCACTAATAACATTCTTTGTAATCCCATGGTTCTTCCTTTCATTAATTAAAGCAAGAGGTGCTATAGAGATGCATTTAATGTAATCGTAAATAATGGATCCACTACATATACCATCCATATCTACATCAAATAAAACTGCTATTCTACTTTGACTATATAGATGTTTAAGCAGTAAATCTATACCTCTCTGTAGATTAGCAAAGTTCGGTTCTTCTTCCTTTAAGTTATTTAGTATTTTATCTATATAATCAGTATCCATAAATCTATTAAGTTCCAATAAGGTTTCTTCACTTATCTTTATGCTCAACCAAACCACCCATCTATTGACTTTCTGCAAAATAGTTAATTGTGGTTCTGTCCACATTTATGATATTAGCTTTTACTTGTTCTTCAGACCCATTAAAAATTAGGGATTCCTTTAAAAATCTACTCATATCTTCTTTTGATGTTAAAACATATAGTTCCTTTTTTGCTCTTGTCCATGCTACATAATGTAATCTTCTCTCTTGCTCTACAAAAAGTCTTGCCTCTTCATCGCCAAACATCTCCATAATTTTCTTCTCAATAAAGTTATTTGGACAATGATCTTCAGTATCGCCAACTATATATACTCTTTCAAATTCTAGTCCTTTGCAAGCGTGCATAGTCATGACTTTTGCCGCATTTGTTGTATTTGCAAAACTCTTTATCAGATTTTTAACCAACATATTGAATCTCCTAAACTCCTCAATTGATTGATTACCTGCTATTGTATTAAAATATGAGAAAATACTCATTATTTCACTTTCATCAAAACCCATTTTATCGACTAAAAATCTTATTCTATTGCTATATATATTTTCCAGAATTCCAATATATTGCTTAATAGGTGCTTTTTCCAAAACCAATGCTTCAATAGCATCTAAATCGTCTTTCAGCTCTCTTATATGTGATCTTACCTGATAAGAAGCGTATGGTAATACAGCATTTTCCCATGTAATGTTTTTATATCTTTCAAAATCTTTTATAGCATTAGAAATACTATGAATTGACATGTATTTTAGTATTTTACTGGCAACTTGCTTAAATAAAATTCGATTATCTTGATTACTAGCAAAATCAGTAATATTTAACAAATCTTTTACTATAGTATTATTGTATAACAGATCTTCTGGATTCTTCAGCTGAATAGGTATATTTTCCCTTAAAAGCAAATCTACTATAAACATGGCTTGACTATGATTCCTATATAGTATAGCAATCTCATTTAATTTTGAGAAATATTCCTTACTGTCACAGATATTCTTGGCTACAAAACATGCTTCTTCAATATCACTATTGCAGAATACTACATTTACAACTCCACCATCATTAGCAAACTTCATATCCTTCTCTACTCTTCTTTGATTTTTAGAGATAGATGGAATTATGCATTTAAGTATCTCTCCAGCACACCTATAATTTGTATCCATAATGATTCTTTTTGTTCCTATAAAGTACACGGGCATATCGACTATATAGTCTATTGAAGAACCTCTCCATTCATAGATACATTGGTCATCATCACCAATTGTAATTAAATTGTTAGGATTTGCAACCATAAGTTTAAGTATTTCTAATTGAATCTTAGAAATATCTTGAAATTCGTCTACAACAAAGTAATCCCACATACTCCTAACCTTTTCACGTATATCCTCATTACGACTTATTAATTCATAGAACTTAACCTGCATATCATCAAAATCTAACTTATTATTTTCCTCTTTATACTTCTTGAATTCGCTTACAATTTTATCATACACATCATATTGAATACCACTCATCGTAAATTTTGACGTAGACGTAATACTTTTTCTATCGAACAAAATGTTATTTATATTATAACTTAAAAGACTAACAAATGCATCAAATTTCTCATTGTTACAATATGGAATATATTTCATACATAATTTCTTTAGAATACCAACTTGTTCCAAAGAATCCATTACATTCATTTTTCCAGTAAATTGCTCTATCAATCTTTTATATGTAGAATGAAATGTTCCTATGCTAATTTTGCTCATAATCCCTAGCTTTTCGCAATACTTCTTATGCCTCTTTTGAATCTCATTTGCTCCCTCTCTACTAAACGTTACAGTTAAAATTCTGGCTGGATTTACTTTATCAATTAATTCCATTGCCAACAACTTTAATATTAAAGTTGTTGTCTTGCCACTTCCAGCACAAGATAGCCCATTGAGTGGCTGATTTTTCGATTTCAAAATCTCAAGCTGCTCTCTAGAAGGTGAAAATTTTAATAGGTTCAACAAATGGTTTAAATTTGCGTCAACTTCTGTATTATTATCTTTAACGTCATCTACTTTTACAGTATTATATACAGCATACTCTTTGAACAGAGAATCCATAAATTCTTCAAATGAATATTCCGCGTTGTACATAAAAATAACCTCCACCTTTTGTTAACCCCACAAGAAAATAATCCTTTTTAAGAATTTCACACAATTTTTTAAAATACACTCAAGTATTTTATACATAATACATACAAATAACTTTTTAACTGCTTAAAGTTTACCCCCTAAATTTGCACTTAGCATATCACAATGATGAATCAAAAAAGCCTCTTTAGTTTCAGGTTTCTTGAATGAACCATATTCTTCAACTCCATGATGAGCTATAATTATATGAGATAGTTGCATCCTAAAATATTCTATAAAATCATTCACTTCGTCTGATTTCTCATTAATCTTACTTACGAATTCGTCTAAACAACTATTAATTATATAATAACCAATAGCAATATGGCCTTCCAACTTCCCCCTGTCGTTAAAAGTTATGACACCATTTACATCATACTCATATATTTTCCCTATATCATGAAGAAGTGCTCCAGCAATTACTAAATCATTATCTAGATTTGGGTATAATTTACTTATTTCGTGAGCAAGTAATGCTACCTCTAAAGAATGCTCTAAGTTTCCATGAATATAAGCATGATGGTGTGAAGAAGCCGATGGCGTAAACAAATACTTAATTTTATACTTAGCTAACACATGTAGAACAAAATCTCTGATTATCTGATTATTGATTAGAGCAATAGTATTAGAAAGTTTCCTTACTAGCTCTTCTTTTGACTTAGGACTTTTCATTACAAAATTCTCTAGAATTTCTGGAGTCAATTCCACAGTTGAAATTGACACAATCTTATACTGCTTGTTACCTTTATAATAATTTTCCTCCAATACAAAATCTAGTATCTTTCCTTTCATTTTCAAAATTTCTTCTCTGTTTTTTGAATTTACATTCCAAAAACGACAATCTTTTGTTTCCTTATTAATATCATACAAATCAAAAATTGCATATTCATCACCAGAAACTTTATTGCTTATAGTTACATTTCTTACTGCATGAAGCATTTCAATACCACCTTCCTAAAAATTTAGAATACCTTCATCAATACCTTCATCGATACCTTCATCAATACCTTCATCGATACCTTCATCTTTACTACTTTTACTCAAACTTTTGCCCGTAATTGAGTTGGACAATTTTTTGTTATCTAATGTCAACCCACTGCTGCGCATTATCCTTGATTTATTTTTATAAAAGTCGTATAACCTCCTTCCTGCAAACCTTCGCAGTACTATTTCTCTTCTAAATGCAGGATCTTCCCCCATTATCAATCGTACTAACTCTGAATTCGTCATACCTGTTTCATTATCAATAACACTATTAGGGTTGTGTACAACCAAAACCTTATTGTCAGCTTCGACCACAGTCTTCCTAAAATCCTCTTTATCTATACCTCCTAAACCTTTGAATCTGGTTACAAGAACAGCACCTTTTCTTATAAATTCCTCTGCTTGAGCATCATCATAAGCAAATACATACTTACCGTTAAGACTATATTTATATAGTGGAGCATATGCTAAATATAACATTTTCTCTTGTATGATTGATAAAAAATAATTTACAAATAGATTTAAAACAAGAGATCTGATATGGTACCCGTCAACATCCGCATCTGTACATAGTATAAACCTACTATGCTTATTCATCTTAATAACAGAAGCAATAGACTTAAATATACGACTACTTTCTACCCGCTCTGATTTTTTAGATACATTTATTGGTTTACCCTGTAAAAGAAGATATGATTCATACCTGCCATCTCTTGTTTCGGCAAACGTACCAGATGCTGACTTACCTTCTAGTAACCAACACTCATTCCGTCCCTTATCGTTACTACTACAATCATAAAACAACTCCATTAATTTTTTCTCTTCTTTTACAGACAGTACAGGTAACTTACTGTTTTTCTTATTTAATTGGGCTTCTATTTCTTTTAACTTATTTACATAATACTGCTTAACATTTTCATAATGACTCTGAAATACATCCCTTAAAGAAGTGTTTAATAAATATTTATAAACATTGTATAGGGACATACTTATAGATGGATTCTCGTATTTATTTTTCACCTGACCCATGAAGGTGGCTATATGAGTATCGATAGTAATTATGTACGAAATCCCACGAAGAATCTCACTATCTTTCAAATTGTATTTTGAGTCAATTATATTATCAGACGATAGCTGATCCAATACAAGTCTTTTTACTACATTTTTAAAAGCTACAACATGTGAACCTTCTTCTATTAAATATAACCCATTTACAGCAGTAGTACTTAAATCCTCATTTTTTGAAATACCAAAATATATATTGACAACATATCCTAATTCCTTGTCCTCATCCTTAGCAAAAGAATACTTACTTGTATACTTTTTAATCAAATTGTCAAGACTATACTCACTCCTCTTATACTCAACTAAACCGTCTTCTTTTCCCGTATCTAAAAATAAATCGAACTCAATATTTGAATTAAAATACATATACTTTTCTAATCTATTCTTCAATGCTATAACATCAAATGGATAATCTACACTTCCTATAAACCCAGAATTCAAAGTTAAAATACTATCGTCATATAAAAATTCTATAATTGTTCCAGTATCATTTATATCGCATTTTCCAATCATACATAAATCACTGGAGCGTTTCCCATATTCATATTTACAATTATATATGGAACCATTTCTCTTTACAGTAACAGACAATCTTTTAGACAGCGCATTGACACATGATAAACCTACACCATGAATACCAATTGAAGCACCATAAGAAGACTTATTATATAACTTTGCGCCTCCGTGAATATATTCAAATGCTATATATATTGCAGGTATTCCATGCTTTTTATTTACTTCTATAGGAATACCTCTACCGTTATCTTCTATAATAACTGATCCATCTTTATTTAACTTAATTTTGCATTTTACAAGACGAATCCCATTCAAAACTTTTGATTCGTCAACTGAATTATCAATGCACTCCATTAAAAGCTGAAATATGCCATCAATACCTGTAGAATTGACATACATTGTAGGATCTTTTCTAATTGGCTCTAAACCTTCGAGTATATCGAAACTATCAGCAGAATACTCAAAATTCATTGGAAAATCCTCCATATTATTTTAGCATCAACAGCATAATTCTATTGACTACTTTTATTTCTTCTTGATTTAGTTTTCTTAGCCCACATTCTTTATTAAATAAGTTGAACCACGAAACTTCGGTTTTATAAATCATACTGTTATCTTTTAGGGATATCGGTAATCCTTGGTCTAAAGCATAGAACAATCTTTTGTTATAAAATACAGAAATACAAATACCACGATCCATAATTTTATCTACATAACAAAGATTATTTTCTTCTACCCCTCTTTGTTTGTAATCTTTCATTAAATTTGTATAAAGATAGAAATTGCCTTCCTCGTACATTTTCTTATATTCTTCTTTTGCTTCGTTGAAGTCAGGAATAGATATTTCATTTTCGATATCGTGACGTTCTTTCAGCTGTTCAAATATTTCTAAATCTCTTTTAGATAAATTTATTAACTTTATATTTCTTTCTACTGCAAACTTAAATATATTTGCATGAGCATTTTTAATAATAGTAACACCCTCGAAATCTAATTCACTCACCGGCTGCTCTGTATAGTTTTCAATATAATTTATAAATTGTGACATTCCTTTCAAAGAACCTACAAACTCTCCATAATTCTTTACTTTTAGAATAGACATATTTTTATCCTCCTATTGGTTTTGTACTTATCGAAACTTTATTAAAAAATATTGCTATTTAAGCTAATTTTTCCACTCGAACCTTAACTAAACCGGCCCTCCAGGACCAAAAACCCGAAATTTTTTTTCTGAACCAGCAATGATTATTTTTAAACCAGACACTTATAATTCAACCAAACCATTCTTGTCCAAAAAAAAACCAAAAACTGCACCGCAGTTAACTAACACCACAGAGAACCCCCCTACGCACCCCGAAAATACCCGCCGACCGCTAATTTGGCAGAACCCGGCTTAAACTGTCAGATTTTTAAACCCGTCCAAACCAACTCTACCGTCCTTCTAGGTTCACCACAACTTTTATTTTATAAAATACAAGTTGAGTTGAAAATTTCGAATTATTAAAGGTTGAAATACAAAAATTATTCAGCACGCATTATTAGTCATTATATGTATGTATTTATGTATTTTTAGGTATTAACTTAATTTTATGCCTACTATGTTTATTATTCATAACTTATTAATATAATTATGTTTATTCAGGAATATATTTAATTTAAAAATTATTAGTCAACATATTTTATTTAATTTTTTATTGTTAATTAAAACCTAAAGCATTGCAATATTTATCTTTAAGGTTTTGATCTGTCACATTTTCTGTCACATTTTCTGTCACACAGGTTTTGATCTGTCGTATTTTCTGTCATACAGGGTTTGATCTGTCGTATTTTCTGTCGTATTTTCTGTCGTACAGGTTTTGATCTGTCGCATTTTCTGTCGCATTTTCTGTCATACAGGTTTTGATCTGTCGCATTTTCTGTCGCATTTTCTGTCGTACAACTTTTTTTTGGTAAATCCTATTTCTACAGAATTTTATATAATTTAACTTTTATTTTTAAGCCAATTTAATTCTTCAATATATCGTGCACACGAGTCGCCCTCTTTAGATCAGAATCCGATAGATAACCTATGTTATTAAATAAATACGATAAATAACGCTTATATTTCTGCTCTATGCTATCACTTATTCTCAATAATCTTTTCTTAGAGATAGCCTTCAAAAATTCACATAACCTATCGAATTCTTGGTCATTTATATCTGCACATTCTTCAGTATATTCGTCAAATATATCACTATAAGCAAAAGGTACTACAATATACTCATTAATATCTGGCTTTCTTTCTCTATATTTAGACAAAAAAACACTACTTTTATGGTTTAAATCATCAATATCTGTTTTAGGACACCTTTCTTTTAGAATATTTACCACATCTGAAAAATATCTGTCAATCTTATTATTTAGTATTCTTATACGATTTTTCAAAGTATTGTAATTTATGTTTAATAGTGCTGCAATATCTGTATATTTTAATCGCTTATTTGACAAATAATATTTAACATCATAAGTTGTAAAATCAGTCTCCATTAATATTTTGCATATTTTAACACATAATTCTACTTTTTCGCTTTCATAACCACCTCCTACTAATTCTCTTAATCTTTCTTTATTTGACTCTACAAATATTTTATTTTTATATAATTCCGAACAACACGTTCTAAAGTAATCTACATACATTAATATATATCCCCTTCCACCATATTTGTCAAAATTTTCTTATAGCACTCATTAAATTTTTTCTTTAAATCCCGCAATCTTTTTATTTCACCTTCTAAGTCAATTCCCGCCTGAATTATACTTCTTTTTAGTTCAGGTATGCCGCTTTCTTCCGTGATATCAATTCTCTTAATAATTGACTTGCCTTCAAAAAAGAACCTTCTTCTCAATTTATTAGCATATCTTCCATCTATAACATCATCTAAACCTGAAAATGAACATATAAGCTTATCTTGCTTTGCTTTTACAAAGTTCCTCCATTCCATTATACTTGCTCTTATAATATTTCTACATAGTGCATGATTTTCAATCGTACATAATAATAACAAATTATTTACAATATAAAGCTCGGTTTCATAGAAATCGAGTAAAGATTCGAGATAATTTAAAGATGGAATTATATTATCCGATAACGAGTTAATTAAATCAGATACAATTACATCGTTAATCATGTAAAATCATCTCCAATAATATTTATTAATCAATAATCTGTTCTTTATCCGGCATACTTGAAGAACCATTATATATGCCTTCTATTTCCAGTTTCTTATTTTTTCCTACTAGATTAAATATTAAAAATTCTTTTCCATAAAAAAGTTCTCTTTCATGCCCTATAATGAAAAACTGAAATCCATTATTTTTACTTAGAGTAACCAAAATATTACTCAGTACTCTTGCTTTATCCCAATGAACACCATTAAATAACTCATCTAAAATCAAAACTCTCGCAGATCCTTTGAATACAAGAATACAAATATTAAATAGGAATGAAACTACTTGTTTTAGCAATGTACCATGACAATACTTAAGTTCTCTTTCTTGACCGTCCTCGGATAAAAGTACCCTCATATGCTTGGAGTTCTTATAACTATATTCTTCTATAACTACTGCATAATCCCTCTCGGGAAATATAGAAGATAATGCATTATTTATTAAGTTTTGAATATCCTCCCTACTTTTCTGCCCACGCTCATCGGACATCTTCTGAAAAACCGTTATAACTTTTTTTGTGTTATTATACTTTACCTCCATTTCCTTTAATTCACTAGCTATTACAGATACATCGTTATAATAAGTTTGAATTAATTGCTTATTTACTGCATTTTTCATCAGTAGTTCATCAATTTCTTTTAGTTTGTGATCAATGTTTCCTAACAATTCCATATATATTACCTCACAGTCCGCTAATGACTGAAATTGACTTTTTCTGAATATCAGATAATTTAATTATTCCATAGTCCACATTAAAATTTAATACTAAAATATTTTCCCGTACAATCTTAGCTAAACTTACTATACTCGATGAAGGTACTTTGATAGTGTAAGAATCGTTTATTGATGCTTTTTTTATCTTTATAGGATAATACGATTCCTCTCCAAAATTATTGTTACACCTAACCACAAATGAATTTTCATCTATAACAAACTCTACACTATTATCTTCGCTAAGTTGGTTAGATAAACTTATCTTTTTTATAAATTCTTGCTTATCAACAGCAACTGCTAATGTACCTGTTAGAGCAGTGTATACTGATATATCAGGCATTTCATCGTCTTCATAACTTCTAAATGTAAATGTGTAGTCACCAGTTTTAACAATTACAACTGTATCATTATTTATATACTTAAAATATACCTTACCAGGAAAATCGGATAAAATGTCTATTAAACAATTGGCATCCTTGTCTTTTAATATATACTTTCTGTTTGATTTATGGTTAATATATGCCATAACACTCTCATTGCTTGCATAAATTCTTTCTCCATCTACATAAATAATATGATTTTGGGGGTTTCCTGAGTTCTTTGACAAAATAGGTGTCAAACTTTTCATTATATATAGTAACATATCTGAATCAAAACAATCATCAGCGTTAGCTATATCAAAATCAAATTCTTTAGTATCTATATTTAAATCCTCAGTACCTAAAAGTAATTTGCTACGACCATTCTCTGTTGAAACATCACACTTATCCCTATCTATTTTCAAGGTTGTTTCTAACTCAGATGCTTTTATTATAGTATAAAGTATATCAGCTTTAATTGAAAAATTCCTTTCCTTAAATTCATCATATACCGCATTTACTTTTGACATAAATGTTAAGTTTGCATCTGTACCTATAATGTATAAAAATTTAGGACCTGTTTTAAAATAAAAATACTTCATTTGTTGTAGTATGTTCTTATCTCCAACTATCCCATATGCGCATTCGAGACCCTTCTTAAACTCTTTAGAATTTAACATAATCTGCATTCCACAAAACTCCTTTACCATTATTTCAATAAGTCTTCGATGGTTAGTTCTTCTCTTGCTTCTTCTTTTGCATTTGAGATTTCCCGAATCTCTTTAATTTTTATATCTAATGCTTCCAATGTTTTGGAAATATTATTCTCCAAATTTTCCTTTAAAGAACGAAGTTCATCAATAGAACTTACATTAATACCCAATTCCTTAAGTTTGTTAAAATCTTCCTTAATTTCATCGACTAATTTTTCCTTTCTTAGCCTAATGCTAATCTGTTTCTCTTTTAGATCCTTCACAGCATTACTTAAAGTGATATAGCGTTGCTCCAAATTTGATCCAGCCATTTGTTTACCTCCTAAATTAATGTTCCATCTTATTAGCCATTTCCAAATAATGCAGGCCTAATATCTTTATTTCTTCATCAATATCCAACCTCATTAAATCATTCTCTGGTTTATCGAAACTTAACTTTACTGACTCTAGTTTACTTGAAAATTCATTAAAAGACGCTGAAACTTTCTTTATTTCTAGCGACTTTTTTATATTAAAAAAGTCATCCACATCTGTTAAACCGATTTCAATAAATTTAGTTTCTATATTAAATTCATCGTCAATTTCTACTAGCGGTAAAAAAGCATTGTTTCTTAAATGACTCTCGTTTAGCGATGTCCTGTTAAGCGATCCTGGAATTACCACTTTTAGCTTATTACCATTAATGACACATTCTATTATTCCACCTTGCGCATGGACATGATTTATAATAGCAATATCAATATTGTCAAATATACTAGATTCATCTGGGTAAAATCTAAGTTTATCTGTTATATCTATTAGTACTCCTTTAGGTGTTATAGAATTATGATAAATGCCAATATGAACTTTACAATCCTCTGTACAACTCCTTACTAAATTTGAATCGTCCTCTGTATAATCAAATAGATCTAGTATTATTTTATCATTACAATATCTAATGGTCTTCGCAGTATTTAAGTCTAAACTTTCAACTGTAAGATCATAAAATGTAAAATTATGCTTTGCACTAATATCATGATTACCTTTAATTGTAAGTAAATTATTACCCATTTTTTCTTTTAACTTTCTAATATATTTAATTGTTTCTAGGTAAAAATCTAATTTAGTTAACATTCCATGATACATATCACCGCCAAGAACAATAGCATCCAATTCTTCTTTTTCTACTATAGAAACTATTGTTTTTAAAATATAAATGCATTCTTCCTTGTAATTTATTGTACTGCCTACATTTTTGTCGTACAAGTGAAGGTCAGGAATGTTTAATAACCTGAATATAATGTTTTTCATTTTGCTCACCGCCTAAAAGTTTTCTAAACAAATATCTGAAGCATTATATATTTTATTATTACATACAGGACATCTACCTATACTTAATATTATGTTACTAAGATCTTCCATTTCTTCCTTGATCTTTGAATTAATTTTAGTTATCTCGCTATTTATATTTTCAAGACTTTTTATCTTACCAAATAAACCGTTGACAAAATCAATCTTATTCTTCTCTTGAGTTATCGAGTCAGCTTTATTTATTGCTTCTAAAGTAGCTTCGTGAATAGCATTTAATTTATTTATACTTACTAAATTTGTAATATACTTATAAATATAATTTAACTTAACTTTAAGATCGTCTATACTGTCCTTTAGATTGACAATCTCGTCCAGTAGACTAGACTCTTTCTCTAAACCTGCTATACTTTGATGCATATTAATTATGCGTGTTATTAATAAATACACAGAGTTTAGGGATATTACATTCTCCAAATCTTTCTCAATTTCGCTACAGTCTGTTTTATTTAAAAAGTTTTCTATTTCGTTAATACTATTTAATTTTGCTAGTAGAGATATAATTATATCATATATTTTTATTGAATTCGATACAGAATTAACCTTATTTTCGAGTGGAGTTATATCTATTGAAGTGCACTCTAATTCTCTTAATTTACCCGATTTTGTTATTATAGATTCCATGACAATAAATATATCCTTGTTCCTGCTCAAGCCATCTTTAGCTGATAGGAATAATGATTCATCAAATATTTTAATTTCACTAGCTCTTTTTTCTATCAATTCGATTTGGAATTTCTTTGATTCCATTTCTTTATTGAGAACTAATAAATCTTTACTAGCTAACTTTAAAGCAGATCCAAGTACACTAGTATTTAAACTATCCTCTATAACCGCATAAACCTGGGATCCTTTTTGATTTACTACAAGCAATGGATCATCAGTTGTTCTATAATTTAAACTTGTGTCTGTAACCGGCTCTGTATATAAATTTAAAAGTTCTGCTACTTCTGCAGGTACAGTACCCTCTAATTTTGTTGTAAATTTGGTTGTTCCGTCAGGTAATGTCCACTCATATTTATTAGTTATTCCTCTTGTTGTAGAAATTTTTACACCGTTACTTAGTTCTATACCAACGTAAAATGTAGAACAACCTGACCTTACAAAATCCTTTACAGATCTGTATGGGTTTAGAAGCAAAACAGCTAAGGCTCTAAATACAGCAGACTTACCTATATCATTTGATCCCATCAATGCCACAAGTCCATAGTCTTTAAAATTATAGACTATATGTTCAATGGATTGAAAATTGCGTATTTCCAATCGTATAATACGATATGTATTAACAAATTTCGTTATATCGTCTGTTGTATAATTTAACTCGATTTCATTAGCATTATCAGATGTAATACCACTTATAGAAATTAAGCCCACCTAAATCACCTTAATTTTAAAATAGTTGCCATGGGAAATTAAATAATTAACTTCCCATGGCATTTTGTACTTACGATAGCATATCTGCAATCTCTTTCGGTATACTGCTTACATTACCAGGCAATTCATTATCATCACCGAAGTTAAACTCACTACTAACCCTGCTAACATCGTCAAGAGTAGCTGCATCTGCAACTAACTTAGAAGATTCAAGATCTTCTCTAATTAGTTCAAGTTGCTCGTTACTCAGTCCTTTAATTAGAGATGACCTCTTAGCAGCTAATTTCCTCTCTACAGTTTGAATTGTCTCTGGCCTAAACACAGAATACCTTTCTACAATGCTATCCATATCAACCTTAGATGCTTCTTCTTCCAGCCTAGCCTTTAACTCAGGGTACATATAGAGAGTACGCTTGGTCTCCCTGACAGGTGTAATTGCCAATTCCCTGGCCGCTGACTGTACACTATCCGAATCTGGATAGTTAAAATACAATTCAGTCCAAGCAGGAGAATCTTCTTGAGCAATCGCTGCCTTGAACTTAATAAATTGATTTACAGTCATTGTTACTACACCAATCTCATAAACCGGGAGACCATTCTTCAACTTTATAGTTAGCCCTGCCTTGTCATCTGTAATAATCTTAGCTACGCAAAATAGCCTCAAAAGACTTACCTTTTGTACCGGAGCATCCCCGTAAATCCTCTGACTAACTTTCTTCTTCTCCTCGTCATCTAGTTCAGAATGCTCGGCAATATACTTATCATACTCCACATCCTTCAATTTCTTATACATTGACCTAAATTCACAGTAAGGACATGTTCCGTCGTTAATCGGCTTTCCTGTACTCCTATCAACAATATAGTTTCCTTTGGAATCTACCTGTACATACCCATCGAGACATCTTACTTTTCTGCCTTTGTTATTTGCGTCGAGATTTAGAACATGCGTTGCTTCTGCACCCAACAGAGGTTCACCAGGATTCATAGGATCTTCGAGAAAAATATACCTAAACGTAGAATCCTTCTGCGCTGAAAATACCCTTATACCTTTTAGCTCTGCTTCAACTTTCTCTGACTGCGCCATAGTCATCTTAGGCATGAATTTAACCTCCATTTAAATGTACAAATTTACTTACTTACCAAATGTACAGTACTTACCTATAGTATGCACTACTTACTTTCTTATGCCGTTCACATCCTTAACCCTATTTACAACATTTGTCAGGCACTCTGCTAAACCTGGAAACCTACCCTAAAAACCCACCTCCTATAATTATACAGTGCTCCTACGGCAAAACCACCCCCTTACATTGAAACAACCACGTCTAGCAATCGTCATTTTTAAAACCAAAAACCCGTTTTATGTTAAAATTAACAAAGTACGAAAACATGCTTAAACCTTATAAAAAATTTACAGTGCTATTGACTACTTTTTATACATAGTATTGAATTTTTCTTCAGTTAACTCTTTTCCTTGTACAAAATACTTCTTTGAGACTTGATTACCTTTAATATCAAATTCCTCATAAGCTGGACCATCGGTACGATGACGTATACCGTTTATGAACCACTCTCTTACAGCTAAAATCCCATTATCATAAAATTGCTCTATAGCTGGTCCATCTATACGATAATACTTTCCCAGTATAAGCCATTCTATACATTCTGGTGTACCATCTTTATAATAAAGTTCCCTTGCGGGACCATCTGTACGGTGGTATACACCATTTATAAGCCACTCACGGTAACATACAGTACCATCAGCAAAAACTCCTTCACGTGCTGGTCCGCCCATACGATGCACAAGTCCTTTATCATTAGTACAGGTAAGCTTCAGTTTAATACCATCATTTACTTTAAATTGATCAGCATAACTTAACATTGCAACCACTCCTTATTTTAACTCTCTTGTAATTGTAAACAAACTTAATTTCACCCCCTCTGCAGTTTATACACAAGGTTTTTCACTTAAAGCCTCCCCACCACTTATATCTGAACTTCTACCCTTAAAAACTTTACCTAGTCCAACACTAAAAATCCCATTAACAGATCGTAACTACGTTTATCAATGCTTATTTTTACACCCAAAAATCTATTTTACTGTTATATTATTAAAATGATCATTAATTTATAACTTTTCTTCCAATACTTTGTTGCCTGTTTAAAAAAATATAAAGCAATGAAGTACAAAACTTACACTGCAATCCAAATTTTATTTTACTCTATTATTATAGTTATTCATATTTTAGTGACTCCAAGTAACCTGATAAATTTGTGAATAAAGTATTAGTGTTATAGAATCTTTTAGTTTTAAAAATTTCCTTACTTTCCATATCAATCTTTCCAACTGTAATACTCTTACGTACTCTTTTTACGTTTCCGCCGTTTTCAACAGGTGGTATTATCACTGCTGTTTTACTTCCGAAAAACAAAATAAATACTAGATTAGTATCTTCTAAGAAATCTAATCCTATCTCCTTTTTATTAAATATCATCCAATTATCTATTACACCATTAAAAACAAATTTGTCTAGCATTATACTTAAGTCTCTTATTGATTCCATATAAAAACATCCCCTTTATTTATTTTAGATAATATGCACTATCTAGCTTTCCACTTAGTTTATGCTCTAACCTAAACTCTATTTTTGAAACTACACTCTTAAAATCTTGAACTACTTTACTATAAAAGCCATTTTCAATTGCTTTTTTAAAATATTCATCTATATCTTTAATGCCTTCAGGCAAATAAATTACCGCCTTCGGTATTCCAATGTTCATCCAATTCTTCAATTCAGATGAACCCGTTTGATCATTATCGGGAATTAAAATGCAATAACTAAATCTTTCTATAATTGCCTTTTGATATTTATATAACCTTGCTCCCATTAAGGCACAGTTATTTTTAAACCCTGCGCTATTTAACCTTATACTATCAAAAAATCCTTCTACAATTATTATAAATTTATTTAAATAATCCATGTTTTGTTTATTGTAAAGTACTTTTGTTTTATCGAAAAATTCTGTTCTTGCAAACATATATTTAATATTACTTCTATTATCATAACCACACATTCCTATAGCTATATTATCATAGTCATAAATTGGAATGATGTATCTTTCCCTGAAAATGTTATCCTCGTCATACGTAAAACCGAAAAATTCTAAATCCATTTGATTATCTACATATTTTCTAATATAATTTTTATCTGTTACATAAAATATTTTCGATTCACTTATATAATCGACATCAATTTTTCTTAGCTCAGAAAGATTTTCTTTATATATTTTCTGTTCTGGATCATTATTTATTTTATTTATAATATCAGTTAGATTTGTTCTAACATAAAAGTATTGATTAAGCTCAGTATTTTGTAGATCTTGAAGTAAATCTTGTCTGCTATTCATCTAAACCAACCTATCCTTATCAACAAATTTTGATTAATCCTAGTAGAAACTCTGAATCTACTATACAATTATCATCTACGCTTTTTGCATAAATAATTGTATTACTAGCAAATATAGAACATATTCTTTTCATGTACTCTAAGGTTACATCAATTTTACCTACTTTTATAACTTTATCTAACTTAATATATAAGTTTGTAGTGCCTTCTTTTAATACAAAGAACTTTTTTAGTAAAGATAATTTATACTTAGACTCGTTGCTACTTAAAGCAATAAGAATAAATGGGTACTCTATACTGTCTGATAAATAAATCTCTGAAAATTCCTTGTTTAAAATATTCTGATTGTAAATTTCTAAATGTCTATTATAGTCAGCCATAATAATCACATTCCTATTCGACAAAATTAACTTTTCCTATGTTTTGATTACTACTTAACTTACGTTTTTCTATATAATTGTTAAATAGTTCTCTCATGTATTTACTGCATGATAATTCTATTATATTGAATCCTATTTTTGATTCATCCTGAAAATATAAATTATGCTCAAAAAACAATTTTACAACATCTATCTTATCCAAAACTACAGGAAGGACTGGTATTACAGTGTCTCTTATAATAAATTTTCTAATGTCCTCGAAATTGACTATAAATTTCTTCAGTAAATATAAGTCACCGTTGACTATAAACGATAGTAAAATATTTTTTTTATCTTCATCTGTCATATAAGAAGTAAAATTCTTAATAGTCAAACTATTGTAAACTAAACGTTCCTTGTTGTTATATAACTTATATTCTACCAAAACTTTTCTTACTTTGGCCTGCAAAATTTTTTTATGCTCTTCCACAAAATCGACATTAATATTGGTTATAATGTTATGTGAACTTTCATTTATCTTATTGGTCTCACTAACCGAACTACGCTTTAAGTTTTTCTTTTGTCTATCAACAGAGAAAAAATATATATTATCTTTCTTAGCATTCACAATATTATGCATCATTTTCAACGAATCAATTCTTGCATTATTGCTTATTAAAAACTTAATTTTTGACTCAGAGTTTTCCTCTAAAGCCATTGCTATTGCAGACTTCCCATCAATAGAAGATATAAAATTTATGTCTGCACCATAATGCAAAAATAAATCTGCAATATGATAGTATCCCCTTTTCATAGCTTCCATAAATGCAGTATATCCAGTATTTAAGTCTACAGCATCCACTTCCGCACCATGCTCCAATAATAGCTGAACAACTTTTATGTTATTTTCCATTGTTGCTAAAATTAATATTGGAGTACCTTTTATTTTGCCATTTATGTAAGTACTGTCATAATTGATTGATTTTAGGAATTCCTCAAATAATTTTATATTTTTACTTTTAATTAAATCTAGAATAATCTTAATATAATCCTTCAGCATTACTACCAACCTTTCTTTCATAGCTTAACTACGGTATACTCGTACACTTTGATTATCAAACATACTGCCACCAATTAGACGCTAAGCAGGCACTTACTAAATAAACTTTTTTAAATTGCATTTTATTTAAAAAACTGAATAATACATCATCTTACCATAACATTCAAAAATAGTGGGCAGACCATTGATCTGCCCACTAGTATTTTCAGTTACTGATTGGACGGAGTTTCCAAGCCAACACTATTCGCATCAATAGGAATCCCGGAAATCGCAGCTTGTCCTATCGCCACCAACCGCTTCGTCATATTACCACCTACATAACCGTTGACACGGCTCGGCAGCTCTCCCTTATCCATCCTATCGTAGTCAGGAATCCCAAGTTCCGAAGCTATCTCGAATTTCATCTTGGCCATAGCATTCCTAGAGCTTTCTACAACCAGATTATTGGTGCTTCGAGACATCGTAACTCCTCCCCTCTTATTTACAACCCACAACAGGTTCACTATAAGTATGCCCACACCACGGAATTCTACTCATGAAAATTCTTCCTAGGACAACCCTTAACTGGCACAAAATATATATTATTTATTCCTACTCCTCAATTTCTATTAAACCTAGTCAGGCTCACTATACTGTACCGATTCCATTTCCTTTCCTTTACTATCCCCGCTAAACCCTTTGCAAATTGCTAATTATATAAACTTTTGCATATTCACTTGAATCAAACTCCGTACTTAAAACCATGTCCTCAAACAAACAATCAAATACACTTTTGAAACACAATAATAAAGTAATTGCAGCTTGCTGCATTTGATGACAGTCTTTTGTTAAGCAACGTAACAACAAAAAATGCTGCTATTCTCTTGGGTCGTATGTAACTACTATCATAGTTTTAAGTGTATTTGGTAATACACTTCTAGCTTCTTGTTCGCTACTATCGTTTTCAGCTAATTGTAAATAAGTTTTCTCTAATAATCAAAGAAGGAACTAAAGAGTTCCTTCTTTGAAGAATATAGGTATTGCATCAGTTACCTCATTACTTAAGTGTTAGGATATAAACGATTCAATCATTGACCTCAATTTCTCATCCATATCATGAGTATTCAATTTCGACTTTTCCTTACTAGAATTGTATAGGTAAGAAACTAAACTTTTAAGCTTTTTAATCCTATCTTCAAAAAACTCTGCTGTTATATATTCTTTTTGTAACATGTTTAGTAGTACACTGCGCTCGGCTAAACTCTCGAGTAGGATGGATGCTAAGTTATAATCATGTGTATCTCTTATATTGAAATATTCTTCTACCTCTTGCGTAAATTCTTCGCTATGGTATTCCATAACAAAATAATTTTTATAGAATTTTGCACCAATCCTCATTATAATCTCTCCTTGAGTTTGATATATTATTTATTGTTTTTTCGATTTTCTCTAATGATTGGAAAACTACCTTTTCCAATGGCTGACTTGAATCTATTACATGTATTCTATGTTTATGCTTTAAAGCTAACTTAAGGTACCCATTTCTCAAACGCTCATATTGTTTTATGGACCTATTTTTCCTATCCTCCTCATTTAGTCTATTATAATAGTAGTCTTCGTTTACCTCTATATCTAGTAAAATCGTTAGCACGGGTTTGATATCACTTGATGAAAACTTATTGATTGTTTCTATATCCTTTAGATCCAAACCCCCTAAATAAGATTGATATACAATCGAACTGTCGCAAAATCTATCACATAACACAATATAGTTTTTCTGCAGATTAGGTATAATATACTTTTCAACATTATATACCCGATCAATTGCAAAATTTAAAAATACTACTTTTTGAGGCATATTTTTATCGAAATATTCCATAAATCCGATTGGCTCTTTTGTTAAGGCTACTTTATATTGCTTTTTCTTTAATTCTTCACTCACCTTGTCAATTACAGTTGATTTACCTGATCCATCAATTCCCTCAAATGTAATAAAGATACCTGCCAAGTAATTACCTCCTATTTATAAGCATACCATTTTAATCCTTCAAAAAATGATACAACGTCACTGTTATCTTTCTCAAATAAGGCCAAAGCTGAGCTAAATATAGATGATCTAGCTACATACTCGAATATAAACTGGTTAAAATAACTATGTTGTCTATAAAACCTAAAATGGTATATCTGCTTCCTCTCACTAAAAGGAGTGCTCCAATCCAATCGTTCATTTGGTTTATAAAGAAATGCTACACCAATTATAGTTTTGTCTCCAACCGCTTTTCCATAATAAGCATTTTTGTTGAACAAAAAATTTCGTTTTAACACAACATTATACGTATCGTTTTCTTTGTATTTATTAATAATTACTTTTTGTATTTCTCGTATCTTACTATACGACACATTCTCAATATCAAGAAATTCGGAATTATATAATGAAAATAGTTTAGGATTATACTTAGTACTTACATCTACAAATTCTTTTGACTTATGGATACCTACTACCGTAACTATTTCAGACAGTAAACCACCTTTATAGAGTGGTACTGGCTCTAAACAAACCAGATATCTTTTGCCAATAATAGGCTCAAATGTACATCTCTTTAAAATATCGCTATACTCAATACCACCTTTTATTGAGTCAATACGTACCTCCGGAATACTTCCTCTTAGTTTTCCCCTCTTGCCCTTTAAATACCTCTTCCCACTGTTAAACCCGACAGTAGCATTTGCTATTAAATTATTCTCGGCTAAATGGAAAATATTACTT
>Ga0123519_10001867_pt1 | contig 35916 bp, 44 predicted proteins | sample YelNatPaOPRAMG02_FD_87396 | JGI IMG/M metagenome (GOLD analysis project Ga0123519, IMG submission 87396) | Hot spring microbial communities from Yellowstone National Park - Yellowstone National Park OP-RAMG-02 (version 2) | ecosystem: Environmental > Aquatic > Thermal springs > Hot (42-90C) ... | reverse complement strand
TTAAGGAAATACAAGGCAGAAATTCCCTGGGATGAGGCGATTAAAGAGATTTTCAGTGAACTTGAAACGAAATGGGGTGTTACAGCAAAAAATTTGCACGATGCGTGGTATATTTTTAACAATAAAATGTTGTGGGGCGGAGCAACAAAAGATTTAAGGAGTAAAGGAATTACTTTTGTTTCAGATAATCCTGCTGCAGATGCTATTAAAACAATGCTATTTGGAATAAACTATAAAACGATGATGGAACGGGAAAAGGACTTTGCAATGCAGGAAGCAATAGAGAATATGAAAACAAGTGTGGAGGAAACAGCGAACTGGATTGCAAAAGGATTACCTGATTGGGATGAGTATCGGCGAAGGTTATTTATAACACTTAAACGCATAAATAGTAGTAATCAACCTGAAGAAAGAAAAAAGGCGTTTCTTGACTCACTACAAAGAGTATTAGAAACCAGAGTAAGGGGAGCACAAGTGCCTGCAGAACTTCAGAAAGCAAAAACTTTACCGGAATGGACTCGTCAAAAATATATGAAAGGCAGATGGGAAGAAATTTTTGAGAAAATGCGAGAGATGAGGCTTGAGCGATGAGATGGGTTTTTATAAGTGATGTAGGAGATTTATTGCCAATTGCGAAAGAATTTCAGGATGACTTCCAGCAAGAAGTTTTAGTTGTTTATTACAAAAATAAATTATGCTGGAAACAAAGGGTATATAAAAATATAGTTCCTATTGTGCCTATTCTCCCGCCTCTGAATAAATTTGACAGAAAAGACACTGTATTTGTATTTGAAAGTGCTTTGAATGATAAATTAGCGGGTGAATTACAGCAGAGAGGTTATCTTGTTATAGGTTCTACAACAGGGATGAGGAATTTTGAAACACAGAGATGGAAAACAATTGAGTTAGTGCGGAAATTATCAATTCCTGTGCCTTTTACAATTCATATTCAAAATTTAGAGCAATTACCTATTATTTTAGACCAAGTCAAAAACAAAAAATGTGTTATAAAAGAAGAGGGAGCAGGAGCTGTAGAGAACACTATTATATGCGAGAATGGTGAAGAAGCATATGAAGTAGCAAAAGAAAAAATTCAGGAAGGAATTTTAAATCTTCCGATTGTAGTTCAGGAATTTATTTCAGGAGTAGAGATTTCAACGGAAGCATGGTTTTCTCATGGAAGATTTATTCCACCTTTGAATTCTACATTTGAGGAAAAGCGATTTTTAGCAGGTGATTTAGGCTGTAATGTGGGATGTATGTCGTCGGTTGTTTTTAATTGGAAAAATACTTTTCTATGTAGACCGTATCGTCAGATTTTTCAGCATTTTATCCCTGTTATGAAAAACTTTGATTATACTGGCCCCATAGATTTCAATTGTATTGTTTCGGAGAAAGACCATAAAGCATATTTTTTAGAGATTACTCCCAGATTTGGGTATAATGCTATTTATGCATGGAAACATTTATTAAATGAACCTCTTATAAATGTATTTTTTAGATTACTTTCAGGAACTTTACAGGAATTGCCTGTTTTTTATGATAAATTCAGCTTTGCATTAAGAATAACAACTTATCCCTATCCTGCAAATACTTTACAAGTTGAAGAGAACAATGAAATCAAAAATGTAGTTGAAAATTTACCTCTTGAATTCCCAGAGCAGATTTTGAAAAAGAATTTTTATTTACTTGATGTGCGGCGAAGGAATAAAAAATATGAATTAGCAGGTTACGATGGGATTGTGGGTGAATTGGTTGAAATAGGAAATACTATTCAGGAAGCAGTTTCAAAAGTGTTTGCTTATGTGAAATTTATAAAAGTTTCTAACATTCAATACAGGAATGATAGCGGTCAATCTGCCATCAAAAGGTATGAGAAACTAAAAGAATGGGGATGGATAGAAAATGAATGAAGCAAATGCAATATCTATTAGTATTTTGTCGGGAATTATATTTTTGATTTTAAAAGAAATTTTTGATATAATTAAAAATATGAGCTCTAAAAAGAATAATAATCCTAATGGAATAATTGAAAGAGTGAAAGCCCAATTTGAGTTTCACGAGGAACGCTCGCGAATAAGGTATGAAGAAATTAAAAATCTTTTAGAAGACATAAAAAAGATTTTGAATGAAATAAAAAGTAATTTTCCATAACTGCAGCCACACTCCTTTTCTCCCATTTTTAGGCGGGTTTGAAAGCCCGCCTTTAATCATTATTCTTTGATTTCTTTTTACTTCCCCACTTCAAAATTTCAAAAATCACTTTCCAGCCATCTTCTTCAAATTCAGTTATCCTATTCAATTTTTGTTTCTGCTTACCTACATATTTTACTTGAACAAATCTTATTATTTTTAACTGCGGGCACCACGCCACTACATCCCAATTCCCCTTTGAAGCCGCACTCCTCATAACTTCATAAGAAGCCTTTTTGAGCATATCTATTGTTTTATATTCATAGCGTCTGCCTTTGTGATATTTACTGCTCATTTGAGGTTTTAAGTTTATACTATTATTAAAACCAAAGCAATAAAAAAAGAAAAAATAATACACCAGCCAGCGAAGATGAAACAATAAACAAACAGAAGGTCATTTTGATTAGAATAAAGCATATCTTATTTTAGGCAAAAGGAATTAAAGGAATATAATATGGACAATCCTTCATGGGATATACAGGTTTTAGAGGGCAACTCATCGTTTGATATAATACACAAGAGAGGCAATCTCCTTTTTCCTGCTCATGAAGCATTTCCTCAATCTTCTCATCGGATTTTTTAGCCACTTTACAAAGTGAGAAAATCATTAGATAAACTATAAAAAGAAAAAGAAGGGTAAAAATTATCAATAAAACCTTAATCATTTTCACGAATAAGAAACAATTTCAAAAACTTTCCATGTCCTTTTTTGAAAACAAATTGTGCAGTTTGACAAGCACCACTATCACAATATTCACAGAACCCATGAGAATAACAAAATTGTTCTTCAGATATTTCAACTCCGCAACAAAGACAATAGTATTTTTCCGGATTTTCTATCCATTTTTCAAGTATTTTTTCCATAGTATCGTCATTGTCCTCACTCATTGTCGCCAAAAAAGAATACAGCATCACTATTGATTTATTCATTTCAATCCTCCTTTATTTTTTCCAGCCAACATTTTTCGCACAAATCAATACTAACTAAAAAGTTTTTTTTGTAAAAAATATCCAACATATACATAGAGGTTGATACTTCACCACAAATAGAACATTTTTTCCTATTTGTTTCTAAAGGATCATATTCTATAACATACTCTTGAATTCTGAAATTTTCATCTTCTTTTCCTATTATTCTCCTGTAAATAATTTTCATCTCAGCACCTCCTATCGCCATATTATTCCCTGTAAGGAAGGTCTATGTCAGGAAAGAAATGCACAGCATCTTTTTTTGCCAGTTTACAACCATTCTTTGCAACCCATTCAGCAGTTTCTTCTGATGTCATCAAATTATGAGAAGCACCTATGTAAGCCGTCCAGTCAATTCCTTCTGTGACAACTGCTACTATTGCCACAGCAAACCCGTATGCGTTATAATACCTTGCCCATATTGTTTTTTGTTCTGTCATTTTATCACCTCCTTTTAATTTACCATTTTTTTATTGTTGACAACAACTGATAGACTTTCTTATTTCTTTTTCCGCATTCCGAACATTTTACCTCATAGTCCTTTTCAACCAAAAGGTATTTTTCCCCGTCTATCCACACATAGTTGTGTGGAAATTCTTTTATAGGCCAGGTATGCTCTGGATGTTTAATCTTGTGCTTATAAAGACAATCTCTGCATATAAATTTTAGAATTTTATCCATATCCAAATTCCTCCTTTGATTCTATCCTTTTCAACCTCTCCTGTCAAGGAGAAATTAACTTTTGAAATTTTCAGGAAATCAAAGTCCAACCTCCCTATTCCGCTTTGATTGACAAAATCCCAGCCTCCACCTACTCTCAAATCCCATTTGAATTGAAAGAGAGGTTCGGAATAGGGAAGTTGTTTTTGAATGAGAAAACCTTCACCCGTCTTTGTGTTCAATAAAGAGATTATGCGGGTTTTTCCTCTGTAAGGTTGAACATCACCAATAGCAAGAATGACATATTCCGTTGCCCCGGATAGCCATTCAGGAAGCTTCTCCTTTTCAACAATCTTCTCTTTCTCCAAAACCACAACCTTTGAAATTTCCACGGGATATTTTTTGATTTTTTCTATATATTTCGGTTTTTCCACTTCCACATAGACAGGTTTTTCTATTATGCGGATTTCAGGCTCTTGATGAGAATTTAGCCAGATGAGGTAAGCAGAAACAAAAATTGAAGTGAGGATATAGATAACTATTAAGATTTTCCCTTTATTCATCATCATCGTGCCTGAAAGCGAGGTCTTCAGAGACATAAGAAGGTATTCCAAAGATTTCTTTATTTATGATTTCCTGTAATTTTTCATAATATATCGCCGGCATTTCCCCCTTCTTTTTCCTCCTTTTTTTCTTTTTTTGCTTTTGCTTTTCCTCCTCCCGGACCCTCTCCCAAAAGGTCCTGATGACCTTCTTCTTGAATTCCTCCCAATCTTTGCCATATCTTACCTTCTTCATATCTTCACCTAAAAAAGGGGGCGAAGAAGTTTATTTCGCCCCCGATAATTTTTTAATCAATTTTTCTTCCATCAATTTTGAGAAGCGTTTATCATTTTTAAAAACTTCTTGTAATCTTTCTTCTTCTTTTCTCCATATCTCATAAATGTCATATAATAATTTCTCTACTTCTGTGACTACTTGTAAGGCTTCTTCTATTGAACCTTCTTCTATTTTATTCCTCACCTCGCAAGTATTCAAGGCAAATCCATTGCTATATTTTTTTATTTCAAGATAAGATGTTCTGTTCGTATCATCATACAAATAAATTTGTAATAAAGATGAAGAAGAAGATGAATATTTTAATTCCCATTTTTGTTTACCAATTATTATTTTAATTGTATTGCTATCTTTAAAAAGATTTCCATACAAGTAATACAGATATTCTGCCACAAATTCTTTGAATGCCTGGGCAGACGGAAGTGAGTTCAATGATATTTTTATCACTTTTTTTTCTCCCGTCACTTTTTTGTCCATCGCTTTTTTCTCCTTACTTTCACCTATCCTCGCTCTAATAATACTATTTTTCAATACAATTTTCCCATTTTTCCATTTCAATCGCCTCCTTGAAGTTTATTTCGCCCCCGATAATTTTTTAATCAATTTTTCTTCCATCAATTTTGAGAAGCGTTTATCATTTCTAAGGATTTCTTGCAATTTTTCCTCCGCCTTGCTCCATGCTTCGTAAATATCGTATATCAAATTCTCAATCTCTGTAACTACTTGTAAACTTTGTTCGGGTGAAACACTTTCGTTTATTTTCTCCTTAACCACGCAACTACTTAATTTAATCCTGTTATTAGAATTTTCAATATCAAGGTATAATGGTTTGTCATTATTGTGAAGCATTCGCAATGCCTGTGAATTTTCATAATGTAATTCCCACTTTTCGTCGTCAACTATAGCAATAATTTCAGGGGCTTCCTTGAAAAGAGTATTATAAAGGTTGAATATGTATTCCCCCACCACCTCAAAAAAAAGTTGAGCGGAGGGCAGGCACTTTAAAAATATTTTTACCTTTTTCTTTTTTTCCATTTCAATCGTCTCCTTTTCCTTTTTCTCTTCCATTTCAATCCTCCTTTTTTTCTAAATCTAAAATAATTACATTTCCAAACGGAATATCTTTTTTTCTTTTTGCTTCAGTAATTACCCACAAGACAGGGAAAGTCGGCGGGGAAGAAGGAAATGTCCCTTGAGCATCAGTGAAATAGATAAGTGGAATCTGAAGATGGTTTTTTCTCATGTATTCAAAAACGGGGCGGAAGTCTGTCCCGCCCCGTCCCTTGATTTCTATTCTATCGGCAGGCAACTTGTTGGGGTATGAAATCACTTCTACCTTTTGAATATCCGCATCGCATTGAACAAGATGGATTTTGTATTTCCCGTTTGATTGAAGAATTCCGTTTACCTCGCCGAAAAACTTTTCAAATTCATTTTTTCTGATTGACCCCGATGTATCAATTGCTATTACAAGTTCAATTACTTTTTCGCGATGTTGAGGAAGATATATATCTTTGAACCTTCTATCCTTCCTTGACCAGTCAACATCCCCTACAATTTTTGTAATAAACTGCCGTAATACTTGTCGCCAGTCAAGTTGAGGGCGTAAAATTTTTTCAATAACACCATTCAATCCCGTAGGCATTTTCCCTTGCAACTTTGCGAGGTTAACTGCTCTTGCCAAAGCGTCTTTCCACTTCTTTATAATGTCATTCTCCTCATCTTTCCTTCCTTCATTTTTCTTTTTTCCTTTGTTTTCGCCATTTTTTTCTTTTCCACTTTTATCACCTTCTTCTTTTATTTTTTTCTTACCTTTATTGCCTTTTCCACTTCTATCACCCTCTTTTTCTTTTCCATTTTCATCACTTTTTTTATTATCTCCTTCTTTTTTTACTTTTTTCTTATCTTGCCCCTGACCATCTTGCCCCTGACCATCTTGCCCTTGATTACCATCTTGACTTTCATTCTCTTGTTCTTGTCCTTGATTGCTTTGATTTTGTTTGCCTTGATTTCCTTGACTATCCTGTCCTTGACCTTGACTATCCTGCCCTTGACCTTGACTATCCTGTCCTTGACCTTGACTATCCTGCCCTTGACCTTGCTTTTGTTTTTGCTCTTGTTCTTGTCCTTGATTGCTTTGATTTTGTTTGCCTTGATTTTGATTTTCATTTTGTGCTTGCTCAATTTCATCATCATAGATATGAACATCCATCACTTTTTCTTGAATCATTGACGGATTTTCAAGCAACTTTTTATACCAATCCTCTGCACTCAAACCTCTTTTATCTTGCGGGGGAATCAAAGCTGCACTCGGAAGCGAAAAATTATTTTCTGCTAAATACCCATTGATCTCAAGGTCAGTTGCTATATTCCATACCTTCCTGTCTCTTGTCGCCTGACGAACAAAATGAAGTAGAGCAAGATGTAAAATCTCATGGCAAAGAACCGCTTTAAGTTGAGGATTTGTGAGCGTGAGCACGAATTCCTCGTTAAAACGAATAATTCCGTGAGGATAGACTATCATTGTAGGACATAGAAGAGAAGGGTCGGCTTTTTCAATTTTTATTTCCAAAAGTAGTGTTCCAAAAAAAGGTTGTTCACAGAGAAGGTCTATTATTGCCTTCTCTATTTTTTTCATCGCTTTTTCCATTTCTACACCTCCTTACACTTCTTCAAAGAGAATATCAGAATATTGTGTATAAAACCTTTTCCAATTTTTACATCGTACAATTTTTTCTTTTTCAAATTTCGCAAATAGAAGAGTTGAAAAATATACTCCCCACTTCCTTTCAATATTTGTAAGTATTTTTAACAGGTTTTCAAGTCGTTGAGGAGTATTCGCTCGTAAAACTAAAATTGGTCCTAACGCACATAGAACCGAGAGTTCGTATTCACTCAATTTCAACTCTTTTTTGCCATCCAATATTTCTTCTACATCGGGAAGTTTATCATACACCTTTAGCCATCCACTAAATTCCGCGGATACTCCTGTGCCTACTGAACTTTCAACAGCCTCTACGGGGTCAATTCCTGACCCCATTAAGGTTGATGCAAATGCCCATGTTCTAGGGCAGGGAAAGTTTATTGAATTCCTATTCTCATTAATTCTTGATAACAAATCTGGACGGAACTTGAGAAATCCAATAATCCGCTCATTTATCTCGTTTTTCATTGCCCATGCTATCCATTCATCTATATTGATTTCAACTTCAATGTGAATAAATCGCGATATGAGAGGGTCGGCAAGTTGAAAAACTAATGACGAGTCCTCTAACCGATTCCCAGCTGAAATGATGTACCACCCATCTCCCAGCTTGTGCTCCCCCACCCTTCTGTCCAGCACAAGCTGCAAGGCGCTGTTCTGGACAGAGGGAGACGCCGTATTCAACTCGTCTAAAAAGAGGATTCCATTTCCTTTTTCTGGTATAAAAGGTGGACGAGTCCAGAAACAATTTTTTCCTTCTGTTGCGGGTATTCCCCGCAAATCAATTGCGTCTAACAATGAAAGCCTAACGTCTATTATCTCAATTCCCTTCTCTTCAGCAACCTGTTTTACGATAGACGATTTCCCTATCCCTGGGGGTCCCCACAGAAATACTGCGGGGACTTCTTTTGCCTCCCTTTTTAGAAGGGAGGCTAAAAACTTTTTGACCCCGCAAGGGGTCATCTTCGTTCCATATTTTCTATTCTTCTCCTTCTCCATTTTATCCTCTCCATTTTCTTGCCCTGCCCCCCGCAAAAGCGGTGGGGACTTACGGGCCGGAAGGCTTCCCCGCCTTCTATATACCTACTATTGTATTTTTCTTTTCAATACCCCACAAAAACCCCATACTAGCCCTTATCTACCCCTAAAATGACCACTGTCAAATTTTTGACACCCACTGTCAAATTTTTGACACTTTAAATTCTTAACATAACCGCCTGAAATATCGTCAGTTCTTATCCTATTTTACATAACATTTAGAATTAGTCTAAAAAATTGTAAGAACTTGAACAGCCGATGATTGCAAAATGTCTCTCCTACAGAGAAAATTTTTGGGAAAATTATCTCTCCTACTGAGAAAATTTTTGAAGTAGTGAAAATATATGTATTGTCATTTTATTAAAAAATATCTGTGGAAAACCTGTGGAAAACTTTTGAAAAGTCCTCATAAAATAGCCACTTATACAAAAATTCCTACCTGTGGAAAAGTCTGTGGAAAACTCATAAGTTCCTGAAAAATCGTTAGTTTTTTGTCTATTTTACATAATGTGTGTTATCGGACATTGTCAATATGAGGCAGAATACATCGCATTGATTGACCAGTATACCAGCATAACGGCATGCCGTCCAGAAGCCCGAAGCCCCCACCACCCCCCATTTTTGCCCATACATAGGGTCAGATATAGGAGTTAGAGAAGCATATTTAACGAATTTTTATCGTTTTTATAGGGGTGGAAATGTATTGGTGGAATCGGCATGGAAAATGAGATTTTTGAATTTAGACCTATTTGGTGAATTTTGGCGGGCATTTTTGAAAATTGATATTGGAAAAATCGGGATTTTTTAGGGGGGAGGGTTGTGATAGGGGGTCGGGGTAGTTCATTAAAAATAAGCCCAATTCTGTGCGTTTGGCGGGTATATTTTTTGGGGTCAGTGGTTTTTAGTGATTGATTTAAGAGAATAGGGGTTATAAGATATAGAGAGAATAAGAGATTGGAGGTAATAGAGATGGAAGTAAGGAGGAAGTTTTTGAGGAAATTGGGGTTAAGGGGTGTGGGGGTATGGTTGAGGAGGCGTAGGAGAGAGGGTTTGAGTATTTCTGGGTGTGCGGTATGTGGGAAATGCGGGAAGGGATTTGACTTTAAGGGTAAGGGGTTTTGTTATTTTGACGGGGATAGGATGTTATTGGTGTGTGAGGATTGTTTGAAGGCTGTGAAGGAGCGATTAAAGGGGGAGGGGTATGAGGTTTGGGTGATGTGGATGGAGTGAAGGGGAGTTTTTGTGTTTAAACAAAAAAATAAAAAAATATTTATTAAATATCTATTTAAATTCTCCTCTCCTCTCCTCTCTCCCTCTCTCATACTCTCTCCCTCTCTTCTCTTCTCTTCTCTTCTCTTCTGTTTTCTTTTCTTTATTTTCTTTTTCTTTTGCTTCTTTTCTTTTTCTTTTTTTCTTTTCTTTTATCGATTTTTTATAAAAAAATATTTATTAAATATATATTTAAAAATTAAAAAAGTGAAGGAAAATCGGGAACTTATGGGGACGGGCGATTTCACTTAATTTAAAAATTTTTAAATATTTATTTAATAAACAAACTTTTACAAAAAACTTGACTAAAGATTTTTTTATGGTTATATTTAAAGTAATGAAAAATACAAATATATTTAAATAAAAATAGGAGGTGCAGAGATGAGATGGATAAGGCTATGGATAGAGGAGTTGTTAACGGGAACAACTCTAAAAGAGTTAGATGGTGACGAGTTTAAGGTGTGGATACTTCTTTTGTGTTATGCAGCTCGGAGCAAGAATAACCCCGGGATTGTGGAAAAATATGATGGTGTCCCGTATAAGATAGAAACACTGGCGGACTTACTCAATTGTGATGTTGATAAATTAAACAAAATTCTAAAGAAGTTGATGGAAGTCGAAAAGATAAGAATATTGGGAGATGGACGCATAGAAATACTTAATTTTAAGAAGTATCAAACTGTTTATGAACGGTATTACAGGAAAAAGAAAGACGAAAAAGAGAGACAAGAGGAATTAAAAGAAGAAATAATAAAAGAAGAAATAATAGAGGAAAAAAAAGAACTTACGATAGAGGAATTGCAAAATAAATTGGATTTCTGGAATAATTATATTGCGGATATTCAGCAGAAACTCCCAAAATATAAAGAGGTAGTAGAACGAGACCCGAGTAGTGAAAACGCAAAAAAGGTATTGAAATTAGTAATTGAAAATTATAGGAACGCACTTGACAAGAAAAAAGAAATAGAGGAACTCCTTAATGAGAAGATGAAGAAAGGAAATTAAAAACATGGATTTATTGAAAGCATATAAAGAGAAAGAAAAGAAAATTGGGCAAGAAGCAGGCTCTATCATCAGAATACTCGTTGAGCTGCTAAAAGAAGGAAACCTTACGGAAGAAGCTCTTGATGATTACATGTTAGAGCATTTAGAAGCGTGGAAACCCGAACTATTACCCACAAAACCTGGGTGCTATGAAGACCATAAACAAAAATACAAAGAAGCCGTAGATAAAGCGAGACAGCGAGGCAAAGAAATTCCATCTAAAAAACTCTTTTTCTGCGATATATGCACGCATTACTTAAACACATATTTTGATACTCTTCAAAAAAATTATACCAAAATGGAGGACCTTGAAAAATTGAAAAATAGATTATTGAAACGAAATCCCGCCGACCCGGCAATTGGAAAAATAACCACAATCCTGCTGGAACATAGATACGCAGATAGCGAAGAATACAAAAGATTAAGAGTTGGAAAGAAAAAATTATAATTCTTCTTTAAATTTAAATTTTCTTATTGGTTTACTATCATACCACTCATTCTTCCGCCTCCATAACTCAACTTCTCTATTTGCAACATTCCCCTTTTTCCAAAATTTAAAACCTCTCTTTTTTAATTTTTCCTTATATTGTTCGGAATGATAAGATGATACAACTACTATTTCCCAACCTTCCGTCCAATCCTTCATTTTTTATCACTATACCTGTATTTTTCCATAATTGCAAAAAATACAAGTAATATATATAATAGAAAAAAGTCTGGAGGTGAAAAATGAGGAAAAAAATTGCAATCTATACTTCAGAAAAACTGGCAAAAAAATTTGTGGAAGAAATCTCAATGGAGGACATAAATAATCTGGCTGATATCTTAGAAAACGATGAAATGATTAATTTTGGAATAATCGTTCATTTTATAAATGACCCAGTCAAAATTGCAATTACAATACGCCCTTTTATCACAGTTGAAGATAAAACAATACAGTTAGAATTGAAAAAAAGCAATTTAATCTTTTTTGGAATGATTATGAAAGGCGTTATGGATTTCTTAACACAAGCAGGTTATTATGATGAAATAGAAAAAATAGAACAATGAAGATAGAAAAAGGTAGATTAAAAGCATTATGGGAAAAGTGGACACCAACACAGGAAAAATTTGTATTTGATTTTGAGCATCCAGAACAATTGATGATTGGAGGTTGGGGTTCTGGAAAAACAACTGCGGGAGTGAGAAAAGCAATAATTCTGTCAATTACCTGCCCAGGCTCTCTCGGAATGATATGTAGACAACATTATACCGAACTTGTTGATAGCACGATGCAAACATTCTTTAATGAATGCGAAAGATTGGGAATTATAATTAACTTCAATCATGCAAGACGCCTTGTCCAGTTGAGAAGTATTGACCCAAATAAACCTTCTGTTATTCTCTTCAGATGCCTTGATGACCCCACAAAATATCAATCCACCGAACTTCATTACATATACATTGATGAGGCTAACGAAGCTCTAACCGATGAAATGAAATATCAATTCCTGTCAAAAAGATTGCGTCAACCTAAAATGCCCTCTTACTTCTTCTTCCTTACCTCAACACCACCATCAAAAAATTCTTTCTTATATCAACTATTTGTAGAACGAAAGAACGAACAAAGAATAACTTACAAGGCTTCTTCTTATGAAAATCAAGAGAATTTACCTGAAAGTTATTTGAAAAGTCTTGAAGATATGCCACCCGATTTGAAAAGAAAATACTTATACGGCGAATGGGGGGCAGATATTACAGGCAAACCAGTATTCACTGAATTTAATAAACAAATCCACGTTAATGAAAAAATAAAAGTTAATTCAGATTTAGATGTGATAAGGTCATGGGATTTCGGCTTCCACCGCCCAGTCTGCCTGTGGATGCAAATTGATAGCGATAACACTTTAAATGTTTTATATGAATATATGGGAACAGATATATATTTAACAGATTTTGCCGAAAAAATAATTTCTATTTCTAATAAAAAATTTCCATTCTGCCATTTCGTAGATACTTGTGACCCCGCTGGTGCTCAAACTACCGATAAAGGGAAAACTTCATTAGAAATTTTAAGGGATTTCAATATCATTCCTTTATACCGCAGAATGCCTATAATGCAGAGAGTATATATTATTAAAAAACTATTAACAACTTTAAAAGGTAATAGACCCGCTCTACAAATTCATCCTGATTGCCAGATTCTCATAGAAGCAATGATGGGAGGTTATCACTTCCCTGAAACTGATAGCCCAAAAATTAAAGAAGAACCCTTCAAGGACGGTTATTATGACCATGTAGTTGATGCACTTGGTTACGCAGTTTCTATTTATTACCCAATTGAACTTCCTAAATTAACAGGACAAATCAGAAAACCCGTGGCTTTATCTTCTGAAAAAAGGTATTTAACAGGGATAAAAAAATTCTAAATGAAAAATACAAGTAATAATATATAGAAAGCAAAGAGGTGTTGAGATGGAAACGGCAATAAGACAATGGGTTATAGAAAAACTGAAAGGGAAAGAGAAACTGGAGGGATTAAGATTATCGTCTTTAGGATTGTGCCCATTAAGACACTATTGGGCAGTTAAGGAGGGCGAAGAATTTAGCGAAGAAACCCTTTTGGTTTTTCAAAGAGGAATAATTCTTGAAGATTTCGTAAGGCAATACTATAGAGAAAACTTTCCTCATAAAGTTAGATACCAATATGAAATCAAACATCCTTACGGAATAGGACATGCAGATATTCTATTCCCCGAAAGAAAAGAAATTATTGAAATTAAATCCTGTGATGATACCGCAAAAGTGCCTCACGAACATCATATTCTACAATTACAAGCATATATTCATTTTTTAGAAGAACAAAGAAAAGAAAAAAATAATTGGCATGGAAGATTAGTTTATATCAAAACTCCTTCTTTACAAATCGAGGAATTTATTGTTAATAAAAATGAAAATTTGATTAAAAAAATAATTGAAATCCTTGAAAAATTGTCACAAGCATTATTAAATTCTGAACCGCCTTATAACGAAGCACACTGGAATAGCTGGGAATGTGGCTATGTTACAAAAAGAGGAAATTTGTATGAATGCCCCCACAGGCAAAAATGCGAAAAATACTTCAATCAAATAGATGAAACAAAAGAAAAAATTAAAAAAATTATAGATTGGGGTGGTATAAAACAATTAGTTGAAGTTGAAAATGAATTAAAAAAGATAAGAAAACAAGAAAGAGAACTTGAAGAAACAAAAGAAAGTTTGATAAAAATATTATTCCAAGATGGCTCAAATGTGATAGAAGATGGTGAATATATCGTTGAATTAAATACATATGTACAAAAAAGATTAGATAATGAAAAAATCAAATTGGAATACCCCGACATTTATAATAAGTATTTAAAAGAAATTGTAATGAAAAGAATAAAAATAATAAATAAGGAGGTGTAAAATGGGAGAAATAGTAAAAAAAGAAATAAGAGAAACTGCACTATCTCCCAGAAAATTTATAGAAGAAGCAAAGGAAAAGGCGAGTGTATTGGCTGAAATAATAGAAAAGCAGAAAGTGTATAATCTTATAAAAGACCGCAAATATGTACGTTGCGAAGGCTGGACTACACTCGCAAGAATGATGGGATATATTCCCACCATAAAAAAAGTAGAGGCAATATATGATAAAGACGGAAATATAGAAAAAGCAATCGCAACAGCGGCGTTGGTAGATATTAAAACAGGAATTGAAATTGCACAAGCAGAAAGTATATGCTCAATAAAAGAAAAAAACTGGAAAGATAGAGATGAATATGCAGTGAGGTCAATGGCTCAGACTCGTGCAGTATCAAAGGTATGTAGAATAGCCCTTTCGTGGGTAATGGTGCTCGCTGGTTTTGAACCTACACCTGCAGAAGAAATACAGGAGGAAGAAAAAAATCATCAAGAACAAAATGAGGCGAGACCAACTCCATCTTCACCACCCCAACCCTCACAATCACCACAATCACCTAAATACCTTTCAGAAGCACAGATAAAATTTTTAGAAGATATGGCAAGAAAAAAAGGAACAGATACTGTCGCTCTTGTCACATACATAGGTAAACCTATTTCTGAATGGACTAACGAAGACTTGAATGAAGCATTAAAATATATTAGAAATATCAAAAAATAGCTTGCTACTTCCTTCTCCTTCATACCAACCTCCTTGCAGGGGGAGATGAAAATCTCCCCCTGATATAAGAACTCTTGACAATATATTTCAAAATAAATATACTTTTCACAAATGGAAGAGCATTTTGAAAAATGCGGGATAACTGAACAATGGCAAAAAGAAATTGTATTCCATTTCTTTAGAAACAAAGATAAAAATCTTTCAACAGATGATTATTATAAAATGCTATGGTCTAAAAATCTACGAATAAAGAAAAAAGTTATAAAAGAATTCCTTGATAGTGAGAATTTCAAAAAAGCAATTGCCGATGAAGAATACCTTATGAGTCCTGATATGATTAAAAAAGCAATAGATAATCTTTATGCCCTTATGAATAGCGAAAACGAAAAAATACGATTAGAAGCCTCAAAAATGGTTATTAAATACCAAATGAGCAGACAACCTCGTAGTAAAAAGAAAAAAAGATTATTGCTTTCACCCGTAGGATTACCTTTATCAGTTATTTCTAATGAACAAAATGAAGATGAAGAAAAAGAAGAAGAGGGAAAAATATTAAATGGCTGAAGAATTGAGCTTATCTTCCATATTGGGATTACCCGAAGAAGCACTTCCCGCTGAAAAATTAGAAACTGCTACTATCCCAATAGATACTTCTACAATTGCAATGGAAGAAAATGAAATCGTTGAATATATTGTTGAATGCCTCACAAAATCGCAAGAAGCAAGATTACCAAAAGAAGAATTGTGGTTGCAAAGTATAGAACAATATAATCTTATTCACGATTATTCCGCAAAAGAAGAGTGGCAAGCAAAAATCCTTATCCCTAAAATTTTTGATGCCGTCGAACATATAATTACTTTCATAGAAAGCGGAATTTTTGGATTACCTGAATACTATAAAATTGAAAAAATAAAAGGCACCATTAAACCCTCACTTATCAAAGAATTACTTGATACCTGCCTCAAAAAAGCAAAATTCCAGAATGAATTGTCAAAAGCTATTAGATATTGTCTATTAACTGGTTATGGCACTTTGAAAATCATACACACTCTAAATTTTGATAATCCGCTTGATATTGAATGCGTCAGCTCCTTTGATATTTACCTTGACCCCTCACAAAAAAATAGATTTATTATCCACCTAACAAGAAAATCTATTGATGAATTATATGAAGCACAACCCTATATGAATTATATTAACCTTGATAAACTTACCGAATATCAAACAAAAACTTATGAGGAAGCAAAGGAAAAACTGGCAAGAGGTGAAATCACCGAAGACCAGATGCCAAATGTAAAAGAAGTAGAATTGTTAGAATTTTGGGGAAGTGTATATAATAAAGAAGGACGACTAATTTATAAACAAGTTGTATGCACAGTTGCAAATCGCCATATTTTGATTAGAGCTCCCGAAGATTTTTCGTCATTCTTTTCAGATTTACCATTCGTTGTTTTTTATGTCATCCCCGGCTTAAATACAATTTATCCACCACCCTTCATCGGTAATTTGTGTAATCTCGCAAGATACATCAATGAAACTGCTTCGTTGATGTTTGACGCCTGTGCATACGCAAGTATTCCCCTTTTCAGAATAAATCCTCACGCAATTTTTAATTCAGAAATTTTAATGGAAGGATTATATCCTGGTCAAGTTGTGCAGGGATTAGAAAATGCAATTGAACCCGTGCGAATAGGACAGGGAATTACACAAGATTTACTCGCAATGTTTAATATATTTAAGAATGAATTTCAGGAAGCCTCATCTGTGACGGAATATCTTGCTGGAAGAGCACCCACAAAGTCAAGGCAAACTGGAAAAGAAATAATTGCTAAAAGAGAACAGGGAGCAATGTTTTTTAATAAATTTGCAAGGAGCATTGAAACATATTTGCTTGAACCTCTAATTTTAAAATTATATGACGCAATAAGAAAAATAATAATAAATAACGAAATTACAATATATGACGACATTTTGAAAAAATATGGAATCGTATTTGCTACACCTACTCCCGAATTGAAAGAACAAGTTTTGCCCAGGGAATTTGATTTGAAGGTTTATGGACTCTCATTACTGACTACTCAGCAAGAAAAGATTGACAAATTGCTTGCTTTTATGAGTTTGATTTCAAAAATGGGCGCGGTAGAGGAAATTATAGACATGCGGAAAGTTATTGCGAAGTTTGCCGAATTATTGGGAATTTACCCGTATGATATTTTTAAAGATGAAGTAATAAAAGAATTTTTAAAAATAGAAGAAGAAACAAAGGAGGAGACTTATGCAGAGAAAAAGCCTGGTGAAATTACCGAAACCTAAAATAAGAACGCCAAAAATAAAAATACCAAAATTGAAATTGCCAAAATTACCAAAACCGCCCAAACTTGAAAAATTTACAAAAGTTAAATTAAAATCTCCTATAAAATTGAAACAATTTAAATTGAAAAAATTTGGATATTAGGAGGTGATAAGATGGCAGATGAAAAAGAAATAAAAGTAGAAAGAATTGTGCCACGAGAAATACCAGAGCCTCAATATGTGCCACCCGAGGTTGAAATTGAAGCAACGCCTGCGGAACCTCCAAAACAAAAAGAAGATACCCGTAAATACGATAAAGCGAAATATAAAACTTTCAGAGAACATCTTGCGGATATCAGAAAAAAAGTAAAGAAAAATAAAAAATCCAAAAAAAAGAAATAAATGGAGTATGTTAAAAACAATCTCAATTTTTCATTAACTACAAGTTGGCAACTGTTATTCTCTATACCTGCTAATGCTGAAATAACTATTCAAAATGATGACGATAGTGCTACAATTTATATTGCTACTGATGCAGATGATAGTAAAATTATAAAAATTCTATATCCCTCTGATGTCTGGCAACGAAAAAGGCGAAAAGGATATACACTTTATATTAAAAGCACCGTTGCAAATGCAAAATATCAAGCAAGCTTATATATATAAAAATGGAAACTATTATTGAAACTTTATCAAAAGAGTTTGACCTGATTGTAGGCGGAATTATAATTGCTGGAGTTGTTCTACCTTTATTTAATTTCTTAAAACGAATAATAATGGAAGAATGGCACGATTTGGTAGGGTTCGGGTTGGCAGCTCTAATATGCATTTTATATGGATTTTTACGGCAATCTGCATTTGCAGGATTAGAAAGTTTAGCAGGTTCACAATTATTCTTTGCTTTGATTAAAAAAGGATTGTTATCTGTATTTAAATCAAAATGAAAAAAATTTTTATTAAAATTTGGCAATTCTTTTTAAAAATCTGGAATTTCATTACAGGACTTTTCAAGAAAAGAAAGAAAAAACTTCTTGAAAGAAAACTTGCGGAAATTGAAACGGCGAAGTTAACTGCACAAGAAGTTCAAGCACCTGAAATAACAATCTCCCCTGAAGAGCAGATTTTTCTTGACCTCATAGGTAGAGGTTATCCTATTCAAGTTGTCAAAAATGAAATTGGATACATACAAGAGGAGATTGTGGAAGGTGTTATCGGTGTTAAAACAGGGAATAAAATTTATGTTGACTTATACCAGACGGGAAATCCTATAGAGACAGATGAAGTGCTACCAAAAAGGGTGCGGGTTCGGAGGCAATACATATATGAGCCCTACATTGAAGATTACAACGCAGGAATTCCATACATCCCTTGCCTCGTTGTGAAGGAGATAAAATACTTGATTGAGGAGATTTAAGGATGGCAACCAAGTGGAAACAAATTTTAACAAAAGATTTTAGAATTTCATAGGAGGTGATTTTAATTGGAGCTTTTCGTAGCATACGACGGCGATGATAATAACAATGGTCAAAGTCCGCAGACACCTTTTCGCACGATAACCAAAGCGGTTGCAACCGCAACTTCTGGCGATTCAATTTATATCAAACCAGGAGTTTATGATGCAACTTATGGATATTTTAATAACCCTGCGTCAGGCACAACTTGGATTGGTGATGTAAATGGTGAGAAATTCGGAGTTAAAGGAAATGTGTATATTGTTGGAAATTATGTATCGCAAAGTGGAAATTCACAAGTTATTTTTGCTGGTGGAAGTGCAGGTCCCATTAAAAATGTTGTTTTTAAGAATTTTCAATTCATTTTAACTTATCTTGCTCTATATAATATATATGTCGCAAGTGATTGGTATTTTGAGAACTGCTCTTTTAGAGGTAATGTGGCAGAATTTTTAGGAACAGTAGTGGGAAATCCTTCTGCGTTATACAATTTTAAATTCAAAAATTGTTATTTTGATGGCTTGAACAATTTGATGTCTAATGGACGAGGATTTCTGGATAATTTACAATTTGAGAATTGCATAATAACTGGATTGGCAGATACTAATTTTTTGAGATGGGCTACCAACTGGACTTTTAAGAATTGTATTATCCACTCAAAAACTTGTTTTTATAGAATATTGAATGAGGGGGGTTATCCTTCTTCATTGCTCTATGATAGATGTATAATAAATGCAAGGTCAAACATTTATTCAAACATAGGCACAGATACAAGTAAAACGCATAATTATATCATAAATTCAATCTGGACTTTTTCTGAGTTTTATACTCATGTAAAATATAATGTTAAACGATGTTTGGCTTCAAAAAACCCTGTCGCTTTAGGAGGGACAGGAACTTTTTCTGATTTAATATGGGGTTCAGCATTTGTTGATATTAAACCTTCCGAAGACACTTCTTTAAAAAGAAAGTCATTAAACTATGTTTATGTTGTTGCTCCAACCAGCATAAAGGACTTCTTTTCTACTGAACCATACAAATGGTCATATTATAAACCCATCACCATCACGAACAACGACAACACAAACTATTCAAATGTTCAGGTTAAAATTGTTGTTGACACTGCTTCATTGGTTTCTGCTGGAAAATTGAGGTCTTTCTGCGAGGATTTGAGGTTCACTGATGAACAAGGAAATTTATTGCCTTTCTGGATTGAATATGGTGAGAATACTTCAAGCACAATTATCTGGGTAAAAATTCCTTCTCTGCCCGCTCTGGGTTCGACTACAATAAAAATGTATTACGGAAATCCCTATATGCCGAGAAGGTCTGATGGATACAATACTTTTGAATTCTTTGATGACTTCGTGTATAGAACGGATAATTACAACAAATGGCATGTTCAGACTGCGGATAACACATTCTCTGAAACTTTTGATGGCACTTATGTTGCTTTGACGCCTGCCTGGCCTGGTGAACTAAAAGTTGATAGTGTGAGTTGGTATGCTCCTATTTCAAGATGGTTCAAAGTTGCAAGACCTATCGTAATTGAAACTAAATGTAGACAAACTGGTGCGTGGGGAAGTTATGCATTAGGATTGATTTATTGGGCTAAAACTGAATATTCTAACTACAATAAGGCTTCATATCATACTTTTACTAACGGCAGTTATGCAATGTTAAGATATTGTGATGCGGATGGAACTATAACTGATTATGAGGGTGGAAGTGTATATGGAATAGGTTTAAATGTAAAATACATAAACAGAATGATTTTGACTTCTTCACAGGTAAAAGGAGAGTGGTTAACGGAAAGTAGAAGTTTTATTGCCGATGTATCATTGGATAATGCAGATTGGAATAATTGCTATATTGGAATAGATACTTATGTTTCTGGAAGTGCAGGAAGTCCTGCTTATTATGATTGGATTATTGTTAGAAAATATATGGCAACCGAACCTACCATTAGTATAGGCAATGAAGTTTCAGGTGAATTCTATCCCGAAGGACAACCTGACTTGAAGGATATATATGGCAGAGACCCTATTGGGACAAGAGATATAGGGGCAATTGAAAGTGAATATCCACCTGAAAAAGGTAGAGGTAGAAGATATGTATAAACTGAAAATTGCACTTGACATCGGACATCTTTATAAAGATAACCAACCTCTTGATAAAGGTGCTTTTTATAAAGGAATGTATGAAAGTGATATTGTTAAAAATTATATGCAAAAAACTTATAATTTATTAGAGGGTGATAATAGATTTGAAGTTTATATTTCTGACCCTTACACAAAAACTTTAATTGGAGATTATTGGAAAAGGCGTGAATGGGTAAATAAAAATTTTACAGAAAATGATATTTATATTCAAGGGCATTTAAATGCGGGAAAAGGCAACTACGGAATGCTCCTTGCTGTTAATGATTTATTAAGTATAACCTTGAGAGAAATAGGATATGGTGCAGAAATTGTGAAAGCTCTGCAAAGAAAATTAAAAATTCCCTTTAAAGACCGCATGGATACAATCGATAAATCTACTGGAATTTATTACTTAAAACCTAATGAACGAGGATATTCTATTTTAACAAAATTTAAATGCCCCGCATATATTTTAGAACCTTGCTTCATTGATAATGATAAACATTTTGATAAATTGGTAAATAGGCAATGGACTGATAAAATTGCAGAAGCCTTGACAGAAGCATTTAAAATTATTTATAATACCTATATAGAAAAAGAAGGAGGAAAAAATGCCTGAAAGACCACCAAAAGAATGGTTTGAAAAGATGAAAAAAAGAGTTAAGAAACAATATCCTGGACGCTCTGAAGAAAGTATAGATAGAATAGTGGCAGGTATTTGGCACAAGCAGTATAGTAAAAAAACAAAAGAAAGATTAACAAGACGATATGAAAGCAGAAAAAGAACGAAAAAACGACCTCGTGGTTCTGGATATTTTACTGATACTGAAATCATAAGAGGTTATAAAAGATTATGAAACTTAAAATTCCACAAGAGCTTATTGAAAAATTACTGACAAAATATGATACTGCAAAGAAAATAGAAGAAATTTTAACCCCATTTATAGACCAATATAAAGATATTGTATTATCTGAAATACTTGAAGCGAAAACTCCTGAACAACTCTTTAAAGCACAAGGCAAACTTGAAATCTTGACAAGAATAAAAAATGAAGTACAATATATTATAACAATGTATGAAAAAGAGGTGAAAGATGCCAAGGTATAAAGAAAATGAAATTGAAGAAACAGAGACCCCTGAAACAAAAGAAGAAACCACAGAACAAGAAAAAACTACAGAAACTTCTCAACCTCCTACATTTTCTTCTGATGAAATAGAAAAAATAAAATTGGAAAATGAGTTATTGAAAAAGCAAATTGGACAAATGCAAGCAGAACTTGAAAAAATGAAACTGGGGCAACAATTCATTTCACAAACTAATCCACTTTCTCAAAATCAACCGCCACCTCAACAAACATTATCTGATGAGGAAATACAGAATTTGTTATACGAAAATCCCAAAAAAGCAGTTGAAGTAATAAAAAATGAAGTTTTAAAATCCGTATCGCCTTATATTTCACAATTACAAGCACAAATTCAAGCAGAACAAATCAGGCAGTATTTTTATTCTACTTATCCTGATTTGAAAGGATACGAAAAAATAGTTGCTGTTATAGCTACAGAAGTGACCCAGCAAATGCCAAATGTTCCTCTTGAAACTCAATTATCTGAAATAGCAAAACGAACAAGAGAATATATAGCAACCGTGCGAGGTCAAACGACCAAAGCAGGTGTTAAAGGTATAGGTGCAGAGAGCGGCAAAAAAACCGCTCCAGAGACTATTTCCAAAAGGGAGGAAGAAATAGTTTACTCCCCGGAGGAAGAATTACGGGCGGAATTAGAAGCCCGAAAAGAATTTTTAAGAAAACGAACTGGAGGTAAATAACAATGGCTGGACAGTATTGGCAGACCAATAGTTTAGGTGGATATTTAGCAAATCCCAGACTTTCAAGGCAATTAAGATATAATGCTATTCCATTGATGAAATTCCGCCAGTTCTGTAAAGTATTTACAGAAGTTGGCAAGGGTAAAGGCGATAAACTTGAGTATATCAAAATTTCAAGAATTGCTACCGCGGGAGGCACAATAGATGAGCTTTCAAAAATGCCTGAAACCAATTTCAATATCAGAAAAGATTATATCCAAGTTAATGAATATGGTAATTCAATACCTTATACTGGAAAATTGGAAGCTCTTTCAGAATTTGATATCACAAATCCTATACAGAAAACCCTTCGTGATGATATGGCATTGACACTTGATAGTGCAGCTGGCGCACAATTCAAGGCTTCAAAAGTTATATATACTCCAACTTCAACGGGATATTATTTGACAAATAATGGAATTCCTGGTGGAACGGCAGATGCTAATTTGAGGGTATCCGATGTGAAAAATATCATTGACTGGTTTAGAAGTATGAATATTCCTCCTTATGATGGTGAAAATTATATCTGTGTGGCTTCCGTTAAAGCCTTGCGAGGAATAATGGATGATAGCAACTGGGTTGAAGCTGCAAAATATGGTGAACCTGAAAGGCTCTTTGCAGGTGAAGTTGGAAGAATATATCAGTGCAGGTTCATAATGGAGACAAATGTTCTTTCAAATTCAAAAGGGACAAATGGCGTGCTCGGTGAGGCTGTATTTTTTGGTGATGACGCTGTGGCAGAAGGGATTGTGATTCCTGCAGAATTAAGAGCAAAAATCCCCGATGACTACGGAAGAAGCAAAGGAATAGCGTGGTATTATCTCGGCGGGTTCAAGAAAATCTGGGATTATGCAACTGATGGCGAAGAACATATCATATATGTCACGAGTACGTAATTTTAGAATAGGAGGATAAAAATGGGATACGCAAAAGAAAGATATTGGACAAATAAAACACAACATACAAAAGAAATCACCGCTGATGATTCTGATTATATTGTAATTCCCGAAGACGCCGTAATTTTAAGGTTTGATGTTCTTATTACTACAGCTGCAGCTGCTAATAATTCTACTGCTACATTGTATGACGCTTATTCAGGCGGAAATACACTCGCTTCAATCACTATTGGGACAGCTGATGCAGCTGGAACACTCAAATCTACTACTTCAATTGCTTCTGATTACAAAAACATTACCGGACCTAAAGTTTTAAGAGTTACTCTTGATGACGCCGGAACAAGTCCCTCGCTAAAAGGAATAGCATTCGTCACTTACAGAAGCCGTTATTCCTGATGGAAATGAGGGGATAGGCTTTTATTAACCTATCCCCTTTTTTAAAAAACTTGATGGAGGTGCGGAATGGCAGAAAAGAAAAAATCAATTCCTGTGACGAAAGACAATATGAAATTCAGTTGTATCCCTCCTGGTTTTATCGGAGTGGGGAAAGACGGAATAGGAATAGTAGAACTTATTCCTTTTGAAACTCCAAAATCAACTCAAAAAACTTTGAGAAAAAGAGGTGATATGGTAGAATGTGAAAAATGTAAAGCGTGGGTAAAAGAATCGGAATATCAAAATCATCTTGAAAATGAATGTCCTATCGCTCTTTATGAAAAAATGCAAGATGAGAAATGAATTTTGGACAAATAAAAGCAGAAGTTCAGAAAAATCTTGTTAGACAACAGCAGGAAATAACTGATTTAATTCCAGTTTGGATAAATCGCACTATGCAAGATGTGTGCAGGCTTCATAATTTTTCTTTTTTAAAAGTTCAGGAAAGCATAACTTTTTATGAAAATACAAATACTTATGATTTACCTGCTACCTACAAAGATGAATTGAGGATATGGCTACAACTCACGAATGATTATAAGCAACTTCAACCTATTACACTTCAAGAAGCACTTGAATTATTCCCACCAACTACTACCAACGCCGAACCTATGTATTACAGACTTATTGATAGTCAATACATTATTTATCCAACTCCTGATAAAAATTATACTGGAATTTTAGAATACTACCAGTATTTATCAGAATTAGTTAATGATGAAGATACAAATTATATTACAAACAATTATCCCGATGTCTTAATAAATGGAGCTACTTGGAGAGGAATGGTATGGCTTCAAGAAGGAGACGCAACACTTTATAGAGCATTATATGATGAGGCAGTTCAAAGAATGATAAGTCAAGACCAATCAAGGAGAATACCCCCGAGAGTATTTATGAAGTATAGTTTAGGTGCTAAAAAATCTCCTTTAAAATGGAAGGGATAATTAACTCTATAAAAAATGGCTGAACTTGATATAACTAAACCTTATGATTATGATTTGGTAAAAGGGGGAGCGAGTGAAATCAGAAAATTAAAAGAAGCAATCAAACTTTTATTATCAGGCGAACATACATTTCCCGTAGAAGGCGGAAGTGCAGATGGAACAGGAATTCACAATGTCCCTCAAAGATGTATCATAAGCGATACTTTCCCAACAAATTTAGGAACTAATACACTCAAAAGAGGAACTTTATTATTTAAACCATCAAACAAAAGATTGTATTATTACCTTCCTAATGACCAGCAATGGTATCCCGCAGTAGGAGTGTTAAAAAGAAATGGACGGCGAGTGAGTGGTAATGTATCAGGAAATCCTTATGTTTATAGCACTTCCGGAGTAAGTGATCTGACATTTGATTTATCAACTGATGAAGTTTTAGTAGTAGAAAGTGCAGTTTATTATAGTCATTCTAATTGGCAGTATTTTGAAGTATGGTTGAGTAATAGTATTTGTTTGGGAAAAGCACAATTAACCCAGGCAAGTAATAACTATAAATATGGCTATTTATTTACAATATTTTCACCTTCATCAAATCTAACTGAGCAATATTTACAATTAAAAGTTTATCAATCTTCTACTGCAGTAGCTTTAACTTTTGGATTGTATTTCTGGAAAGGTAAAAAACTATGACTTGGAATAGTTCAAGCCCTCTTGATACTGATTTGATATGTTTTGGCGATGATAAGATAAGAGAACTTAAATCTGATTTAAAAACAATTTTTTCAAAAGAACATTCCTTCCCCGCCGAAAATACAGAAGTTCCCTCAAATACTTATGGTGTTCACCTTGAAGGTTCCGGATTAATTTTTGCTGGAACTTCAGCCCCCTCATCTGCTCAAAATGGACAATTATTCTGGAATACTTCTACTAAAAAATTGTATGTTTATAAAGACGGTTATTGGCACGAAAGTTATAATTTAATTCCATATTGTTTTTATGTAAAAGAACAAAAAACTGTATTTGATCCTTCTACAAATCCTATTTATGAATATAATTTACCCTCAATTAACACATATTATTTTAATATTCCATTAATTTTTATATGGTCGGGATATTATACTTCTAACGATAATAACCCTCATGAATTGCAAATTATAGAAAAAATATCAACGGGAACTGAATATATTAGATATATTTTACCTACTAATAACCAAATTATGCGAGAATTAAATAATAAATATTTTTTCCATATTTGTTTTACTCATTTAGTCGAATATAATGATGCTATAAAATATCGGTTTAAAATGAATTATACAGGTTCAATTACAATTACTAGTGCTCTTTTGATACGAGGAGCAACTAATTTTGAAGGAGGTTCTCACTACTAATGCCGAAATGGAATAGTTCAACACCAGCAGGTAATTCATATTTAGGCGATGGGGCAAAAATTTTAAGAGAATTAAAAGAAACATTTAAAAATATGTATGAAACTGAACACGAAGGAATTCCCGTTTCTTTTACTTCAATGGGTAAGCACAAACAAGGTTCATTAAAAGCCAGCTGGAAAATTAATCCACTTTCTCCATATACAAATAGAATTCTTCTTTATACAGGCGTTGACCCCCCTACTACTACAGAAATAAATCGTTATAAAAATTTCAATACTTTAAAAATATGTTTAAATGAAAATCTACAATACGATTATGCTTATAAACCCGCAAGAGGAAAGTATTTAACATTAACTTCGGGGCAAATTATTGGCGAAACAGGATTTACTCTGCCACCACCATATAATTGGTTCTGGCGATATGTTTTTTTAAAAGATTATGAATGTCTTACTTTATATAGGAATGATACTAATGATGAATATGGAGATTTATCTTTATTACATTATTCTGTATCCGCTTATAATGATTATATTAGGCTTTATTTTGAATTTCCCACAGTAGGCACTAATTTTATTTGCGATGTCTATTTAGAAATTGGACGAAAACTTGAATATGATAATTCAGAATATATTATGCAATATATAACAACAATTACAGCTACTTTACCTTCAAATACATATTTTTATGATTTTAACATTTATACCACCTTCTTAAGAGGAGTAAGAATTTTACCTTTTACGCAATATCAAACAGGTTATGAAACTTCTTATAAAAATTCATTAACTATGGCATTAGTTTGTGCGCCCCGACTTGATGGAAATCGTGCCTCAAAAGGTCAGGTTTGGAATAGTGTAAACGGTATTAAATTTTATTCTTGTGTATTGAAAGGATAATAAAAATGGGTTATGAAATTAAAAACCTGCTGATTAAAGCACCTTTCAAAGGCTTATATACAGAATATCCTGCAGATTTATTGCCTCCTGAAGCTTCTAAAAATTTAAAAAACATAGATTTCACTGATACTTCTATAAAACTTGCATTGGGGATTGAACCTATTATGAACCAAGGCACAGGGACAATAACTACTTCGGGGACAACCGTTACAGGAACAGGCACACAATTTACAACTGAATTGCAAGCTGGCTGGTTCATTGTTATAGGTTCTGAAAAACGAGAAATTGCAAGTATATCTTCTGATACATCATTAACCTTAACAGGAGCATTTTCACAGGATTATACTACCGCAGTGCCTTTCTGGTATATTCAAGTCATTCCTGAAGATATATATCATTTATCCAAATGGTTGGTAAAAGACGGGACAAAAAGATATATTATTTTGGGAGATAAAAACTGGTATGAATACAATCCACAAACAAAAAAATGGCAACAGATGATAATTATCTGGGATAAAGGAACAGTATCTACAACTGCAAATTCGGCAGTAATTACAGGCACCAATACTTCGTGGCTCATAAGTGAAGCACAGGCGAATGATACAATTGTTATTGATAGTGTGGGGACTTTCACAATTCAATCAATTGATAGTGATACACAAATTACTTTGACGGCAACTGTTCCTTCCACAGTTTCAAATACTACATATAGAATTCTCAAAAAAATGAATAATGCGAATGCGACGATAATAACTTCACAAAATATGTGGGATGGCACTGACCAGTATATAATTTTTGATATTCAAAATAAATGGGCAAAAGTGAGGGCAGCTTCTCCAACGGCAACACATTTAAGAGATTTAACTACAGATTTAGCAGATGGATATATAAAAGCAGAATTGATTGAATACTGGAAGTGGCATTGTGTTCACGCAAAAACTTATGAACAGGGAGTTTATTACCCTACAAGAATTAGACTTTCGGCAAATAATGACATCAATAAATATAATCCTCAAACTTCTGATGATGCTTATTGTGTTGACTTACAGGATAGTGAAGGTGAAATTACTGCTATAAAAGTGATTGGTGATGATTTAATTATATTCAAAGCAACCACAACTTATGTGGCTAAATATGTAGGTTTACCTATTATTGTAGTAATCCAAAAAATTTCTGATGATATTGGTTGTAAAGCACAGCATTCAATTGTGAATTATAAAGATATTTTATTCTTTTTAGGTGAAGATGGAATATATACTTATTCAGGTAATAAAATTGAAAAAATTTCTGAACCTATTGCCACTTACTTTTCAAGTATTAAAAGAAATATAAATTATTCAAGAGTTTTTGCTTCTTATATAGATATAAAAAAACAATACTTTATTTGGATACCTTTTGCAGTTCCTCAAGATAACTTATATGGAATAGGGTTGGGTTATCATATTTTAACAGGGCAGTGGACAAAGTATGAAATACCAAATATAGAATTTAGGGGAGCTGTAGAAGTAGAGGATATAGAACAGGCTTATATATGGGATTATACAAGATTAACTTGGGATAAAGCAGGTTTAAAATGGCAAGAGGCATATATGAGAGACAGGATAAGAGAGATGTGGTTTGGAATAAAAGAATACGGAGCTACAAAAAATTATAATTATGTGGCACATTTTACTTCAGTTTTAGGTGGACTTAATCTTGATTATGAAGGATATTACGCAACATCTATTTTAGATTTAGGCAACCCTTATATCATAAAGAGATTAAACAGAATTCAATTTATAACTGATGAAAAGACTTCTCAAAAATTATATGTAAAAATCAGATATGGGGACACACCCGATGGGATGTTTGAAAGTGATGAATATGAAGTTTCAGATATAACGATTTATCCTTATCTTGATGTTTCTTATAAGGCGAAGTTTTTCCAAATTCTTATAAGAGCCGATAGTTTTTTCTCGTTAACGGGTATAAATTTAATTTACATGGCAACTTCTGTAAAAGCGGGGACAAAGCCTGGGGGAACTGTATGAATTTAAGTTTGTTAAAAGAACTCTTTAGAATTGAAGATTTACTTGCGTGGGCAAAAGATTGTGTAGTTAAAATCAATAATAATTTTTTGAATATAAAAAATAGAGAAGATTTAAGAGAAGTAGATTTTTTTGGGGATAATCCTTCAAATGTAACTTCTTTAGATAGCACGATTACTATACTCGCAGATCAAACAAGTAGTAATCTTGTTTCTACTGATAATGTCAATCAAAAAAGAGAACAGGGAGAATTTATTGTTATTGCAAGTGTATTTATCTATGCAAGTGCAAGCCCTGGAACGAATAAAATAACATTAACTTTAAGAACACAGGGAAGTCATACTATAATTTCTCAACTTTCTTTTATTCCACCAACTTCTGAACAACAATATACACTTTTTGGAAAAGCAACAATAAAATCTTATGGCTCTCAAACCCTTGACAATTTTGAACTTATATTGCAAAATAATACTAATGTAACAGTGTATGCAAGTAAAAGACAAATTTTTGTATGGAGGGTAAGATAAATGCCAACCACAAAACTAAAATACAAGTATTTAGAGCCCTGGCAAGGGGCACAACAATTTGCAGGCAAATATGTTCAACCTATGATGAATATATATCAGGCGTATCTTCCTACACTATTAGGACAAATACAAAGATTGCCTTCTTTTAGTGGTGGAGAATTAGGACAATTGATGGGACAAAGGTTAGGTAGCATTTTAGGGGGTGAGGAAATTGGAGAAATTTATAAACCTCTTGCTGAACAATACAAGAAAGAATTAGAGGAGGCATTGGGAGGTATAAGGAGTAGGTATATTACATTAGGAACACCTGGAAGTTCTTCGGAGGCATTAGCAATGGCAGAAGCAACGGAAGGGGCACTGCAGAATTTAGGGCAATTGTATGCACAATTGGAATTAGCGGAACGGCAGAGACAATTACAAGCAATGCCTCTTGCGATGCAATACGGATTATTGCCATATCAAGAATTGGCAACAAGGGCACAATTGATGGGAGCTCCTGCACAATTGATGGCGCCGTGGTTGCAAATGTATGGTGCATTACAACCTCAATTACTGGCAAGCTGGGTAACACAACCAACTTTTTGGGATTATGCTATGCAAGGTTTAAGCTCATTGGCAGGTGCAGCTGGGACGGCATTAGGAATGAAAATAGCGGGATGATGATTATAAAGGAGTAAAAAATGGCGAATGGAAGATTATCATTATTAGAACCACGCACATCAGCACAATCTTATTCATTATTAAATTTACCACCATTACCTCAATCGCCACCTATTGGTCAATTATCAACTGCACCAGTTTTATGGGCAACCTCACCTATTTTTGCAGGTATTCCTCAAGAAGAAATTACACAAGCAGTACGAACCGCACTGGCAGGATTAACAAGACCAGCACCACAGGTTGGTTGGGGACAAATAATGAAAGCTGCTTTATTATCTTCTTTAATACCCGCAGGAGCAGGCTTATTAACTGGTTTAATTAGTAAAGCTGCGGGTGGTGGAGCAACACCTGGAGCACAAGTATTTGCAGGTTTATCACCTGTAGTTCCAGGAGTAGTTCAGGGAGCATTAACAAGGGCACAATGGGAGCAACAGCAATACGCACAGCAATTACAGAATTACTGGAATATGCTTGATTTTCTATCAAAGATATTTACGCCTTATGTTCCACAAACTGAAGAAATAACACCATATCAGAGAGAAAGATTAAAGTTGATGAGAAAAGCATTAGAATTAAAAGGAAAAGGAATGGGAGCAAAGCAAGATATGAGTAAATACTATCTTGCTGAAAAGGACAGAATTAGAAAATCTCTGGAAAGTTATACTAATCCTTACTATGATGAGTTAGTGCCACTCATGAAAGACAAAAAATTGTATAATAAATATATAGAGGCTCTTGCTTATTACAATCTTGCTGATTATCCTGATATATCGCCAGAAAAAGCTGAAGAATATAGGAAAAAAGCTAATGATGCATTTGCTGAAGTAGAAAAAGGTATTGCTGCAAAGAAAGATTTGTCCGAACCCAAAAAAGTTTCTTTAATGGAGATTATTTCACAAAAAGTAATAGAATTTATAAAAAGCTTACCCTCTCCACCACCTTCATCTACACCTCCTTCTGAAGAAAAGATAGAAGAAGAGATAATAGAATGAAATGAATGGAGTTAAATTTGAAGATATATTTAATCCTCAATTTTTCCCAAATTTAAAGTTTAATATTATCAATGAGGATATTGAAATTACTGATAAAGGAATTGGTAAATCAAATTTAAAATTTAGAGAAATATCAGAGAGATTAAATACTTCTTTAAAGGCACTTATTGAATTTTCTAATCAACTAAACGAAGTTCAGCAGAATAAAAGAAAACCTCAAGATGTTAAAGTTTCAAATCTACCTATTTTCTTAACAAAAAAAGAGCTTGAAACATACAAAAAATTACCTGTAGAAGAAAGAAGGCAATTTGAATACCAAAAATTAAAAGAATTATTTACGCAATATAGTGACCCTACATTAAAACTTGAAAGCTTTTATCAAAAAATAAGAGACAAGTATTTTGAGAAGATGACACCTGAAAAGTTTAGAGAGAAACAGGAATTGGAAAAACAAATTGCTTTTGAAGGGCTTATTAAACATGGACTTTTTGCACCTATTGGGCAGATAATTTCTACAATATCAAAACCACTTGGATTTAGAGCAGTTGAAAGAGCCATTGAAAGTAGTCTGCAACCCTCATTGGCATATTCAATTTCGCATCCTTTAGTTCAAACGGCATTACCTATACCTACTTCGGCTGTTGCTTTTGGAGCTGTTGAGCGTCCTATTGCTTTAGCAACTGAAATGATGGGATTGAAGGGATTAGGAGGAAGAGCGGGTGAATTAGCAGGAAAAGCTTTAGCAAAAGCAATTCCCGCAGCAAGAGTGCCTATCACAGAAGCAGGAAAGATGATGGGTGAGGTATTAGCCGGTGAGGCAGTGCCCACTGCAATTACGATGGGATTAGTAAGTGGTGAACCAAAAGAAGCATTGACCTGGGGTGGAATAGCGACTGCAGTTGGAGGGATTAGAGGAATTCCTCGTATGCGACTGGCAATTACAAAATATGATACTGAAATTGAAAATTTTATTGAAAGAAAAAATAAAATTTTGAATACTGTTCCCACTTTTAAAAAGATTAAAGAAGCGGTTGAAAAAGCTCGTGCAGCTAAAGAAAAACCACCAACTCCACAAGAAGCACCACCCAAAGCACCAACACCCCCACCGCCTTCATCTGAAATAAAACCTGAAATATCTACTGTATTATTAGATGCATTTATTAAAGATATACCTGAAAGTCTGCAGAAAGAGATTATTAAACAATCAATAGAAGCAACGAAATTACCTGAAAAAATTATAGAAAAAGAAAAAACAACGCCACCTGATAAAATCCGAGAAATAGAACCTACGCAAAATCCTATTACGAAGAATTTTGAACCTCCAAAAGTGCTTACCGAAGCAGAACAAGTTGAATTGTTTTCAAAAGAAACGGGAGTGCCGAAAGAAGTTTTTGAGCCTAAACCTGAACCGCCACCTGAACTTCCACCAGTTAAAACTCCACCATCAAAAATTGATATTGATAGTTATATTTCTCAGAATCCAAAACAAATTTTAGAACAATTCCAGAATTTTATTAAATCAAGACCTATGGGTGATATAGTTGTAATGGATATATCTGAAAAAGGAACGGCTTTTGAAACTACAAAAGGGTTAAAACCCGAAAAACCAACTTTAATTTTAAGAACTTCACCTGAAGCAGGTAAAGTTATTACAAAAGAAATTACATTTGAAAGCGTCAGAGATTTACAGGATAAATTGAATTTAAAAGAATTAAGTTTAAAAGAATTTATTGATTTAAAAACTACTCTTGAAAAGTGGCATAATGATGTTACAAGACTTACTCCAAAGTATATAGAAAGAAGGATTGTATCTTTGTCTGAATTGAAACGAGCCCCACGAGGGAGACCTCCGAAGGAGGGAGAAAAAATAAGTGAAGAAGATTATTACGATTTAGCAGTAAAAAGTTTTGCAGATATATCCAAAAAGATTTTAAGTACAACAACTTTAAAGGAAATTCATAAAATTTTAACAGAAGCCACAAAATTACCAGTTGCAATGTGGGAATACATTTATGAAAAAGAACCTCGCAGATTAACGCCTTATACTTTACAGGATTATATTTATCGAACTCATAATAATATATTGAAACCTTTATATGCTAAACTTCAAGAAGCTTCAAAATTAAAAAATCTCAATTTTTCAGATTTTAAAAATAGATTTCTTATAGAATTATACGAAAGTTATTTTGATTTAATTGATAAATTTCCGAAGAAAAATCTTGTTAAATTAACAGAAGACCTTGAGCCAGTGCTTGATGATTTTTCTAAAAATGAAATTGATGAAAGTGAATTTATAGTCGAAGCGGGATTATTTCCCGGTTTTTTTATTTTAGGTAAAAATATAAAAAATCTTTTTTCTAAAGGTAGTAGATATGCAGGAAAAGCAATTGAAGCTGCAAAGAAACTAAGCGGGAATATAGACCCTGTAAGGGCAGTTACAGAAGGAAAAGGTATTAACAAATGGTTAAAAAGTATACAAGGCTGGATAACTGATTTAAAAAAGCATTCTAATCTAAATGTAAAAAAATGCGGTGAATTGTGGGAAAAAACATTTCACGAATTTTTAGTTTATGATAACGCTTTTAAAACATTGATAAAAGAATATGAAAATATATTTAAAAAAATAGAAACGGTATTACCTGAAAAATATACTGTAATGGTAGGATATGCGTTGGAAAAACATATTACTGCTGAACAATTTGTGAATTCACCAGAATTTAAAAGAATTCCGAAAGAATATCAAAATGAAGCACTTGCTCTTTTCAAATTGTATAGGGATTATCATACAACTTTAGCAGATTTAGGGATGCTCCCTGAAGAAGCTCGAAGGGGTGCATATTATCATCATACTCTTCGAGAAGATTTAAGGGATTTTGTTAAAACTGATATGCTCATAACATACAAAGATGGAACACAAACAAGAATAAGATTAAATTCTGAAGAAGCAGCTATAAACTATGCAGCTAAAGAGTTTGAAAATCAAATAAATGATATAGAAAAGATTGATATAATGCCATCAACTTTATATCTTGATAAGTTAATTACAAGAGTTACAAGGAGAAAATTTTATGCAGCTGCCAATCAAATTGCTAAAACAATACAGGAGAATTTGCCTGAACTCACATTAACTTTAAAACCTTCTGATTTACAGAAACTTATTGCTGGTGATTTGCGAAAAGTTTTATGGGTTATTGAAGAGAGGAAAAAATGGGTATCTTCATTTTTGAAAAGGAAAGGAGTTTTAGCAAAATATCCTGAATTTATTGAATGGAATCCTCTTAAAAATATGCGAGCATTGTATAAAGATTATAGAAATGTATTTTTGAACGATTGGTATAAAAATAGTGCAGTGCCTGTTTTTCAAGAAGCATTAAAAATTCCTCAAGTAGGTAAAATATTTGCCAAACAAACTTTAATGAAATGGATTGACCGCCAGATGGGCTGGGAAGTTTTACCCGAAGATTTTTATACTTACGGATGGTGGAATACTATTACTGCTTCAAAACCTTCAGTATTCATTCCCAGATTTTTTAGAAAGATAAATGCTCTCATGGCATTAGGATTTAACTTTAAAGCTGCGGCTGTGAATGCTTTTCAGACTTGGATGAATGTATGGCCGGATGTGCGAGACGCAGGATTGATTACAAGAGCACATGATTATTATGCACGATATTTAATGAATCCTGCGGATACTACTATCCCTGAAAGTGTAAAAAACATAATGGCAACCTACGGTTTTGATGAAAATGCCTTTATTCCTATTAAGATGGACAAAATAAGTTCTATATTACTATATCCTTTTCACGCTCCTGAAAGTGTCAACAGACCTGTTACTGCTATTATTTATGATTTATTTGCAAGAGAAAAGTTAGGAATGACTGATGAGTATGAAATTAGAAAATTTGTTCTTGATAAAGTGGGGAAGACACAATTTTATTATTCACCTGTTGATGTGCCATTGGGAGTGAAAAGTGAGTGGTCAAAACTATTATTCCAGTTTAAAACTTGGCTTGTAAAAGAAACTGAATTATTTAGACAAGAATTTTTGAAATCGCCAGGTGCTGTATTAAGACATATGGCAGTTGTAGGAGCTTTAGGAGGTGTGACCGCTATTCCATTCGGGTTATTTTTAACTAAACTTGTTTATTCACAGTATAAAAAATTAAAAGGTGATAAAGCCAATCCGTTTACTGAATACGAGATACTTGACGCAATGTATAAACATCCATTTATAGGTGGTGGAGTGCCTGCGGGATTATTAAATTTACAATTTTCATATTCAGTTAGAGCAATCCCTGATTTTGAGGAAACGAAGAGAGCACTTGGCGAGAAAGACCTGAACAAATTTATAGGAGCACTCATAAGTGATGTAAGTGGGATTGCGAGTAATCCTATGAGACAAGTTTTTTATGTGGCAAATAGTGTATTAAGGAAATACAAGGCAGAAATTCCCTGGGATGAGGCGATTAAAGAGATTTTCAGTGAACTTGAAACGAAATGGGGTGTTACAGCAAAAAATTTGCACGATGCGTGGTATATTTTTAACAAT
>Ga0123519_10001862_pt1 | contig 35970 bp, 39 predicted proteins | sample YelNatPaOPRAMG02_FD_87396 | JGI IMG/M metagenome (GOLD analysis project Ga0123519, IMG submission 87396) | Hot spring microbial communities from Yellowstone National Park - Yellowstone National Park OP-RAMG-02 (version 2) | ecosystem: Environmental > Aquatic > Thermal springs > Hot (42-90C) ... | reverse complement strand
GGTAAATCACCGAAGCGGTTTCTAAGATGTTTTTAGGCAACTTCAAAGAGGAGGCGATTTTGGTAAGCTCTGATAGGGCGACTGCCAAGTTCCTCTCCGTGGCGTCGGACACCCTAACCCGCCTCTGCCATTTCCTAAGCTTATAGATTTCAAGCCTTTTCTCACAAGTGTCCCCGGTAAGTGAGCGGCCATCCCTCCAATCGATCATGGTGGACAGTCCCTTGTCATGTATTGTATAGGTTAACGGTGAGCCCACCCTCACCCTCTTAGCCCTCTGCTCCTCGTCGAACGCCCTCCATTCAGGGCTTGCGACGGCGATTTTATCGTCGACTACGCATCCACAATCCATGCACACAATCTCAGCCACATCGTAATCCCTCATCAACCTAGTGCCGCCACATTCAGGACATACGGCCGCAACTCCCTTCACGGGGCTTTCCTCTTCAAGACCGCGCGATTCAACCATAACCTTACCTACTCCTTTTCTCGACGTAGATGACCCGACCGATATTTTTTTGGGGGAAAGGCACTTCAGGTTTTATCGATAAGTATGGTGATTGAATCGGTCCAAACACATCTAATATTACGCCGATGGGATGGAGGTTGCTGTCAAAGACTTTTGATCCTAAAGGCGGAGGCGTCCCCGACTCCATCCTAGCGATGAGGCGTCGACTACTGGAAAAATGAGATATTTTACCTATTCTAATCAAACCCTCGTCCCCCATCGCACCTCAGCCTTGGGTAAAATGATGTGTATAATTTTAATTCTCCCTTTTAAACCTAGTTTTCCCGTCCATTAACGCCGTTAACAACTCTTACGGGGTTGCCTCATGCAGGTTTTCGAACACAGCGGCAGAAGTTAAATTCTCATGGTCATGACGAAGCAGGCGAGGGACAGGAAGGTGCTAAGACGCCTGAGAAAGTCCCCCTAGAAATATAGTAAGCGTTATGATGAGCCTCATATGAGGTTGAAAACGTAAGTCCATCTACGAGTGTTCAAAAAGTTTAATTTTTGATGTTTGAAAAGGGAAACGTTTATGTAACATCGGGGAAAATCCATATTTTCAAATAAGCATCGATGTGGTATTAAGGGATGTCGGCTTACAAGTATTTATCCAAGGCATGGGCTAGGCCTCAAACCGAAGTGCTTGGAGCCTCGATCAAAGATTTAATGAAGGAAGCCCTCGTCAAATGGCGGAAACAGCCCTCCGTAATTAGGGTTACGAAACCCACGAGAATCGATAAAGCCAGGAGATTAGGTTACAAAGCCAAGCCAGGCTTCATAGTGGTCAGGGTGAGAATTAGAAAAGGAGGTGCGAGGAAGGCGAGGCCTAGGTCAGGTAGGCGACCCAAAGCCATGGGTGTAACAAAGTATACGAGGGCGAAAAGTTTAAGGAAAATCGCCCAAGAAAGGGCTGCCCGTAAATACGTGAACTTGACACCCCTAAACTCCTATTTCGTATGGGAAGATGGAAAGCATGCTTGGTTCGAAGTGTTAATGGTTGACCCAAACCATCCCACTGTGAAGTCGGATGGAAACCTGCCCATGCCAAAAGCTAGCTAAAATATGCGAAGTTAGCTTACTTGGCTGATATGTTCATTCCGCATTTAGGACTCCATTGCTCACTCCTATGTCACACGTAGCCGGGGTGTGTTTTTCATCACCAGATGAAGTTGAGATAAACATAGAATTCGATCCTCGACCACGCCCCTTAACTTCGTCTTCAAAGCCAGTTGTAGCGTTACCGGAAAACATGGGAAAGGGGGTTGAGTATAAATGCCGAATGCTTGCGAAACTGGAAGAAAAAGGATGGTGAAAGCCAGAGGCTACCCGCCCATACCTTCATTCTTAAAGCAATTGAGAAGCCCGATCACACGCTATCACTCGATCAACCTATCAAGAATGTGGATGGGTTTGAGGTAAGCTGAAGTTTGAGGTAAGCTGAATGATGACGCAAAAGTGTCATGTTAAGGGTTTAATACTTTTACCTTTAGAAGTCACCTTAAAAAACGCCTAATGGTCAAGGTGAAGCCAAGGTTCCTCGTTTAGACTTGGGTTCTGCAACAACGCTTTCCACACGGAGCTGACCCTTCAAGCTTTGTTTGTAATAATCCTTCATGGGTATAGGATGCACAATTTTGATATTTCTGGATTTTTGGGATTTTTAGTAAAATATGGGTAATTTTTATATTTAAGGGATAATATCGTAAATTGGGGAGCGATGTATGGCCATTGTAAAGGTGGATGCCAGAGGTAGGATGACCATTCCAAAGGAGATCGGCGTGAAAAACGTGAAGGCGGTAATTATACCGGCTGCAGGCTTTTTCGTTACGGTTCCGCTGCCGGGGAAGCCGCATGAATACGCAGGCTCATGGCTTTCATCAAAACGTGGAAAACGGGAGTTAAAGGCGTTGTCTGAAAAATCCGCCTACGCAGACGCCGTGGAGAGGGCGAGGAGGAGAGGGCTTATTTGATGTTGGAGACGGATTTACTGTACGCTTTTGTTAAAAAAGAGGATCGGCTGAAGGCTGTCGCTGACAAGGTTATAGAAAGAATTGTGGATGGGAAGTTAGGCACGGTTTACGCATCAAGGGAATGCCTCCATGAGCTCTACTACGTTTCAAGAGAGGAGGGGGTTAGTCTAGACGAGTATGTACGTAGAGCCGCGGCGCTCACAGCCATAGAGAATTTAGACTTCCTAGAGACAACGTTCGAAATAGACTTGTTGGCTCTGGCGTTAATGAGGCAGTACGGTTTAAAATCGATCTTCGACGCCTACTACGCCGCGACAGCCTTGAACCAAGTCGAAGACCACACGATAGTTTCAACGGACGCCGTATACGATCGAATCCCTTCACTCATAAGAATAGATCCACGCAACCTTTAAACGTCAAGGAATCCTCCTTAACAGATGTTTAAAGCCGAGAACGGGTTCCTCCCTTAACAACAAGCCTAAGATCTTGGAACATATTTGAAGAAGCAGTCAAAGAAAGGGTTCATAATATGATGGTTTTCATTCCATTACGAGTCGGGTCGAAAGTTGGGTCGCATCTTGGTGGAGTTTCCTTGTTTATGCTTATGCCGTGAAGCTGACCGTTTGGGCGGCGCATATTCATGTCAGCTTTTACCCTATATATGAGAGAAAAAGAAGACGTTCTAGTTTTTATTTATTCGATTGTAATGTATTCTTCGGGTAGTTGAACGACGCCAAGGTTGGTTAAATACGTGAAGACTCCGAACTCGTTAAGAACGGAGTCTATGACTAGGGCTATGATGTAGGGTGAGAATTGTTGAAGTTTAATTTGGGTTTGCACGTCTAAGTCGGACATGAAGACTCCGCATCCTATATGTGAGTGATACCATCCTACGATGCTGCCTTGAATTCTCCCCATCATCATCTCTTGGGCTATTTTAGCCATGCGCTGGGCGGAGAAGATGGATGTTAAACCATCAGCTTCCCCCTCTCCCTCTATCGCATCCGTTACTTTTAATTCACCGCCTTCTAACCCGCCTAGCAATAGGCCGATTTGCTCGTAAGGCTTACGGGTATGTGAAATTATTTTCCCCATAGCCAACCTGCTAATAGCGACCTTGAAAAGCATTCCCTACTCCTCATCTACCATTCCAACATATTATAATGGTATTGAAACATTTTTAACCTACATCTTTAAATTTACAGAAAAACCTCCTTTAAACTATTCAAGATCCATGGCGGAAACCTCTAGAAGGGCGAGGAATTGACGGGTTACATTGTGGGAATTGTGGGTAAACCTAACGTGGGAAAGTCCACTTTTTTCTCAGCTTTAACGATGAAGACGGTTCCCATCGCGAACTATCCTTTCACCACGATTCAACCAAACCGAGGCGTAGGATACGTAAGGGTTTCATGTGTGTGCAAAGAGTTCGGGGTTAAAGACGAACCGACGAACTCCGCCTGCATAAACGGGAACAGGTTCATTCCAGTAGAGTTAGTTGACTGCGCGGGCCTTGTGCCTGGGGCTTGGATGGGGAAGGGGCTTGGAAACATGTTTCTGGACGAGATCAGACGCGCCAAGGTTTTAATACATGTCGTCGACGCTTCGGGATCCACTGATGAGGAGGGGCGGCCATGCGCCACTGGGGCCCATGATCCCGGCATCGACGTGCAGTTTCTTGAAGAAGAAATCGACAGATGGTTGATGAGCATCGTTAAGAAAGATTGGAGTAAAATAGTTAAGTTAACCGAGGTTGACAAGAAACCCCTAATTGAGGTTTTATCGGATAGGTTAAGCGGTGTATCGGTGTCAAAAATCGACGTTTCAAACGCGTTAAGCAGCTTAGGTCTCATGGAGACTAAACCATCTGAGTGGAGGGATGAGCAATTGATGGAGTTTATAAGGGAGATAAGGGCCAAGTCGAAACCTATGTTGATCGCAGCCAACAAGGTTGACATTCCCTCGGCTGAAGCCTACGTTAAGAAGTTAAGAGAGAGTAAACCATACGTAGTGCCCTGCTCCGCCGAAGCCGAATTGGCCCTCAAGAGGGGGGTTGAAAAAAACGTTTTATCATACCTGCCAGGCGACGGCGACTTTCAGGTAATAGGAGAGATAACGGAGGCGCAGAGGAAGGCGTTGAAATGGATTAAAGACAATGTTCTCGAAAAATGGGGTTCTACTGGCGTTCAACAGGCATTAAACTTTTCTTTTTTAAAACTATTGGGCATGAAGGTAGTTTACCCGGTTGTCGACCCAGACAAACTCACCGATCATCAAGGAAGGGTTCTACCCGAAGCCCATTTGATCCCAGGAGACGCCACCGCCAGACAGTTTGCGTATTTAATTCACACCGAGTTGGGGGAGCACTTCATATACGCTGTGGAGGCGCGTTCCCGTAAAAGGGTTGGGGAAGACTATGTGCTAAAAGATGGTGACGTCATCTCCATAATATCAGCTAGAAAAAGGGGTTGAGCGCTCCCCCCCGCGACGTTTAAAAATGAGCGTTCACGTTCAATGAAGCTGAATAAGAGCCCCTCATATTGTCATTATTAAAGCTGCTTGGTCAACAACGCCTGGTATTCGGAGGGTTTGGCCTTCACCAGCGCGGTCGATGTAATAAATGAAGGTGAAATCCAATCCACTCTATCTCGGCTTCAAATCCATCGCATTAACTTCGCATCTTGCTGCGACAAATTTTCTTGAGGGTATATCTTTGTCTATAAGCGAGTTGGGGCCGATGATTGAGTCGCATCCAATTTTCACACCTGGCATTAAACATACATGAATTCCAGTTTTAACTCGATCCCCTATCACGGCGCCCAATTTTTTTCTACCAGTATCCACATAGTCGTCTTTAACTCTCATCTTTATGTTTAACTCATCGAAACGGAGGTTCGCCGTTATCGTCCCAGCCCCTATGTTGCAGTTTTCACCTATGATGCTGTCCCCTATGTATGATAGGTGAGAGATTTTAGATCCATTCATAACAACGCTGTTTTTAATTTCACATCCGTGCCCCACCTTAACTCCCCTACCGATCGCGGTATAAGGCCTGATGAAGCAGTTAGGTCCTACAGTAGCTCCTTCACCTATGTACACTGGTCCCTCGACAACTGACCCGGCTTTCAACACGGCCCCTTCCCGCATCACCACCGTGCCCTTCACCGATGTGTGATCCTCTAATTCACCTTCCACGCGGCTTTCCATCCCCTTTAAAATCCTCTTGTTGGCATCCAATACGTCCCATGGATATCCTATATGCATCCATTCATCATCCTCCGCTTTCACGACACTTACCGTGCCACCCGAGGCGACGTACTTGTTTATGGAATCCGTTAATTCATATTCTCCTCTGGGGGATGGGTTAAGGTCATCGATGAAAGGATAGAAGTCATCTTCGAACACGTAAACGCCCGCATTAACGTAACTTGTTTCAGATCGGAGACGCGGCTTTTCTACGATGTTAATCAGCCTATGCCCCTTAAATTTCACGATTCCAAGGTCTCGGCTTTGGGTTGTAGACTCGACGGCTACCATGAGGTTAAGTTTACAATTCTCGTGAACGTGAAGGACTCTCTCTATTACGGAGGATTCCAGTATTATATCCCCATATATGAGGAGGATTGGGCCAAGGGTTAACAGATCTTTAACGGTGGACATGGCGTGGGCTGTTCCTTTAGGGGCTTCCTGCTCAACGTAGGTAAACTTGCTCTCAGGTTTAACGTAATCCGATAAGGCTTTTTGAAAATTCTCCTTTTTTCCCTTATCCACTACTATTGTGAAGTCGTTTAAATGGAGTTCCTCTAGAGCGTTAATTGTATACGACAAAAGGGGTTTCCCTAATAAGGGGATGAGGGATTTAGGGCGTGTCTCCGTTAGGGGGTATAGCCGTGTGCCCTTCCCAGCGGCCAACAACACCGTTTTCATGGCGTTGAACCTAGAGGCCTCCGGGTTACACCTCGGTCTTAGCTTCGACGACGCCCTCCGCTTCGGCTTCAGCGGGGACCACAGGTGCGGTGAGTAGCTTGGATTTGCGGACCCCCACATGCCTGAGGGGCATTATCTTCTTCGTAAGATTGTATATGTCTGACCCGATTTTGCCCAGCACCATTTCGTGGCATAGTTGGTCGTAAGTAAGTTCCCTCGCTTTATCCTCCAAAACTTGCCTCATGATGGCCCTGATCGCTTTCTCTTGAGAGGCCTTCACCCTAGCCTTCGTGAAGGCCACCACGGACACCCTGGTAACGTATCCATCCTTGGATTTAACGTTGAAGATGCCATCAATCCGGCTTGTGCCCCTTCTCACGAGGCTCCTTAAGTAATCCGAGGAATATTCATGGCCTTTCAATATGCTCTTAGCTGTGGAATCGGCGACCTCTGTGATGACAAAGTAGAGTTTTATGGATTGGTGGGAAAAATCGTTTGTGATCTCAGATAGCGTAGTTTCAACGACTCGACCCATCAGCTTGCTAGGCTCGTCTGCTGGAATGCTCGCGACGTTAATCTCCCCAAAATACGGTGGGGTAATCACTGAGAACCATTTTTTGAGACGCCATTTGTCCCTCAGCTTTCTTCTAGTTGGCTTAGACATGCCGTAGCTCCCTCTTTACCTCAACCCTTCAGCCCTTTATAACATTGTTGGTGGCTTTTTCCATTCTCATGAAGAAGTGCAATCCGTAAAGGGAGCCCGCGAAAAACATGGCGAACATTTTAGAGATGAAGTTGAAATTCACAGGTTTCGGCATCGCAGGATTTATTTGGTGGTACAATTTATCCAAGTCCCCTCCATACATTATGTAGAAACTAGTCCACATGAAGAAGTTTTGAATAAACTCATACATCATCACGAAGGCTGCGGTGGCTAAAAAAATTATTATTAAACGCTTGACGACCCTTGGAAACTTCACGAAGTAATTTCTAAACCCCTCTAAGCCGAGAGTCCAGTATAGGAATCCAAGGATGGTGAATAATGTTATAGGTTTAAAGTGAAAGGTGTAAAAGGGGGTGGGAAGCGTTAACTCATCCATGATGAAGCTTTCCCCTACAGCGTATTCAAAGGGGCGGGCTAAGATAACTTTAACCATAATTGCGAGACCTAAAACTCCGAACACGGCGGATAAAATACGGTAAACGTTAAGCTCACTTCCCTCGCTCATCTCCCTTCGCCTTTACCCCGCAGAAGAGCCTTTTCCCAGTCAATCTTCACCATCAACACGGTGGCGACTATCAACACTATTATCGAGAGGGCGATCAGCCATGTGTTTTCAACCTCTGAGCCCGTAATCCAGGATAGGGTTAACTCGGAGAACCTGCCCGACCACACGGCTACGGATGTTAGGACGAGCTTTCCAAGCAGGCATGCTAAGAAGGTTTTAACTGGGCTGTACTCCATCATGCCTAATGGGATGAAGACGACGTCGTCGGGTAGAGGGGAAGCCGCGAACAGAAACGCCGCGAAGAAGGGGCTTCCTCCTAAAATCTTTCGGAGGGCGTCGAAGCGTTTCCTGTATTTCATTCCTAAGGTGACCCTGCCACTGTATCCGATGAGGTAGCTTACGAACTTCCCTAAGGTGGCGCCTATGGCTCCTAGAATGGAGAGAAGGAAGGGGCCATATCCAGCGGCTTTGAGGCCTAAGGTGAAGACCACTGCCAGGTATGGTACCGGGAAAAATAGGGTTAGGTTAGCTAGTAGGCTTACGACGAATACCCCTAAATACGGGTTTCCCATGGTCTTCATAACCAAGTATAATGCCTCCACAAGCCCCAAAGATGTTCCCCTCCCGCGAGTGTTCAATCAAACTGCAAATAATTATTTAGCGAAGCGGTATTTATTGATTTAGATTTATCCATTGATGCTGGCAAGGGAAGGCCATTATAAAAGTATCATTTATATATCTAATGTTGAAAGACAATGAAGAACATACCCATATCCTGTCCGGCGTCTAATCCAGTAATGGGCTCTTATCACGCGGCTGGTTGAAAGAGTTGATTGACATTAAACTCGTTAGAAAGAATCCAGAGCTGGTTAAGGAAGACTTAAGGAAGAGGTTCGCCTACGAGAAGGTTCCGTGGATAGATAAGGTTTTGGAGCTTGATGAAAGAAGGAGAGCGTTGCTGAGTGAAATAGATAAGCTTCGACATCGCAGGAACCTCATCACCTCTGAGATAGCGAAGATGAAGAGGGCTGGGTTACATGTTGAAGAGAAACTGGAGGAAGCTAGAAAAATTCCCTTAGAGATCAAAAGGCTGGAGGACGAGGTGGATAGGCTTGATGAAGACGTTCGTGGACTTTTAGCTAGGATACCGAACTTAACCCATGACTCGGTACCGATAGGCAGGGATGAAAGTTACAACCAAGTAGTTAAAGTATGGGGAGAAAAACCTAAATTTAATTTTAGCCCCAAGGACCACATCGATCTATGCGTTAAACTAGACCTCATGGATGTAGAGCGTGCGGCGAAGGTTTCCGGGGCGCGATTCTACTACCTTAAAAACGAGGCTGTGCATTTAGAGTTCGCCTTGGTAAGATACGCTTTGGACTTGGTTGTTGGGGAAGGGTTTACACCTGTGATTCCACCTGTCATGGTGAGGAGGGAGGCCATGTACGGGGCCGGTTTCCTTCCTGAAGGGGAAGACGACATCTACTGGATTAAAGGCAGGGATCTATGTCTAGCCGGTACGGCGGAATTCCCCTTGGCGGCCATGCTTATGACGGAAATATTGGAGGAGGATGAGTTGCCCCTCTACTACACTGGTTTTTCAACTTGCTTTAGAACAGAGGCGGGGGCCCATGGGAGGGATACGAAGGGAATCTTCAGGGTTCATCAGTTCGATAAGCTTGAGCTTTTCAAGTACACTTTGCCCGAGGAATCTTGGAGCGAGCATGAAAAGTTGCTCGCCACCGTTGAAAAAATATATCAAGGTTTAGGGTTACATTACAGGGTTGTAAACGTTTGCTCCGGTGAGCTAGGGCTTTCCGCGGCTAAGAAATACGATTTGGAGCTATGGCTGCCCGGTCAAGGCAAGTTTAGGGAGGCGGTTTCATGCAGTAACTGCACCGACTACCAAGCTAGAAGGTTGAACATTAGGTGTAGGAAAACCCCAGGGGAGAAGCCAAGGTTCGTTCACACCCTAAACAGCACGGCTGTGGCTGTCAGCAGGACCCTCGTAGGGATCTTTGAAAACTATCAAATGGAGGACGGCTCCATCAAAGTTCCCGATGCGTTAAGAAAATACGTGGACTTCCACGTGATCCCCAGCAAGGATAAGTGACGTGCATTCATTAACGATTTAAACATTTTAAACTTTTCAGAGAAACCGCGTAGCAGGTTAAGATTTCATCAACGGTAGGTAGTAAGCGGTCAATCTTCTCGGTCGCCACGTTGAAGGTCAGTCTTCTCCCAATTCTTCGAGCTTTAATCGTTAGGTCAGGCGGAGTTGCCTCATTGTCAGGTTGCAAGGCCCCTAAAATGGACGATGCGGTTAACTCATCTTCGACGTGGATAACCAACTTTACTTGGAAGGGCTTCATTTCCCCAGGCATCGAGCCAACTCATCCTCAACGTCTTTTAGGAAGGGTTCAAGTTTCTCGATTGGAACCTTCGCTCCGGCGGCTACTTTATGGCCTCCACCTATTCCATCGTTTCTAGCCGAGGCCTCGTACATAACTTTTCCAAGGTCTATGGGGGAGTTCTTTAGATTTTCCCGAATCCTCGCCGATACTTTAGCCGAGCCATCTTCAGCCCTAGTTACCACCAGCAACACTTTACTTTTATCGTGGTGGCCTGATATGCTCAGCATGGAGGAAACCGCTCCAGACATGCGTTCATCGATGCTGTTTTCCCCCCTTACCACCACCATGTGCTTCGTTTCCCTCGTTAAACTTCGGTTCTCAATTATCAGCTCCATGTACCCGGCGAGGGTTGCGCGATACTCTTTTAATACGTCCTCCACTTGGAGGATGGATTCTCTATCTCCCAGACACGCTGAAATCCCTAAGCCATGTTTCCCCATTCTTCCACACGCGTTTAAGGCTGTGGCATATTCCCTACCGTCCCTAAGAATCGTTCCAGGCTCCTCCCTTAGCAGGGTGTAAACTGAGCCGATTAGGCTCCTCGCGGCTTCAAGTTCACGTCCCTCCGCGGAAAGGTGTTCAACGATCCTCGAAATCAGCCGCCTTTTTTCTTCGTCTGTAAGGTCGGAAACCGTCCTCCACCTGTCGCCCTTTTTCAAGTCTATGTTAGCTGAGGAGAGGAGGGATAGACATCGATCCTCTCTACCGCTTAGGCCAGGTAGAAACGGGGAGGTGGTGCTCGCAAGGGCTTTATGTAAAGGTCTCGTCTCCCTTCCGAATAAGATGAGGTCTATTCCCTCCTTCAAGAAGCCTGAGTTTGAAGCTTCTTCAACGATGAGGGCGTTGAGTCCATCAAGTCTTCTCCTCTCATTTCTGTCCTGCGTGTCCCCTAACGCCCCGACGACGGCTAAGACGGATAGGTCAGTGTTATCTCCCCTCATTTCTTTGGCCACAAGGTACATTACTCCGGCTCCGCTTATGTCCTTTGACCCGTCGAATCCATATGAACATGGGTTTATGTGGTATGGGAATTTGTCCGCCCTCCCTACGACCGGGTGGTGGTCTATAATGACCGTTTTGCCCGTGGAGCATTTGTTCTCAATCACATCCAGGTAGCCGCTTCCCAACTCCGAGAAGACTAAGATTTCATGGCGGATTTTTAACGCGTCCTCTATAAGTTTCTCGTTCAGATCGTTGACTGCGCGTATATGAAATGGGGCGTTTAAACGTATAAGGGAGGCGGCTAAGATGCTGCCGGCGGCTAAGCCGTCCGCGTCAAAGTGGGTTAAAATAAGGAAGGTTGAGGACTCTTCAGCCTTCTCCACTAGAAATTGCCCTATTTGATACGCTTTTTCAAGCATAGCTTTCAAATCAGGCTTTGACATTTACGTAACAGCGGCCACGACTGCTTTATACTTCCACTCCTCTGGGAGAATTCCGCGTCTCTTATAATACTTGGATAGGTTATGAATCTTAGACTCAAGGAGGGATAACGCTCTTTTGTTTATGTAGTCGCTTTTGTTTCTGGAGAGGTGTTTCTTCAGGTTTTCAGCCTTCTTTATAAGGTTCTCTAAATCCTCCGGAATGTTTGGAGCCAACCCAGCCGCTGATAACACATCGTTCACCGATTTCCCCAAGATGGGTTTAACCAATGGGATCCCGTATTGATCTCTTAGGACGACGCCTATCCTTGATGGGGGCAATCCCTGCCTCGCGAGTTTCACCACTAAATCCTCCACCTCCTCAGCGGCGTATTTACACCATTGTGGAGGTCTCTTACTAATCGGCCTAGTCGAACCGGATTTCCCCCTCTTTCTCGAATACATCCTTGCCATTGAAAATTGCACCTGTCACGACAAGATGCGGCTTCGTTTACTACGGTGGAAGGGTCTCATATATTTAAATTTTCTTAACTTTAAAAACCACGGTTTATCCACCTTCGGCGGGGGGTTTCCTTCTGAAATGGAGGGAATGAGAGCTGAAACGTTTACTCATTTTTCTCTCATCCTTATTCCTCGCTAGGCATGGGACAGGTCGAAGCTACGCTTGTGGAGACCGAGGCCTCCGTGGCCAGCCTTCCATACGTGGATCGCAGGAACGGCCTCGCCGATGGAGACCTACGCTCTAGGTGGATGCGGGGTTAGTTTGGTCGCGGAGGTAGGAAGCCGTCTATGAAAGCTGGTGGCAGCTTATCCCCTTCCTTTCTAATGAATGTCAAATTTCACCTTTGATGATCATAACAGGTTGATGGAAAGTGAAGGAGTTCTTTTAACGTTAACCGTTTCGAGGCTTGAACCTTGTGGCTCTCAATTTTACGGTGACGGGCTGTGAGTGAGAAGCCAACGCGCGAGCTTTTTGATGGAGCGCCCTCGGTGGGAGAGTTGATTTTTAAGTTCTAAGTCCATTTCCGCGAAGGTAAGTCCATTTCCAGTTGAGGGTATGAAAATTGGGTCGAAGCCGAACCCCTTTTCGCCCTTAGGCTTCTCAGATATCTCACCCTCCACAACTCCTTCAAAAATCCTGAGACCTAAATTAGGGTCATATATTCCAGCCACGGATCTAAACTCACTCCTTCTATCTTCTTCGCCTTCCATTAATTTGAGTAGTCCCCTTATCCCTATCGTATTGAACGTGTAAGCTGAATATGGTCCTGGAAAACCCCTCAGCGATTTAACGAATAGCCCTGAATCCTCAATTATGAGTGGCGTGGATGTTTGATCGGATAGGTTCTTCAACGCCTCTCTAACTATGCTCTTCAGGTTTGATGATTGAATTTCAACTTTTTTACCCCTCTTAACTTTAACCGTAATCCCGTAATCTTTCAGTATGCTTGAAATCTCCTTCAATTTTCCTTTATTTGAAGTCATTAAATAAACTTTCAAAGGAATTTTACATTCTTTCCCCATGATATCTCCCCCTTCGCTCAATTTCCCTAATTTTCAAAGTAACAAGTTCACCGTCCTTTTTAAGCACCGTTTTATATCCTTCCAAGACGAGTTTAAAGCATCGATTCGCCACCCGATGATGGGTGCTGGTTAGAGCCCTCTTCAAAAGGTATAAGTCCACTCCCCTATCTTCAAGGGCGTTCGAGTGGTAACCTAACCCGAAATCTATGAAGTAAAGTTTTCCATCTTCAGTTAGAATCATGTTAGAGGTTGTGAGGTCTCCATGTATTATGTTTTGCCTGTGTAGTAAGGCGACTTGCTTTCCGATTAGCCGTGAGGAGTTAACATGACTCCTTTTAAATGGCTTGTTGAAGATTTCTTTCAACCTCTCGCCTACAATGTACTCCATGACGATGGTGAAGGATTCTTCATCGACTAAATATATGATAGGGGTGGGAACGCCGGCGGATTTCGCTTCATGAATTAACTGGGCTTCATGAATAGTCCTGTACGACCTAAGTTTTCTATCCAGTGTTCCCAGCCTATAGCTTTTCTCCACCCTTCGCTTAATCAACACGGGTTTTCCGTTCAGCTCGGATAGATAAAGGTTGGCTTCCGCTCCTTTCTTTATTAAACGCAAATCCCATCTCCCCTCCATGGGATTGGAACCTGGTCAATCCTCCACCTCGGTTTCACGGCGCTTTCACTCACGTTTAAAATTACGCCTGCTTTATAGGCCAGTATGCCGGTCCAGGCGATTTGGGCTCCGCAGTCCGCGGTGAACCTTCTGTCAACAACCTTAAAAACCGCATTATGCTCCCGAGAGATTTCTTTGAACATCGCTTGAAGCCTCCGATTGGCGGCAACCCCTCCGGTAAGCATGAGCTCCTTCTTCTCCAAGTGGGCTAATGATCTTTCAGTCGCTTCAACAAGCATGGCGAAGGCTATTTCTTGAACCGAGAAACATACATCTTCAACCTCCGCGCTTTCCTTCAACTTTTTAACAGCCGCTGTTAACAACCCAGAGTATGCCACGTCATTTCCCTTCACAGTGTATGGAAGGTCTATGTATTTACCCCCCTTCTCGGCTAATTCCTCAATTTTCTCCCCTCCGGGTGAGGGGTAGCCTAACTTTCTAGCCAATGCGTCCAGCAAATTTCCCAGCGTAATGTCCTCGGTTTCACCGAACACCCTCCAATATCCATTTGAAAAAGCCACGATGGCCGTATGGCCCCCTGAAACTATAACGGTGAGCGGATCCCGCAGACCAGTGGTTAACGCGGCGATTTCTATGTGGCCTATCGCGTGGTGAACTGGAATCAACGGTTTTTTTAAGTGGAGCGATAAAGCCCGAGCGACGGTAGCTCCAACTCGTAAAACGGGCCCCAACCCTGGACCCATGGAAAACGCCACCGCGTTAACTTCCTCAGCTCTCACCGAGGCTTTCCTTAAAGCTTCTTGAAGAATTTTAGGCGCGATTTGAACGTGATGTTGAGCCGCCTCCCTGGGGTGAATTCCAGATCCGGTGGGAGGTTTATACACCGCTCTTACGTCGGAGAGTATTTCACCTGACTCAGAGGCCACGGCTATACCAAATGTATGAGCCGTGCTCTCGATGCCTAGGCATAGCATCCTTGGCTTCAACGCCATCACGATTAACGTTTAATTTATAATCTATTTACCTTAGATAAGCTATGTGAATCATCAGCATTTATAAGGCGCTTTCATTAACTCAACAAGTCGGGAATATTGAAAGCTGGTGATTATGTGCCGATACAGCCTGAAGTTAACATAGGAACCTTGGGGCATGTGGACAATGGTAAGAGCACGTTAGTACAAGCCTTGACAGGCGTATGGACGGCGAAGCATTCCGAGGAGTTGAAAAGGGGGATCACTATTAGAATAGGCTACGCCGACGCCTCCTTTTTTAGATGCGATGGACATGACGGCCCACTCTACATGGCTACTGAAAAGTGTCCCGTTTGCGGTAAGGAAGCTAAATTCCTTAGAATGGTAAGCTTCGTCGACTGTCCTGGACATCACAGCTTAATGGTCACGATGCTTTCAGGCGCGGCTTTAATGGATGGCGCGTTGTTCGTGATAGCCGCAGACGCTAAATGCCCTCAAGCCCAAGACAGGGAGCATATGATAGCGGCGAAGATGGCGGGAATTAGAAGCATCATCTTAATCCAGAATAAGATCGACATTGTAAGCCGTGAGAGAGCGGTAGAAAATTATTATGAGATCGTGAAGTTTCTCGAGGAGTTCGACATGGAGAGGTCGCCCATCATACCGGTCTCCGCCCAGCATAAAGTTAACGTGGATGCCGTTATAGAGGCCATTGAAAAACACATCCCCACTCCTTCAAGGGATCCAAACGCCCCGCCTAAGATGCACATTTTGAGGTCGTTCGACGTAAATAAGCCTGGAACCGATGTGGAAGACTTGGTGGGCGGTGTTTTAGGGGGCTCCATCACCCAGGGAGTCTTCAGAGTCGGTGATGAAATAGAAATTAAGCCGGGGGTTCGGGAGAAGGGTGGGAAAGGAGGTTATGTTACACTCGTCGCGGAGATAAGGAGCTTAATGGTGAGCACGGGTCAAGTGAACGAAGCGAGGCCTGGAGGCCTCGTAGGAGTGGGCACATCCCTAGACCCCTTTTTAACGAAGTCGGATGGGTTGGTTGGGAATGTTGTGGGAAAGGTTGGAACGCTCCCGGAGGCTTTAAGTACGTTAACGTTGGAAACACAGCTGTTCGAGAGGGCTGTGGGAACCGAGGAGTTAGTGCGTGTGGAGAAAGTTAAGATGAACGAAGCGTTGGTTTTAAACGTGGCGACCTCTGTAACCTCCGGTGTGGTCACATCTGTCCGAGATGACGTTGTGGAAATAAGCCTTAAGAAGCCGGTGTGCGTTGAACCTGACGGCAAAGTGGCCATCAGTCGAAGAATCGGAGAAGGCTGGAGGTTAATAGGGTATGGAAGGCTCCGATAAAAACGGTTTAAGCCGAGGGGTAGGGAAAGCTGAGCCTAAAAGTGCTCCTAGACTCCAACATTCTCATCCACTCCATAAGGTTTAAGTTAAACTTGTTAGAGGAGGTTCAGAGGTTAATTTCCAGACATGTGGAGTTTTATGTTTTACCACAAGTAGTGGAAGAATTGTCAACCATAGTGGATAGGGGGAAAAGTGGCTCCAAAGAGGCGAAGCTGATTCTCCAGCATTTAAACGGGGTGAAGCCGCTGGATTTTCATCATCCTGGGAGAGTGGATGAGCTGATCCTGCAAGCCGCTAAGAAGTGGGGCATGGCTGTGGCGACGGCTGATGTGGCGTTGAAAAAGAGGTTGCGTGAGATGAAAGTTCCGGTGATCACTTTAAGGGGGAGGAGACTCTACCTTCAACCCGAAGATCCAGAATTCTGGTCTATATGACCTCATGTGTTCGTTAAACGTCATGATGAACGTATCTTAACTCCAAACCTGGATTTTTCATCTCAATCCCAGCTTAGTATTCTTTGTTGAAAGTTAACGTTGGTTCGCTGATTTCCATGAGAGGAAATAATGAATTTATGTGAAAAGTATTTAAGTTGGATGCCTTTACGCCTAAACGATGTAAACGGTATTCCACTTGGAGAGCGCTTACATGTTCAAAATTTTTACCATAGAGGATGTTGTGCGGATTTCACCGGACAAGTTCGATAAACCCATTGAGGAAGTGGCTAAAGAGCAAATTAAGATGAGGTATGAGAATTTAGTGGATGAGGAGCTGGGCTACGTGATCCTCGTGGTCGACGTTAAAGTTGATCCGGTGGGAAAAATACTTCCTGGAGATGGGTCCACTTATCATAAAGCCGTCTTCAAGGTCCTTACATTTTATCCTCAACTACATGAAGTTGTGGAGGGAGAGGTAGTGGAGGTTACAGATTTCGGAGCCTTTGTAAGGATTGGGCCTGAAGACGCTTTACTTCACGTATCCCAGATCATGGACGACTACTTATCCTATGACAGTAAGAGAGGAGTACTCCAAGGAAAAGAGAGTCAACGCAAAATAGAGAAGGGCGACATAGTTAGGGTTCGAGTCATAGCGGTGAGTTTCCCAAGAGGTGGGGGAGGTGGGAAAATCGGAGTGACGATGAGGCAGCCCTTCCTCGGGAAACTAGAGTGGATAAAGGAGGATTTAAAAAAGACCTTAAGGTGATCCTGTGACTGAAAAGGCTTGTAAAAACTGCGGCGCGCTTTCCTCTGGGCCCATTTGTCCACAGTGTAGGTCAACGAACATGAGCGAGGACTGGTCTGGACTTATTATTATTTTGGATCCTGAAAAATCGGAGATCGCTAAGAAGCTCGGTGTGAAAGCTAAGGGTAAATACGCCGTAAGGGTGCGATGAGAACGCCGACGATTAAGCTAACTCGAAGTCTCCGGAGGATGTTGAAAGAGCCGTTCGGCGAAGTGGTGTCAGGCTCTAGGGATGAGGTGTTAAAAACGTTAACAGCGTTGGAGAGAAGGCTTAAACCCAGGAAAGTCATATGCGTAGGGGATGCGGTTTCAAGGTTGACGTTAAAATCCCCCATTAAAGTTAACCTTAGAATCATCGACAACAAGGAAAGAAGGATGAGGGTTGGGCCCGTCGATTACGAGGCTAGGCACGTGTTCAAACTTCATAACCCCCCCGGAATGATCGTGGAGGAGGCTTGGATCGTGGTTAGACAAGCTGTTAAAACCGATGAGTCGCTGGTAATCGTCGACGGAGAAGAGGACTTACTCGCCCTAGTGGCCGCTTCAGAGGCACCGGTAGGATCGCTATTACTTTACGGTCAACCCAAAGCAGGAGTTGTAGCCGTCGAGGTTAACAAAGACTTGAAAAGAAGGGTTGGGGACATCCTGTCTCTGATGAGGTGGGAGTTTAACCGGGAGATTACTGCTCAATGAACTCGGTGTAACTGCAGCCTCCGCAGGTCCATCTTTTCACGGGATTTGAATGTGAAGCCATGATGGCTCCGCATCTCGGGCACTTCTTATTTTTTAGTTTAATTAAGCCCTTCGCGTAGTCGTATTCGTAAAGCTTGCTCAGTCGGGCTCTAGAAGGTTTTTCCTCAGCCACGTTCCTTCACCTCTTTAACGTCTCCTCCATGTTTCTCCGATTCTCCACTCGCCTCCCCGCCTTGCTTCACACCCCTGTTTCTTAAATGTTCTGGAACAATTCTCTCACCGGTTGAAACGTCATCGTAGCATTCAATTCTACACATGGACTTGTTGGTTCCGGTAAGGGTTTTAACATTCACGATGTAAACCTTCTTTTCCTCCACTCCCAACTGCGCGGAGATGAGCTTCCGAATTGAAGCGCGGCTGGGCGTTCCCTCAGCGCCATGTTCAACCTCAACATTTAACTCTCTTCTTTGAAGCAAAGGATTGTAGGATTGATTTAGGATCTTAAGCTTCACCGCCCTCAGCCTCGACTTTAGACCCCTCCGGCTTGGTTTGATCCTCCTTCAACAGGGTCATGTTGATAACGTACGTGTCCTCTGTTATGATTGAGCCCCTCACGGTTTTACGTTTCCTTTCACCCTTCCTCCTCGCTTTAAAGCCGACGCCTCCGGTTAAAATCAGCTTTTTCTTTCCTCCTCCGTGAACATCCGGCCTCAGGGGAAAACCATCTCTATCAACGCCCCCTGTTATGCGAAGCCTTTTTCCCCTTAAACCGAGTAGGGATCCATCTACGGTTTCATTTATTGCTCTACCGATCAAGGGTTGAGCGTTAACTCCTTCAACCTCCATGTTTTTAGCCTTTCCCTCAACTGGGTCAGAGATGATTATCTTAAATTTAACCACCCGGAAACCCTCGCTTTATGGATTGGCCATGGTTTAACCGCGTCCACTCTCTTGATGTGTTGAACGCCGAGTATGAGGCGAAAGCTTATTTAAATACGTTACTAAGATCTATCGGTGGAGTCGAGAAGTGGCCTAGCCTTTTTTTCAGCCACCTCATTTAACTCCTCTATCAACTCAACCTCTTCTTCGGAAAGTTCGCCTCTAAATTTAGTTAAGAGAGTCTCCTTATGAGATTGGGGGACATCCACGTAGAGCAAACCGTCTTCGAAGATGTTTCTTCCTACGAAGCCATCGTCCATTGAAATGGCTACTTGACTACCGACAATCGCCTCAGCGACATCTTGGCCTTTATCTTGAATCCTCAAGATCTTCCCCACCCTCTTTCCCTCCTCGTTCACCAAAGGGTATCCGGGTTGAATCCTACCCTTAAGCACCTCAACCCCCACTATGGCAGGCTTACTTCTCCTAAACACGTATCCTCTTAAGACCTTAATCTTCCCAGGCCTTATCAGGGAAGCTAGTTGAGAAGAAATCTGTGAGAGTCTCACATCCCTTTCCCATTCGCGATACCGCTCTAAAAGATGGTATATTATTTTGGCCTCAAACGTGGGTATGCCCCACTTCTCGATTTCACTTCTGGCGTCCGGTAGGACCCCTACGTTAAACGCCAATATAACGCCTAAAGTCGGCTCTTTTCTTCTAACCGTTTCAGCTTCGACGACGTCTCTTTTAGACACATCCCCAACGTCCGCAAGCCTTATGGGTATGCCGTGGGTTTGCAGCATATTCGTTAAAGCCTCTAGGGATCCTAACGTATCGGCTTTTAAAACAACCCCTAGTTTGTCGGTGTTGAATCTAAGCTTTCCCACCTCCTCGGTTATTCTCAGCTTAAACGGGTTTGGGTCTGAGCCTTCGGGAACCACATATAATGGGGCTCCAGCTAACGCCGAGTTAAGGTCCGGCGCGACGATTTTAACCCCAGCGGCGGCGGAGACTTTTTGAACGTTGATGAACCTGTCTCGGGGGTCTCGGATTTCGTCCAGAGGTTTCGGCTTTAGAATCGCCCTCACAGTTGTTTCAATAACGCCCTCACGTCCCCCGAGAACTATTCTATCGTTCACCTTCATCTCCCCGTCATATATGATGGCGTTAACGGTGACGCCGAGGCCTACGTCTTCTTTAACCTCCAATATAACCCCCTTCGCCGGACCAGAGGTGACGGCTAACTCCTTCCTCATGTAAGCTTGAGTTAAACCCACTAAGACTGTTATTAGATCTGGGACGCCTTCCCCGGTTTTGGCGCTGGTTGGAACAAGGGCCACATGGGTTCTAAAGTCCTTGACCCTATCATATCTATCCGACTTGAATCCATGAGATGACAGGTCACCCATGAGACGGTAGATTTTCTCCTCCAGTATTCCCTTAACCTCTTCAGGTTGAAGCTTCACGGAATCCAGGAAGCTGAAGTCTGGATTCGTCTTCCAACCTGGGATTAAGTCGATTTTATTGGCCGCGACGAGAAAAGGTGTTCTTCTAGTCTTCAAGATTTCAATCGACTCGACTGTTTGAGGCTCAACGCCCTTCACGACGTCTACAACCAAAACGGCGATATCGGCCGCTGAGCCTCCTCTCCTTCTAAGGTTTGAAAATGTTTCGTGGCCTGGGGTGTCTATGAAAAGTAAACCTGGAATTGTCACCTCGAAATTAAATTTTTGGAGGAGGGGTCCACAAATCTTCTTCAAGGTTTCAGCCGGTATCATGCTGGCGCCTATCCACTGGGTTATGGCTCCAGGCTCCCTGAGAGCCACAGTTGTTCCCCTGATCTTATCTAGTAAGCTGGTTTTCCCATGGTCCACATGGCCTAGCACTGCTACTACCGGCTGCCTAATCGACATGGAGGTCACCGAAAAGATTTGTAACTGGTTTAATCTTGAATGACTCATAAATAAAGCTATTTCTCACGTTGCGTTCTTGAAAGGAAGCGTTTTACGCTTCCCTTTCCTTCTTCCCATGGTAGCTGGTCCACTTCAACTTCCTCGAGTCCCTGCTCAGCTTCAAAACGCTTTTTCTACATTTACTGGAGCAGAAATATAGAAGTGATCCGTCATTCTTCACGTACATCATACCTATACCTTGGGGGAACACTCTGCCGCAGAAGGAGCATTTATAGGTTTTAGGCATCTAAGCCAAACCCTTTTCTTTACTTGATTTTTTTAGCTTCTCTCTCGGTTTCCCGTAGCATTAATATGTCTCCTATTCTGACCGGACCTTTTACGTTCCTTGTGATGACTCGTCCCTTATCCTTTCCCTCCATGATTCTAACCCGTACCTGTATGACTTCTCCGGTTATGCCGCTTCTGCCGATTATCTGAGTTACCTCAGCTGGGGTTAAGGACTCTTCGGTTCTTCCTTTAGCGCTGCTCAACTTTTAACGGCTCCCGTTTCCGCTAACCTAGCGTACGCTTCAACCAGCTCCTTCAAAGTTTCACCCGCTTCGCCTTCTTCGATGATTGAAACCGAGGAGCAGGCTACATCGATGCCAGCTGACCGTCCCAACTCCATTTTGCTTGGAACATAAAGGTATGGGATCTTTCTTTCCTCGCATAGTAGGGGGATATGCGCGACTATTTGAGGTGGGTCCACATCTTCGGCTATCACGACAAGCTTCGCAACTCCTCTTTCCACCGTTTTAGTCACCTCATTCGTTCCTTTCCTTATCTTCCCAGATTCCCGGGAAACTTGAATCAGCTGGTACGCTTTGTCAGCTACCTCTTTGGGAACGGTAAACTTCACGTAGAAGGGCTTTGACATTTCGCCTCACACTCTCATCGGCCACTTTAACGCTGATGGTACTTTCACCCTAATGAGCTCTCCTATTTAAAAACTTTTTATTTTAAAAGTTCTCAGGGATGTGCGAAGTACAAGGTGATGGAGTCATTTAATTTCTCGTCGACTCGGACGAAGCCAAACCTAACCAGTTGAACAGTTGACCCTACTTCTTCTTCCTTCAACGAGCCTTCTGAGAGACCATTGGACGTGGAGGCGTCGGGCATGACGACCCTTGTTTTAACGGAGGACCCTGGACTAACCCATTGAATTATAGGGGCCTTCAACGCCCTCGCCTCTTCAACCCCCCGGCTGTGGAACATTAACTTTACGTCGACACCGGTTGCTTCAACGACTTCAACGTTCATCAAATCCATTAAACGCAGTATTTGACCAACCTTTAAAACCTCAAGGTCTTGCCTTGAGATGTATAGGGCTAATTCACCTTTTACCGGTTTAAGGGTGATTTTCCTAGATCCCTTGGAAGGCTGGTCGGGGTGGTAGGGGATTACCGCCTCAACGTTTGACGGCGCTCCTTTAACCATGACTTTAACCGGGTCTTTCACGAAGAAATATCGATTGGAGAGGGGGTCTAGAATTCTTCTGTTAATGGCGTAAATGTTTTCCCAGCTTACAGTGGCTTCAACGGGCTTCAACCCCACTTCCATTATCAACGTTCTAAAACATTCAGGTGTAAACCCTCTTCTCTTCAACGCCTTCACCGTGGCCATTCTAGGGTCGTCGAACCCTGAAACCTCACCTGACTCGACGGCCCTTATGATCTTTGATTTGCTAAGCTCAGCGCCGACGATTCTTAAACGACCATAGTGAACCGCCTCAGGGTACTTCCACCCCAAGTGTCGGTATAGGTACCTTTGCCTCAAAGTGTTCGTTAAGTGCTCTTTTCCCCGGATGATATGTGTTACTTCCATTAGATGGTCGTCCACTCCGCAGGCGAAGTTGTAAAGTGGCCAAACGTTGTATTTAGATCCAACCCTTGGATGAGGATGTTTCACCGGGTCTATGATTCTAAACGCCGGCCAATCCCTGACGGCTGGGTTAGGGTGGGCGAGATCGGTTTTAACCCTTAAGACAGCTTCTCCTTCGCCGTAAAATCCATCAAGCATTTTCTTCCACCGCTCCATATGTTGTTGGAGAGGCATATCTCTGCATGGACAGGCGATTCCGTGAATTACCTTTTCATGGAAGGTTTTCCTCGGGCAGGTGCAAACATAGCCTCCGCGGGATTCTATCAACCTCTCCGCTTGTTCATAGTAGATTGGAAGCCTGTCGCTTTGAACGTATTCTTCGTCCCAGTGGCATCCCAGCCACTTCAAGTCGTCTCGGATTGATTGGTAAAATTCTAAGGCGGATTTTTTAATCCTAGGGTCAGTGTCCTCAAACCTTAAGATGAATTTGCCATGGTATTTCACCGCGTATTCGTGGGAGAGGATGAGTGCTCGAAGAGATCCTAAGTGGAGGACGCAATCCGGGTTAGGTGAAAAACGTGTCACTACGACCTTGTACCTATCTACGTTTGGCAGTGGTGGAAGAGTTTTCTCAGCCCTTTCTCTTCTGACTTGAAGCAGCTCAGGCCAGTTTGACATGATTAACCCTTCAACCTCCTCTCTGGAGAGCGTGTTTACCTCCTCCACGATGGCCCTAACCTTCGGCAGAATCTCCCTGACCCTTGGACGTAGTTGAGGTTTCTCCGACAATATTTTTCCGAGCACCGCTTCCACAGAGGCTTTACCTGAATGTTTCAAAGCGTTTAGGAGGGCGTGTTTCCTTATCGTTTCCTCCTCTTCCCTTGATCCCGACATTAGCTTCAACCCTATGGGAATCGGCTTATCGCTGCGAAGGCGAGGATGGACGCCCCTAGAATGGGCGGGAGCGATGAGGCTATGAACCTGGCCATCCTGTACCCGATTTCCGTTAAATCCTTAAACAGTTTTAACCCTAAAACTTTCACTTTGATTCTCCTATGCTTGTGGAATACTTCAACCTCCTCCAAGTTGGATTCCGCTTTCCTCAGGGAAGATTTAACCTTGCTTAGCAATGTTGGCGTGTCGATTTTCTCGCCCAGCGGGTAGTATCCCAGCTTGGCGGGGACCCTTCCGTTAACTTCATGGGTGTCCGTGGTCATAACCTCCGCCTCGGAGACTCCTAACTCATGGGCGAGGGAGAGCATTTTCTCCCTCAAATCCTTCGCCATGTTGTTCGCGTCGAAGGTGATGTAAACCGACCTATGGGGTCCTACCTCAAACATCTGGACGATTCCTCCTCCAGATCCCACGCCGAGGTTCGGCCCATACTCTTCGAGGTCTATTTCGGCGACGCCGAGTTTAACCCGATGTTTGTTTTGGTTCATGGCTTTATTCAAGGCTTGATAGGCGGATTCCTTCAACGCCTTTAACTCGTCTTGGCTTAGAACGGTGACCTGGCTTATGCAGTTGTGAGCGTCAACGACGGCGGCGTATTTGAAATGCCTCTTTACGTAGCGTTGTATTTCATCGCCGGTTTCAAGTGGAATATCCTCCATCGTTCTCGGGGAAAGCGTTAACGTGATGAAGGGGCATTTCCCGAAAATTTGGCATGTGGAGGAGGCTCCTTCATGGGTTATGGAAACTGGAGGGGTGGACTTCTTTAAACATTTTTCGCCGTTTAACATTTCTAAGACGTTTTGAATTACTTTCTCGTTTTCCCCTTGTGAGGCAAGGTTCATTTCATGGCCTGAAACCCCGTGAGGCACTGCGGCGGGGATGTTGAAGCGGACTTTGACGGCGTCCATTATTTTTTTGGGCAGTGAGCTGCTTCCAACGTTTAGGAATGGGCCTGGATGAAAGTTTGAAACCACGATCGCCGACTTCAACTTTCCATCTGGGACTGTTCTGAACCCTAATGTGACGATGTCCAGTTTTCTTTCCACGCTTAAATCGTTTAGCATGGACTCGAATTCTCGGCTATTTCCTTCAAGCAGCGCCTTCAATATGCCTCTGAACATTGAAACTGGGGAAACTCCTATGGCTTGAATTCCCGTTTTCTCCAAGGTTTTTATGAGCCATGTTGTGTAGATGTACCCTATGAGGGCTGCGGCTGTGAAGCCCACCAAAGCCTTCGCGGGGTTGAGGGATAGGATAAAGGTGAGAACGGCGACGTTTATGGCAGGGGTAAGCAGCGAGGAGGCTAACCGATTAACCATTGGAGGGGTGGGAATGGAGATCAACACCATGCTTCTAAGGGGTAGTGTTAGGAAAAGCCATATGAAAACTGGGTCTGATGGGAATTGGAGGGATGGGAGAACCTTTGAGGCTAGGCCGCCTAACACCATGCATACGGTCCAGATGGTGGCTGAAAAAAGTGACAGTGCGTATAGGCGTCTTAGGTTAAATATAGATTCGTTTTTGAACAATGTTTTCGCGGTTAACGCGTCGAACAACAACGATGGAATGGCTAAACCAGTTAAGCCTGCGAAGGCTCCTCTTAACGCAGCAGCTCCGTGGCCAGCTGCTAGGTATGCGAGCCCTCCGCTGAGAGACGTTAGTGTAAACATGGCTATGAGGATCTTCCAAAGGGATGGGAAACCTATGCTCTTAATTAGGTTATAGTAGGGAGTTGTTTTCTTAACTTTGATGTAGTCTTCATCGTTCATTCTTTGGAAACCTCAATTCCACCAGGGGCGTTCAGTTATTGTCCATTTAATTAGCTTTGACTGTTTGAGCCGTTTAGCTCAGCAGGGCCATCGCGACCCTGGCCGCTAGAATGGGATGGGCTAAAAGTTTTTTCGCTACGCGCTCAATGTTGGTTCCGTTGGCTAAATCCAATACGTCGGCTCCCGTTAAAACTTCGGCGAGCTTGTTTAAATCGTCGTCGGAGAGCTTCTCCAGAACGGTGAGCGCCTTCCGACTTTTCACGATTCTTTCCCCATACGCCGCGTTAAACCTTTCCACATACTTGTTGAGGCTGATTTTAGAGAGATCGTTCCGGCGTAGCGCTTCGACGGCGACTTCCCCAGCTGTCCTCCCTGAAACTATAGCGGTGTGTATGCCGGCGCCCGTTAACGGGATGACTTGGCCCGCGGCTTCGCCGCAAAGCATGATGTTGTCTTGAACGATGTTTTTAATTTGGCCGCTCACCGTCACTGGGGCTCCACCTACCTCCACGATCTTCGCGCTTGAGAACATCTCTGAATGTTTTTTAATGAACTTTTCCAGGTACTCTTTCGCCGCTCCCTTCCTCACGCCGACGCCTACATTGGCTAAGCCGTTTCCCTTAGGGAAAACCCATAAATAGCCGAGGGGGGCTACCTCACGGCCGAAGTAGAACCTCATCACGCTTTCATCCCCCAGCCTGCATCCCTCCATAACGTACTGGATGCAGGAAATGAATTCGATCCTTTCAGGTGGGAACATCGTTTTTCTAATGGTTGAGTTGAACCCGTCGCATCCAACGATGATTTTCCCGTAAACCTCCCCTCCAGGGCTCAACGTCACTCTCACCGCTTCCTCAACGTTAATTCTCTCGCATTTCACAATCATGGTTCCCAGCTTGACCTTTGAGCCTTGCTTAGCCGATTCATCCAGTAAAACCTGTAGGAAACGCTTCTTGTCAATTATAAAGCCGGATCCTATTTCCTCTATTTCCCTGAAAATCTCCACTCTCCTTGACTCATCGGGCGCGTACACATACGCGGACCTTATCTTGTTTAACAGAACCTTCTCGTCCAAGTGGACTTCAGCGTCTTTAATCGCGGCCTCGGATACAGCCTCCCCGCATGGCTTCTCCCCTAAACGCTTCCCCTTTTCAACTAGGAGCACGTTAAACCCGCTTTCAGCGATTTTCCTAGACGCCATAAGCCCAGCGGGGCCGGCGCCTACAACGATGGCGTCGTAGGTTTCCATTGGGATCTCCCTTCAAACGGGCTTTTAACCCTCTAAACGAGGGACAAACAACTATTTAAGCTGATGTCGGCATGATAAAAATATGGTTTTGGATGTTCGAGGTTTCTTCGATGCGCTTTAAAAAGGCTGTGGGAATTGTTCGGTTGATTAGGGTGAAAAACTGCCTGTTAATGGGTTTGGCGGTGATCGTAGGATACCTTATCGCCTCTCGGGGAAGCCTTGAACACGGAGTCGCGGCGGCTGGGTTCTTCGCGGCCTTCACCTTAACCGCAGCCACCATGGCGCTTAACGACTACCGTGACGTGAAGATAGATGAGGTGAATGAGCCGCTTAGACCCATTCCCTCCGGTGTCGTTTCCCCCAGGGAAGCGTTAACCGCGACGTTTCTATTAGCCTCCACTGGGATCGCGTTGGCAGCGTTCATCAACATCTTTTCCCTTTTGATCGCGGTTTTAGCCCTCCTGTTAATGGTTTACTACAACTTGTGGGGGAAGAGGACGGGTTTCCCAGGTAACATCGCTGTAAGCGCTTGCGTGGCGGTTCCCTTCATCTTCGGAGGCGCGATGAATGGGAGGATTACAGGCTTAATTGCAATCTTCTCCTCAATGGCTTTCACGTCAAACCTTGGAAGGGAGGTGATAAAGGGCATAGCTGACGTGGAAGGAGACAAGATGGCTGATGTGAAAACTCTTCCCATTCTACTGGGCGCTAGGAGATCAGCCGCAATCGCTTCAACCTTCATCCTAACCTCAGTGGGTTTAAGCATCGTTCCCCTTTTAACGAAGGCCGTTTCCACCATCTATCTCCTCTTCATCTCCGCCGCCGACGCCGGATTCATATGGTCCGCTTACCATATTGTCCGCAAACCTAACTCCTCAGAGGCGAAGATCGTAAAGAATCAAATTTTAATCTGGATGCTCCTCGGTTTACTGGGATTTTTAACTGGATCCGCGTGCTAACATCCAACCTCAAGCGGCGCGATTGAAATCGCTCCAACTTGTAAAATAAGGGCTTAACAAAATCTCTCAATGGTTTAGCTAAGCCTCGCTAATCTTAACCATAAAGGAGCCGTAATTTATTCAAATACGCTATTATAATATGGTTAATCGAAGGGACGGTTTGTTCGCAGGCATTCCTTTAGAACCCGCTTATGAACAGGTATGTTCGTTGAAAATAGAGCGGTGGGAGTTAAATAGGCCCTTATTGTTTAAGGCTTTTTACTCTGAATTTTTTAAGAAGGGCTGAATTGGATACGACTGATATGGAGCTGAGGGACATGGCGGCTGCCGCTATCATGGGGTTTAGAAAACCGAGGGCCGCTATCGGTACCCCTATGGTGTTGTAGATAAGGGCCCAGAAAAGGTTTTGCTTTATCTTCCGCATCGTGGCCTTGCTGAGCGCAATTCCAGCGACCACGTCTCTTAAATCATCTTTGACGAGTACGATTCCCCCGGTTTCTTTCGCGATGTCCGACCCCCCTCCGATGGCGATCCCTATGTCCGCGGTGGCCAACGCTGGCGCATCGTTGACTCCGTCGCCTACCATGGCGACAACCTTTCCATCTTTCCTTAGCCTTCCTATTACGCTCGCCTTTTCCTGGGGAGGAACGCCCGCGATCACCTTGTGGATTCCCACTTGCTTCGCGATGGCTTCAGCGGTTCTTTCATTGTCTCCTGTTAACATCATCGTTTCAATTCCCATATTCCTTAGAATTCTTACAGCCTCCTTTGAGTATTGTTTTAACGTGTCGGCGACTCCTATTATCCCGATCAGCCTCCGGTTCAAAGCTACCATTATAGCCGTCTTCCCCTGCTCCTCAAGGCTTTTCATCCATTCCTCCATTGAACCATAGTTGACACCTTCCTCTTCCATGAGCATCCTATTTCCAAGGATTATTTCATCGCCGTGAAGATTGGCTTTGACGCCTTTTCCAGGGATGGATTCAAATGAACCTATATTGGGGATCGAAATTCCCCTCGCTTCAGCTTCCTTCACTATGGCTTTGCCGATGGGATGTTCAGACCCCTTCTCCACCGCGGCGGCGAGTAAAATAACCTCTTCAACTTTCCTTCCAGCTGTGGGGATGACGTCTGTAACGGAGGGCTCGCCCTTCGTTAAAGTGCCTGTTTTATCGAAGACCACGGTTGTAAGCTTCTGAGCCCTTTCGAGGTATTCGGCGCCTCGAATCAATATTCCCATCTCCGCTCCCTTACCTACGCCAACCGTCAACGCGGCTGGTGTGGCGATGCCCATGGCGCATGGACACGCGATTATCAAGACGGCGATGAAGGAGAGCAGAGCCTGAGTGTAGTTTTGCAGGGTCATCCACCCAGCAGCGGCCGCAACCGCTACGATTAACACGGCTGGGACGAAGTAAGAGGCTACTTTATCGACAAGCCTCTGGATAGGCGCGGTTGAGGCTTGAGCTTCCTCAACCATCTTTACTATCTGCTCTAGGGTTGTTTCAGCCCCTATCTTCGTGGCTTTAAACTTGAACATTCCCGCTCTGTTGATGGTTGCTCCAATCACCTCATCACCGGGCTTCTTCTCAACGGGGACGCTTTCCCCAGTGATCATCGATTCATCCACTGTGGAAAAGCCCTCGAGAACCACGCCGTCTACAGGGATCTTTTCTCCAGGCCTCACCACCACTACATCCCCTACTTGGACGTGTTGAGCTGGAATTTGGGTTTCCACCCCGTTTTTAATCACCGTCGCCATAGTGGGTCTTAAGTCGAGGAGTTTTCGAACCGCCGCTGAGCTCCTCTTCTTGATCGCTTCCTCCATATATTTGCCTAGCAGAATAAAGGCGATGATGACGGCGGAAACCTCGAAGTAAACCTCTTTCTGCTTGACTGGTAGAACGTTTGGAAAGAAGAGGACGAAGGCGCTGTAAAAGTAGGCCGTTAAGGTTCCAACTGAAACTAGCAGATCCATGTTGGGGACAAGGCTTCTGATAGCGTGGTACGCGCCTTTATAGAAGACCCATCCCCCGATAAATTGAATCGGAGTGGTTATGAGAAATAGGATTAACCCCCATGTAAAGGTGGGTAGAGACGGTATTGGAGCCCACGTGACTAGAACCGCTCCGAACGCCAAGGTGAGGTAGGCGATGGCGCGGAGAACGGCGATCGCCAACACCCCCGATACGGCGACGTACATACGGCGTTTGAGGTGTTTTAACTCCACTTCAGGCGATTCAAAAATCCTTAAACAGCCTATGCTGCAAAAATAATACCTTCTCCCACCGATCTCCGCGCTCAGGGCCTTATCCTCGTCCACCACCATTCCACATACAGGATCCCTAGCCATTTTCACCGCCTTTTGGCCGCTTGAATAGTTTCACGAGGCATGCGTTATAGTACGCTTTCCTTCACACGTCTTTCTCTATGTTTCCTGTAAGAAGGATTTTAATAGAATCCTTCATATTGCCCACTTATGTTAGTGGGGGCGACCGCATTCTTCCCCTGAACGTGTTTCAGCTTTAACACGTTTAGTATGGCTTTCTTGGTGAGGGATGCTAGAGACGATGTAATAGACGCCGAGGAGGGTTAAGGCAATGAAGAGGAGGCCTAATGTTACATTGATTAAGGTTCGCGTCCATGAGAAGCCTGATATAAGGCTATTGAAGCCAACCATGTAGGGGCACCTCATAAACGGACCCATTACGCCAGGCCACCCGTAGGGTGACGTGAAGAAGACTGCGCCGACCATAGTAATGATGGCTGACATTGAAAGTAGCATCCATAGAACCTTAAAGTCCCTTTCATTCACTTCAAAACCCCTCCTATCCGTGGTTCCCTTCGTATTCCTCCATGCGGATGAAGCTCCCATGCCAACTATGATACCAGACTTGGCCGCTGTATCCATTGACGCTGAACATGCCGTGGATTTTATCGCCCCTTCCGAAGTCAAAGGTGTAGTACCCGTAAAACTGTGTTGTTTCCTTGATCTCGGCCCCTGGAAAATACTCGTCTAAGTATTTTTGTCCTATTCTTCTAGCCTCATCTTCATCTATTGGCATGTAGTTTGAAGGGAGTGGGTTGGGTCGTCTGTTCAACCAACCGCCCATGTGGACCATTGGGCCTCCATACTTGGTGTTCCACATCATGTTAGGCCCTGGTTCAGGCGTAATTCGACCTATGCTGGAACCGGTCTTCCAAATTAAAGCCTCGAAGGCTCCGGCTCCCGTTTTCCTCTCATAGAAAACGATGTAAAAGTTTCGCTCAAACTCCATGATCTCCTTTACTGCGAGGTCCTCAACGCCCAAGGAATCCAGGTATTGTTCGGCGAGTCGTTTCGCTTGATCTAAGGAGATCGAGGATTCTGGGGTTTGTTTTATAGGCTGACCAATCATACTTGGTCCCATCATGGAGCAGTATTCGACCTCGTAACCGCCTCTCAGGTATAATGATGGTGTTAGCATTAAGGCTAGTGTTCCCAGTAGGCCTAAAGCTGTAAGGACGATTCCTATGGCGAGCTTTCCGTTCATAACCTCACCTTGTTTTCTTCTTTATATGGATGCATCTTTATAAGATATGTCTTTTAAAGATATATTTAAACGTTCTCCTCATCAGCCGGTTTTGGGTCAACCTGACTTTTTCCCGGGTTCGCTGGGCGTTCCTCACTATAAGGGGGTTGCTCACCTCTCACTCGTTTATAGGAGGCCGCGCAGTGCTTGCAACAGAAGGTGAGTTCCTTTCCGTTCACGGCCTCTTTGTAGCCTCCTTCATACACTTTGCATCCGCAATTGGCACATATGTTTAGGCTGGGCTCGATGGCGGTGGAGATGAGGTTTGAGAAACGTTTGAATAGATCTACGCAGAGTTTTCTCCCTTCCTCAGTGAGCTCGTATATTTTCCTCTCCTTGTCTCCGACAGGTTTCACCTCGTGTTTAACGAGCCCTTTTTGTTCGAGGAGTTGTAGAAAGGGGTAAACTAGGCTTGGACTCACATCTTTTCCTAGCCTTTTCTTAAATTCCCGGAGAATTTTATATCCGTGGGCAGGCCCCTCATAAAGTATCATGAGCGCGTAGAATCGGGTGAAGTCCAGTACGTAGTTGTTCGACGCGTTCATCTTAGATTCCCTAAATAGATCATTATAAGATATGTCTTTTAAAGATATATTTAAATATTTAAATTGAAAATAAATCAAAATAAGAAAAAGGTGAAAAGAATGGTGAAGGATCCTATTTGCGGCATGGAGGTGGATGAGGAAAAGGCCAAGTTTAAAGTGGAGTATAGGGGTAAAACCTACTATTTCTGTAGCGCCATGTGCAAAGAAAGGTTCGAGGAAAAGCCTTGCTGAGTTGTGTGCGCTGGATCGTTGAAGAGTCGCCGTTAAAGTCATGTTGCTTTGAATACGCTAGGTGAGCTTTACCGCTCCCCCTTCACGGATGAGATATGTTTCCTCTTTCTTCACTACGCCTATGGGCTTGCCGGATAAGGGAGCGTGGCCTAAATTCAGCACCATGCCCTCTTTAATCCTCATTCTTCTATGAGCCACTATAATGGTTGTGATGGGATCCTCCTCGAACCTTAAACCCACGCCGTGACTGAACCCCTGGACATAGTATTGGGCTACACCATGCTCACCGTAGATTCGATAAGCCTCGCTCTCCAACTCCTCCATATTTAATCCAGGCTTCAGCTTCGAGGCGCACGCATTAACAGCGTTCGAAAAGGCTTGAAGAGCCCGCTTTTTCTCGTCGCTGACCGAGCCTAAACATATCGTGTCGGCTTTATCGGAGTAGTATCCGCCATAGCTTGGCATGACGTCGATCATAACGGTGTCCTGGGAGCCTATTCTCTTATTTCTCGGATGGGCGTGGATCCTAGGTCCTCCAGAGTTAACGTAAATGTGCACGGATTCGCTTCCCATCTTCCTCGCGGTGTATACGGCTTCCCCAGCTACCTCGGTTTCCGTGAGGCCGGGCTTCACAGTATTCAAGGCGGCCTTTAAGCTTTCACCGGCAATCTCCGAGGCCTTTCTTATCATCGACACCTCCTCCTCGTCCTTTATCATCCTCAATTCCATGATCATTCCATGCGCGTCAATCACCTTTTTCTCCGCGTGCATGTGAAGGAACTGCTGGTATAGAAGGGCTGAGGAGTCGATGTCCAAGTCGAATCCTAAGGTTTCAGCTCCGCTACTCTTGATGACGGAAACGACGCCTTTCATCAACTCCTCAACCTTCCGGTAACCTAACACGTTTTCAATCCACGTCCCATCTTTGAGCTCATCAACCTCGTCCTCGAAGGCGAAGATGGTTGGATCCCCTGAAACAGGGATAAAGAGGGCAGGTTGCCACCATCCTACCCCAGTGAAGTACCTGAAGCTGTAAACATTCCTAATCATGACTCCGCCAACATCCTTTTCGGACATTAAAACCTGAAGTCTTCTAACCCTATTCTCAAACCTGTTCAAAGCGGCTAACCTCGGTTCACTAAATCCTCGTTAAATCGGGGATTCCTTTTTTATGCCTTTCCTTTAAACCCGGTACTGGAAAACGAAACATGAGGCTGAAGGACGATAAAGCTTCAGCTAAAACGCTGGAAGCCCCCGGCTTCAGTCGCGGAGTGGCTCCCTCATTTATTTAATGGATGTCTTGATCGATAAAGGGGTAAGGGTTCACCAGTCTAGGCCTTGAATCGCATCTTCATTCTTCTTCCACCCTGTATACTCTGCACAGGCTTCCTCTGAGGGGTGTGGCGCCTGTGACAGGTTCATAGGGGGGGTCGTTGGAGGTGATGAGGTTGATGTTGGATTCAAAGGCGCCGTGTAGGGGGTCCTCTTTTCTCTCAGGGTACCACCAGTGAGAGGGAGCTGAGACAACCCTTGGATGGATTCCCTGAGTTAGCTTGGCTTTTTGCTTTACCCGGCCCCTTCCGAAAGGCGCTTCTATCCAAACCCAGTCTCCATCCTTTATCCCCAGTTTGCCCGCGGTTTCCGGATGGATCTCCAAGTAGGGGTATGGGTAGAGCTCGCGGAGCCATGGTAGCTCACGGTTGGCTCCATGATAGTAGACTACGGTTCTCGGCCCTGTGATGAGGATTAACGGGTATTCTTTAGCCACATCCGGCATGGTCAGCGGGGTTTCAGGGTTTTCAACGTGCGAGGGCAAGGGGTCATAACCGTATTTCTCGGCGATGCTGGAGTATAACTCAACCTTCCCGGAGGGGGTGGCGAAGCCGGTTTTCTCATATTTCCTGTACTGGGTTTTCTCCCAGACCACCCTTTTCTCGCATAGCTGTTGGAATGTTAAGCCTAGACCCTTAACGCAGTAGTCAAGGTACGTTTCCACGTTTTCGAAGATTTCAGGCAGCTCCTTTATCAGGTCAGGGGCCTTACGCTTCATTCTTCTTATGACTTCTAGGTCGACGGTTCTTTCATCCCTCGTATCGTACTCGGGGTCTATGATCTTCGGGCGGGCGGCGATGAACCCGTCGTAGAAGATATGCTCAACGTCGTTTCTAGCGAGGTAGCTGCACGGCGGTATGATTAGGTCGGATAGCTCCATCATGGGGGTCATGATGAAGTCGGATCCAACGATGAAGTCGAGTTTTTCAATGGCTTTCAAAGTTTCAGGTGTGCCTTCAAGGGCTAGCAGTAGGTCGTTTTGATGCCATAGAGCCTTTATCGAGTAAGGATGTCCTTCCAACATGGCGTGGATCATGCTAGGTGGATGGGGGTAGTTTCCCACCATGGATTCGGAGCCTGAGAAGAGGGGGAACCGCTCCCTTCCAATCACTTGGTCAGCGACCTCCTTCGGCAGGGAAAGAAACTCCTTAGCGATTTCCCTCCTAGATTTCACAGGCCTCGGCATGTTGGGGAACAGGTGTCCACCCTTCACGTCTAGGTTTCCACATATGGCCGCGAGGATGCTGATGGCGCGGATGGTGGAGTTAACGTTTAGGCTCATTTGAACGCCGATTCGCGTGTGAACCGTGGCTGGACGGTTTAAAGCGTACATGTAGGCGGCTTCTAGGATTTGATCTTCAGGAACCCACGTGATTTCTGAAACCTTCTCCACAGGGTATTGTCTAGCTCTTTCTCTCAGCTCATCGAACCCGATGCACCACTTCTTCACAAACTCCTTATCGTATAAGCCTTCCTCAATGATGATGTTGATGATTCCCAGGGCTAGGGCTCCGTCGGTGGCGGGCCTTAACTGAATGTATAAGTCGGCTTTAGAGGCTATCTCGGTGAACCTTGGATCTATGACGATGAGCTTCGCACCCCTTTTCTTCCCGATCATGATGTCCCTCGCCCTCGTGGGATGAGACGCTACCGGGTTTCCACCCCACAGCATGATGCATTTACTGTTCCTATAGTCGGGTCCTGTTTCAGAGGTAACCCGAGCACCGAAGATCATCTTGTTGGCCACTAGGACGGGGGAATGACAGTAATGGGCGTCTGAGTGGAAATGCGTGGGGCTTCCCATAGCGTAGAGCCAGGCCTGCTTAAAGTCGACGAGGCTGCGGAAGCCCGCGTCACCCCAGGACCAAGACACGGAGTGGGGGCCGTACTTCCTAATGGCGTCGATAAAGCCTTCAGCGGCCATGTCCAACGCTTCATCCCAAGAGATCCGCTTCCACTTGCCCTCACCCCTCTCCCCAACCCGTTTCATCGGATACTTTACCCGGTCGGGGTGGTATAGAAGCTGGATGTAAGCCAACCCCTTCGGGCACATCATACCCTCGTTCTGCGGGAACTCGGGGTCACCTTCGATCTTGAGCACCTTTTCACCTTCCATGTGAACCAGCACGCCGCACGCGCAGTGGCATCGATCACAAATCGACTTAAACACCTTCCTACGACCCATCCGCGGTTCACAACCTCTTCGAAACCATACGTTTACATGTAAAGCCGACTCACAATATTAAAATGCTTGCTTTAAACCACCGTTCACTTGGAGGCGGTGACCGAGTATCTTCTCACACGCTGAGCGGGGTTCCTCATATAGGCTAAAACATCCTCCATTAACGGGGGTTATCCGTTGAGGGTTGAGGCTCGATCGGTAAAATTTAACTTTAACAGCTCCGTTTAATAGTGTATGCGCGGCTTTGAGGTGGTTTTTCAACGCTCGTTCGCTAGGCTTGTTAAGGCGAGAAGAACGGTTCGAAGCCCTTTTCTTAATAAACGCGTTTTAAAAAGGGATTTAAAGTTCATCTTGGAGGCCGCAAGGTGGGCTCCTTCGGGGCACAACGCACAGCCCTGGCGATTCGTCATTATAGAGGACAGAGGGGTGAAAAGGAAGATCGGTGAATCCACGAAACGCGTTTATGAGGAGTTGCTGAGCGACGAGGAAAAGTTGAAAGCCACCTTTGGGAGCTATGGTAAGTGGTTCCATCAAGACCCCAGCAGAATGGATGGAATATACACTGAGAAGCCAACCATATACAGTAAAGGGGGTTTCACCACATCCGATTTAGAAGACCTCAAGATCAGGGCTGAAGAGTATTGTAGACTGGTTTCGGAGGCCCCAGCG
>Ga0123519_10001861_pt1 | contig 35979 bp, 35 predicted proteins | sample YelNatPaOPRAMG02_FD_87396 | JGI IMG/M metagenome (GOLD analysis project Ga0123519, IMG submission 87396) | Hot spring microbial communities from Yellowstone National Park - Yellowstone National Park OP-RAMG-02 (version 2) | ecosystem: Environmental > Aquatic > Thermal springs > Hot (42-90C) ... | reverse complement strand
ATTTCCCATGTGTCCGGGCAAGCGATGTCCTTTTAAGGTTCTGCCCGGAGTAGTACTTGAACCTAAAGAACCAATCCGGCGATGAGACATCGAGCCATGGGTTTTTGGCCCACCGTGCCAATTAAAACGCTTCATTCCTCCTTGAAAGCCCTTGCCGATAGAAGTACCCGTAATATCTACATAGTCTCCCGCTTTAAATAAATCTACCTTAAGCTCTTCTCCTACTTTATACTCTTCAGTCGGTAGACGCGAAAACTCGCGAATAATTTTACAAGGACTAATCTTTAATTTATTAAAATAACCTAAAAGTGGCTTTTTAATCCGACTTATTTTTTCTACCTTATCATATCCTAACTGGATAGATTTCTCTTTAACCGCCAAAATTGGACAAGGACCTGCCTCAATTACGGTTACCGCTACAAGACGACCGTCTTCGGTAAAAATCTGGGTCATGCCGATTTTTTTACCCAATAGTCCTGGCATTTTTAAACTTTACGCTTTTCGCTTTACACTTTAGACTTATTTTATCTCTACATCTACTCCTGCGGGTAAATTCAATTTCCTTAAAGCATCAATGGTTTTAGAAGTAGGTTCATAAATCTCTAATAGCCGTTTATGCGTACATAACTCAAATTGCTCACGCGACTTCTTATCAATTACTGGTGAGCGTAAAACTGTATAAAGTTCTCGCTTTGTCGGAAGTGGCACCGGACCTGACAAGCGGGCACCCGTACGTTTTACCGTCTCTACAATTTCTCCCACCGCCTGGTCTAAAAGACGATGGTCATATGCCTTAAGTCTAATACGAATCTTTTGCATCTTAAGTTATGTGCGTTATTTTCGTTTAAACAATATTAACGAAAATAACGATATTAAAGAAACTAACGCTTAAGCAATTATCTCCGTAACTACTCCTGCCCCCACTGTATGCCCTCCTTCGCGGATGGCAAAACGGGATTCCTTCTCCATCGCAATGGGAGTAATTAATTCTACTTCCAGATTTACATTATCTCCGGGCATCACCATCTCTACCCCTTGCGGAAGAGAAGTTATACTTCCTGTCACATCCGTGGTGCGAAAATAAAATTGGGGCCGATAACCCTTGAAGAAAGGAGTATGCCTTCCTCCTTCTTCTTTAGTTAAGACATACACCTGCGCTTTAAACTTGGTATGAGGAGTAATACTCTTTGGTGCAGCCACAACCATTCCCCGCTCAATATCATCCTTTTCAATCCCCCGCAAGAGTAAGCCTACATTATCTCCTGCCTGACCTTCATCCAAAGTTTTTCTAAACATCTCAATACCGGTAACTACTGTCTTTATTACCTCTGGCCTTAAACCCACAAGTTCTACTTCATCATTAAGTTTAACTCTACCGCGTTCAATTCTTCCTGTACCGACGGTTCCTCTACCTTCTATGCTAAAAACATCCTCTACTGCTAAAAGAAAAGGTTTATCCATCTCTCTTACCGGTACAGGAATAAACTCATCCACTGCCTTCATTAAATCTAAGATAGGTTTACAATCAGGATGATTAGGGTCACCGGTCTTAGTAATTGCCTCCATTGCTTTAAGTGCACTTCCGCGAATTATCGGTACCTTATCTCCCGGAAACTCATATTTAGTCAATAGTTCTCTTACTTCCATCTCTACAAGATCAATAAGCTCTTTGTCTTGAACTACATCAATTTTGTTTAAAAATACTACTATTGCCGGAACATTTACTTGGCGGGCTAAAAGGATATGTTCGCGCGTCTGCGGCATCGGACCATCGGCAGCTGAAACGACTAAAATTGCTCCATCCATTTGCGCTGCACCCGTAATCATATTTTTGATATAGTCAGCATGCCCTGGACAGTCAATGTGAGCATAATGGCGATTATCAGTTTCATACTCCACATGCGCGACGGAAATAGTTAATATTTTTGATTCGTCTCTTACTGCACCACCTTTGGCAATATCGGAATATTCACGGGGTTGGGCTTTACCTAATTTTGCTAATACGTGAGTAATCGCGGAAGTCAAAAGAGTCTTTCCGTGGTCAATGTGTCCGATAGTTCCAATGTTTACATGCGGTTTTGTGCGGACAAATTTTTCTTTAGCCATTACCTTTCACCTCCTATTTTTTAAAGCGTTCTTCTTATAGAAGAAGCACCAAATCCTATAATGATCTTTTCCGCTATATGTGAAGGCACCTCCGCATAAAAAGAGGGCTCCATTGTATAGGAAGCGCGACCTTGAGTAAGTGAGCGTAAAATGGTTGCATAATTGAATAACTCTGCCAGTGGTACATATGCTCGCACCGTGCGCAGATTAAAACGGCTGGCAAGAGAAATAATTTTGGCGCGCCTTGAATTTAAATCTCCAATCACTACCCCCATATATTCTTCGGGCACCACAATTTCTATATCCATAATTGGCTCTAAAAGGACCGATTTTGCTTTTTTTAATCCTTCATTAAAAGCAATGCTGGCTGCCATCTTAAAAGAAAACTCCGAAGAGTCTACTTCATGATATGAACCATCCACTAAAGTCACTTTTACATCCGTGACCGGATAACCCGCTAAAATACCGCTACGACTGGCATCCATAATCCCCTGTTTTATGGCCGGAATAAACTCGCGGGGAATTGCTCCACTTTTTATGCGCTCCTCAAAAGTATTACCTTTTCCTCCTAAATCTTGAGGCTCCATCTCAATTACGACATGGCCGTATTGGCCTTTTCCGCCTGTCTGCTGAATAAACTTTCCGGTAGAAATTACCTTTTTAGTAATTGTCTCCCGGTAAGCAACCTGAGGTTGGCTAACGCGTGCTTCTACATTAAACTCCCGTAATATCCGATCAATAATAATCTCTAAATGTAATTGCCCCATTCCGGAAATAATTGTCTGCCCGGTATCTTGATTATAATAAACTTTAAAAGTAGGATCCTCTTCTTCGATTTTATTCAAGGCAAAACTTAATCTTTCCTGATCCTGTTTAGTCTTCGGTTCGATTGCCTGCTGAATTACTGGTTCAGGAAAATGCATTCCCTCAATTAAAATCGGACTGGTTTCTTCACAAATTGTATCAGCGGTTTGAGTCTCTTTTAATCCTACTGCCGCAGCAATATCACCGGCATAAACTTCTTCAATGGCTTCCTGATGATTAGCATGCATGCGGATTAATTTCGTAATCCGTTCTTTTATTCTTTTAGTGGAATTATAAACATAAGCACCTGAAGAAAGAACTCCGGAATAGACCCTTAAGTAATTTATCTTTCCCGCAAATGAATCGCTAGCCACCTTAAAACAGAGTGCGCATAAAGGTGCATCATCTGAAACTTTAATTTCTTCATAATCTCCGGTTAAAGGATTTATGCCTTTAATCGTCGGAAGATCCAGGGGTGAAGGCAGATACTGACAAATCGCATCGATTAAGGGTTGTATACCTTTATTCCTTAAAGCTGCTCCGCATAAGACCGGCACAAATTTATTATTAATCGTTGCCTTTCTAATTGCCTCTTTAATCTCCGAAGCGCTAATTTCCTGCCCCTTAAGGAATTTATCCATAATTTTTTCCTCAACTTCCGCTAACTTTTCTATAAGATAACTGCGATATAAATTTACTTCTTTTAGATAATCTTGAGGGATTTCTTTAATTTCTATCTCTTTTCCTAAGCTATCATTATAAATTATCAACTTCTGCTCAATCAAATCAATTATACCCGAGAAATCCTCTTCTTTTCCAAAAGGTAATTCTATTGCCGCAATATGAGGATTTAATTTTTTTTGCATCTGTTGAATCACTTCTAAAAAATCACTACCTACCCGGTCAAGTTTATTTACAAAAGCAATACGTGCAATTCCGTAACGATCTGCCTGACGCCAGACAGTTTCTGATTGTGGCTCAACTGCCCCTACTCCACAGAAAATCACTACTGCACCATCCAAAACCTTTAAAGACCTTTCTACCTCGGCGGTAAAATCTACATGTCCGGGAGTATCAATAATATTAATTTGATAATTATTCCAATAACAGCTAGTACAAGCCGCGGTAATCGTAATTCCTCTTTCTTGTTCCTGAACCATCCAATCCATAGTAGCGGTACCCTCGTCAACTTCGCCAATCTTATAGGTCTTTCCCGTATAATAAAGTATACGTTCGGTAGTTGTTGTCTTACCTGCATCAATGTGAGCAATAATTCCGATATTTCTAATTTTATCTAATGGGATTTTTCTCGCCATGTTCGTCTTAAAATTATAAATCCTGATATCTAAATCCTAAACAATTCCTAAATTCTAATGTTCGAAATTCTAAACTTAGTGGTTTAGAAAATTGGGATTTAGTCCTTCGGCTAAGCTCATGGCTAATGGTGAGCGTAGTCGAACCATTAGGATTTAGAGTTTGTTTAGAATTTAGGATTTCGAATTTAGAATTTAACATAGTTACCATCTAAAATGCGCAAAGGCTTTATTGGCTTCTGCCATTTTATGTGTATCGTCTCTTTTCTTTATCGCTGAACCTTCACCCTTATAAGCAGCAATGATTTCTTCGGCTAATTTTACCTCCATCGGCTTGCCCTTTTTTTCCCGCGCAAAATCTCTTATCCAACGCAGAGCAAGAGAAATGCCTCTTTCTTGCCTTACTTCAACCGGCACTTGATAAGTTGCTCCTCCTACTCGACGGGGTTTAACCTCTAGACGCGGGCGAACATTATCAATTGCTTTATGAAAAATCTTTAAAGCATCGGTTTCGTTCAGTTCTTTTTTAGCGATCTCAAATGCACCGTAGACGATCTTCTCGGCTAAAGATTTTTTGCCTTCTTTCATTACCATATTAATAAACTTGGCAACTATTTTGCTATTAAATTTTGGGTCAGGTAAAATCTCTCTTTCTTGAGCTCTTCTTCTTCTCATTTGGTTAAAGTTGGCTTGGGTTTCTTTGCTCCGTATTTGGAACGCGAACGCCGACGTTGCTCTACTCCGGCGGCATCTAAAGTGCCACGAATAATATGATAACGCACTCCAGGTAAATCCTTTACTCTTCCACCCCTAACTAAAACAATCGAATGTTCCTGTAAATTATGACCTTCACCAGGAATATAAGCGGTTACCTCAATTCCCGTAGTTAATCTGACCCGGGCAATCTTTCTTAAGGCAGAATTGGGTTTTTTGGGAGTCATTGTCCGCACCTGTACACAGACTCCTTTACGTTGAGGACAACCCTTTAATGCTGGCGATTTACTCTTTTTTCTTTTTGATCTTCTACCTAATCTAATTAATTGGGTAATTGTCGGCATAGGCTATTTTTCAGTTGCTACTTTGACTTCTTCTTTTTCTTCTTTTTTCGTTGTCGGTTCTAATTCTTTAACTATTTCAATATCGCGATGACTGCGAAAACCTGTACCCGCAGGAATAAGGTGTCCGACAATCACATTTTCTTTTAAACCAAATAGTTCATCTTTTTTTCCAGAAGTAGCAGCATCAGTAAGCACCCGCGTTGTTTCTTGGAAACTGGCTGCTGAAATAAAACTTTCCGTACTTAAGGAGGCTTTCGTAATTCCCAAAAGTAAAGGAGTAGCAATTGCCGGCTTTCCACCCTTTTTAATCACCCGCGTATTTTCTTTCTGAAATTTCCACTTATCTACCTGTTGATTGGCCAAAAATTCAGTATCACCCGGGTCTTCAATCCTTACCTTCTTTAACATCTGCCGAATAATTAATTCAATGTGTTTATCATTTATGCGCACTCCTTGCAAGCGATAAACTTCTTGAATCTCATTTACTAAATATTCTTGCAAGGCTTTATCTCCACAAACCCTTAAAATATCCTGCAAAACTACTGGTCCATCCGTGAGTTGCTGACCTGCATAAACCTTATCTCCTTTATAAACATTAGGATGTTTTCCGTGAGGAATCACATATTCTCTTTGCATTCCTGTAGGAGAACGCACAATAATTACTCTTTGCCCCTTTTTGGTCTCACCAAACTCTACAAAACCATCAATTTCCGAGATAATCGCTGGATCTTTAGGTCGTCGGGCTTCAAATAATTCTGCTACCCGCGGAAGGCCACCGGTGATATCCTTTGTTTTCACTACTAAGCGGGGAATTTTCGCTAAAAGATCTCCTGCCTCAACCATCTGACCATCTTTGACTAATATATGAGCGCCCACCGGAATGGGATAAATCCCCATCACTTCCTCTTTGGCATCTAAAATTAATATCTGAGGATGATAATCGGGCTTATGCTCAATTACTACCCGCTCGGTAACTTTAGTTACCGGGTTTAATTCTTCTTTTATGGTAAGGTCTTCTTTAACATCTTCAAATTTTACTCTTCCTGAGACTTCGGTAAGAATAGGTGAAGTATAAGGATCCCAATGCACAAAAGTTACATCCTTATTTATCTCCTCATTGTCTTTAACGCTGATAAAAGCACCCTGAGTTACCGCATAACGCTCAAGTTCTCTACCTTGTTTATCATTGATACTAATTGAACCATTACGATTTAAAACGACGAATTCTTTCTGTTTAGGAGCAACACGTAAATTATGATACTTAACTATTCCTTTATTCTTTGATTTTATGAATGACTGTGCAGTAACCCGATAGGCAGTACCGCCGATATGAAAAGTGCGCATGGTTAATTGGGTTCCGGGTTCGCCAATACTTTGCGCAGCAATTACTCCCACCGCCTCACCTACTTCTACCATCCTTCCCGTGGCTAAATTTCTTCCGTAACATTTTGCGCAGACCCCGCGTACTGACTCACAAGTCAAGACACTGCGAATGCGTATTTTTTCAATCCCTAATTTTTCAATCATCTCCGCTTTTTCTTCCGTAATCTCTGTGCCTTGTTCTACAATTACCTCATCAGTAATAATATCGACAATATTATCTAAAGCAACCCTTCCCACAATGCGGTCTTTTAAGCTCACTACTACTTCATCGCCTTCAATAATTGCCGAAATCGTAATTCCATTTAATGTTCCACAATCCTCCTCAACCACAATTACTTCTTGAGCTACATCCACGAGTCTACGGGTAAGATATCCTGCATCCGCAGTCTTTAAGGCAGTATCGGCTAAACCTTTACGCGCTCCATGAGTAGAAATGAAATATTCTAATACGGTAAGGCCTTCGCGGAAATTAGCAGTAATCGGACTTTCAATAATTTCTCCTGATGGTTTTGCCATTAAACCCCGCATGCCTGCTAATTGTCTTACCTGTAAACGAGAACCCCTTGCTCCAGAATCCGCCATCATAAATATAGGATTAAAGGCAGGCATTTTTTTAAATAATAAATCAGAAATCTTATCCGTAGCCTGCGTCCAAATATCAATTATCTTATTATTGCGCTCACGTTCGGTAATTATACCTTTACGATATTGCTCCTCAATACGGGCGACCTCTTTGCGCGCTTCCGCTAAAACTTCTGGTTTTTCTGGGGGAATAGTTAAATCTTCAATTCCGATAGAAATTCCGCCTAAAGTCGCCCATTCAAAGCCAATTCTTTTAATATCATCTAATAGCTGAATCGTGCGATTGTGCCCAAAACGTTTATAACAAGCAGCGACAATATCGCCCATATTGGTTTTATTTAATTCAATATTCACAAATCCAAAACCTTCGGGTAGAATCTGATTAAAGATAACCCTTCCCACCGTAGTAGTAATGATTTCTTTATTTTCAATTACTTTCTTCTCTTGCAAATCAAAAAGTTTATCAATCCGTAAATTTATCCGGGCATGTAAATCTACTTCTTTATCTTCGTAGGCAACTATCACTTCATCAGGACAAGAAAAAGTCTTTCCCTCTCCTTTTGCTTGGGGTTTTTCTTTAGAAATATAGGATACACCCAGAATCATATCCTGTGTGGGTGTCACAATTGGCCGACCATCTGCGGGAGAAAAGATATTATTTATCGAAAGCATAATAATTTTTGCTTCCAGTTGAGATTCTAAAGATAAAGGCACATGCACTGCCATCTGATCTCCGTCAAAATCAGCGTTAAAAGCGGTACAAACTAAAGGATGAATCTTTATGGATTTACCTTCAATAAGTACAGGTTGAAATGCCTGAATTCCCAAACGATGCAAGGTAGGTGCGCGGTTTAAAAGCACGGGATGATCTTTAATTACCTCTGCTAAAATATCCCAGACTTCAATTTTTCCCCGCTCAACCATTCTGCGGGCCCCTTTAATCGTATGCACAAAACCCTTTTCTCTTAATTTTTTAATAATAAAAGGCTGAAATAATTCTAAAGCCATCTGTTTAGGCAACCCGCATTCATGAAGTTTAAGTTCTGGTCCGACGACAATTACTGAACGACCAGAGTAATCGACCCGTTTACCTAAAAGATTCTGACGAAAACGACCTTGTTTACCTTTAAGCATATCCGAAAGGGATTTTAATGGCCGATTATTTGAGCCCATCACTGGCCGACCGTGCCGACCATTATCTAAAAGTGCATCCACTGCTTCTTGTAACATCCTTTTTTCATTACGAATAATAATCTCTGGAGCATTTAGCTCAATTAATTTCTTTAAACGGTTATTCCGGTTAATTACTCGACGGTATAAATCATTAAGATCCGAGGTGGCGAATCTTCCCCCATCTAAAGGAACTAAAGGTCTTAAATCAGGAGGAATTACCGGAAGCACCTCTAAAACCATCCATTCGGGTTTATTTCCCGACTTCTTAAAATCTTCCACAATCTTTAGGGTCTTTAAGATTTTGCGGTTGCTTAAGATATCTTTTGATTTTTCTAAACTCCGGCGCAATTTTCGACTGTAAGCTTCAAGATCCAGCTCTTTTAATAAATCTAAAATCGCCTCTGCACCAATTTTGGCTTTAAAACCTGTTCCATATTTAGAAAGCGCTTCTTGATATTTTTCTTCGGTAAGTAGTTCTTTTTTCTTTAAAGGAGTATTACCCGGATCAACTACTACATATTCTTCATAATAGATTATTTTCTCTAGATCCCTTAAAGAAAGATCCAATAAAGCAGAAAGGCGGCTCGGCACTGCCTTAAAAAACCAAATATGAGTCACTGGACTGGCTAATTCAATGTGCCCCATCCTTTCTCTGCGCACGCTTGAGCGATCAATCGTAACCCCACAGCGGTCGCAGGTAATCCCTTTAAATTTTATTCCTTTGTATTTACCGCAGTTACATTCCCAATCCCGCACTGGACCAAAGATTCTTTCACAGAAAAGGCCATCTTTTTCTGGCTTTAATGTCCGATAGTTTATCGTCTCAGCCTTCCTTACCTCTCCTTTAGACCAGGACCTAATTACCTGCGCCGATGCGATTTTAATACTAATACTATCAAAAGAAATGATTTCTTCGTTCATTTTACCTTCATTTTACCTTTTCTGTCCGAATATCTAAACCTAATCCTTGCAATTCTTTCACTAAAACATTAAACGACTCAGGAGTTCCATGACTAAGACGTTGTTCTCCTTTAACAATTGCTTCATAAATGCGAGTTCTTCCTGAAACATCATCGCTTTTTACGGTTAACATTTCTTGTAAACTAAAGGCAGCTCCATATGCCTCCAGAGCCCAAACCTCCATTTCTCCTAAGCGCTGACCACCAAATTGCGCTTTTCCTCCTAAAGGTTGCTGAGTCACTAAAGAATAAGGTCCAATGGAACGGGCATGAATCTTTTCATCTACCAGATGCACCAATTTCATCATATAGATGTATCCCACCGTGACCTTCTGATCAAATGGCTCACCGCTAAATCCATCATAAAGAGTAATTTTACCGTCTTCAGGTAGATTGGCGGCTTTTAGCATCTCTTTTATTTCTTCTTCCGTAGCTCCATCAAAAACTGGACTATCCATATATATTCCTAAAACATGCGCTGCCCAACCTAAGTGGGTCTCAAGAATCTGCCCAACATTCATCCGGGAAGGAACCCCTAAAGGATTAAGCACTATATCTACTGGTCTGCCATCAGGTAAATAAGGCATATCTTCTTCTGGTACAATCTTGGCGACCACGCCTTTATTTCCGTGTCTACCCGCTAACTTATCTCCTTCAGCAAGTTTTCGTTTTGTAGCAATATAAACTACCACCCTTTTTAAAACTCCAGTGGGTAGTTCATCTCCGCGTTTTACCTTTTCAATCTCTTGTTCTTCTTCGGCAAGTAATTCTTGAATCTGACTATCAAAGGAATTAGCTAAAATCTGTGCTTCTTCGTTATCGCTAAAATTCATATTTTCTATTTTTTTCTTATCCACACCTAAAAGTTGGCTTAAGCGGTTTAATTTTTCCGCTTGCGTAAATTCGATCTCCTGTTTATAGTAAGCTTTTATTTCTTTAATTCTGGCTAATTCCTTGGTCTTTTCTTCTTTAGATTTTCTGCCACGTTCTTTACGTTGAAATATATCTACATCTATTACTATGCCTTCTGTTCCGGGTGGTACAGTTAAAGAAGTATCTCGCACATCCCCTGCTTTCTCACCAAATATCGCCCGTAAGAGTCTCTCTTCTGGAGAAAGTTCAGATTCGGTTTTGGGAGTAACCTTACCTACTAAAATATCTCCTGGTCCAACTTCGGCTCCAATGCGAATAATTCCAGACTCATCTAAATTCTTTAATGCTTCTTCACTCACATTGGGTATATCCCGCGTAATCTCTTCGTTTCCTAAACGGGTCTCAATTGCCTCTACTTCAAACCTTTTTATATGAATAGAAGTAAAAATATCTTCCTTTACCAATTTCTCACTTACTACAATGGCGTCTTCAAAATTATAACCCCGCCAAGGCATAAAGGCACAAAGTAAGTTTCTGCCTAAAGCCAGTTCTCCTCCTTGAGTAGCCATCCCATCCGCAATTACTTCTCCTTTTTCTACATATTGGCCTGGCTTTACTAAAGGGCGCTGATTTAAACAGGTATCCGCATTAGTACGTAAAAATTTCTTAAGTTGATAGACCTTTTTATTTATACAAATAGATGAAGCATCAACACTGGTTACCTTTCCTGATTCCTCAGCGATTACTACTGTCCCAGAATCCCGGGCAATTTTTGCTTCCATTTGTGTACCCACTAAAGGAGCTTCCGGCATCAAGATAGGTACTGCTTGTCTTTGCATATTTGAACCCATAAGCGCGCGATTAGCATCATCGTGCTCTAAAAAAGGAATTAAAGAAGCAGCCGCTGAGACAAGTTGTTTAGGAGAAACATCCATATATTCTACTTTCTTAGGAGAAACCTTAGGAAAATCGCCCTTATACCGACAAGAGACTTCTTTTTCAAGAAAATTCCCTTCTTCATCCAAAGGTACATTTGCCTGCGCAATCATCTTTTCTTCTTCAATATCAGCAGTCAAATATTCAATTTTACGCGTGACTCTGCCATCCTCAACTTTTCGATAAGGTGTCTCTAAAAGTCCTAAAGCATTTACGCGCGCATAAGTACTCAAAGAAGAAATCAAACCAATATTTGGACCTTCAGGAGTTTCAATTGGACAGATTCGACCATAATGTGAAGGATGAATATCTCTTACTTCAAAACCTGCGCGTTCCCGCGAAAGACCTCCTGGACCTAAAGCGCTTAATCTACGCTTATGGGTCATCTCGGCGAGCGGATTTACCTGATCCATAAATTGTGAAAGCTGACTGCGTGCAAAAAAATCACGCACTTGATTGGATAAGAGTTTAGAATTAATTAGGTAATGGACACTAAGATGTTCTGTATCCCCTATAATACTTAAGCGTTCCCGAATAGACCGGCCAATCCGCACCAAGCCGATTCTTACTTGATTTTGCACTAATTCTCCTACTGTCTTTACCCGACGGTTTCCCAGATGGTCAATATCATCAATTTTACCGATGCCTTCTTTTAATTTAATTAAATATTCTATTACTTTAATTACTGTTTGCGAATCTAAAACCCGCTTTTCCAAAGAAACATCCATTCCTAATTTTCGGTTTAGAATAAATCTACCTGCCCGTTCCAAATCATATCTTGCTGGATCAAAAAATAGATAATAAAAAAGATTCTCGGCGGCTTCCTTAGTTACTGGCTCAGTGGGCCGCATCTTTCTAAAGAAGTCTAAGTATGCTTCTTCTTTATTTTTGGTATAATCCTTTTTTAAGGTATTAATAATCTCAGGATATTCTTTTCCAAAAGCAGCAATAATCTCTTGGTCAGTAGAAAAACCGAGTATCCTTAAAATCTGAGTGGCGGCAAAACTTCTGCGTCTATCCACGTAAGCCAGAATTGTCTCAGAAAGATCATATTTAAACTCCAGCCACGCCCCCCGATAAGGAATAATTCTGCCGTAAAAGATCTTCTTACCCGTCGGATGTGATTCTTCTTCAAAAGAGACACCCGGAGAACGCTGTAATTGACTTACTATTACTCGCTCATCGCCATTAATAATAAAACTACCGGTCTGAGTCATTAAGGGTAACTCACCAAAATAAGCATCCTGCTCTTTAGTTTCAGATAAAGTAGTAAGTCTAAATCTTACTTTAAGCGGTACTGCATAGGTAATACCACGCCTTTTTGACTCGCTGACATCATACTTTGGCTTACCTAAAGAATAACTTATAAATTCTAACTTTACAGAGCGAGTGGAATTTTCAATCGGAAAAATCTCGTTAAATACCTCCTGGAGACCCTGGTTTTTTCTTTGGGAAGCAGGAACATCCATCTGCAGAAACTCCTGATAACTCTGGCGCTGCACATCTAAGAAATGCGGTAATTCATAAGCTTCCTTGATTTTGCCAAAATTTTTACGTTTAATCATTTCAATTACGTATAGTAATGTGTTAACCTATTTATTTAAGTTCAACTGTCGCCCCGGCTGCTTCAAGCTTTTTCTTCATTTCCTCTGCTTCTTCTTTAGATACACCTTCTTTTACCGGTTTGGGAGCACTGTCTACTAAGTCCTTAGCCTCTTTTAAGCCCAAATTAGTCAGCGCGCGTACTTCTTTTATCACTGCAATCTTATTGGCTCCTGCGTTAGCTAAAACTACCGTAAAAGTAGTTTTTTCTTCTTGAGCAGAAGCAGCAGCCGCTACTGTCGGAGCAGCGACACCTGCTGCCATCATCGGCATATTTGCTTGAACTCCAAATTTCTCTTCTAAAGCCTTAACTAAATCTGCCAATTCTAAAACCGTCATTGCCTCTATTGACTTAATAATCTCCTCCAACTTTTCTTTTGCCATCTTAGCCTCCTTTATTTTGTTTTTTATTTTTTATTTGTTCTAAACAATAAACCAATTTTTTTAAATTCTGATTTAAAACTATGGCAAGTTGATATAAAGGAAACTTCAGTGCCATAATAGCTTGAAATCTTAAAGTATCTTTTGAAGGCAACTTTGCCAATGTTTCTATATCTTTCTTATCCAGAATCCTATCTTTAAAAAAACCCCCGGTAAATTTTAATGCCTCATTTTCTTTAGAAAAATCATAAAGGATACGGCAAACTTCTATTGGTTCATCTTTAACAAATACCATTGCACATGGACCATTTATATTAGTCATAAGCGAATCTAAACTTAAATTCTTCAGCGCAGATTGAGCAATGGTATTTTTTACGACCAGAACATCTGCATGAACTTTCTTCAAAGACTGTCTTAAATTACTCATTAAGGGACTAGATAAACCCGCATATTTTATAATAAAGACACTTTCTGAATGCTTAAAATTATCTTCTATTTTTTTCTTAGCTGTCTCTTTAAAAATTAAACCGATTTTTTTCATAGCGCAATCTTTAAACCAGGATTCATAGATGAAGAAATAAATAAACTCTTGATAAATTTACCTTTTAGGCAAGAGGCAGCTGCCTCATTTACTGCGTTCATTACCTGGCAGGCATTATCATATAATTTATCTTCAGAAAAAGAAATTTTCCCAATTGATAAATGTATACCTGCCTGTTTATCTGTACGAAATTCTACTTTCCCTTTTTTTACTTCTTCAATTGCCCGCGCAATGTCATTAGTTACGGTTCCGGTTTTAGGACTGGGCATCAAACCTCGTGGTCCTAAAATTTTACCTAAACGGGCTAAATCTTTCATCATCTCAGGCGTAGCAATCACACAATCAAAATCCAAAAATCCCTTAGCCACTTTCTCAATTAAATCATTACTACCTACATAATCTGCACCTGCTTCCTTTGCTACGCGTTCATGCTCTCCTTTACAGAAAACCGCCACCCTTATTTTTTTACCTGTTCCATGAGGTAAAATCACGGTTCCCCGAATCATCTGCTCCGGTTTTTTGGGGTCAATATTTAATTTAAAATGTAAGTCTACTGAACCATCAAATTTTGGTGCAGGTAATTTTTTTAAAATCGAGATTGCTTCCTTTAAATTATAGGTTTTAGACTTATCTACCAACTTTATGGCTTCTTTATATCTTTTACTCTGTTTTTTCATTTTATTAATCCTGAATCGTAATCCCCATACTCTGCGCTGTACCTTCGACAATCTTAATGGCCTTGGCTAAATCATCGGTATTAAAATCCTTTAATTTTTCCCGGGCAATCTCTTCCACTTGCTTACGCGTAACTGTTCCAATAACTTCTTTGCCCGCGCTACCCGAAGCTTTGGCTAAATTTGCCGCGCGTTTAAGTAAAACCGAAGATGGTGGACTCTTAATAATAAAGGTAAAACTTTTATCTTCATAAACCGTAATCACTACAGGTAAAATTAAACCATCTCTACCTTTTGTCTTTTCATTAAATTGCTTACAAAATTGCATAATATTAACACCGTGTTGACCTAAAGCAGGACCTACGGGCGGAGCAGGATTTGCCTGTGCTGCTGGTACATGTAATTTTATTTGGGCAATTATTTTCTTGGGCATCTTTTATCTTCCTATATTTTTTCTACCTGCCAATATTCTAATTCTACGGGTGTGGATCTACCAAATATCGAAACCCCTACCTTAATTTTTCCTTTCTCCGGATAAATTTCTTCAATCGTACCATTAAAATTTACAAATGGACCATCATTGATTCTGACCTGCTCGCCTTTTTCAAAAATTACCTTAGGACTAGGTTTTGTCTGTGTTTCTTCTGTGCGTTTTAAAATCTTCTCTACTTCTGTCTGGGCAAGCGGCATAGGTTTTTTGCCTAAACCAATGAAACCAGTTACTCCCGGTGTTCTTCTAATAAGAAAATAGGTGCTCTCATTTAATTCCATCTCTACTAAGATATAACCCGGGAAAAATTTTCTCTGTAAAAGCCTCTTTTTACCTGAGCGTATCTCAGAAACCTGCTCAGTGGGGATAATTACCTGTTTAATTAAATCCCCTAAACCCGCTGCTGCTACTCTCTTTTCTAAAGATGCCTTCACCTTTTCTTCCGAGCCAGTTTGTGTATGTACGACGTACCAGTTCATCTAAATACCAAGCTTAATATCTTAGAAAGGATTAAATCAATTATACCAATGAAGACTGCGGTAATAAAAGTAATCACAATTACCACGATGGTTGAGCCGTATATTTCTTGAGGACTAGACCAGGAAACCTTAGTTAATTCTGTCTTTACCTCCAAAATAAATTTTTTAATCTTTGCATAATTCTTTAACAAGAATACTAATAGGATTATCCCCAGAACAATTAAAATTATTCTGCCTAAATGATTAATTAAAAATTCCATTTTCTTCTCGGTTTAAGTCTCATTTTTGGGGTTTGTGTCTAAAACAGGGGCGGAGGGACTTGAACCCCCAGTGCTGGTTTTGGAGACCAGTGGTTTACCAGTTAACCGACACCCCTCATCCAAAAATATCTTCCCCTCAATCTATTTTATCTCTTTATGTAAAGTATGTTTATGACAGAATTTACAAAATTTATTGAGTTCTAATTTTTCCGGATGCTTTTTTTTATTTTTTGTAGTAGTATAATTTCTATTTCTACAAACCGTACATTCTAAAGTAATGATTTCACGCATACTTTAAATATTGTAAAATAGGGGGTTTGATTCTCTTACCTCCAAGCTGGAGACGGGAATTGAACCCGTGACCCCGTCCTTACCAAGGACGTGCTCTACCGACTGAGCTACTCCAGCAGGCCTAAAGATAAAAACACTCCCCCTTTTAAGAATTTTTACAAATTCTTTTTAAAGTATATTAGTTTTTATTTATTTAGGCTGATAAACCGGAAAAAAGAGATATTTTTCCAGTTAAGTAAAACAAAGAGTATAATACAAAAATTATATTTTGTCAATATTTTTTATAATTATTTAATAGCAAAATCACAAATCTGCCAATAGGCACAATACTGACAAGCTTTATATTCTGGAGTAGGACTAAAGTCTTGCCTGCGAATACCAGAAGCAACCTCCCTTATTTTCTTTACTATCTCTTCCAAGTCTTTTTCTGTAACTACATATGTACCAATAAGGGATGGCTCTAAAAAATATAATTGTACTCGCTTGGGTAATTTTCCAAAAATATTTTTGTAGGCTAAAGCATAAATTTTTAATTGCAGACTCTCCTTAACCCGTTCATCTGCTTGTTTCTGATTTTTTATTTCTGAAGTTTTAAAATCCATAATTACTGCCTCATGATCCTCTTCATCAATCCGGTCAAAACGACCACTAATTTTATTGTTATCCAGCATAAAAGAGAATTCTTTTTCAATGAATTTTGGAGAAGTTGGATTTTTCTCTTCAGTTTCATAAAAACGCTTTAATGCTTCCTCTGCTTTTTTTATTCGCTGGATCTGATGCTTTTCATCTAAAAAACCTTGTGGGTCAAAATTCAAACGGAATGTTTCGATTAACTCAGATAATTCCATTTTTCTTCCGTTAATTTTATATTGAAAATATTTACTGACTGCATCATGCATCGCCTTACCATAGATTACGGTATGATGCTCCATTACCGGGATGCGTAAGATATGCACATATTTATATTTTAAAGGGCAGGTAGAATAATCATCAATCTGGTAATAACTTAAATTAAGGAGTTTATCTTCGGGAATCTTTTTAATTCTCTTTAGGCGTGATTCAGGTACAGGGGCGAAGCGCTGAATTACTTCTTGCGCTGAGGCCTTCTTTTTCTCTTGCTTTTCTTTACCTAATGCCTCGACCACAAATTGACTTACTTGCCTTAAGCGTCTGGTACCATAATCAGAGGCACTCGTAAAATATAACTCCTCCTTTGCCCGGGTCATTCCTACATAAAAGAGCCGACGTTCTTCCTGGAGGTGAAAATCGCCCGTAGGCAAAATCTCTTTAATTAACTCATCCGGTAATTCAATGGGTTGGTGTCGATGAGGCCAAGGAAAACGTAAATTTACCAAACAAACCATAAAGACAACCCGAAACTCCAGTCCCTTTGCTTTATGAATCGTCAGTACATTGACACTATCAGTATCTAAATCTGCTTCCACAGTTGCGGGATCATCTCCTGCTTCAATTAAAAGATTAATATAATTTACAAAATTATGTACCTTATCTTCTTTCGCTACATTTTGAAAATCCCACACAATATTAAAGAATTTAGCCAAATTCTCTATTTTGGCTTCATTCTCTAAAGAAGGATTTTTAATTAAACGTTTTAGATAACCGGTTTCAGTAAGAAATGTATAAAGGAGCCTACCCGTTGAATACGTGCGACCAATTTTTATAAATTCTTCAATATCTTTAAGGATTTTCTTGGCTTTTATCCGAGACGCCCCAGAAACATCCTCTAATTCTTTAATTTCATCCAGCTCTTTAAAAACTAAATAAAGGGGTTTATTTCGGCGCTGGGCATAATGATTCATACGAGATAAATCTAAAAGATTAAAATCGTAAATCTCAGAACTAACTAAATAATAAAAACTTAAAGAATCAGAAGGGTTAGCAATTGTCTTTAAGAAATTAAGACACAATTTAACCTCTTCGCGCATATATAAGCCTTGATTGCCACTAAATCTCCAGGGTATACCTTGCATATTCAATGCCTGAAGAAATCCTTCTGCATCAGAATTAGAGCGCACCAGAATTGCAAAATCACCATATTTATATTTTTTACTTTTACACCTTTTTTTTATCATCTTGGCTACATAATCCGCCTCAGTTAATCCGGTATCAAAATGAAAGTGCTCCGGAGCCTTTCCTTCCTTTTTAACCGCCTCCAGTCGTTTACTAATACTTGCTTTAATCTCAAACCGTTCAGGATTGTTATGTTGGATTAAGCGATAGGCATGGTCTAAAATTGATTGATTTGAACGGTAATTTTTAGTAATACTTACCTTTTTTGCCTGAGGAAAATCCTGCATAAAATTTAAAAGATTTGAATAGGCTGCCCCCCGGAATCTATAGATACATTGGTCATCATCACCCGTTACCGTAATATTGGCATTCTTTCCTCCTAAGAGTTTAACTAATTGATATTGGGCAAAATTGGTATCTTGAAACTCATCAACCAATATATATTTAAATTGCTCTTGATAACGCTTTAAAATCAAAGGATGTTCCCGAAAAAGTTTTAAAGTAAGATAAAACTGATTACCAAAATCAACCAACCCTTCTTTAGCTAATAAATCCTGATATTTTTTATAGGCGCAGGCAACCTCCCATAACTGTTGAGCTTTTTCTTTAAGGGTTAAATCTTGGGGATTCTCTTTTGCCTTAAGGGAAAAATCTTGGGCATATTTTAAATACTCCTCAGGTGAAATATCTTCATCTTTTGCACGACTAAAAACTTGGATTAATGCCTCAATAAAACGTGTCGGATCGGATAAAGGACGGTAATATTGTAAATCAAATTCAAAAAGGTGTTCGCGCAAAAATACGGCTGCCTCAGCTTGGGTAAGTACTCTAAAATCAGAAGCTAAACCCATAACCAAAGCATTTTCTCTTAAAATCCGATCACCAAAAGCATGAAAAGTAGAAATCCAAATATCAGTATAACCATAGGGCACCAGAATATCTACCCGTTCAAGCATCTCCTGAGCTGCTTTATCCGTAAAGGTAAGCGCTAATATCTCATTGGTTTTAGCCAAACCACTCTCTAAAAGCCAAGCAATCCGCCGAGTAATTACGGTAGTTTTTCCAGTTCCTGCACCCGCAATAATCAAAAGTGGCCCCTCTTTATGGGTAACTGCCTCAATTTGCTCCTTGTTTAGTCCTTCTAAAATTTTCTGCATTCTTCTTGACAATTTTTAAATTTAAAGTATACTTTCTTTTTTAAAAGGAATAAACACATGTTAAAAATCTGTGCTGTTTGCGGGAAAAAACCGATTACGGGCAAAAAGGTCGTACGTAAAGGTTTAGTCAAAGCTAAGGGTGGAACCGGAAGCAAAATTGTCCGTTCTACCAAACGCAAGTTCTTGCCTAACTTGCAAAAGATACGCATTCTTATCAATAACCGTCCAAAAAAAGTATATGTCTGCACTCAATGCATTAAGCAAGGTCGCATCACAAAAATCGTATAAACTTTTTTAATAAAATTAAAAAAATATATCTTTTGCCTCTAAAATAATGGAATCTTCACTTTCCCAAGTATCTTGACGCAATGTATAGACTAAAGAAAAATTTCTCGCCTTAAATAAACTATCATAATATTCTGCCAGACCAAATCCAATCACCGGATAAGTAAAACTTCCATCCGTTACCCAAAATTTTAAAGTATCCCTGCCTAAAATCTTCGGCTCTGTCTTTAGTTTTAAATTGCGGGTATAAAATAAAGGTAAAGGATTATCTACACCAAATGGCTCAAGGAGCATAATTTCCTGAACTAATTTTTCATTTAAACTAGCTAAATTAAGTTCCATATCGATATTTATCCGGGGAAGCAAATCCTCAAAAACTAATCTTTCTTGTGCAAGATAATTAATTCTTTTTTTAAAATCTTCTATTTTATCTTTAGCAATCACTAATCCTACTGCCTGCCGGTGTCCGCCAAAGGTATGCAAAAACTCTTTACAATCTAAAAGGGCATTAAATAAATGAAAATTTTTTATCGAGCGACCCGAACCCTTACATAGATTTTTACCCAAAGAAATTAGAATTGTCGGTCGATAAAATCTTTCCGCTAATTTTGAAGCTACAATCCCAATTACTCCTTGATGCCAATCTAAGCCGGAAAGTACAATTACCCGGTTTTCTTTAAAATTAACTTCCCGTTCAATAATTGCTTCCGCTTCCAATAAAATTTTATCTTCTATTTTTTGACGCTGGCGATTGTAGGCTTCAATAATTTTTGCTAATTCTTCTGCCTCATCTATCTTTTGCGTAAGGAGTAAATCTAAGGCGGTATTGGCTGTATCAAGACGGCCACTGGCATTTAAGCGCGGACCGAGGATATAACTGACAAATGTAGTATTTATTTTCTTATTTTTTATCCCACTAATTTCAAGGAGCGCTTTTAAACCTGGTTTTTTAGTCTGATTTATCCGCAAAAGTCCTTCCTTAACAATGATTCGGTTCTCACCACGTAGAGGGACTACATCCGCAATTGTGCCTAAACAAACCAAATCTAAATCTTCGATTAATTTTTCTTGAAGGAGCGCCTGACATAATTTATAAACCACTCCCACGGCGGCTAAATCTTTATCCTTATATTGAGAAGAGCTTAATTTTGGATTTAATATACTAGAAGCAAATAAAACTTGATTTAATGGCTCATGATGATCAACCACAATAACTTCTACATTTTGCCTTCTTAGTTCTTTTATCTCTGCGTAACTATTGGTGCCACAATCAACGGTAATTAAAAGTTTTATCTTTTTTTGCTTAACCATATTTATAATATTTTTATTTAAACCATAACCTTCTTTAATTCTATGGGGTATATAATGCTCTGCCTCTATACCCATACAAGAAAATGTCTTCTTAAGCATAGCTAAGGAAGTTACCCCATCAACATCATAATCACCAAAAATCATTACCTTATCTTTATTTTTTGCTATCTTTTTAATTAAATTAACCGCCAAAGGCATCTGAGAGAAATCATAAGGATCTAAAAGATGATTTACATTGGCATTTAAAAATTTATCCGCCTCCTCAACAGTAGTAATTTGGCGATTAATTAAAAGCTGTGAAAGGATTTTCGAAATCTTTAAAGTTTTACTGAGTTTATCTTGTAAAAGGTTATCTTGAGGCAAAATATTAAGTATTTTATGTATAGACATATTTACATTTTTTCCGGAGCATTGATATTTAATAATTCTAAAATAGTAGCAATCACAATTTGTGTAACCTTTATTAAAACAAGCCTTGCTTTACTCAATGCTTCATCTTCGCCCAAAACCCGATGTTGATCATAAAATTTATGAAAAGCCTGCGCTAACTCTTGTGAATAAACCGTAAGCATATAAGGATCAAGTGTATTTAAACAAATATTTAAAATATAAGAAAATTGTCCCAGTTTTTTCATTAACTCTATTTCTTCTTTTTCTTTAAGTAAACTTAAATTTAAATCTTTAACTTTAAGTTTTATTTTACTATTTCTTAAGATACTGGCGATGCGGGCATGGGCATATTGGATATAATAAACAGGGTTTTCGGGAGTTTGTTTCTTGGCTAACTCTAAATCAAAATCAAGATGACTGGAAGTACGACGCATCAAGAAGAAAAAGCGCGCTGCATCGACTCCGACTTCATTAATTATTTCCCTTAAAGTAATATATTGTCCTTGGCGGGTAGACATTTTTAAGGGTCTACCTTCTTTAAATAAAGAAACTAACTGAACAATAATTATAGAAAGTGAATCTTTCTTTTTGCCTAATGCCTGAATTGCTCCTTGAATTCGTTTAATATAACCATGATGGTCAGGACCCCATAAATTAATTAACCAGCAAAATCCGCGGCTAAATTTATCTTGATGATAGGCAATATCTGGGGTAAGATAAGTATAACTACCATCACTTTTTATTACTACCCTATCTTTATCATCACCAAATTGAGAAGACTTAAACCAGACTGCACCATCTTTTTCATATAACAAATTTTTCTTTTTTAAAAAAGAAAGCGTCTTTTGGATTTTTCCGCTTTCTCTTAATCTCTTTTGACTATACCAATAATCAAACTTTACCCGAAATTCTTCTAATTCATTTTTTATTATTTTTAAAATATAATTTACGCCAAATTCGCTAAAATTTTGAATTTTGGATTTTGAATTTTGAATTTCTTTTGCAATCTCATAAATGTATTGCCCTTGATAGTAATTCTGGGGATATTCTATTTTTTCACCTAATAATTCTTTTAGTCTTAACTCAATAGATTTACCTAATATATCAATTTGATTTCCTTCATCATTAAGATAATATTCTCTTTTTGCAAAGAATCCTAAGAAATTTAAAATATTAACTAAAACATCTCCTACTACTGCTTGACGCGCATGGGCAACTGATAAAGGACCCGTGGGATTTGCGCTTACAAATTCAACTAAGACAGGTCTTTTTTTACCTAAATTTAACCTTAAGGCATCTTTATCTTTTATAAAGATATTTTTGAGTAAATCATAAAAATAATTATTGGTTAAATAAAAATTAATAAAACCTGCTCCTTCGGCTTTAATTTCAGCGATATAATTTTTCACTGGGCTGGTTTGTTTTTGCCTTTTTATATTTTCTACGATTAATTCCGCTACTTCTTGGGCAGATTTTTTAAAAAGCGGACTTAAACGAAAAGCGATATTTGTAGAAAAATCTCCAAAATTTTTATTAGCGGGCAAATCTAAAGATAATGGTAGATTGTCTTTTTGTTTTATCCCCAAAGTTTCGGTTGCCTTAAAGATTAAGGCGATTAACTCTTTCTGAATATCCCTCTTCATTTTTAGGCTGGTAAATAAAGGAAAGTAAAAAATCGCGAGGTCTATTTTGATTCGCTTCTTTTCTTAAAAATCTTTAACCTCTTTGCGTCTGACCAGAGGCGCTCTAATGCATAAAATTCTCTTAGTGGTTTAAAAAAGATATGGACAATCACACTTAAAAAATCCATCACTATCCAACCAGATTCATCTTTAGAATCACTTTCAGAAAGAGGCTTTATTTTATCTTTATCTAAATCCTCTTCTATCGCCTGCGCAATTGCATTTATATGAATTAAGGAAGTTCCACTTAAGATAACAAAATAATCGCAGAAGTTACAAACCCGGCGCATATCTAAGATCACTAAATTTTGTGCCTTCTTTGAAGAAGCAACCTTAGCAATCCGCAGAGCTAATTTTTTTGAATCGATGTTTGACCCTTCTTTCTAAAGCAAAATTAAAAGTTATAAAAACAAGTTAGGCGTTATTTTTTTCCTAAAATCTTAAACATAGAAGTACCGCAATCCGGGCATTTTCCCTTAACTGCTAAACGGCCATTTTTTAAGGTGACCTTCTGTTCATCTTTCATTTCCTTTGTCGCTTTACATTTTACACAATAGCCTTTTTCTGCCATAAGTCCTCCTTTTTATTTTTAAAATATTACCATAGATTAAGTCTTCTGTCAATCAAACAAATAAAGATTCTAAAAAAATTTAAGGCTATACATAAATCTCTGATATAATTTTAAAGAGTTTCTCAGAGAGACCTCAAATAAAATTATTAATAATTTACCCTTACTAGATATAGTCCACATGCGGGAACTACCGGTCCAATAAGTTTTTTATCTTTAGTTTTAAATATCTTTTTAATTGTGCCTGCAGAAAATTTATGCCTACCAATCCAAAGTAAAGTTCCGATGATGAATCTTATCATATTGTGTAAAAATCCATCTGCTTCTATTTCAATATTTATTAAATTTTTATTTTTAAAAATTTTTATTTTTTTTATTGTCCTTAAGGAATTTTTTGGTTTTTTATCAATTTTCGCAAAAGCAGAAAAATCGTGTCTTCCTAAAAGTACTTTTGCTTCTTTTTTCATTATTTTTAAATCCAAAGGATAAGGATAAAAATAGGCTCGATTTTTTAAAAAGGCACTCGGATAAGCACGATTAAGAATTACATAACGATAAACTTTTGATTTTGCCCAAAATCGACTATGAAAATCTAAATCTACTTCTTCTATTTTTTTAACTACGATATCTTTAGGTAAAAGTCCATTTAAGGCTTTTTTTATCTTTTCTAAAGTTAGTTTTGATTTTGTCTTAAAATTTGCTACTTGCGCTTGCGCATGTACTCCTGCATCTGTTCTTCCCGAAGCAACAAGTTTAATCTTCTCCTGAAGTATTTTTTGGAGAGTTTTTTCTATTGTCTCTTGAATTGATGGCCGGCGGGATACGGACGACGGAATACGGCATACAGAACGTAGATAACGCCCCTGCGTCTGCCAGCCACAATAATTTGTGCCATCGTATTCTATGGTAAGTTTTATATTGCGTATGGGAGGAGATTTTTTTAAGGATAGCAAAGACGGGTTTTTGCTCACTTAATTAATAATTCCGCAATCTGAACTGCATTAGTAGCTGCACCTTTACGTAAATTATCAGCAACTATCCAAAGCCAAAGTCCATTTTTAACAAAGGGATCTTGACGAATCCGGCCGATAAAAACTTCATCCTTTCCTTCTACATCTTTAGGTAGAGGATAAAGATTTTTTTCTGGTCTATCATTTACAATGATTCCGGATGATTTACTTAAAATTTCTCTTGCTTTTTCTGCTGTAATATATTTTTTAGTCTCAATGTATACTGCTTCTGAATGACCTGTCCTTACCGGAACGCGTACACAAGTAGCGGAAATCTTTATTTTCTCATCATGCATTATCTTATGTGTCTCTTTTACTAATTTCCATTCTTCAGTAGTATAAGCATATTCTCCAAAGCTACCAATATGCGGAAAAACATTATAGGCAAGTTGTTGGGGTAAATAACGATTTTCTAAATTTACATCAAGATTATTATATCCTCCCAAAGATATCCGGGTATTTTCTTCTTTTAACTGCTCAACTGCTAACCTTCCTGCTCCTGAAGCTGCTTGTAAAGTAGTCACAATAATTCTTTTGATGCCTACCTTTTTATAAATTGGCCATAAAGCCACCACCATCTGAATGGTAGAACAATTCGGATTAGAAATTATACCTTTATGTTTTTTGATATCTTGGGGATTTACTTCCGGAACGACTAAAGGAACTTTGGGGTCTAAACGAAAATCTGCACCATTATCAATGACTACTGCACCTCTTTTTATTGCTTCAGGCGCATAAGTTACTGCTGCGCCTTTTTCTCCTTCGGTGCCAGCAAAGAGCGCAATCTCAGTACCATTAAATCCATCAGGTGAAATTGCCTCTACAACATAATTTTGTCCATCTACCTCTATATTGCGGGCGGAACGCGCAAAGACACGTAATTCTGCGACGGGAAAATTCCGCTCTCTTAAAACCCTAAGCATCTCAATCCCTACTGCTCCGACTCCCACTACGGCGACATTATATTTTTTCATAAATATCCCTGGTTTCGTTAAATGTAACTGCTATTGCAAGTAGTCTGTAACTAAATCTCCGACCTCAGAGGTCGAATAACCCATCTTGCCTGCTGCCAAAGACTTTAATTTTGTATTTACTACCTTAATTACCGCTTCTTCTACTGCCAAAGCTGCTTGCGTTTCGCCTAAATTTTCAAGTAACATCGAAAGGGCGCAAATTGCTGCGAGGGGATTAATTACATTTTTTCCAGTATATTTGGGTGCACTTCCCCCAATTGGCTCAAACATTGAGACACCTTCGGGATTAATATTTCCACCTGCAGCAATTCCCATTCCTCCCTGAATAATTGCTCCTAAATCCGTAATTATATCTCCAAACATATTATCCGTAACAATCACATCAAACCATTCTGGATTCTTCACCATCCACATACAAGTAGCATCTACATGCGCATAATCAGTCTGAATATCGGGATAATCTTTGGCTACTTCATAAAAGATTCTTTCCCATAAATCCCAGGCATAAGTTAAAACATTGGTCTTTCCACAAAGCGTAACTTTTTTCTTTTTATTTCTTTTCCGCGCATAATTAAAGGCATAACGGATACAACGCTGGATACCTTTATAAGTATTATAAGAAATTTGAATCGCTACTTCTTCTTTTGTACCTTTATTTTTAAATTCACCCATTCCTTTATATAAGCCTTCAGTATTTTCTCTTACCACTACAAAATCTATATCTTCTGGTCTTTTATCTTTTAGTGGACAAAATTCTGGATTATAAAGTTTTACCGGTCTTAAATTTATATATTGCTCTAAACTAAATCTTATTTTTAAAAGGACTCCGGTTTCTAAAATCCCTGGCTTTACTTCAGGATGACCCACTGCTCCTAAATAAATTGCTGAATATTTTTTAAGTTCTTCGATATCCTTGTCCTCGACAGTCTTCTTAGTTTCTAGATACCTTTTTCCACTAAAATCAAAAATCTTTGTTTCATAACTAAATTTATATTTTTTACTGACTGCCTCTAAAACTTTAAGGCCCTCTCGGATTACCTCTGGACCAGTTCCATCTCCGGGAATTACTGCGATTTTATACATTTTTCGTTTAATTCGTTAAAAAGAAATTAATGCCTTTTTTCTTTTTTTACATAATTCATTAATCCGCCTTCTTTAATAATCTGTTGTAAAAATTCAGGAAAAATAGAAGTTCTATAAGTTTTATTTTGGGTTAAATTTTTAATTATACCACTAGATAAGTCTATTTCAAGTTCATCATTTTCTTTGATTTCATCTGCATTTTTTAATTCAAGAAATGGTAAGCCAATATTAATGGCGTTACGAAAAAATATGGGAGAAAAACTCTTAGCAATCACACAAGAAATTCCACAACCTTTAATGGCTAAAGGGGCATGTTCGCGCGATGAACCACAGCCAAAGTTTTTACCTGCCACAATAATATCACCTGTCTTTACTTTCGTTATAAAATTTAAAGAGATATGCTCCATACAGTGCTTGGCTAATTCTTTTGGGTCAGTACTTACTAAATATTTAGCTGCAATAATATCATCGGTATTAATATCATCTCCGAATTTATGAACTCTGCCTTTAATAATCATAACCAATGACTGTTTAACGTAAAGTGTAAAGTTAAAAGTATAAAGTTAAAAATCAAAGTTTAAAAATTTTTTTGAAAAGTTTTAGTTTTTCGTTTTGCACTTTACGTTTTACGTTCATTATATTACCTCTTGCGGATGGGTAATTCTTCCCGTAATTGCTGAAGCGGAAGCAACTGCTGGGCTACTTAAATAAACAAAACTTTCACTATGTCCCATGCGGCCAATAAAATTTCGGTTTGTAGTAGCTAAACAAACTTCGCCTTTAGTTAAAATTCCTAAATGCCCACCCAAACATGGTCCGCAGCTGGGAGTAGAAAATATCCCTCCTGCCTGAATAAAAATTTTTGCCAATCCTTCTTTTACTGCCTCTAAATATATCTTTTGGGTAGCAGGAATTACAATTAGACGTAATCCTTGTTTAATCTTCTTTCCTTTTAAAATTTGGGCGGCAATTCTTAAGTCCGACAGTCTTCCATTAGTACAGGAACCAATCACTACTTGATCTAATTTTATATTTTTCAGTTTACTTACTGGTTTTACATTAGAAGGTAGATGCGGACAGGCTACCTGTGGCTCTAAATTTGAGATATCATAATCATAAACCTTCTCATAAGTAGCATCCTTATCAGATTCATAAAAGAACTTCTTACGGTAAACGGTAAATGGTAAATGGTAAACGTATTTTCTGGTAACTTTATCCGGCTCAATAATCCCTGTTCTTGCCCCGGCTTCAATTGCCATATTACACATCGTAAAACGCTCATCCATATTTAAGCTTTTAATTACTGGACCAGAAAACTCCATTACTTTATATAAAGCACCATCTACGCCAATCTGCGCAATAGTAAATAAAATAAGGTCTTTTCCCGAAATCCATTTATTAAGTTTACCTTTATAAATAAATTTAATAGTACCTGGTACCTTAAACCAACATTTACCATCTACAAAACTACGCGCCAAATCCGTAGAGCCTACACCTGTAGCAAAAGCTCCTAAGGCTCCATAAGTACAAGTATGAGAATCTGCGCCGATAACTAAATCTCCCGGTAAAACCAATCCTTTTTCGGGTAGAAGTGCATGTTCTATTCCCATCAGCCCTAAAGGAAAAAAATTTTTTATTTTCTGTTCAGAAGCAAATTCAGCTAAAATCTTTTCTTGATTTGCGCTTAATTTATCTTTTGCGGGAAGAAAATGGTCTGGCACAAGTACAATCTTAGAAGGGTCAAAAACTTTTTTAAATCCTGCTTTTTTAAATTCTTTAATTGCTAAAGGCGCGGTAATATCATTACCTAAGGCAAGGTCAATTTTTGCCTCAATAAAATCTCCCGGCTGAATCTTTTTTTTATCAGTATGGGCTAATAATATTTTTTCGGCAATGGTGTAACCCATATCTTTTAATTACAAATCACAAAGCACAAAATTCAAAATAAATCCAAATGTCAAATACCAAATGACAAAACTTTATTTTTGATATTTGTCATTGGGATTTTAGATTTATTTTGTCATTTGAATTTATCATAATTATTAAATTTTTTTACAATCAGGCTTGCATTATGTCCACCAAAACCCAAAGAATTACTCAAACAGACATCTACTTTTGTCTTGCGGGCAGTATTAGGAACATAATCTAAATCGCATTCAGGATCAGGATACTCATAATTTATAGTAGGCGGAACAACTTGATCTTTTATCGCCAAAACACAAACAATAAATTCTACTCCTCCCGCCGCACCCAGCATATGTCCAGTCATGGACTTAGTAGAAGAGACCATTACTTTTTTGGCGTGCGCTCCTAAAGCTCTTTTAATAGCTAAAGTCTCAATCTTATCATTAAGTTTAGTAGAAGTTCCATGAGCATTTATATAATCTATTTGGCTGGGATCAATCCGAGCATCTTTTATTGCATTTAACATTGCTTTAGCTGCTCCTTCGCCATCTGGATCAGGAGCAGTAATATGATAAGCATCGCAGGACATTCCATAGCCGACAAATTCAGCATAAATGCGCGCCTTACGCCTCAATGCATGCTCTAAAGTCTCTAAAACTACTAAACCACAACCTTCCGCCATCACAAAACCATCACGTTCTAAATCAAAAGGCCGCGAGGCTCTTTGTGGTTCATCATTGCGAGAAGATAATGCCTTTAAAGCACAAAAACCTCCTACTCCGGTTGGCACAATACAACTTTCCGTGCCTCCACAAATCATTACTTCTGCATCCCCACTTCTTAAAATGCGTGCCGCATCACCAATTGCATGCGCTCCTGAAGCACAAGCAGTTGCTACACAAGAGTTTGGTCCTTTTAAACCAAAATTAATCGCTACTTGACCGGCTGCTTCATTAACAATAAGCATAGGAATAAGAAAAGGAGAGAGTCGGCTTGGCCCTTTTTGAAGAAAAACTTTATACTCCTCTTCAATGGTATGTAATCCGCCAATACCTGAACCAATTAAAACTCCAATTTTATCTTTATCCTCTTTATCTAAATCTAATCCTGCGTCAATAATCGCCTGCTGGGCTGCCGCTATTGCATATTGGATAAATTTTTCTGTGCGGCGGACATCTTTAGCCGAGATATTATATAAACTGGGATTGAAATCCTTTACTTCTCCCGCAATCCGACAATCAAAGCCTGAGGCGTCAAAAGAAGTAATTGGCCCAATACCGCTTTTTCCTTCTAAAAGCGCATTCCAAAAAGTAGCAATATCATTACCTAAGCAAGAAATTACACCTAAACCCGTAACTACTATTCGCTTTGCTTCCATTATCTTAATTTAATAAATACCCCGCCTCAATTATGCATGGCGGGGTACTTAATTTAATTAAATCTATATTAAATTATTATTTTTGAGCAGTCTTCTCTTCAATATATTTAATTGCCTCACCTACTGTCGTAATCTTCTCCGCATCTTCATCGGGTATCTCAATGCCAAATTCTTCTTCTAAAGCCATCACCAGTTCTACTGTATCCAGAGAATCTGCGCCTAAATCATCCACAAATGAGGCTTCAGGAGTTACCTCTTCAGGTTTTACCCCTAACTGTTCGGCAATTATCGACTTCACCTTCTCTTGTACTGACATTTTCGTCTTCCCCTCCTTTTCAAATATTATGCCATAACCATACCACCATCTACAACAATAGTCTGGCCAGTAATATAGTCTGCATCGTCGGAAGCTAAAAATAAACAAACTCCTGCTACATCTTCAGGCTTACCAAATCTTTTTAGAGGAATCGCTTCTTGCATCTTTTGTTTTACTTCCTCAGGTAAACTCTCAGTCATCTGGGTTTGGATAAAACCCGGCGCAACTGCATTCACATTAATATTCCGACTGGCTAACTCCTTAGCTAAAGTTTTAGTTAAAGCAATGATGCCTGCTTTAGAAGCAGAATAATTTGCTTGACCTGGATTTCCGATTATCCCAATGATGGAAGCAATATTAATAATCTTACCCCTATGCTGCTTTAGCATGACGCGGGATACAGCTTTGGTGCAATTAAATGTGCCTTTTAAATTTACTGCCAAAACCTTATCCCAATCTTCTTGGCTCATACGCAAGATAAGATTATCCCGCGTAATTCCTGCGTTGTTAACTAATATATCAACCTTTTTAAATTTGTCAAGAATTTTATTTACTGCCTCCTCTACTTGAGAATAATCCGTAACATCTACTTGTAAAGCAAGGACTTTTCTTCCTAATTTAGAAACTTCTTTGGCTGCCTCTTCTGCTTTCTCTATATTGATATCAGCAATCGCAATATCTGCTCCTTCTTTAGCAAAAAGAAGCGCAATTGCCCAACCAATCCCTTGAGCCGCGCCCGTGATTAATGCTACTTTATCTTTAAGCAACATCTGTTCCTCCATAAGTTATTTAGGATTTAGTGCTTAGGATTTAGAAATTGTAAGGATATCTTCTTTCTTCTCGATACTAATTACCTCTATGTTCGGATCGATTTTACGCATTAAACCCTTTAAGACCTTTCCTGGCCCAAATTCATAGAATGTCTTTACTCCTTGATTAAGCATAAAATGGATCGATTCTTCCCATCTTACCGCAGAATACATCTGAGAAATCAAATTTTCTTTTATCTGCGAAGATTGATCCTGCGGCTGAGCAGTATAATTACTTATTACTGGCACAGATAAAGAGCTTATCGAAATACCTTCTAAAAAATGCTTCAATTCTTCTGCTGCTTGGCGCATTAATGAAGAATGAAATGCACCACTTACTTCTAAATCAATTACTCTTTTTGCCCCTGCTTCAATACATAAATCTTTAGCTTTATCTACTGCTTCTATTTTACCTGAAATAACTACTTGGCCAGGGCAATTAAGATTAGCGATTTCTGCGCCGCTTTTTAAGCAAATCTCTTTTATCTCTTCAACTGATAAGCCTATTACCGCGGCCATCTTACCGGGTTGACGTAAGGCTGCTTCATTCATAATTTCCGCCCTTTTTCTTACTAATCTTATTCCTTCCTCAAAAGTAAATGCCCCGGCAGCAATTAAGGCAGTATATTCGCCCAAACTTAAACCCGCATAAAAGTTTGCTATTCGTAATTGAGGATTAACCTTAGCTTTAAAAGCCGCAAAAGCCGCAATGCTCACTGTGACTATCGCAGGTTGAGAAATATTCGTCAGTTTAAGTATATCTTCTGGACCATTAAAACATTTTTCTTTTATATCAAAACCTAAAGCATTATTTGCTCTTTCAAAGATTGCTTTACTTTCTTCAAAAGCCTCATATAAATCCCTTCCCATTCCTACATATTGACTTGCTTGACCAGCAAAAAGATATGCAATCATAGACTTTTAAAATTCCAATAACTAAACATTTGGTGATTGGTTATTTATTAGTTTACCATCTGATTACACAGGCTCCCCAGACTAAACCTGCACCAAAAGCATCTAAAAGAATAATATCACCCTTTTTTATTCTACCTTCTTTTACTGCTTCACAAAGAGCAACTGCGGTAGAAGCCGAAGACATATTTCCGTATTTTTCAATGTTTAAATAAATCTTCTCGGCAGGGATTCCCAATTTTTTTGCCACCGACATAATAATACGCACATTTGCTTGATGAGGAATCACTAAGTCTACATCTGAACATTCTAAATCTGCTTGCTGAAGTACTCTTTGCGCTGCCTCGACCATCTTCTTTACGGCAATCTTAAACAATTCATTACCCTGCATCTTTATGTAGTGTAGACGCTGTTCAATCGTTTTATAACTTGTGGGGTTTCTTGAACCACCGCCAGGTAAAAATAATAAATCAGCCATACTCCCATCACTACCTAAATAAGTAGAGATTATCCCTCCAGATTTAACCTCTGCCAAGACTACTGCACCTGCTCCATCGCCAAATAAAACACAGGTGTTTCGATCCTGCCAATCAGTGATCGAAGATAAAATCTCCGTACCAATTACTAAGGCATTTTTATAGATACCTTGCGCAATAAACTGATGAGCTATGGATAAAGCATAAATAAATCCGGCGCAAGCAGCTGAGACATCAAAACAAACTGCACCAAAAGCTTCTAAATTAGCCTGCACAAAACAACTCGTAGCAGGAAATGGCATATCTGGGGTGATGGTAGCAACAATAATTAAATCTAAATCCTTTGGTTTTATCTTTGCATCCTTTAGCGCCTCAAGACTTGCCTGAGTGGCTAAATCCGAAGCTGACTCAGTTTTAACTAAACGCCTTTGTTTTATACCGGTGCGGGTAGTAATCCACTCATCAGATGTATCTACCATCTTTTCTAAATCCTGATTGGTTAAGATTTTTTCCGGTAGATACTTACCTACACCAATGATTCCTACTCTTTTCATTTTAAATGATTAGATAACTTACGCCGCATAATTTAAATGCACTCCGATGTAAATTATTTGTGCGAATTTATCCCGCATCTACTTACTACCGAGCATCTCTTTACAGTAGGTAGGTGCATGATGCGTTCACTTATTTTATTGCCTCAATTATCTTTTCGTTAAACCTGCGCTCCACCTCTTCTTTAGCTACCCGGATAGCATTTTTAATCGCATTGACATTAGAACGCCCATGGCCAATAATTACTACGCCATTAACCCCTAACAAAGGTGCTCCCCCATATTCTGAATAATCTAAATCTTTTCTAAACCGCCGAAAACTTCTACTTAAAAATAAAATTCCTAATTTACCTAAAAAGTTATTGGAAAGATGTTTTTTTAAGAATACCTGCATTGTCTCAGCAACCGATTCCGTTACCTTCAAAGCCACATTTCCCACAAATCCATCACAAAGGATAATTTCTGCTTTACCTGAAAATAGGTCTTTTGCTTCTACATTACCAATAAAATTAAGATTACTTTTTTCTAATAACTGATGGGTTTCTTTAATTAACTCTGTACCTTTACTCTCCTCCTCTCCAATATTTAAAATACCAATCCGCGGATGAGGTTTATTTAATATATAATTTAAATAAGCATCTGCCATAATCGCATATTGTAAAAGATGCTTTGGCTTTGCTTCAATATTCGCACCTACATCAATAATCAAGGAGAAGCCTTTTAAGGTGGGAGTAATCACCGCAATCCCCGGACGTTCAATCCCCGGAAGAAGCCCTAAGCCTAAGGTAGCCGCACAAACCACTGCCCCCGTGTTACCTGCACTTACAAAAGCATCGGCTTTTTCTTCTTTGACTAAATTTATTCCCACGACAATTGAAGAATCACGCTTACGACGGACACTACTTGCTGCTGGCTCACCCATCTGGATTACTTCGCTGGCAGGCTCAATTAAAATTTGTTCTTTAGGATAATTAAATTTTTTAAGAAATGAATTTATCTTTTCTAAATCACCCACCAAAACTACCTCAATATTATAAGTCTTTACTGCTTCAACTACCCCTTCTATTACCACCCGCGGAGCATAATCTCCACCCATTGCATCTACCACAATTTTCATCGCTTTTAAATACCACCTTTCAAATTCTAAACCCTAAACTCTAAATCCTAAACAAATCCCAAATCTAAATGTTCAAAACTGATTTGTTTTGAATTTTGTATTTTGAATTTTGAGTTTGTTTAGAATTTATGATTTCGGATTTAGAATTTCTTCTTTTTTTTCTCTTTCACCTTAATTTCTATAACCTGCCTGCCATCATAATAACCACATACTTGACAAATCTGATGGGCTAACTTTAAATGTTTACATTGGGGACAGGGCACTAAATTTAATGCTTTTAATTTCCAATGGGTCCTGCGCTTTCTTCCGCGTGCTTTAGAATGTCTTCTTTTTGGTAAAGCCATTCCTTGCTCCTTTTAGTCGTTCGAAATCCAAATGTCAAAGCTCAAATGCCAAAATAATGTCAAAACACAAATATTAAATAATAAAACTTTAGTTTTGGAATTTGTCATTTGTCATTTATAATTACAACTACACTTTCCCTCATTAAGATTCTTACCGCATTTTGGACACAACCCTTTACAATCAGGCTGGCATAAGAGTTTAATCGGATAATCTAAAATTATCTCTTCCCTTATTTCGGGATTAAGGTCTATAGTTTCATCTAAAGAAGAGATGGCATAATTAAGTTTTAGGTGTTTTTTAAAATCCCTTTTAAATTCATCTAAACAACGGCTGCATTGGAAAGAAATAATAGTCTGAATATCTAATTCTACAGTTATGGCGTTAGTAATTTTTGAAATATTCGCTTTTAATCTTATGGGAAAAGGAAATTTAACGACCTCTGTCTCTAAATCTAAAACTTCCGGCGCTATCTCCTCCTCTAAAACTAACCCCTCAGGAAGAATCTGATTTATTTTAAAATTCATGATAATTATCTTAAAGAAGAGCACAATTTCTTCTTCAGTGCCTTCTCTACAAAATCCGGAACAAATTCTTTTAAATCCGCACCTAAAGAAGCCGCCTCTTTTAAAAGTCTGGAGGAAAGATAACTAAAATGCTCCTTAGGCATTAAAAAAATAGTCTCAATATCGGCTGATAACTTACGATTGGTTAAAGCCATCTGAAATTCATATTCAAAATCAGAAATCATCCGTAAACCCCGAATAATCACTCTTATTTTTTTCTTACGGGCATAATCTATTACTAGCCCAGAAAAACTTTCTACACTTACCCCTTTTAAATCCTGAATTGCCCTTTTAACTAAAGTTACTCTTTCTTTTAAACTAAAAAGTGGCCTTTTTTGCGGATTATCTGCTACGGCCACAATTACCTCGCCAAAGATCTCCTGTGCGCGTTTAATTAAATCAATATGTCCATAAGTAATCGGATCAAAGGTTCCGGGATAAATTACTCTTTGACACATTGCCCTAATCCTATAATTAATAAGTTGCGTTTACTGTTAACCGCTAACCGTCTACAGTTAATGGTACACGGTTAACATAATTTCTTATAAAACGATAGTAGAGTATCTCCGTATCTTTTTTGCTTAAATAAAGTAAAAACTCCCAGCTTATCCGGGAGGTCATCTTTTTTAAAATGCTGTATTACTACTAAACCGTAAGGCGTTAATATATCATAAGCAGCTAATGTTTGCAAGGTTTTTTTTGCCAAATCCTTACAGTAAGGGGGGTCTAAAAATATAATATCAAACTTTTCATTTTTTTGACTAAATTGTTTTATTGCTTTAAGGATATCTAACGCTATAACCCTATAACGCAAGCAACCCAATAACGCAAGATTATCTCTAATTATCTTTACGCATTTTTGGTCCTTCTCTACAAACACCGCCTCTTTTGCTCCACAAGAGATAGCCTCAATCCCCACTGCTCCTGAGCCAGCAAATAATTCCAAAAAAGATAAACCCTTAATATCTCCTAAAATATCAAAGATTGCCTTTCTTATCTTCTGTTGGGTTGGCCGAATACCTTTAGGCATCTTAATTATTCTTCCTTTATATTTACCGGTAATTATCTGCATCGTCTAAATCCAAATCACAAAGCACAAATGACAAAATAATCTCAAAGCACAAATACTAAATGACAAAAACTTAGTTTTGGTATTTGTCATTTTCCCGCCAATTATTTTAATATATGGCGGGATCCTGCTTAGTAAGCTT
>Ga0123519_10001860_pt1 | contig 35981 bp, 51 predicted proteins | sample YelNatPaOPRAMG02_FD_87396 | JGI IMG/M metagenome (GOLD analysis project Ga0123519, IMG submission 87396) | Hot spring microbial communities from Yellowstone National Park - Yellowstone National Park OP-RAMG-02 (version 2) | ecosystem: Environmental > Aquatic > Thermal springs > Hot (42-90C) ... | reverse complement strand
CTGTCCAAGCAACTGTTGTAGGAAGGAGGCTGACGACTGGCTGATATTACGCTTTTACCCCCATGAGGTTAAACGTGGACTGCACTTGAAGTTTCCATACATTGTGTTGAACGTCGACGGCGTCGAAATGGTCATAATGAACCCGAATAAAGATTGCCCCTTCTATGTGAACGGCAGGTGTGAAATATACGGCACCGATGAAATGCCATTGGACTGTCGGATATATCCGGTAATACCGTTACCAGATGGAGGCGTGGTCATAGACTACGAGGGTTGCCCGTATGCTAAACTTTTCGACAACCCTGAGTATAAGTCTAGGGCTTTAGAGTTGCTTAAGCCATACCTACCGTTGGACAGGGATTGGCTGGAGGCATATTGGAAAGTTGGAAGGAAACAGTAAATATTTTTAAAGCCTCAGACGGTTTAAACTATTAGAGCACGTTGGCCCAGCAACTCCTGCTTAGGAAGAAGCGTAAAAGGTTGATTCCACTTAGGACTGAAACCGAAGAGGCTAGGGAGGAGTATATACGTGGACCCCTCGGAATATGGCCGTACCCGTTGCTCAATGTATTGCTCCAGTTTGTGCGGAGAATCCGTGAGACTACAGTTGCCCCAGCCAAACCCATAAGGAGGCGCAGGACTGTGGTTTACGAAATCATAAGGGATGAGAGGGGTAGGCTTTCAAGCATAGAGGAGCACGAGGTCGAGGTTGAAGAATGATGGAGAGGGATGAAAGGGGGAAAATACGTAAGGTCATATCCGAGAGGGAGGTCAGGCTTCCAATAGCATTGATAATAGGCGAGGAGATTACTAGAGAGCTCGCCGAAAGGGTTGCCGAGTCTGTTCCAAAACCCGAGAGGCTTGTCACCAGAACATTGGACAGAAAAGGCTTCGAGATAACGTCTATGACGGAGCTGATATATTCGAACCGTCCTGGGAGGCTTAGGGAGTTCAGCATGGTTTCAAACACGGACAGGTTCACCGTCATCATGATGGTTGACGGGGCTAGGAGAATCGACCGCAGGTTCAGCGAGCTTGTGGAGATGAGCGAGTTCATGGAGACCATAGACGCCTACAACGCCGACGGGAAGTACGTGTTCAGGGTTTCAGACGTCAAATGGACTAGGGAGTTCTCGCTTATAATAATCCCTGAAAGGGTGACGGTTAAGGTGGAGAACGCACTGGCGTTCTGGGACGAGGCAGTTTAAGTTTAAATACCCCAAATTTCTATATCTAACCCGTAGGTTCTATTGGTCGAGGTGATGTGAGGTGATGGGTTGTGTCGTTAGTGGAACAGCTAAACGTTCTCAAGAGGATACTGGGTAGGCTTCCAAAGACCGAGTTCAGCTCCTACGATTACCCCTTGGACAGGCTGATGAATTTCCTGGCGGCTCCGGAGCACGCGTTCTACCCTGAGGTTGACGTCACCGACTCCGGCAGTGTTTTAACGGTCGACGGCTTCCTGATAAGCATAAGGGCTGACCCAGGCTACGCACCCGTGAAGTTCAACCTGGACAGACCCGTGACGGCTACAGAATACTCCGTAGTTTTCCCAGGCGTGATTAAAATCGTCGGGAGGATAACAAAGAACCTCTACCTTGTCGCACCTATGGGTCAGTCTTCACGGGTGCGTGTTGAGGCTTTAAGGCTGGTGAGCTAGAATGTACGATGAGTCAACCGTCATAGTTCCAATCCCGTTTACAACCGACGACTACTTCGTATTGATACAGCTGGCGAGGCGTAAAAACATGACTAGGAGCCAACTGATTATGGACGCTTTGAGGCAGTACCTCTTGGCTGAGCAAGAGAAGTGGCGTAAGGAAGAGGAGGAGAAGCGTATGCTTGAAAAAATTAAACCCGTGAACCCTCAAACCCGGCGTGAGGGTGAGGACTCAAATGCCGGGAAAATGGAGAAGGGAGGTGAAAGCTGATGGCGTTGATAGAAGTACTCGATCCGTCATATGTTAAGTTGAAGCTCGATAATTTGGATTTGAGCCTCACGGGCTTGAGGGACGCGTTGAGGGGTACTGGAAACAAGACGTTGACAGATTTGGACACAGATTTAGCAAACATTTACGGTAGACTCGACGTGGTTCTTTCGACCAGGGCGAGCGAGACCACACTCAGCGGAATAAAGACTCAGACGGACAAGCTGACGTTTGATGCAAGCAACTATCTTCAGGTGAACGTTAAAGCCATAGTAAATCCATCCAACCTCGACGTCGCCCTAAGCACGAGAGCAAGTGAATCCACGCTTTCCGGCATAAAGACACAGACCGATAAACTCACATTTGATGCAAACAACTACCTTCAGGTGAACGTTAAAACAACCGTGAACCCGTCAAACCTGGATGTAGCATTATCTACGAGAGCCTCAGAGTCAACATTAAGCACTTTAAGCGGCAAGTTTCCATCAGCCGCCGCGTTGGCTGACAATCTCGGCAACCCCACGACTACAATCATAGGTTCGGCTTTGCTTGGATGGGACGGCACGTACTGGAGGAGGGTTGCCACCGATACGTCTTCAAGGCTTAGAGCCGTCGTCGAATCGGTTGCAAACCCGCCAAACTTGGACGTGGCGTTATCCACTAGGGCGAGCGAGTCAACGCTTTCAAGCATATACGGTAGGCTTGACGTAGCACTATCCACAAGGCTTGCAGACTCGAAGATTCCGAACGTGCTTGGGCAGGTTTCAACTGACGTCGTCGGCTCAACCATGTACGCACTAGCCGTGCTTGACAAGTCGACGCCATCCAGAATGCCCTACATGGTCGACAACATATCGGTTGGAACGACCTCCTCCAGCACATCCATAGCCGCTCCAGGCGGAAAAATAGTGAAGATTACGAACAAGGGAGACGTGGACGTCCTCATCGGGATAAACGCAGACGTCCCAGCATCAAACCCGGTCGTCGTCAGAGCCAGAACATATAAGATATTCGTGCACCACTCGGTGACCTCAATATACTACAAGGTCGCGGCTGGAAGCTCGACGATAAGCATAGAGTGGTGGAACTAGCGGGGTGGTTTAGTTGGCGTACGAATACATACACCCCAGACCCGACAGACTCAAGGACAAGCCCTTCAAGGCTGATGAATTGATGAAGATGGTTGTGGACGCTGGCTTCAACCCGATAGCTTTGAGGGTTGACAACGACAGGGGAAGCGTGGTGGTCTACTTCACGGGCGAATTGGGTAAAAAGGAGAAGAAGGCTCTGGACGAGCTCATGGCGGACATATTCAAGGGGTGGTAGATAGGTGGGTGCTCCGTCATATATATGTGCCGTCTGCGGATACACTTCAGACAGTAGGGCTGAGTTCGTCGAGCTCAGAGACCCAGTCGGGGTTAAGAGGTTGAACGAGATGGGTAAGAGGGTTAAGCAAACACCGATTGCCAAAGGCGACTTCATCTGCAACAAGTGTTCGCTTGAGCTTTACAGACCCGCTGGACAGCCTAGAAGCATTAGGGTTGTATGCCCGAAATGTGGGGAGGCGTTTGAAGTATGGCTTTAAGACCCTTCGTTGACTTGCCTGTGGTTCAATGGTGCGAGGGCACGCCTGACACCATGTATCACGGCACAGCGGTCGCGTATGACTTAAGCCGATACATCTACTGGCTGAGAGGCTACAACTCAAACTCTTTTAGGAGATACGACGTACTTGGTGATGTACATCAATATCTTTCAGGTGCTCCTTGGGCGGCCCAGCAGGGAGCCCACCTCATATTCGACCCTTCAAGAAACTATTTCTGGGGTATTCAAGGGAATGCTGGAACGGGTTTCGCATACTATAATGGAGCCACCGACGCTTGGACGAGTGTAGCAGCTCTCCCTGTCGCCTCAAACTATGGTAGTTGGATACTTCACACCTGCTCGACGCTAAAGGCTGGTGCGGATGATGATAGAATATACTATGCGCCGGCATACGGTTCAGCGGCATTCTACTACTATTCAGTTTCAGGAAACTCCTTCACGGCTTTAACTTCAGCTCCAGCAACATTGAGCAATGGCAGTATTGGGATTTGGCCGTACAACTACGACGCAGACAAAATATACGTGATTAGGGGCGGCGGCACGACCACGATATACGTTTACAGTATAAGTGGAAACAGTTGGAGTACTTTAACTTATTATCCAGCGGTCTTCGGCTTCTCAACTGGAACACATGCCGTATATGACCCAGATACCAATAGAATATACATCTCATTGAATGAGGGCTACAGATACATATACTACCTAGATTTAGCTACAAATAGGCTTGAATGCTTCGCAAAAGTTCCATTGCCATACTATCGTGAAGCTAGGAGGCTTGAACTGGTAAAGTATGGGAATAAGAAGTTTCTATACATATTCAGAGGATATGAGGGTTCACCATTCGCAGTTTGGAGGATACCAATATACTTCTAGGGGGTGAAGGTTATGAGTTTAATTGAACTTCTAAACCCAGATTTCATGAAGGAGCTTCTTGAAAGCTTCGAGACAATAGCAAACGCCCTTCAAAACATAGCTAGAGCTGGATTCGACGACAGCTCTAGGCTTAGAGTTAGAGCCGAATTCTTGGACGACGGATATATTAGGGTTAGAGACACTTCAGCCTCAATAGACATACTTGAAATGCTCAAAGAGTTCTCGTGGACATTCTACAATTTGGCTGAATCAAATAAACTTCTAAGCGATTTAACTGGAGCGTTATCATCCGTTGGCGCAGACAAGCTTAGAACATCAGTGGTTGACGTTCTGCCGGAAAGCCCGTTCAACCTAACTAAAATCGGAGGAACAGCTTTAACCGGCAGAGACTGGTCAGCTGATTTTGCAAAGCTCCAAAACCTAGATGTCTTGTTGAGCACTAGGGCAAGCGAGTCCACGCTTTCTGGAATTAAATCGCAAACCGACAAGCTGACCTTCGACGCCAGTAATTATCTGCAGGTGAACGTCAAAGCCACAGTAAACCCATCAAACCTCGATGTTGCACTTTCAACAAGAGCCAGCGAATCCACTCTGTCAGGTCTAAGCGGTAAATTCCCGTCAGCGATAGCTCTAGCCGACAACCTAGCCAACCCAACCACAACAATCATCGGTGCCGCTAACCTAGGATTTGACGGAACATACTGGAGGAGAATCGCAACAGATACATCTGGCAGGATGAAAGTCGCCCTTGACTCAATACCAAACCCGTCAAATCTTGACGTAGCCCTTTCAACACGAGCGTCTGAAGCAACGTTATCAGCCATAAAGAATGCACTAGCCTCCGTTGGTACGGATAAAATAAGGGCTTCAATCGTGGACTCACTACCGGCGGGCACAAACAAGATAGGAAGTGTTGACGTGGCTTCAATTCCAAACCCAAGCAACTTGGACGTGGCTTTATCGACAAGGGCATCTGAGTCCACTCTAAGTGGCTTAAGCGGGAAATTCCCATCCGCTGTGGCATTGGGTGACTCACTGTCCAATCCTACGACAACAATCGTAGGCGACGCGTTGTTGGGCTTCGATGGAACATACTGGAGGAGGGTTAGAGTGGACACGTCCGGTAGGTTGGCAATCCAGAATGAACCTAATCTCGACGTGGCTTTGAGTACAAGAGCTTCAGAATCGACCTTAAGCTCGTTCGTGGGAACGCCAGACTCAAGCCCACCACCTAAAGGTGTCATGTTGCTCGGATACGACGGCACATATGCTAGGAGAATAAAAACGGACGGTGCGGGCGAGCTTCAGGTTGACGTTCTGACAGTTCCAAATCCGCCCAACTTAGACGTTTCTCTATCGTCAAGGCTCTCCGAGGACACCTTTAAAGAGAGAACGTTAGGCGTGTTCGGGCAAGACAGGTTCAGGTATTACCCCGTGTATAGGGTTGCGTCTTCACTACCGGATGCCGTATCTGTGACGGAAACCAGTTGGACTTCAAAGGGCACAGTTGGCTGGGCGATGAGATTTCATCACATAGACGTTACGTGGAATTTCGTCGTGATAAACGCGTGGGTTGCCGCCGGCTCGACAATGCACGTTAGAGTCATAAACGAGGTGACCGGGAGAGTCGTCTGGGAGGCTACGATAACAAGCACAGACCCAAACAATTGGTTCGGTGCGTTCGACGTATATTGTAAGTGGTGGAACATATGGGGTGTGAGCTACCGAGTTGAGGCTTATGTAGAAGCCGCTGGGCAAACGGGCTATCTGAAGAACTTTGCGATAGACGTTCACGGAATTCCAAACATGCCGAGAGTCGACTCCGAAGGCTACCTCCTAATCAAGAGCGTGTAGCCCAATAGGGCTGTACCTCTTGGGGGAGCGAGGGTAGCCTCGGACTGGCTTCCAATGACGGACAACGCGTTCAGTCTAGGTCGCGAAACGAGGAAGTGGCTCGACCTATGGCTGAGCAGAAACGCATACATAGCGGGAAACGTCGGCATCGGGACGACCTCTCCCGCTGAGAAGCTTCACGTGATTGGAAACGTGAGAATAGACGACGCATACAAGCTGTTATGGAGTGACACGAATTTGTATAGGGGAGCCGCAGACGTTCTTAAAACCGATGATTCATTCGACGCCTTAGCCCTCAGAATCGGCGGCACTCAAGTAATAGATTCAAGTAGGAACATCCAGAATATTGTTAATGCAACTCTTTCGGGGAAGCTCAACAGCTTGAAGCTTGCTTTAGAGACAGGTGGTGTCGTAGGCTACTGGTATGATTTAAGGGCTGAAAGTAGGAATCTCGCTAAAGGCAGATTAATTGAGGTGTCAAAGCATCCTGTAGTTGACTTTGCAGACTATAATCCTCAAGGACAAGCGGACTATTTTGGTTGCAGGATAGTTGGGTACATTTGTCCAGCTTATTCAGAAGCGTACACGTTGTATGTTACAAGCGATGATGGAGTTAGGTTATGGTTCAACGGACAGCTTGTAATAGACGCTTGGAGAGACCAAGCGCCTACCACGTACACTTATACAACGCCAACACTCACAGCTGGAGTATGGTATCCAATAGTTATCGAGCACTACGAACACGCTGGAGGAGAAAGGCTTCTACTTGAATGGTCAAGTGCAAGTCAAGCGAGACAAACAATACCATCCGATAGGCTAGCATACTCAAGCTTAGACTACGTGGCTTCCCCTAAAGTTCTTTGGGGAGACACAGGTATAGTAGCTGGCAAAATATTATTTGGAGATTACCCGTCAGGCACTTCTTTCGACGTCAACCTCTACCGTTCAGCCGCAGACGTATTGAAAACCGACGACAACTTCGACGCCTTAGCCCTCAGAATCGGCGGCACCGAAGTCATCACAAGCGGTAGAATACTTTATAACGTGACGCCCAGACTATCCTCTATACAGAACACGGCTGGTCAAACCGTCTTAGAGTTTGGGTGATGGACGTGCGGTTTAAACGTAAGCCGAGGCTGAAGATAGAAGGAGACCCATACGTAAACATTCCATCAGGCGTGGAGCTTAGACTGGCTGGAAGCCCCGGCAGTGCGGGTCAGGTTTTGACAAGCCAAGGCTCAGGGGCAAACCCGACCTGGAGCGTTGTGACGAGGAGCATGCTCGAATACCCGACGGTTGACGTAAACTTCGCCTACTTAGCTTCGCTGAACAAGCTCACCTTCATCTCATTCACGCAATATACGCATTTAATCGTGACGGCGGACAGCTTCACGGATAAAGCGGCTGAAGCCCTCTGCGCATATGGACAAGTGTTTTACCACGCGTGTGGAAGGGTTGTAGATGCGGACAACTACTACTACACGAACACAAGCACAGCCGTCACAACGGGGGATTTCAACTTAGGAAAATGCGTTTCAGGTACTTTTACAACCCTAGCGACAGAGGCTGTAGACCTCACTAGTGGAAAATGGGCTCTCATAATGCTATCGATTTCAGGAAGCACTTTGAAAGCATATAGAGAGAGTGCCTTAAGGCTCACAGCTACCGACACAAGTTTAACATCAGGAAAATTCGGTGCATGGTTTCATGTGAATTACTTCACAACAAACCCGTTGTATATGTTCTTGAGAGCACCTTCGAGCCCAAGCCTAAAACCCGTGGCATACTTTGAAGTACCCATAGTAGGCTCTGGGGCATCAGATGACCCGTTCAGAGCCCAAATGCCTGAGTCTATAGTTGAAGACCCCGTTCTCGGAAAACGCAACCTGCTAGCCCTAACACACTCAGCGCTCATTCCAACAGACTCCGCCACCGGGAAACCCATATACGGAACAGCCATAGTTAGAATATTCGACCAGCCGGACAGAGACCTAGCATTATACCCGATAGACAAGTGCATCGAAGCCCTAAAGGCTATGAGGGGCGTGAGGAGGCTCACACGGGAAGAAGCCATAAGCATGGCTAAGAAGATGGACGACAATCTGCATGATGCAGATTTGACGCCTCTATCAAGAGATAAAGTTAAGGAGTACATAGACTGGAGGGAGAAAGTGCTAGATGTTAAGAGAGAGTTTATAGATGACAAGCTTATGGAGAGGTACGTGGAAGAGGACAAGGGGTGGTAGATATGCTGGACTTCATATTCAAATGGTTTAAGCCGAAGCCCAAGCTCACACTGCCGGAGGGCTACAGGTATATTCCGGCGGAGGAGTTCGTCAGGCGGATAAGCCCGAAGGTTTCAATCGACGGTAGAACGCTCACATACGTGGACGCCGAGCCGATATTCCTCGACTGGACCGACATTATAACCAAGCTCGCCCAACTGGTTGAAAACGTAGACCCTTCAAGGTGCTTCTTCGGAGACCTCACCAAGATAGCCTACACGCTCTACGACTACGAGACCACGCTTGAAAGGTTCAAGATATACGACGCGAAAACTGGGCAGTATGAAAACATATGGGAGGTAGCCTATTCGGAGCCTACGTTCGACTGCGAGGATTACAGCCTCATGGCTTTAGCCGCCCTCCACCAGCCCTACACGATAGCGATTCCGGCGTTCGCAATACTCTGGGTGATACACCCGACATACGGATTGGCACACGCGTTAAACTTCTGCATAGACTCAACCGGGACACCGTATTTGTATGAACCTCAGCTTCATAGTTTTTACTCAAACCCGGCGGTGCGTTGGAAGTTCTACATGATGCTCATATGAGAGCTTTATCGTTTAAATAGCCCCATTTTTTATTTTAACCCGATGAGTGTGGAGGTTAAAAGGGTTAGATGCGACCTTTGCGGTAGGGAGGACGAAGGCTTGGAATTCACAAAGAGGCTGTTGATATTTAAGACGCGGTTTAAAGTATGCGAGGGTTGCGTCAGCAGGCTTTTCAGAAAATTTAAAAAGTCAGAATAGTTTCACAGGTAGAACGTGGCGATTGCGGGGTATTCAATCGCCATATACCAAGGCGGTGGTTTAAGCGGTACACCGTTCACGTATATCGAGTTAGCCCTATACATGTAGCCCGAAATCCCCCTGGCTATCGTCACCTCGACGACAGGATTTCCATGCGTCGTCGTATAGTCTAGCTTGAACTCCTGAGCACCAGCCATGCTTAAAATCACATACCCGTTCGTCCTAGCGCTGGTTGTACATGTGAACGGGTTTGGAACGTATTCGAAGTCGACGACAAATATCCTCTCGCATCCGTCTGTAAGCTTGTTGAGGCATGGCCCATATCTAGGTGGAGGCTTGACCGCCAATCCAGCCGCAACGGCCTGCTCTATGGTTTCAGGTGGAACAGTCGGGGTTATAGCTGTTGGAGGTGCGGGTTGAGGCGGCGGTGGGGGTGGTGGAGGCGGGTAGCCGGTGCAGGCTGTTGCTTTACTCCACTCACCGTCGACGGGGCTTAGGAAGAAGTAGAACTCGAGGTTTCCCTTCCAAGCCGGGGTCGCGGGTGTGCGGTAGGTCTGAGGTATGAATGCGACTTTCCTTGAGAGAACCCTCATGCCCAATGGAGTCCTAGCCATAAGATAGCACGAGCCAACCCTCTTCCTCCTCGGGATTAGCTCTATCCTCCTCCCATCGTCCATCCAGCTAACCTTTTCTATCAAGCCCACGTCTCCAGGTTTGAAGGCTAAATAGTGCGTGGTCTTCGACTTGAGGATTAGCACGTCCCCAAGCCTTGTAAACGTTGAAACATACAGCACGTCTCTAAACTCCCTGCCTAGGGCGATTGATAAGTCCTTCAGGACTATTCCATCGAGGGGGAAGCCCTCGGAAACGTGACCCGTAAACTCTACAGCGTATTCGCCTTTTGGAGGTCCAAACCCACTTGCGGGCTTAACCTTAAAACTGTCGACGATGACGTAATCTATAGGGTTGACTATTTTAATATAAGGCCTCAGCGGTTCAGTTGTCATATCGAATCTTCTGCTATAGTAGTCTGACGTCCGATATGGTGAAGCCCGGCTCTGGAACGTTCACAGCTGAAACCTCTATGTATCCCGACGATGGCAGTCTTCTAACGGTCGCCCTGACGTTGTAGCTCACTGAGCCTTCAAGCGTCACCGTCTTGGAGTCTATTGGAGTCCTGTCGGCGTCCCAAACGCTCACCCTAAGGGTCTTCGGGGAGGTGTCAGCGACGTCAACGGTGAACGTTAAAACGGAAAGCGGTCTCGGAAGCATCCTTGAAAACGAAAACACTGAACTCATTGGAAACTTCACCTCGGGCGAGTCTGTTGGAAACGTTGGAACCTGCCACGACTCCTTGAACGGTATCTTCGGAGGGTCGCTGTAGACAGCCAGCAGTGCACCCAGATTACTGGTGCTTGGAAACGTTAAAACGCCTCCGACGAGGTAGTGGAGCTGGTCCCATCCGTCACCTCCAGGCCCACTCCACCTCCCGTAGGAGTTGAGTATTCCAATCGTCTTGGAGGAGCCTGTGGTCAGGTCTGTAAACGTCACAATCCCCGATAGAACCTTCACGTTCGGCTGCCAGATGCTGTACTGGATTTTATTCTTAGTGTCGACCACGTACCTGCCCGGGTATATCGCCCCACATCCGCTCGCACCGACAACACCATACTTCACCTGCTCGAAAAGCCATATGTCTAAAGCGTGGAAGAACCTATACATCTCATGTGGAGCGGCTATTTCATAGACATCCTTGTTCTTCTCCTCCGAGAACGCTCTAAGGTCTTTCAACGGTGATGGAAGCTGGAGCTGAGGCCTCTCGACACCTTTAACCTCGACATCGACTATGTTTCTCAGAAACCTGAGCAAACACGCTCACCCGAGTAAAATAATTCAAATCGATTTAAAAAGTTTTATGAACGGCCAGCCAGTAAGATTTAAAAGCTGTAAAAACTTACTAGCTATAGACCTATATGACAAAGCCCCAGTCCGCCCTAATATACGCCATCCCGATTGCGATTGAGCTTTTGGGAATATTTATGATAGCGGTTGGAGTCGCAGTTGAAATCTCAACAGGAGCGGATATTGGGCACAATATCATAACATTGGGGAGCGCCATCGTCTCAACGGGCTCCATAATATTTGCGAAAATCTATAAACCTCGGCAAAAGTCCAACCGTGAAGGTAAATGAGCGAAATAATTATTCCGGCCGAGTGGCTTCCGGTTCCAACAAACCTGTTTGAGTTTACTTGGGCGGCTATAGGATTCCTAGCAGCTAGAAGCCTCAGCAAAAGACTTGACGAAGACATACTCCAAGAGCTCGAAGGGTTGAAGGAGAAGCATCCAAGACTCTACAAGCTCAGGTGGTTCATAGAGAGGCTTCTACACTTTGTCCATCACTGGTGGATTGGACTTCTACTAATTTTATACACTCCTAGGACCTGCCCACTGTTCTGGATAGGCTATGGGTTTGTGGTCGAGGATGGAGGCTACCATCTGAGGGAGTTTCTAAAAACCGTGAAGAGGGTCAAGCCTGAAGGTAAAGGTTGAATGGCTATTCTGCTCTTCCACCGAAGACCCTACGCCTCACAAGGCGAACCACATCATGCCATAAGCCTATGACGGGGTGCTCCTCACCTTTAGCTGGCAGTGGCCCGGGTGTTCTAGCTCTAATGTTTTCCCTGACGACGTTTATGATTGGAAAGCTCCAAACTCTTCCTCCACGGATACTCATTGAAACCACCTATTTATATTTATAAGCTGGCTTAAAGAATCTGCTCACACGGAGCTCAACTATTAACGCTCACCTAGGAAACTCTATAAGCTCCCAATGGAAGATAAAATATCTTGGGTCATCAGTCGTTATTGTAACCCAATCCGGAGGTGTCAATGGACTATAATCCTCAGGTATGGGAGTTACATGTATTCTCAGGTTGGTCCATAGCGCTGCCCTCGGAGTTATATGCATTATTATTTCCTTTACTTCTGAGAAGTCAGCTACCTTCCGTTTTTAATCGTCCCGTAAAATACATCTTCCCGTCGTCGTCTTATACTCAATAAATGAAGCTTCACCGCTTTGAGCGGGTGTCCCCATAGGCTAGACCTCAATATCTTAAACTTAGAGTAGAAAATAAATTTTTATTCTGCTTATGGAGGAATGGATTTAAAGACACTTCGAAACGAGTCTATAGGTTTTGAGGCGATTACACCTTTCCGACTTCGCCTCACTCCTAGAGGTCTGACGCATTCTCCACATAAATCAAACAAAGCGTTACCCATATATATGGACCTGACCTCCTCAAACCCCATCAAGACACCACAACGAAAACAAAACACCGGAACCTTTCGAACGCCCATCGCTTTAATAAAATCAAACAAAACTTGTATTTAATTTTTAAAAAAATTATGAAATTTCTTCTAAAGAAAAAGATTTTTTTCTTTAAAACTTTTCTATTCTAAAAGTTTTTTAGGACGTTTTTATTTTAAAACGTTTGATGAAACGTCCAGGTGAGAAGGGGTATAAGGCTATTTCCGCTACGGAAGAGGTGGTATCGTTCTGTGGGTGGGATTATTTGCTGAGTCTTGTGGAGAACTGTTGTAATCTTTTTGAGAAAGCGTTAATCTCGTGTATATTTGAGACGGGTGGTAGGATTTCTGAGGTGATTCAGCTTAGAAAGTCCAACTTCGACTTTAAAACACACCCTGAGGTTATAATTGTGAGAAATATGCCTCTGGTTAAACGGTGGACGAGGGATAGGGAGACAGGAAGAACAGTCCACCTTTCGGACTTTAGGACGTTTCCAATTCCAAGGAAGGAAAAGCTCGCCGGGTTTGTCGAGGAGTGGGTTTCAACGTGTCCATATGATAGGGTCTTCGGGATAAGTAGAAGTAAGGCGTTTCTAATAGTCCGTGGAGTCGGGGAAAGGGTTGGAGGATATATTCCCGGAACGATGAAAAAAGACAAGACGCGTCCGCTGTATAGCGCCGAGCTGACCCCACATATTTTAAGGGCTGAAAGGGCGTCTCAGCTCGCCGAAGACTACGGGTTTGACGTATTCCTGCTCAACAAGTTCTTTGGGTGGAAGCCTAAAGTCGTCAGCATGGCTGAGAGATATGCGGGTATGGGATGGATAGGTCTGGCCCGTGAAATGGGGGTGGACGTTTGACTGAAAAACCTCCAAGGCTTAGAGGCTGGTCGTCTCCATTCACAACACCGACGTCGCTGTTTATAAGGGATTATTTACTGAAGCATGGTGAGGGATATGTCCAGGAAATCTGGAGGGAGCTTAAAAAGGCGAGGGGTGGACTTCACGTGGGCTCCTACGAGAACTTTAAAACAAACTACATATACGTTCTTAAGAAGCTTGGACTGATTGAAGAGGTTCGGAGGGAACCTGTTCCAGGACAGCCTAAATGGTATATGAGAAGATACTATCGTATTGTTCCGGGTAAGGAGTCGGCTGAGGAGTGGGTTAATCCACAGAAGGTATGGAAGCTAAAACAATATGGATATTATAAGAGGTCTAGGAGTCAAAAGGCTCGTTGACAATCCGATATATTAAAGACGCCTTCTTTTCACCTATCCCCTTAACCTCCATCAGCTCGTCGACCGTGGCGTTTATAACCCCTTTTACGGTCTTGAAGTGTTTTAAGAGTTCGACCGCCTGCTTCGCCCCTATCTGAGGCAGCGCTTCTATAATCCTCCTCTTCATCTCGTCAGGCGTTTCAGCGGGAGGTTTAAAGCTCACCTGGTGAATCTTCTCCTTTCCCTCTTCAGCCGCTTTTCTCGCGAGTTGGAATAGAAAGTCCACCGTCCACTTCCAATTTGGAGTATAATATATCGGTATTCTCCACCCGAAGATTAACGCGAGCTGAACACTGTGATAGGATAAAACATTCCAATCGGTGTATTTTCTAAAGGCGGTGGGATATCCTTCAATGAGGACGAGGGGTTCCACTTCTTCCGCTGATTTAAGCTTTTTAGCCTGTTCCCAAAGCCTCCCCGTCTTTACTGAAGACAACAAGTCGAGGGGTGTTTTCCTCTCCACGAGGAATTTACCTTGGACGTAGTAGTCGCCGCCTTCAAGCTCTTCGACCCATATTTTCACGCCACGGTCTTTTAACGCTTCGGCTATTTTTCCCTGTTTGGAATATTCTCTCGAATCGACGACTATCTTCAAGTCCAATCTTCCAGGCTCCTCGTAAACGGGTCTATCTTCTCACCGAGGACCCTTTCGACGACGTTTAAAACCCTCTCCCAATAATATGAATAGCCCTTGAAGGTTATCCTCGGAAACGGCTCGTTTTCCAAGACAGGGGCCCCTACGACTCCATCCTCACCCACGTCGACTATCACGTATTCGATGGCGTCTCCAGGTCGGAAGATTCCACGTTTAGCGAGCTCCCTGGCGATTTTCACGTGAACGTCCTCCGACTTATATTTATCCAGTTCCCTACGGGTACCCTTTTCGATGACCAATTTATTGTCGAGTTTTCCACTGAACAGCATGGTATGGATTTCCCTCAATACCTCCTTCGTCTTCTTCCTGATTTCCTCCCTCGTCTGCGAGTTAAATATTATGTCGAATATCTGGTTTTGGACGTCCTTCACAATCTGTGGAACGTCCAACCTGATTATATCGAACCCCACGATGTTCCTCTTCAACGGAATCCCCTTTAAAGACTCGTCTCTAACACGCCAATCATCCAGCACTGAAATGTCGGCCGTAAAATCGTAAATCTCCCCCACGTATCTTTTCTTCACCCCGCTGAAAAATATCTTCTGGTAAACGTTGTCAACCTTTACCTCTTCACAGTAGTATTCAGGTGGAACGTTAAACCTCTTTATAACCCTATGTTTTAGCTCGTCGTTTATAATCCATAGAAGCGTCTTCTCCTTCTCCTTAAACTTATAGACGTCAAACCCCTCCTTCCTCGCAAACACCCCATCAGTGTCCGCATAGAGTATTTCAAACCCGTGCTCGATGAGGATATCCATCAAGGTTTTAAGGAGTTCTCTGCCGGTTAGTGTTATGCTTTCGGCGACATCTCTATCGTAGAATCTAAACCCATAGGCGCCTATAACTCCTGACGTGGCGTTTAGTAGTATTTTAAGCTCGAATTGTTTAATGTTGTAGATTCTATGCCTCGGGTCCGATGGAGGTATCTGCTTTAACAATTCACGGTAATAAATCCTTAGGTCGTTGAGCTCCTCGAGGAATTCGGCGATTATCGACCTCGGTTTCTTCACAAACCTCGCGTTTGGATTGCCTGAAAGTATCTCCCCTTTTTCACTCAACGTTTCAACCCCTATGTTAAAGGTCATCATCGTCCTCGGGTATAGTGAGCTGAAGTCGAAGTCGATGACGTCGTGGAAGAGTCCAGGCTTCGGGTCTATTACAAGACCTCCCGTGTAAGGTTCCTCGGGTAGACGCTTCTTCTCCTCACCCCTCACGTAGGTTCCAAATTTATAGGCCATTCCATATTTGTTCTGGTAGACCACTCGTGGCGTCCTCATCAGCGACCTTCTTAGAAGTAGTCCGTCGACTATTCTACTATTGAACAGCGCGTCCTGATAGAGACAGTGGCTTAAATACGCCATCTCGATCGCGATGTCCAGACATCCAAGCTTGTCGTTCAGCATTTTCAGAAGCATGGCGTCCCATAGATTGTACTCCCTCAACGCGCCTCTATCCTCCTGAAACATCTTCCATATTCCCTCGGCGCCTTTGTATTTGTATAGGTTGAGCTTCTTCCTCTCTCCAAGCTCCTTCTCGGCCACCTTGTCGAGCTTTAGGCTCACATGGCCTCCACCCCACGACTTATTGTATAGAAGCATCATGTCCTGCCAATTTGTAATTTTCATGTTTAGTGGAATCCCAAGGACTTTTGCTCGAGCCTCGAGAAATGGGTTGTCCCATCTTAGGTTGTTGTATCCCACTAGGAGGTCATAATATTCCATAAGTTTCTTGAACTCGTGGAAAATCTCGACCTCGTCATCATAGCAGATAAAATATTCCCTACCGTCGCTTCCAACACCCGCGATGCTTAGAATCCTCTGGTCGGGTGGCTTCCCCTCCTCGGGTATCCATATTCCTTTCCGCGAGTCGGCCTCGACGTCGAAATATAGGACTTTTGGTTTTCTTGAGACCCTTATTCCCGAGTCAATCATCCACCTACGGACGAATGTGACATCAGCCTCATAGGTGGGTATTCCCTCTTTTTTCAGCTTTTCCCTTAACGTTTTCACCTGGTTTGGAAAATCAACCTCGACCTTTAGACAGGGCTCGCCTCTCGTTGTAACGTAGTCTCCCTTTGAAACGTATGCGTCGTTGAGAAGTTTACACGCCTTATCGTAATCCTTAGCCCTTATGAAAAAATAGGGGTGGATTCTGGGGTCCACGTACCTCCATTCACCGCTGTCCATCTTCGCCTTTATCATGAGCTTTCCGTTAACCTTCACCCAGAACGCGTTTACAAGGGACAGTTTAACCCACCTCGTAGTGTAGGCTTCCCACAACCCATATTATTTCTCCCTCGCCGAAGAAGTTATATGTTTTCCTCGCGATTACTGAAAAATCGGCCGGAAGCTGTTCAATATTTTCGCTTCTAAAATACGTAATCACAATTGGCTTGTTCCGTAGAAGTATTTGGACAGCTATCGGACATGGAGGAAGGTCTCCATGGAAATTCACATTAGGGGTTCCAATAGCGTACCTCGCCGTGTTATCCTTAAGGACGATTTTTAGCGCCTCGTCGAACGAGGTTTCGAGTTCGAGGTTTTCGGGACGTTCCTTGTAGAATTCCGGAGGCGTCTTAACTGGAATCTTCAACATCACGCCTATGAACTCCTTCGTAAGTTTACCCGTACGTTTGTTAAACGCCCACATTCCGCTTTTCCATAACTCTTCCTTTAGCTCTCGATATGCCTCAGCTATTGTCTGAAACTCTCGATACATTTGGCAATTCCCTCCATAAACTTCACCCTAGGACACCAGCCGAGCTCATCCATGATTTTCTTACTGGAGACCAGATGAGAACCCATATAGTCTGCCTCGGGACGCCATACTATCTTTGTAAGCCCAAATCCGGCCTTCGTAAGCTCCTCACCCACGATTAACGCGACCTCCTCCAGCGGCATATATTCGCAACTCGAGACGTTGTATGTTCCCTTTATATTTGACGTTAGGACTCTTACGAGGAGGTCGATTAGGTCTGAAATGTAGAGGTAGCTTCTAATCGATTTAGGCGACGCCAGTATTACGGCAGGATATCCACTTATCGAGCTCCTTATAATCTTCATCGGTATGCTGCAGTGGTCTCCATCGGGTCCATATATATGGCTAAATCTTAGAATCAACACGTTATTACCGTAAACGTTCACCACGACCTCTTCACCCATATACTTTGTAAGGTTGTATATCGTCGTGGGTCCTATGGGTGAGGATTCAGTTATCACGTCGCTCGTCGGCTTATAGATGGACGTCGAGCTTGCGTAGATAAAGTCAGCCCCTACCTGTTTCGAGTATTTCGCCACGTTATATGTTCCCTTAACGTTTACGTCGATGCTGTACCAGTCGGCCTCGTCCGCCCATGGTGTGCTCACTATCGCGGCGAGATGGACGACCTTATCCGGCGACGCTTCCTCTATTTCCCTTTTAACCGCATACGCGTCGGTTATATCTACCTTTGATTTATACACCTGGAATCCTTCCTGCTCAAGCCTCCTCGTGAGATGCCGCCCTATAAATCCCGTGGCTCCTGTCACGTAGACCTTCAAATTCTAAACACCTCCCTGATTTTCTCAAATATCGCCTGTGGAGTTATGTTCGTGTTGTCTATCTTCATCCACGGGAGTATTGAAAAATTATCCACGTAGTCCTCCATCATGTCCTGAAGAAGCTCAAGGTCTGACGCTGTGAGTTCGACCACATGTCTTCCCGTTTTAAACCTCTCATATAGGACGTCCGGTGAACACTTTAGAAATACTGGACAGACATCGAACGCCGACTGTAGGGCTTCCTCGAGGCTTGCTATATAGCTCGGGTCAAGTCCCCTCTTGTAGAACCTCCCATACGCGTAGATGCTCGGGGTGAATCTTTCGAGGACGAAGTGGTTTCCATTGTAGTTGGAAATCAGTATTCTCACGCTGGATTTTCCGACCCCGTCCACCCCTTCCAAAATTATGGCCTTCGGAATCACCCATATATCACCTCCATAAGCTTAACCGAGTAATCTAAAACGTCACCATTACGTACGGCCGATATTGGATGTTTAAGGAAAAACGTGGGAATACCTGGAAACCTGTTATAAATTCCGTCCCGGGCGACGGAGCCCAGGACGATTATTCTAACGGGTGAGATTATTTCAACCTCCTTCTGAAGCCATCTAAAACAAGCGTTCACCTCAGAACGGGTAGGCGAACGGTTACCAGGGGTCGAACATTTCACTATGTTTGTAACATACACCATGTCAAGAACCTCGCGGAGCGTGGAAATTTTACTTGATGGAAGGTTTTTCATAAGTTTGTCCAAACCTCCCCAAACGTGTGGAAGACCATCCCTGAAAACGCTTGGGTTCTGGCTTACTATTAGAATGGGTTTCTTCCCAAATTTAATTCTAGGTCTATACTGATTTACCTCGAGCTTGGATAGGCCACAGCCTTCACACTTCTGGATTTGTTCGTAAAGCTTGATTAACCTATTCTCTATTATGGAGGCGTCCTCAACGGCGTCTATCAGCTTTTTCTGCGGCATCTAATCACCCTCGAAAAACATCATATCCTGCCTCAACGCCTCCTCGACGATTTTATCCCACTCGTCCGGCTTGGGGATTTTAATTCCAAGGTCTCTCTCAATTTCCTCAGGATTCGCCGCCGCCTGATTTGGAAACGTCGCGTAAACCTCCTTCACCGGCCATCTCCCACATGGTTTGAACAACGCTCCAAAATATATTGAGAGTGAATATACGTCACAATAGATGCATTTTCTCACCCAGTCGCAGACGGGTCTACAGTACGCCGCTAATAGTGGAAACCTCTTCTTTAGCTCCTCCCTCATAAGCCAGACGGTTGCGCAGGTGTCGAACTGTTCATGGAAGGCTAGTCTTTGGGAGCATACTTCCTTAAATGCTCTATAGTTCATCGTCCAGGTGAACATCCAACACGTTCCCATGGGTAGTATAAACCTCGCTGACTGCCAGTTTGACTGTCCTGACTTGACTATCTCCTCATACAGGTCCTTGGTCTGTTTCCACCACGACTCGACCTTATCTTTCCAAGGGAGCAGGTCAGATGGGATTCTTAACGAAGCGTCAAGCCACGAATTATCCCTCATTCCAACACTTCCAATCCCCGAGTTTCTATGTCTCGCGAGCTGGTCGTACGCGCTTCTTGAAAGCCCCTCAATCTTCCAGGTAAACGACGGGGCTTCGAGGCACTGAGGAAGCGTCTTTCCCTCCAACGCCGCCAAAACCACTTTAACCCTTCCCTCAACGGGGGTTTTCTCCCACTTATCCCACCATTCTCCTTTCCACGTGCTCGAGACGACCTCGTAAATCGCGCGATACGGGTTTCTCGGGTAGTCAACGAGTTTCACCCTGATGCCTCTAACTCCAATGTAGATTTCGTCCTTCCTCTCAGGTTGCTCGTCCGGAAGTGTCCCCATTATTCTTCTTATAAGGTCTATTTTCTCAGATTCCATTCAACACCTCCTCCAACTTGTGAATGACATTTTTATATGTAAACGCGTATTTTTCATTATAAGGCTTATAATATAAATACGCTTTAATCCCATAACTTGACGCGTCCTCAACATAATACGGTTCATCATCGACGAAGAAAAGCACGTTTTTAAAGTCTTTAATCATTCTGAGTCCTTTCTCACGGTCTTCCATTAATACATCGAAGGGAACTCCAGCCGTCACAAGCTTATTTATAATTTCATAGTAGAACTTCTTATATTCGGAGATGGGTCTCGCGGTGAGTAGTACGATGGAGATGTCCTTCTTCTTTATCTCCGAAAGCACCTTTACGGCCTCATCTGTAAACTCAACCCTGTCCGAATAATTCTCGTAGAAGTCGTGCTTTAGCTGGACGTACCTCTCATATCTTATGAGTTTGGGTAGTTCGAGAAACTGGTCTATTGTAAAGTTTGAGCCCGTTTTTAAATTGACGTACGATATCCATTTTTCGGCGAAGTCGTTTAATACTCCATCGACGTCGAAAACCACAACGGGTCTTTCTTTTAATGAAATTAGGGTCTTCTCCTGTAACAGCTTGTACTTGTTTACCAGCGTCTTCTCTTTCCACTTATTCATAAACATCTCAGGAGTTATCCCCCAAGCTAAAGCTATATTCACTACGAATTTTGTAATATCCACAAGCTCCTCGGCTATACCCGAAATCTTCGGACTTTTCTCCCTTCTTATCTTATGTGTCTTCCACGACCCTATAGACGACAGGAGTTCATCAAACTCCGAAACAATATGTAGAAGCATTTCCTTTGTAAACGCCATCTTCTGCTCTTCGTCCATCTTCTTAAAGTTGGGGAAAACCTGAAGCTGAAACTCCTCCTGGTCCTTCCACATCTCCTCAATCATAAATTCATCCCCCTCTAGTGAACAGCTTGTACATCATGTACAGCTTTTTCTGACAATATACATTTAATATCCCTTAACACATCCTGGAAGAGGTAATCGTCTATCCATTTACCGAATCTTCCCAAGAGAATTACGTTGTCAGCTGGAGGTCCAAACGTTGGGGGAAGGATTTTCCCGAACTCCTGCCATACCATCCCGTCGGGATAGGTGAGTTTCTCATCATATACGAATTCGTATACAAATCCTTCATCTGTTTTTGTAATCCTATAATAGGGATATTTCCTCTCAGGGAAATACACGTAGTCGAAGTCTCCAAACGTCTGGGCGAGGAAGAACGACTCGTCAAAACTACTAAAACAGTAACCTATGGAGATATATCTAAATGGAGGATGGAGTGAGTAGAGTTCATAAAGCCTAGGAAGTGGAATCGTCGATATGAGGACCCTAAACTTGTAATCCCCTTTTTCTCCATGTAACGTATTCCCGGATATTTTCTTTATATAATCAATAATCACCTCAACCTTTCCCGAAAGCCTATCGATGACGTCGTTAAATGAGGTCGATAACGCCTTGAATGAACCACGTCCAATACTCGACGAGGTATCGGATGTTCCTCTGGTTTTCATGTTGTACTCGGCGACTAGACGTTTTGGGATTTTCGTGTGATATTTTCCTTTATAGAAATAGCCTACCTTCACTGTCCTCTCGTCGATGGATAGCCCCAGTGAGCTTATGAATTCCTTGGTCTCGGGTGTTGAATGGATATATCTGGGTCCAAGTGGAAAACTACATGAGGACTGTCCTCCAACATTGGACGTCACGACTGGCGCATTTAGAAGATATCCAGCAGTAAGCCCGGTTATTCCCCCGCCCAATACTACGATGTCATTTGTCAATAAACACGACCTCCTTTACGTCTGACAGTTTATCGGAGTATTCCCTCTCGAGGATTATCCTCCCCACGACTTTAACCTTACCCTCCGTGGTCATGTCGATTAGCGAGATATAGGTTTTCCCTGACCTCTGTGAAAACGAGATTCTTCCCACCTTTATACGTAATTTTTCCAATTTAATCATTAGATAATTGGCAACCTCAACCTATTTAAATTTTTCTCGTGTATACGAAAAAAGATTTAAATACAGGAATGTCTTAGCCTATCCTGTGGGAAAATGGCCGAGGAATTGGAAAGGATAATGAAGGAAAGGCTGGTTAGAGGTACGAAGTTCCCTCAATTCTTCAATTTTGATAAGGAGGGAAGTAGTATTCTTGGAAAGGTAATATCATTTAGAGAGCATCCAATTAATTCGAAGACGAGGGTCGCCACGATAAGGACGTTTGATGGTAGTGAGTATTCGGTGTCCCTTGTGACGGTTCTCGAAAGACTATTTACGGAGCAGGAGGTTAAAGTCGGCGACTACGTCTACATTGTGTATGAGGGGATGGGTAAATCTAAAGCTGGACGAAGAGTGAAGCTTTTCTCCCTCGCGAAAATGTCGGCCGAAGAGGCCGAACAATATCTAAAGAAAGTTGAAACCTCAAAAAAGATGGAAACCATAGAGGTCAAGCAAGAAACCAAGGAGGAAAAGCCTGTTGAAGAGAAAAGAGAAATCCAACCAAAACCTGAAGCACAGCCACAGCCTCCACAGGTAAAACCCTCGGTCGGAATTCCACCGGAGAAGGCGAACGAGATAAAGGAGTTCTTCAGCCGCCTCTTCGAATTCTACGACGAGGGATTAACCGTTGAACAATTCAAGGAAAGGGTGAATAAGAGGTTTCCAGGCGTGAACTTCGAAGATGTGGTAAAGATTTGCGATTTTGTGACGTTTGACGAGACGTCGAAGAGGTATAAGAGAAAGGAGCAGGTTTAGATGGACGAGGAGGAGCTAAAATACTTCCTAATCGAGAAGTTCCACCAGGCGATTACCCGTGAGGCCGAAGAAGGTGAGGAGTTTCACAGTAGAGGACTTCCATCGGTTACAAGCCTATGTTACGAATGTCTTAGAAGGGCGTACTACTCGATAACATATCCGGAGGTCATAATAGACCCTGAAGGCGCCATTAGGACGTGGATTGGTAGGAAACTCCACGAGACGTCGATACTCGGGGGAATGATGGAGGTCGAATTGATATATCCTAAAGATAATGGAGTAATCGGGAGGATTGACGAATACAAAGATGGACTTTTAATCGACAAGAAGACCACACGTCATATTCCGAGGACGCCACCCGACCATCATGTTAAGCAAATAGAATATTACCGCCTATTATGTGAAAGAAATGGATTACCCGTGACCACCGCGGCAATAGTCTATATTAACGTAGATACAACTGAGGTCCAGGTTTTTCCCATAAGATTTACCAGAAGCCTTGACGAGATTGAGAAGGAGCTTTTACAGAAATACGAGGCAGTGATGAAGGCTTTAAAGACAGGAATCCTACCCCCGAGGAAGATGAGGACGTGGGACCCCGATGGAACAAAGCTCGTATGTCAATACTGCCCGTACTATGGGATGTGTATGCGTGAGGACTATGAAGACCCTCGGTGGAACCTTAGGTCGAAGACTTAGAAAAAAGCTTGGAAGGAAAAGGTATGAGGAGGTGTTAAGCCTAGCCTTGGATAAGGTTTCAAGCTTCACCGTCGAGAGGGACCCGTTGATTGTTTCCGGAATCGTCGAGGGGACATTTCACTATTCAGCGTATATCGACGAGACCGGTGAATACTGTTGTGCCTGTCAGGGACAGACCACGCATAAGACAATCTGTAAGCATATCCTCGCAATCGTCCTACATGGGTACTTAAATAATAGGCTCTCAGAATATGATGTTATAAGCCTGATAGGAGGTGAGTTGAAATGAAGAAGTATTCGTGGGGGTTAAAGGAGCTCGACGAATTAACCGGAGGATTACAGTCAATATTGATAATGATATTTGGGGAGACCGCTTCCGGTAAGACGACGCTTGCGGCATACGTTCCAATAGTTCGAATATTCACCGAATTAAGGCAGAAAATCGGTGAGATACCTGATTCGGGAAAATTCATAGTAATTGACGGGGATGGAGGCTTCGACTTCGAAAGGCTTAAACAAATCGTGGAGGCGAACAGGCTAAACTACAGTGAGGTTGAAAAACACCTGATGTATTTTGAGGTGACCGAATTCGACGAGCAACATGAACTTGTAAAGGACCTCCCGAAGAAAATCGACGAGAAGGAGATTAAACCTCTTCTTATAACCTTCGACCCGATGACGGCGATATACCGTGGAATAATATTGAGGACGGATATGAAATATAGGGCTTCCGTCATTGGAACGTATACAGGTAAGCTCGACCTTCAGCTCGCGACGTTAAGACATCTCTCAGTCGTATACGAGGTCCCCACAATAGTTACCACGTGGCCTTCATCCCCAGTCGGCGAGGCGTTTGGCGTGAAGGGTGAGTTTCCATTCATTGGTGGACGTCAATTTGGCTTCCTCCCAAAGATGATACTTAGACTTTCCATAGTTTCGGAGGGTTCACCCGAAAGAGAGGTATATCTATGGAAGGCTAAGGGACTTCCATCTGGACGAAAGGTGAAAATCAAACTATCTGACGCCGGAATCGAATCCCCATAATCTCCCCTCTTTTTTATTTAGGGATTTAACGGGAAAGATTTAAATATAATAACAGGTTACCTATAAGTAACCAGGAGGTTCTCAATGATATGAGTACCGTAATCCATGGGAAAATAACTTTTAGGAAGGGTAAAGCACACATCCCTAAAATTGTGAGGCAGGAGCTTGGCTCTGATGAAGCCGGATACATATTGGACGCGAAGACCGTTGTTCTATGTAATCCTGAGATTTCGACCGATGAACTTATAAAAAGTCTTGAACTGTTAATTGAACATCTTAAACTTAAGTCAAATAAATTCAATAGAAGGTGATGGAATGATTCAAGCAATAAGACGTCTGTTTATAGGTAGAGATGACACCTTCGCCGTTCAAAACGACGACGGGTCGTATACGAGGGTCGAAAAACCTCTTACGGATGAGATAATATTGAAGCATCTATCTGGCGAGATAACCATAGGCGTTTATCAGCTCGACCTAAACTCCAACATAAAATGGATATGTTGGGATTTCGACGAGAATAAGGCCGACGCGTTAAAGGTTTACGAGTATTTAAAAAACCACGAGAGGTATGGGAAGGCCTGTGTATTAGAAGATACGGGTGGAAGAGGAGCGCACGTGTGGCTTTTCTTCAACCCCATGATTCCCGGATACGTTGGAAAATTCATCGGGAACGAAATAGCTGAAAAATTGGGGGTAAAGTGTGAGGTTTTCCCAAAACAGGAGAAGGTAAACCTGGATGGTTTTGGGAGTCTCGTGAGGCTTCCCTTTGGAGTACATAGAAAATATGGAAGACGTAGCATCATCCTCGACCCTTCAAGTATCGATGAAGTCGAACCCGTCGCGATACCTCAGGACGTGATTATGGAGATTGAAGAACTGATAAAACATAAGGGCGAAATGGAGGAAATGAAAAAGGTTATCCCGGCCGGGTTGATACCTTGGTGGGTCGAGTGTAAAGCATTTGACAGAATAATCTATGGAAATATCGAGGAGGGAACGAGGAATGAGTGTGGGTTTTGGATTGCGAGACTTCTCAGAAATTCAGGGTTTCCAAGCTGGATGACCGAGGAGGTCTTACAATGTTGGAATAGACATCTCAAGTGTCGCTCGTTACCTGAAAGGGAAATCCATACAATAGTAAAATCAGTATATTCAAAGGGATACTCTGTCGGTAAGCTTTCGTTGAAGAAAACCCCTGAAACAAGTGTCTATTGTGAAGGATGTGTAAAACCCGTCTGTTCTGAAAAGAAGACGAGAAAAAAGAATGAGAAGAAACCCAAGCTAATTAAACCCTACGGGGTGTTATAGATGTCCGAATATAGAATATTATGGGATACGAGTTTAGCTCCAAAACCCATCCATCCAGCGATAGACCTCGTAGACGACCACCTCTATTTTGGACTCCTCCTACCTGTCGAGGGCGAGAGCGTAACCCAAGGTTTATGTTTCGTCCGAGACGATGGTGAACACTTCGTCGCGACCACGGACGAACTTGAATCGAGAAGACTCTTCCTCAAATATCCCGCGGTGATGACTCAGCTCAGGTGGAAGCTCGAAGGAATAAAGGAGTTTGTAGAAGGTACAGCTTGTACATCTTGTACATCAATTTTGGACGAAATAATAGACGTTATGAAGAAGTACATAGACCTCTCAATGGATGAGAGGGAATACGTACTCGTGGCGTTGTGGATTATAGGCACGTACCTTCAACCCGTGTGGATAAGCTATCCGTATATTGGGATAAGTGGAGCAAAACGCTGTGGAAAATCAAAATTCCTTAAATTTAATGAAATGCTCGCCTTTAACGCCATCTTCTCCACAAACATTTCAACACCTACCCTGTACAGGTTGATTCAGTCGCTTAGATGTACAATTCTCATGGATGAGGCCGAGGCGTTATCCAACGCCGAGAGGAAGACCGAGCTTAAGAACATCCTGTACAGTGGCTATAAGAAATATGGTTTTGTATATAGGACCGGGAAGGTGACTAAGGACCAGATTCCCGTACCTGAGAGGTTTGAGGTGTTTTCCCCCAAAATCTTCGTGACGTATGAAGGCCTTGAGGAAATATTGAACGATAGGAGCATAAACATCGTGATGATTAGGACTGAGAATAAGGAAATATCAGATAGAGAAATCGACGAGAACGACCCAATATGGATTGAGTTGAGACATAAGTTGTACATCTTCGCGCTTAAAAATTGGAGAGAAATCAGGGAAATATACAGGACCATGGAACCAATTCCGGAGATACATTCGCGAGACCTGGAGTTGTGGAAACCCATACTTGCTCTCGCGAAGTTTTTTGGGGATAACGTATTCGAGCAGATAAAAGGTCTCGCGTTGAAAAAGATTAAGGAGAAGGAGATGAGAGAGGAAGTCGAGACAAGGGAGGTTATACTTCTTTCCACACTCGTCGAAATGGTCCAGGAGGACGGGTTTTACGCGATTGTCGATATTAAGGAGAAAATTAAGGAATTATATGGGGAGGAGTTTTCAACCGACTGGATAGGTAAGACCCTAGCGCAGAAATTTGGGTTTCAAGAGGCGACGAGGCTCAGCCGTAAAGGAAGACCTACCGCTAGAAGGCTCACCGTTGAAAGGGTGAGGGAGCTCGCGAAGAGATACGGCGCGATTAGAGAATCGTCAGAAAAAGCTGTACATGATGTACAAGCTGTTCAAACCGGGGAGGGTGAGTATTCCGATGAAAGTCTAATTGTATACGCTCGCGACCTATGGAATAAGCTCCTCGACGAGGCGTCCATTATAAAGGCGTTGGTTACGAACCGTGGAATTTCAGAGGATAAGGCGAAGGAGATACTTGAGGTCGTGAAAAAACAATATGGGAAAGGTCTGAGAAGGTTAGACGAGGTCGTCGAAGACACGGAGAAGGAAGTAGGGGAAGAAATAGATGATGAGGGCTTTGAATAGCCTCGAAAAACGTGAGGAAACATTTATATACCTGTTATTACCTGATATTACCTGTGGTACAAGATGTCCCAATCGGATTCCCAACCAAACGTTGGGGTGGTGGAAATCCCCCAGAAGAAGTTTAAATGTCCTGTATGTGGAAAGTCGGTTCTAAACCTTCAATGGCACATCTATAAGTGGCATCCGGATAAATACGTTGAGAAGTCTCCACCACTTGAGACATATAAGACCATTGAGGAGACCAAGACCGTTAAGAGTTCAAATGGAATTGAGATACTACCTGTGAAGGCCGACGACTACATGGTTAAGAGCGTTCCGAAATACGTACCAATAGGTCCGGAGCTCCAAATATTCGAGGCCCACCTTGAAAGTGGAATCCCCATTCTTCTGGTCGGTCCAAAAGGAGAGGGGAAAACGCTCTCCTTAGCGTATTTCGCATATACAAAGAATATTCCAATAATACAGTTTGACTGTTCGGAAAACACTAAGAGGTTCGACCTGATTGGAAGGTTTATAATTCAGGGAGACCAGGTGAAATATCTCCTTGGAGCAATGCCCACGGCGATTGAAGTGGCGAATCAAAAAGGCGCGGCGATGCTCGTGTTGGAGGAGATAAACGCTTTGACTCCCCAACAGCAGAAGGTTCTAAACCAGCTCTTAGACTGGAGAAGACACGTATACATTCCCGAAATTGGAAAAACCTACCGCCTTAAGGAGGGAGTTAAGTTTCTAATCGCCGCGACGATGAATCCGTCGACGTATGGGGGAGTCTTCGAGCTCAACGAGGACCTAAAGTCGAGGTTTGCGGAATACGTGTTCTTCTATCCTTCAAAGGAGGACGAAAAGAAGATACTTAACGAGGTCACGGTAAACCTTGACGACCAGCTTAAGGAAAAGCTAATACTCCTCGCAAGTGAGACGAGAGCGGGGGTTAACCGTGGAGAGTTAAGCTACGCTTTAAGCACCCGTGACCTAGTAATGTTCGCAAACGTCTATAACTCGTATCTAAAAGTATTTGGTAATGAGACATTTGCATTAAAATATGCCTTAAAGGTCACGGTGGTAAACAGGTATACCGATAAACAGGAAATCGAGACGATAAAAGCGAGAATCGTCTCAATATTCGGCGAGGAGGTGTAAGTTAAATGGTAAACATATACAAGCCCCCATTCTATAAGACGACGGAGATTTTTGGCGAAATCGTGGGTAAGAAGCTCGAGCTTAGAATCCACGAGAACGAGGAGAGATGTTATACCGACGGTAAGAATATCGTGGTGGGTCTTAAATCTGCAGAAACACAGGATGAAATCTACGGTTTCCTGGAGCATGAGCTCGCCCATATCGTCTTCCACTCGGACGTGAGGAACCTCGAAAAGTTCATAAAAGTGTATCCTAGTGAGATGAGAGATATCGCGATGAAAGTGTTCAATATTGTCGAGGACCATAGGGTTGAATCCTGCTGGGGCAAAATATACGCGGGTTCAGCCAACAGGTTTGACAGGCTTAAACGTAAATACGTCTTAAGGACGATTCCTCAGACACTCCTCGAGGTGTTATTGGCCGTAAGGGCGGATAGGTGGGACTTAATACCCGAGGAGTATATGGATATAGCTAAGACCTTCACGGGGTATCTTAAAAAGGTCGAGGGTAGAACCGCCAAGGCCACATTCATCGTGGCGAGGAAAATTATGGAGATTATAAGCGAAACGTTGACTCAAAAGGAGTCCCAGAAGTCTCAACCTCAGAGTGAAAGTGGATTGAAAGATAAAGGCTCCGAAGATAAAGGTCCTGAGGAGGCTCTAGAAGATATGGATAAAGGGTCTCAGGAAGATGAGGGTGGTGGTAAAGATAGGAGGGAGGAAAATAAAGGTGAGGATTTCAGTGAGGTGCAAAAGAACATAATGAGGGAGGTGGAGTTAGACGCCAGATATGTTCCCCTAGACCGTACCCAATTAGATATTAAGACGAGGGAGTGTAAACTCGACGCGTCTAAAGACGAGGAGGAGATTTTACAGGAGGCGGAGGAGGAAATGAACAAGCTCATTGAAAATGTGAAGGAAAAGCTTTATCAGGAAACCCATTCACCGCCGGAGGACGCGGGAATAGTTGGTAAGATAATCACGAAGGACGTGTATGGATGGTTGAAGGCGAAGATAGAGCCGGAGATGGGGGTCGTAAGTGGGCTAAGACGGGCGTTTACAAGAATAAAGGGGAAGATGAAGGTCGTGGAGACCGAGGAGGGTGTGGAAATCGACATCGATAACTATATTCAGAGGAAGTCGAATCCAAACGTTCAGGAGATTTTCCAGGTGGAGGAGTCGTCCACAGGCTTAAACATAATCCTCCTACTCGACATTTCACGAAGCATGGGGTTGCTTAAGCTTCTCGAGGCGAAGAAAATACTTCTCACACTATACCACGCGATTCGGGGAATCTCGGGAATCAACCTTGAAATTTACGGATTTTCGGGAAGTTCATACAGCCCATATGTGACCCCTGTGGTGAAGCTCGACGTCGAAAGAATAATGACGATTATACCTTCAGAGGCATATCCTTATACTCACACCTACGACGCGGTAAAATATTGTGGAAACGTTCTTAAGAAGAAGGTGGGAAAGAAGCTTCTAATAATCCTCACTGATGGAAAGCCCGAGGCGGAGCGGTTGGGTGAGGAGCTCGCGAGGAAATATACGTCCATCGCTATAGAGAAGGTGAGACAGGAGGGAATAAAGGTCTACACTATTATGGTGAGTCCACCGACGTCTCAAACCCTTGAAATAATGCGTCGGACGTTTGGAAGGGACGACACGTGGACCGTGGTCCCGGAGTTTAAATCAGCTGGGAAAATACTGATAAACGTGGTAGCTAAACATATAATCCGCCAGATTTACTCGGGATAAGATGGTAACATTTATATACCCCTTATTACACCTTATTATCCCGGTGTTGAGATGAAGAAGGTATCCAAACCGGGTGAACTTAAACCTGTAGAAGGCAATGGCTCCGACGTAACCCCAGCCGTCGGGGTGAAGCCTGAATTAGCTGGGGACCTTCCGGGAGAATCTACCACACCTATTGAGATTAAGGTGAAATATCTGCCTAATGGAGCCTGGATTGAACTGAAAAAGTTTTCCTGTGGCTGCACTATCGCACAGATGAAGGGTCCGTTAAAGCTTGAAGGAGAACCCACGTGGGTGAGATGCGAGAGACATAAAGACGTGGAGGTGGTTGAATGCCGATAGAGCCTAAACGTGGATGTGGATATAGAAAAGTTGGAGGACTTTATCTTGTGGGTTCGGGAATCCCACTTCCATGCGACGGACTTCCGCTTGAACTAAAGAAGTGTCACGTCTGCGGGTTCAAGATACCCTTTACAAGGGGACTAATGTGGCTTAGAAAAGAATACGTCGCCTACCACTCGGCCGAAAAACATAAACAGAATGGGGGAAACTGCACCTGTCTTCCAGGCTGTCCAATATGTCATCCCGAGTCGAACGACCTTAAAGAATACGGTCTGATGTGGGTTGGGGAAAGCTTCTATCCAACGCCTGACGACTTTATAAAGGAGGCCATAACGCTTGGAGTATGTAAGAGGATTCCCGTGGTTCCCAAGAGACTTCAGGTCGGTAAGACGTGGGTCCTACTGGCCCATAGAAAAGTCCCCATATACGGCGGGAAGATAGGACCTTTAAACGTGATGCCTAAATATGTTCCAGCGGTGTTTTACGCGTTTAAACCCGTGAGGATTGAGAAACTTATTTGGAGAAGTGAGGCTACCGAAGAGGTGGTAAATAAATTGAAAGAGCAGGGTATAACCCCGGTAATTGTCCCCGACGAGGAGAAGGACCACGCTCCTAAAAGAGGTAAACGGGCTGAGTGAGGTGTGGAAAAATGAAGAAAGATAGTTTAAGGCGGTTGATAAATACAGGTATGGTTTTAGAGATAACGGGTGAATATAAAACCCCATATACTGGCGTCACGGGTGAGTCGGAGCGTATAAGGTTGAGGAAGACGAAGTATCGTCGAGGATACTATCGGATGGAGGGAGTCAAGGGATACGAGCTGTTCTATGTTAGAGAACCAATCGAGGTCACCGAGTTACAGGTAAAGGACAGAAACGGTACCTGGAGGACCGTCATGGTGGACGACCCACTACATTGGCTCGGAATGCAAGAACTGGCGGAGCTATGCTTTCCAGGCAGCGTATTAACCACGGGTCTTGGGATGGGGCTGATTCTTCACCACCTCGTGAAGAGACACGACATTTCGAGAATTAAGGTGATAGAGATTGACCCGGACTTTGTCGAGTTTGTGAAGCCATATATTCCCAAAGACCCACGAATAGAGATTGAGATAGACGACTACTTTCACTATATCGTGAGGACAGACGAAAAGTTCGAAAACGCGATAGTAGACCTATGGACTGTCAGGGAAGATGATACACGGGAGTATAGAAGACAGGTGCTCCTTTCAATGTTATCGGCATACGTCCTCACAAAACATAGAATACCTAACGTGTTAATCTGGGGGATAAGGGGATACACGTTTGAAAAGTGGGAGAATGAAGAAAGACCTAGAACTGTTGATAAAAGCGTATAGAATGGAGCAGGAGAAATCCGCGCGGTTAGGTATACCACGTGGGGGATGGGTCCACTCAGCCTGCGTGTTCTACTATTATTCAAAACTTGTAGGTGCCAAACCAGAGGACTGGAAAGAATTCTGCCTATGGCTTAACAGTCTCCGCGATAAACTGTTTAAATTTCAACCCCCGTTTCTACAGGTAAATTCAAAAGAGGCCGTTGAAGAGGCTTTAGCTAAGCATAGGATTAACGTGAGATTTGGTATAGAGAAACCTTCGATGAAGGGATTTTGGGGCATGTGTCGGAGAATCGCGGAGATATACGACTACGAGAAGGGGAAGGCCAGGTTTCCATGGTCGGGAGGAGTCCTCATAATGTTGAAAAGCTTTAAAGGTGATGAAGAAGGTGGATGGTGAGAGGAATATCGGGTATTAAATTTGAACATTTATATACTACATAATATTCAACGTTATCTGGGAGGGATGTGTTATGAGCTCGAAGAAAATCACGCTTGAAAGTTTTCAACTGCTCTCATTAATCGATGAAATATGTAGGAGAAACCAGTATGGATTTGCCCCAATTAGCGAACTGATAAAAATCGTGACGGCTCAACGCGGCGTTAAAAGCGTCGCGGTGAGAAAAATGACGTGGAAGCTCGCGAAGGAGGGGTATATTGAAAACCCGCTGAGGGGATGTTGGAGGTTGACTGAGAAAGGACGTCTCCTTCTAAAAGAGGTGCAGACGGGTTGAGCCGGGAAAACACTTTAAGTGGTCTTCTCCAGGACGTCGAAGTCCGTGAAACGTTAAAGCGTATAGTCGAGTTTGAGGAAAAACAGGAGAAAAAGTTTAAGGAGGACCCGATATATCAGGGGTTGAATCCTAAGCCTTGTTGGGAGCTCACCGACATCCCCGCAGAATGGCACGTGGTTAAAAAGCTCCTCTTCGCGGGCGTCGTGGTCAAAGAGGCGAAGAAATGGTACGTGCTTAAAGATAGAAATTCCGTGAAGAAAGCGTTGGAGGAATATGAGAAATTAACAGAGGAGTGCGAAATCCCTAAGGAGGCCTCTGAGGAAATTCCTAAAGACCTCTTCGATATAATAGAGGGCTTCGACGATTTAAAGTGGTGGTTTAAAAAAGCCATATCCGCCAAGAAGGTGGTCCACACACTGCTGGTTGGACCTCCAGGGGTCGCCAAATCCCTGTTCTTACTTGAATGTTCGAGGATACCTGGAAGCATATTCATCACAGCGGGTACTTCGAGGAAGGCGGGGATAAGAGACTTGCTTATGGAACGTAGGCCTAAAATATTGCTTATAGATGAGATTGAGAAGATTGAAAACCCGCTGGACTTAAGTGTGCTCCTCACCATGATGGAGAGTCAAAGGGTAATAGACGTGAGACACAACGTCCACGTGGATGTGGAAGTGCCATGTAGGGTCTTCGCCGCATGCAACAGCACGGATAGGCTACCTAAGGAGTTGCTGGACCGTTTTAGAATATTCCACATTAAACCGTACACTCCAGAGCAGGCGTACAGGATACTTGTGAAATACCTCACCGTCAGGGAGGGTGTAAACGAAGACCTGGCGAAATATATAGCGGAGAAGGTGGTCAAATATACAACCAGCGTCCGTGAAGGCATAAGGCTGGCACGGATATGCGAGTCCAAGGAGGACGTGGATAAGGCCTTGGAACTTTTCAAAAAATATGGAGGAGGATTAAATGAGTAGAGAGAAATTCAACGAGGAGTTGTTTTTAAAGGCATATATGTACGCATTTAATAAAAGCCCGTTATCGGGGCTCAGACATTTTAGAAGTGTACCGATAACTGAAGTCTTCTTTAAATACCTCCAGTTGGATAAACACGTTAAAGTTGAAGACTTTTTCGAGTTCACCAAGTGGGTATGGTTAAAACCGTACGTGGAGAAGCATCCAGGATGGAATATAATCCACAGTATGGAGCGGGTAAACGATTGGTTGTCTGCTCATCGTGAAAACGTCACATGTGGAATAGAACAGCCATCTGAAAAAGGATTCTGGAAAATGCTTAGAACCCTAGCCAAAATCCCGAAAAATGACTACACGTTTGGTGAATTCCTCATCAGTTTAAAGGCTAAACCTAATACGTAAAAATAAACCCAGAAGGTGAGGAAGTATAATCGATGAGAACAGAATTGTGTTTGATAAGCTGTAGTGAATCTATGGAGTTTCATGGTGGGAAAAAGCTTAAATAGTAAATTAACAGTAATAGGTTAATGGTGAGTGGGTGTATGAGCAGAAAAGAGGTTGAAGTGGAGGGTCAAACCCAGAGCCGTGACCCCTCGACCCCAGCCCGAGGGGTAGCCGTGGAAAGTACTGGAGAGGTCAGAGAGATGTCTGAGATAGTAGATATATCTCCTGTGTTTGGCCAGGAGGACGCGGTATGGGTTGTGATAGAGCCTAGAAGAGGACAGCTGTATTGGAACGCTCTCGATTATCGCGACATGATAGCCAGCCTCTTCGAAGCTGACACTCGTGAGGTTAAGCTTTTCAACGTCTGGTATGAGTATCGCTATAAGCGTAACGAGCTGACGTTGTGGTTTATCGTCTACAACACCAGATGGATGGGGTGGTGGAGAAGTGAGCAGTAAAAAGGCGTTTGAAAGTCTCTTCATTCCATGTAACCAGGTAGTGGTGGAGCATGCTATAAAAAGCAGGGAACGCCTAAACCTAGACGGTATAATGCGTGTGATAGAGCTGATAGTGGCTATGCGGGGCAGAGGTGAAATCACAAGTGCGGAAGCCATAACGAAGATTCAGAGGTTGCTGGGGAGGTGATGGTATGACTGATATAGTTTGGGTTGAGCTTCCCGTCGAGTTCCGTGGAATATGGTACAACCCGGAGTTTGGCGGTTTCTCCGTGTTTCTAAGGGACAGGTTTAACCCAAATCGTCCACCAGACAGGCTTTTAGAGGCGCTTAGAAAATATGGTGAGACAGAGTTCCCGCAGAAAAGAGAGCACGAATACGCCAATCCCACTTGGGTTTCAAGGGAGGAGTTCGAGAAATGCTACGGTAGGGTGGAGAAGGTGCTTGTAAATAAGGAGACGTGGGAGTCGGACAACTACAACACTCCAGATGAAAAGGACCTGCTTATATTTACCGAGGACTATGTGGTCACTTTAACCGAATACGACGGATATGAAAGCTTCATAGCCCTCCCGAGAAGCTATGAGAAACTGTTGAAGAGGTGATATTGTGGGTAAGACGTTGATGTCCGTTTTAGATGAAATGGTTAAGACACTTAAGAAGCAGTTGGACGCCTTAGACGCCGTGATACCTAAGATAGATAAGCATGAGCGTGAGCTGTTCAATAAGTGTGTTGACGCGTTGACTCATAACGACGAGATTTGGAAGGCGCGTGCCATACTTTACGCTTATGAGTGCGCTGAGGTTCGTAAACTGCTTAAGAGGATGCTGGTCAGCAGATATGTCATCGAGTGGGTATTATTAATACTTGAAGCCGTTGAGGATTTACAAGACCTAGCGGTTCAAGGGGCTACAGTAGTTCAGCTCCTCTCCATTTCAAGGAAACAATTAGGCGGTATTGTCCCAGAGGTCAGCTATTATTTGGGTGTGGTAGAAGAGAAGCTCAGTAAAATTATCGTCGAGGTCGAAGGGTCTTCGGGGTTAATACTTCCGTTCGAGTCGAAGGAGGTTGAGAAAATTCTTAAACAGGCAGAGGAGCAGGTAGATATTAAGTTAAACGAGAGACCAAAAATTCCAAAAGAGGCGATGTAGATGAGGTTGAAACTGGACTTGGAGAGGAGGATGGATAAGTTGACGTTTAGGCTGGCCGTTGCAGACATGCTTAAAGTTCTCAGGGAGAAGTACACCTGTACAGAGATGGCGAGGATTTGCGGTGTAAACATAACAATAATCTCCCGCTACATAAACCACGACGTTTTACCCGACTATGAAAGAGCG